>OCZT010008321.1_pt1 | contig 10098 bp, 16 predicted proteins | sample 1539031 | NCBI WGS metagenome assembly OCZT01 (sample SAMEA3539308, study PRJEB22396) | soil metagenome | biome: tundra; feature: field; material: soil | place: USA | collected 2010-05 | depth 0.15 m
AGTCTGTCTCACTGTCGCCACCTCCTTAGGGTGTCGGCCACGGCCCGGGGATGTTCACGCATCGCCCGGGTCTTTATGTCCAGCGGTGCAACCGTACCGCCAACTTCGGTCCGCTGCTTGGGACGTCACCACCACTCGCTCGGATCGCCCTGAGAGCCCGGCGGGAGTGCGGCTGGTTGCGAGGCGCCTACCCCGAGAAGCGGGGCCGAGGCGATGCTCGGCCAACCGATTGCCTGAGCCCTGACGATGGCGATCCGCCGGTCGAATTCGGCGATCGCCAGGTCGAGGATTTGCCGGACGGCGGGGTCAGACCACGTCCGCAACTGCGAAGGGCGCCACAGGGCGCCCACGAAGTCCTCGACGGTCTGCTCTCGGATCGTCCGGAACCGAGGCTCGCTCGGCTGCTTCCGGAAACGGGCAATCGGGCCGGGAGCGACAGCCTCTTCCCGTTCGGTCACGTGCAATTGGACTACGCCGGCGCCGGCGAGCATCTGGAAGACCTCGACGTCGCTCAAAGTGCGTTTCCGAGCCTCAAGCTTGACAAGAGCTTGGCGTCTCCGATTCAGCATTCGGATATCAGAGGTCTGCCGTCTCTTGGCTTCGGCCATCTCGGCCTTCTCCCGTTTGCGATCGGCCGTAGCGGCCTGGCGGGCGGCTTCCCGTTGCTGGCTGCGCTGGGCATCCTCGATGCCCCTTCGCCCCTTCTCCGTGTCGATGCGCTGACGAAGCTCCTCAGCGTCTGCCACCGCGGGAGCGACCGCCTCGACCAGTTCGTCCAAGGCCTGCATTGAGCGGATCTCGCCGGCACGCTTCAGCATCGTCGTGAGGACCGCTCGGATTCCGGCGGCCTTGGATTTGAACGGTTCGGGCACCTGCAGGATCGTCTTTCGCACGCCGATGAGACGCTCAGTCGCTTCTGCGCGCTTTCGATCTAGCTCCAGATCGACGACGATTGACTCCCGGCGGGCCACGGCCACCCCATCTCGAATGGCCCGCCGGCTCTGTTCGGCTCGGGACACAGTGTCGAGGAAGAGTGCGCCCCCCGGAGTGCCTCCGAGATACTCCCTCCATGCCGGTGTCAATTTCGCGAGATCGTCCCTCCACGTCGGGTCTACCAATCCTGGGATTGTCTCGGCACAGGTGAGAGCATCGAGCATCACGGCCGCCGCCGCCGCCCTCGGATCCGCGTCGGGGGCGAGTTGCCATCGACTCGCCCGACCTAGGGCGCACAATTCAAGCTTGGGATCGTCCCAGAACTCCTTTCCCGCATCCGTCAAGGGGCTGGGATTGCCTCGTTGCTCGGCGAGCAGCTCCCGGACGCCTCTGGGCAGCGCCTCATGGCCGGCCACCAGTCGGTCAAGATCGAGGAGCCGGGGGGCAGGTGCATCCATGAAGTCTGCGAATCCGGCTTCGAATGCCGGGAGCGAAGCGTTGACCGTCCCGGTATCCAGCGCGAACGACCGCCGATAGATCGCCCGGGTCAGCAGCGGCAGCGGTCCGGCCCGGTCGGGTGGATTGAACAGAACGACGGGCACCGGTCGGATGTGGACGCGGTGTCCCTCGATGACGAGCTCGGGGTTCCCCTGGAGGAGCTTCAACGCTTCGCGGCGGAGTCCGGCGTCGGCGCTTCCGAACTCATCGAGACAAAGCAGCGACCGGTCAATGAGAGGCGATCGCTCCAACCGATAACCGCCGCCACCCGTAGGCACCCGGCGGACGCCGAGCTCGCCGGGGGCAACCGCCGAGAGGAGGACGGCGTCGTCCCCGTCCGATAGGCCTGCCGACCGACACACGAAGGTTACCGCCAGGCTCTTCGCTGTCCGGGGAGGCCCGAAGGCGATGAAGCTCGGTTGAAACTGGCGCTTCGGGAAGAGCCGGCGAGCTGCCAGAGCATCGGCCATCAGGCGGGCCCACGCGGCGTGCCAAGGAGGGAGAAGAGCCTCCGCCGCCCTGTCCAGCGCATCCCACGGAAGCTCTGGGAGGGGAACCGCTGAGCGGACGCTGCCCATAGGCGTGAGCTCGATTCGGGACTTCGATCGATTGACAAGTCCCGCTCGATCGAGCCGCAGCAGGCCAGCCCGCAACGTACGGTCCGGGAGGCCAGCGGCAGCCACGACCTGGCCTGGGGTCGCTGAGCCGCCAAGAGCTCGGAGCACCTCGAGGATTCGCTCTTCGGTGGGTCGGCCCGGGGTCATCTGGAGGCCTCCGAGGCTGCCGATTGCCAAGCGCCAACCTGCCGGTCGAGGCGGGAAACCTGCCGATTGCGACTCCGGTGCCTGCCGGACGGCCCGATGGCGTGTCGTCGCATGGCGGCCTGACCAGGGACTATCCGAAACCGGGCCGCTCGGAACCTGCCGGTTCCCGGGGTATGGCATCCCGCGGGCAGGACACCCCCAGTGACGAGGCGGGAATTCGACCTTTTGGCGCCCCCCCGGTCACTCCGGTGACCAGGGCGTCCCAGACCCGGGCGTGGCCTCACGTGGGAGCCTCGTCGACCGAGATACACCTGGCCGTCAGCGCGGCGAAGTCGCTTTCTGTCGCTCACGTGGACGCCCGCCCGGTCGGGCCCAGGATTCTGCGGATCTCGGCAAGACGGGTGGCGTTCATGTTGATGTCTGGCGTCGGCGCGGGCCCGTCGGGGTGGGGTGCTGGCTCATGCCGGGCGCCGGAGATGGCGTACCCACGGAACTCCTCGACGCCCGGGCGGAACGCCAGGCGGTCAGTCGGACGCTGACTGGCGGCACGACACGCGGCTTGGAACTGCTCGTCGGTCAACTCTTCGAAGAGGCGCATCCAGGCGGACTTCTCCTCCGCCGTCATGGCCGGAACCCGCCACCCGCAGATTCGTGTCCACGCCCCGTTCACGTCGTTGGAATCGTTCACGTTCTCTCTCCAGCAACAAAAGCAACAACACCTGTAAGTGAGAGAGAGAATTCACTAGAGCTTCTAAATGCCTCTGTCCTGTTCTCTGTCCTGTCCTGTCCTGTCCTGTGTTCAACGGATTCGAACGACGTGCTTCGACACGTCGAAGCAGAGTGGTTCGGTTTGGTGAAGCAGAGTGGTTCGCACATGTCAGTCACCGTGGTTCCCGTTGGACGATGCGGCCCGAGATTGCCCACTTGCCCTTCCACCTGCGATTCCTGCCAAAGATTTGGTCTTTGACAGGTCCCGGATTTCCTTCACGGACGGGTTCCTGTCGAGCCACCCGACGATCTTGTAGCCCTTTTTGACTGGCTTCCATAGACCAACCTCAACAAGTTTTTTTGCGAGTTTTTCGACGTTTGGAAGACCCGTTCGCGAAAGTTGTACGGGTTCGATCACTCCATCCGTGAGCATTTTCTTGGCGAGACAGAGGCAACGAACGAACAAAACCTCGGCCATTGGGCCCGCGGCGATGATCTTCGGGTTGTCCGGGTAGTCGACGTCGAGCCTGACGTGCAGGCGTCCTATAGTCACGCGGTTACCCCCGGAATGGCTCTGCTGGGCTCGGCGCCGGCGGGAAGGCTCAGGACGTCGATCGAGTCGAACATTCGGCGGGCCATCAGGGTTCGACCAGGTAACGATCGAACGGGAGGCCTGCGTTCCCGTTAAGACGGGGCAGGAAGGTGATGAGGTTTCCGTCGTTGGTCCAGAGCTCGAAGGTGAATGAGTCGCTCGCCCGGCCCTCGAGGTGGGTCGCCATCACCGACCGAGCGCCGGGGCGCAGGACCGGGATCTCCGCGGGGAATCCAGGGAACATGGGCCGCTGGGGGACCCAGTTTCGGATCTCTTCGGCGAGCGCCTCGATCGCCTCGAGCACCGGGTCCTCGAGGTCGGCCATCAGGCGGCCTCAGGGCCGTCGCTGGGCCTGGACGCCGGGATCCGGCCCACGTAGTCCTCGACCGCCTGGGGAGATATGCGTCTGAGCCGGCCGATTCTGAAGCTTGGGAGCTCTCCGGTGTTGAGGAGTGAATAGGCAACGCTCCGGCTTATGTTGAGTCGCTCGCACACTCCGGCGACCGTTAACAGACTGGCTGTGTTGTCTTCGCTCACGCCAAACGGTCTACAGGACTTTCCACAGAATTGCCACCATCCCTGCCATTATCGCGCCGGATGGTGTGATATTTTGTTGTCATGCCAGGTCAGACCCACCAACATTCGCGCCGAGATCGGAGGCCGCTCGGAGCCGGCGCAGAGAGAAGCGGCAGCCCAGCGTCCATCGCTCGGGAGCTTGGCGTTCATCGATCCACGGTCAAGCGTTGGCTGGACGGCGATCGCTCGACGCCGGGCTGGGCCCGGGAGGCACTGGAGAGGTCCGCCGAGAGCGCTCAGGAGGTCACAGATCGACTTGTGGCAACAGTGCGGGCTCAGCCGCCTCGGACGGTTCGGGAGTGGGACCAGGCCCTCGGGGGCGCCGAGCAGCGCATTCTGAGAATTGCCATCGACGACGGGACATTCGTGCTGGCCCCCGTCGACCGGGTCGACAGTGCGGGCAGGCGGTACCCCCGCCAGGGGGTGTTCTCCGGGGCTGACGCCCGGCGGCGGGGGTTGGACCGATCCGCTCCCCCTGTGCCCGGAAAAGCGCTTGCCACAGCCCGACGCTATGCCGACGTCTCCGCGGAGGAGTTGGCCGGCCGAATGGGACTGGCCTCGTCGACCATCCGAGACATTGAAGCATCTCCCGCGATCCCTCAGGCTCGGCTGGCCGAGTTCACTGAGGCGCTCGGCCTCGCCGAGGCTCTCAATGGGGCCGTTATCAGCGGCCAGCGCAAGTCCGCCGGCTGGACGCTCGAGCAAGTCGCCGACCGTACAGGTGTGACTCTGTCGGTTGTCCACACCTGGGAGAGCGGAGCACGCCCCATCCCCCCGGGGCGCCTAATTCTCCTGGCGGCGGCTCTGCAGGCGGCTACCAGTGAGTCGCCGACTCTCCAAGCCATGCGCCGCCGGGAGCTCGTCGACAAGGTGATCGCAGACGTGGCAACAAATCCCGGGGCCACCCGGCGCGCAGTCGCCCACCGGCTCCGTTCTCTCAGCCTCGGCCGGCTGGGCCCGCGCTTCGATGGCGTGGCGGCGATCAGCGAGGCCCTCGAATCCGGGGAGGTTGCCGAAGTCATCGCCGCGGAACGTGGCCCCCGGGGGCGCCTCAATGAGCGCCCTCGGATGTATTTGCCTGACGCGGTGCCCGCCGGCCACGACACCCCGTCGCTTACGAGTAATGAGCTCCGGGAGCGGCGCGGACAACTCGGGGTCAGTCAACGCGAGCTCGGGGAGGCCATCGGAGTCAGCCAAACGATGATCGGCTACTTCGAGCGCCAGGACGCGGGCCGGCTCGCGAGTTGGCAGTCCGCTCGTCTGGTCCAAGCGCTGGATGCATTTGATTCAAGGTCCGACGCGGAGCGCGGAGCCGTCCTCACTGCCATAGATGAGGATCCCGGCATCGCCCGCGACCCGCTTCTCTCTCGGTTGGGCCACACCAATGCCGTTAGGCGCCAAATCGAATCCCTGATCCTGGCTGGAGAAGTCGTCCTGGCGCCCGGAGTCGACAGTCTCGGCCGGGAGCGCCCGGGCTTCTACCTGCGAGGAGCGGAGCCGGCGCCCCTTGACCGCTTTGAGCCCGGAGAGCTGGGGGCGCTCATCCGAGCCAACGGATGGACCCCGGCCGAGCTCGCCGTCGCCCTTGGCATCCGTCCGAACCGAATCAGCCGATGGGAGACGGGTGTTCGGCAGTGCTCTCCCGGCTGGTCCGAGCGGATCCGGACCGCCTTGGCCGGAGCGCCCCCAGTACGCCTAGACCCGAAGTTGCCGAGACTCCTCGCTCTCGTCGATCGACCTGGCGGTATAGCAGCCGGCGACCTGCCGCCGGTGTTCTCCCAGCCTCGCGGCCGGGCCAGCGTTGCTGACGCGATTGACGCGGGACTCATCCGGGTCGAGGAGCGTCTGGTGCCACGCCAGGGCGACGGCCGCATCTATGCGCGTCGCTACCTCGTCATGGCTGACGCGAGTGTCGGCTCACCGCCCGATCGGATGACCGGCGACGAACTATCGGGGCGCCTCGCGGGCGCTGGGCTGAGCCAGTCGGAATTGGCCAGGCGGCTCGGGATCTCAGCCGATGCCGTCAACAGGTGGGCACGTGGGCGAGGCGTTCCCCCTAGCCGGCTGGAGCGTGTCCGGAGCGAATTGCAGGGCGCCGAGCCGCAATAACTGGCCCGCTAATAAATTTATTAACGCGGGTAGCTCTCGCCGAGCTCCTCGACGTCGACCACGCGCCGGCGTTGCGTGCTCGGGTGCCCGGCGGCCAGGATCGCCTCGATGCGTGCCCGGCCGACGTTGGCCGCCCGGGCCGCCTGGCGGTGGCTCACCCCGGATAGGTCGACCCCTTCGACGATCGCCGCGTCCCGGATCTGGAGGGAGAGCTCTACGGCCAGTTTCCGAGCCGCCACATCTTCGGCGGCCGCCCCGATCCGGTGGGTCGCCCCCTCGATGGGTGTCATCGCGGTGTCCGGGGCTTTCATGGTGACCAAGCCTAATCCGGCCGAATAGTCATCCCGGTGACCGGGTGGTCACCGCGGTGTCCTCCTTTTGAGGGGTGAGGGATACGTCGGAGCGCCCGCTCGCCGCCGCTCGGCCATCTGACCTGGCCTTGCCCATTCGATACCCGGGCGCTCTCCCGCTCCGCCCGCCGCCGTGCCGCACCGGTGCCCGCTATGCCCGCCGGTGCCCGCCGTGGCCGCCATTTCATAAAAGAGTCTGTCGAAATACTTACAGTGCAGGTCAAGCGTTTACGCTAAAAAAATGGACCTCATCGGCTACGTCCGAGTGTCGACCGAAAGCCAGGCGGACGGGTACGGCCCCGCCGTCCAGGAGCAACACATCCGCAAGTGGGCGAAGCTCCACGGGCACCGGCTCACCACCATCAGTTCCGATTTAGGCGTGAGCGGGCGCCAGCCAGCTGAGGACCGCCCCGGACTCGCCGAGGCCCTGGACGCCCTCCGGCCACCACCGAAGGCAATAGGGCTGATCGTGGACCGCCTCGATCGCCTGGCCCGCGAGCTGACCGTGCAGGAGGCCGCGCTCCAAATCGCCTGGCGGGCGGGAGCGTCCGTGTTCACCGTCGATGGTGGCGAAGTGCTCAGGGATGACCCCGACGACCCGATGCGGACGGCCATGAGACAGATGGCGGGCGTGTTCGGACAGTTGGATCGAGCGCTGGTGGTTAAGAAGCTCCGCGACGGTCGGAAGGCCAAAGCGGCAGCGGGACGCCATGCCGTCGGGGTCTATCGCTACGGGATGCAGGGTCACGGCGAAGGCAAGACGCGGGATGCGGCGCCGAACCCCACCGAGCAAGCCGCGGTTCGCCGCATCGTGGAGCTGCGCCGGGCGGGCAAGTCCTATCGGGTGATCGGCGAGACGCTGGACGCCGAAGGCTTGCGCCCTCGCCGGGCCGCTCAATGGTCAGCCATGAGCGTGCGCAACATCGCCGATCGGGAGTTGGCCACCGCGGCGAACGTCGCCTAATGACCGACACCCGCCCCGAGCTGACCATCACCCTGGCTGCCGGGCAGGCCGGCGCCGCATTTTCGGCGAGCCCCGAAAATTCTGTCCATGAGGGGTTCATAACGCGGGAGCAAGATAGAGGATCAGGTCACCTAAAGTGGGGTTCACCTGATCAGCAAGATGGACAATCACCTATGGTGATCGTCGCCGTTGGGCTCGCTGTGGCCTGTCCCCGAATGGCCCGGGGTCGCTGCGCTGGGCGTCTGGCAGCGCCAGGCCGCTCCTGCGGGGCCCTGGGGGTTCGCGTGGAGGTTCCGGTGCGCCGGGTCCTCGATGGCGTCAAGGTCGAGCAAAGGCGGCTCTCTCTTGACTCCCCCGGGTCCCCGGCCAGAAGCGCGAGCAGGAGCCGTCGAACGACGGCTCCTGGCGTCACTCAGACTCCGAACCTTTTTTGTGCTCCTTGCTTGCTGATGCCTAGTTCTCGGCCGATGTCCTCCCAGGTCGCGCCTTCTTTGCGGGCTTCGTCCACGGTGGCTCGAATGAATCCGCCGGCCTCGGCTGCCATGAGTGCGCCTTCGTGGAGGCGGTCGAGTGTGTCCGAGTAGTGGGATCGGTCGGCCCGGTAGGTTTCCGTGCCCAATCTTGCTTTTGTTGCTTGTCTCACGACACGCCACGGCTCTCCGAAGGCGGCTTCGATGGTCTTGCCGCATCCCGCACATGTGGCGCTGTCGGGAACGCCGGCGCTGCCCTGGATGATCGACGGGTCGGCTGGGGTGTGGGTGTGCTTGGTCATAGGTCAACCTTAGTTGACGATGGGCAAGAGGTCAACCCTTGTTGACGGGCTTCTCTTGCCCTCGGCCCGGGCCCGCTGCGCTGGCCATGCCCGCCGAACGCCCTCACGGGCGCCCGAGTGACAGCGTGTCGCTCACGGGCGCCCGCCTTTCTGACCTGGTAGTGCTCATCGAAGGTAGGCGGGCGCTCACGGGCCGCCCGCATGTTTGCCTCACCCTTGCCCGGCCGGGTGTGTACGGTTAGAACCGTGACCGACGACCGCCCGCCGCTGGATGAGCGCCTCGACGCCATGCCCGCCACCGCCCGCCCCGAGCTGACCGTCACCGAGGCAGCGAAGGCCACGGGAGTCGATCGCCGGACGATCAGCCGCCGCCTCGACGCCGATGCCTTCCCCAATGCTCACCGGGACGTCGGCAGGCAAGGTCAGCCCGAAAGCGGGCCGTGGCTCATCCCGGTGGCCGACCTCATCGCCGCCGGACTGAGGCCCTACGCCCCGACATCCGCCGAGGCCGAGCCGAAAGCGACCGGCACCACCGACCTCCGGGGCGCCCTGGCCGACGCCATCCGCCGGGCCGAGGTCGCCGAGAGCCGCCGCGAGTTGGCCGAGCATGACCGGGACGCCGCCCGGGCCGTGGCCACCGAACGGGAACGCACCATCGCCGCCCTGAACGTCGCTGTACGGGCGCTGGAAGCTGGCCCGGTACGAACCCCCACCGAGCCACTGTCGCCGCCCTCAGCGCCACCGCCTCGGCGCCGTTGGTGGTCCCGTGGCGGCTGACCGGCGCGGGTAGCCTTCTACCCGTGGCCACCATCACCGATCCGTACCGCGCCCTCGCCCGCGCCGACCTCATTGACCGGATCTCGAACGGAAACAATCGGGACTGGTGGAACATGGCCACCTACCCCGAACTGGGCGACCGGACCGCGACCGAGGCATGGCAAGCGGGCGACCACGCGGCCGTCGAGCTGCTCATCGACAAGTGGTACGCCGACGCGGAGGCCAGCGCCGATCGCCGCCGGAACGATCCGAAGTTCATGGCCATGCTCGAACGACGGAGCGCCGAGATCGACGCCGAGCGCGCCGAGGCCGACAAGCGCCGTCTTTCCGCATAGGTGCCCCTTGGCAACACCCGTGCCCTGAGCGAGTGGGTTGACCACCACCACCCGGACGACCATCTCTGGCGGCAGGTGGTGCAGAAGATCCTTGACCTCAGCGAGACACCCTGGCTCGGACCGTCGATCCCGTTGCATGAAGGTGAAGGCGGGGAGTGGGGGAACCGGGAGATGTCGGTCGCCGCCACCGGCATCAGGATTTTCTACCGGCACCGGCACTCTGACGGCCTAGTTGACCTCCAGCACATCGCCACCGAATTGGGCTGACCGCGACCATCACCGAAATCTGGGCCAAGGTGTGCGAATCTCGGTACATGCCACGCGTACCGCTTGCCCCGGACATCCCCGGCAACTCACCGACGTTGAATATTCGGGTGAGTGCCCACCAGCTCGCCGCGCTCGACAAGTGCGCCGCCAAGTTGTCGATCCCCCGGAGCGCCGTGATGCGCGAGGCCCTCGACGCGTTCTTCGCTGAGGAGGCCGTCACCACCTAATCCGCACCCGTCCTCAAAAAAGCGAAGCGCCACCGTTCGACGCGGTGGCGCTTCATTCGAATCCCCATCCGTTCCAGAAGGGAAGGTGATCTATCGGCATCTTACGCCTACCCGGCTAGGGGTGTGTGCTTTTCGCTCATCCCACCCCGCCGAAGGCTCTCACGGGTAGATCCCGTTGACTCGGACGACCCGAACCGACCTGCGCCGAAAAGGTGTGCGCACCGGC
>OCZT010008323.1_pt1 | contig 10097 bp, 6 predicted proteins | sample 1539031 | NCBI WGS metagenome assembly OCZT01 (sample SAMEA3539308, study PRJEB22396) | soil metagenome | biome: tundra; feature: field; material: soil | place: USA | collected 2010-05 | depth 0.15 m
GAGCGAGTTGATGCCGCAGCCGCCCGCCGCCACGCCGACGCCGGCGCCAGCCGGCTCCGATCCGACCGCCGCCGCACCGCCGCCGGCCGTGGACGATCTCAGCTACTTCAACCGGCTCGAAAAGCAGAGCCCCGCCCCCGAGCGATTGAAGCAGCCGGGGGAGAAGGCGCAAGCGGGTCCTCCGCCCAAGGCGCCGGATGCGCCAGCTGCAGCGGCGCCAAGCGACCCGGCTGCCCGGCCGTGGGCGGTACAGGTCGCCGCGCTCAACGTTCGCACCGAGGCGGAGGCGATCGCCAAACGGTTGTCGTCGAAGGGCTACGCCGCCTACGTGGTGGCGCCGACCGACGGCACCTCCGTCTACCGCGTTCGTGTCGGCAGGTTCAACAGCCAGCGCGAAGCCGAGCCGCTCAAAGCGAAGCTGGAAAAAGAAGAGCAGTTCAAACCCTGGATCACGCGCTAGCCCCCGTTCCGTGTGCGAGGGCTGTGCGGATCTGGAACACGTGGACCGAAATCGCACAATTCCTCGCGCCAGCCCAAACGACCTAACTCGTTTATCCTCTAGCAGATCTCGAAACGACCGTCACGGCATCATTCTGGCTATCAGTCAGGGCATGAAGCTGATCCCCCTGGTGCTGACTGCCGCCCTGTTGGTGCCCGTCACCGTCCGCGCTGCCGACGATGACAAGCCCGCGACGCTGAAGATTGTGACCTCGCCGGACAAGCCTGCGCCGCGTCCGCCGATGCTGATACCGCTCTACGTCTCGCTCGCCGGGCTGCAGGCATACGACGGGTACGCGACGCTGCACGGCGTCAGCACCGGCTCGCGGGAAGCCAACGTGCTGGTCGGTGGGCTCGGCAGCAAACCGGCGGCTTTCTGGGGCGTGAAGGCCGGCAGCACCGCGCTGACGGTCGTCCTGGCGGAGCAGTTGTGGCGCAAGCATCATCGCGGCGAAGCGGTGGTCGTGATGGTGATGGCCAACGGCCTGATGGCGTATGTCGCCGCGCGCAACACCGGCACACTCTCCGCAACGCGGTAAACTGAGCGTGACTTGGTCACGCGTTCCTTCGACTATGCGCTCGCGGCCGCTTCGGGCGTCCTTCTTGCGCTGAGCTTCCCACAATTCGGCCATCCGGCGTTCGGCTGGATCGCCCTCGCGCCGCTGCTCGTCGCGCTCTCGCGCGGCGGCGCGCTGTCTCGCGCCTTCCGCCTCGGCGTCACCACAGGCGCCGTCTACTTCGCGGGCACCCTCTATTGGATCACGCGTGTCATGGTGACGTACGGCCATCTGCAGCCGTGGGTTGCGGTGCTGGTGAACGGGGCGCTCATCGCGTACCTCGCGCTGTTCCCGGCGCTCTTCGCGGTGGTGATGCGGCGTCTCGTGGCGGTGCACGGCACGGCAGCGCTGATGGCGGCGCCGCTCGTGTGGGTCGCGACCGAGTTCGGACGCACCCATCTCCTGACGGGATTCCCCTGGGTGCTGCTCGGCTACAGCCAGGCGTCGGTCGTGCCAATCGCGCAGCTCGCGAGTATTTTCGGCGTGTACGGCGTGTCGGCGCTCGTCGCAGGCGTCAGCGCAGCGGCGGCGGTGTCGGCCGTGTCGCGAAGCACGGGCGAGCGCGTCAAGGCCATCGCCGGGATCGCGATTCCGCTCGTGGCGGTTGCGGTCTGGGGCAGCCTGCGCGCGGCGGACGCGGAATGGACGCGCGCCGGCCAGCCGCTCCGCGTCGGACTGATCCAGGGCAACGTCGATCAGTCGGAGAAGTGGGAGCTCGAGCGCGCGCGGGCGATCTTCGACGACTACCTGGGTCTGACACGGCAGGCCATCGCCGCGGGCGCGGAACTGGTCATCTGGCCCGAGTCGTCCACGCCGTTTCTCTTCGAGGAAGACGTCCTCGCCGCCGATCGCGTCCGCGCGATCGCGCGAGACGCGCACGTGCCGATTCTTCTCGGCAGCGATCAGATTGAGTGGCGGGTGGAGAACAACCGCCGGATCCCGGACAAGTTCTTCAATGCGGCCTTTCTCGTGCGGGCCGACGGCACGACGGCGGGCGTCTACCGCAAGATGCATCTCGTCCCTTTTGGTGAATACGTCCCGCTGAAGCGCCTGCTCTTTTTCGCGGGGCCGCTGGTGGAACAGGTCGGCCCGTTCTCGGCCGGCGACGACCCGGTGCTCCTGCCGGTTGCGGGGCACCTGATCAGCACGGCCATCTGCTATGAGGTGGTGTATCCGAATCTGGTCCGCCAGTTCGTGCGGGGCGGCAGCGAGTTGTTGACGACGATTACCAACGACGCGTGGTTCGGACCGACCTCGGCGCCCTACCAGCACTTCGCGCAGGCCTCGATGCGCGCGGTCGAAGAAGGCCGCTATCTCGTACGGTCGGCGAATACGGGGGTGAGCGGCATCGTCGATCCGTACGGCCGCGTGGTCGAGCAGAGTGCCATCTACGAGCGGGCGGTGATCATCGGGCAGGCGCGGTTCCTGAACGTGTCGACCTTCTACGCCCGGCACGGCGACGTCTTCGCATACGCGTCGGTCGCGATGACGCTGGCGCTGCTGCTCATCTCGCGGCGACGTGTACAATAGTTCGTGGAGACCAGGATGCCGACCGTTGACGAATTGATGCGCCGCTATGAGGATCTCAGCAAACGCGCTGCCGATCTGCGGAGCTATCTTTGAAGCCGCCCGTCCGCAGGAAGAACTGACCCGCCTCGAAGCGCGCGCCGCCGCGCCCGATTTCTGGAAGGACCAGGCCGACGCGCAAAAAGTGCTGCAGCGCCGTCGCCGCCTGGAACAGGACCTCCATCTCGTCCAGTCGCTGCGACAGCGGACCGACGACCTCACGGTCCTCGTCGAGTGGGCGAAGGCGGGCGAGCGGGTCGACGCCGAGTTCGCGCAGGCGCTCGAGACGCTCGATCGGGAAATCGAAGCCGGCGAGATCAAGAAGATGCTCGGCGGCGAGCACGATCGCCGGAACGCCATCGTCACCATCCATCCCGGCGCGGGCGGCACCGAGTCGCAGGACTGGGCGGCGATGCTGCTGCGGATGTACATGCGATGGACCGAACGGCGCGGCTTCAAGCGCGAGATCATCGACTACCAGCCAGGTGAGGAGGCCGGCCTGAAGAGCGTGACGTTCACCGTCAACGGCGAGTACGCGTACGGGCTGCTCGCGGCCGAGGCGGGTGTCCACCGCCTGGTGCGCATTTCGCCGTTCGATCAGGCGGCGCGCCGCCACACCTCCTTCGCCTCGCTGTATGTCTGGCCGGAACTGCCGGAGGACGTCGACATCCAGGTCGAGGACAAGGACCTGCGCATCGACACCTACCGATCGAGCGGCGCGGGCGGGCAGCACGTCAACGTAACCGACTCCGCCGTGCGGATTACCCATCTGCCGACCGGCATGGTCGTGTCGTGCCAGAACGAGCGATCGCAGCACCGCAACAAAGACTCGGCGATGAAAGTGCTGAAGGCCCGCCTCTACGATCTGAAGATGAAGGACAACCAGGCCAAGCTCGATCAGATCAGCGGCGAGAAGAAGGGCATCGCCTTCGGCAGCCAGATCCGCAGCTACGTGCTGCACCCGTACCAGATGGTGAAGGATCATCGGACGAAGGAGCAGGTCGGCGACATCAGCCGCGTGCTCGACGGCGATCTCGACCCGTTCATCAAGGCCTATCTGATGAAGAAGGCCAACGGAACCCTCGGCGAGGCTGCGCCCGAGGAAGATGTCGACTGAGCCGCCCTCGCGCCTTCGGCGCTTCGGCGAGCCACGGCGGTCCCGCGGCCGGTCGGCTGCCCTCGTGGCGACCGGCATTCTGTTCAGCCGGGTCGCGGGGTTCGCGCGGCAGAGCACTTTCTCGTACTTCTTCGGCCTGGAAACGGACGCCGCCGACGCGTTCAACGCGGCGTTTCGGATTCCCAACTTCCTGCAGAATCTCTTTGGCGAGGGCGCACTCTCGGCCTCGTTCATCCCTGTCTACGCGGCGCTCGTCGCGCGCGGCGAACGGCGCGAGGCGGACCGTGTCGCCGGCGCGGTCGCCTCGCTGCTGGCGCTGGTCGTCTCGGCGCTCGTGCTCGTCGGCGTCCTGGCGACGCCGCTGCTCATCGACGCGATCGCGCCGGGCTTCGGCGGCGCCAAGCGCGCGCTGACCATCGAGATCGTCCGGATTCTGTTCCCGGGCGCCGGCCTGCTCGTGCTGTCGGCGTGGTGTCTGGGCGTGCTGAACAGCCATCACCGATTCCTGCTGTCCTATACCGCACCGGTGATGTGGAACGCCGCGATGATTGCGACGCTGCTCGTGTATGGCCCCGGGAGCAACGGCGGCCACACGCTGCTGCCGCGCCTCGCGGTGCTGCTGGCGTGGGGATCGGTCGTCGGCAGCGCCCTGCAGTTTGCCGTGCAGCTGCCGGTCGTCGTGCGCGTCGCGCCGGATCTGCGGTTCGCGCTCGATGTCACGTCCGAGCACGTGCGCATCGTCACCAGAAACTTCGTCCCGGTGTTCATGAGCCGCGGCGTCGTGCAGGTCAGCGCCTATATCGACGCGCTGCTGGCGAGTCTGCTGCCGACGGGCGCCGTCACGGGATTTGCCAACGCGCAGGTGCTCTACACGCTGCCCGTCAGTCTCTTCGGCATGTCGGTGTCGGCGTCGGAATTGCCGGCGATGTCGGGGGCGATGGGCCTCGATCCGTCGGGCGCGGAAAGCGTTCGGCGCCGGCTCGACGCCGGGCTGCGGCAGATTGCCTTCTTTGTCGTTCCGTCGGCGATGGCGTTCCTTGCGCTCGGGGACGTCATCGCGGCGGCGCTCTTTCAGCACGGCCGGTTCCGCCACACGGACGCCGTCTACGTCTGGGGCATCCTCGCGGGCTCGGCCGTCGGCCTGTTGGCGTCGACACTCGGCCGGCTGTATGCCTCGACCTATTACGCGCTGCGAGACACACGCACGCCGCTGCGCTATGCGATCGTCCGCGTCGCGTTGACGACGGTGCTCGGATACCTCTTCGCCATTCCGCTGCCGCGATGGCTCGGCATTCCGAGCCTCTGGGGAGCCGCGGGGCTGACGGCGTCAGCCGGCATCGCCGGCTGGGTCGAGATGCTGTTGTTGCGCCGCACGCTCAACGCGCGCATCGGTCGCACGGGGCTGCCCGTCGCGTTGACGGCCAAGCTGTGGGCCGCCGCCGCCAGCGGCGCCGCGGCGGCGTGGGCCGTGAAGCTCATCATTCCCGAGCCCGCGATGCACCCGATCGTGACGGCCGCAGCCGTGCTGACGCCGTACGGCCTGATCTTCTTTGGTGTCACGCTTGCGCTCGGCGTCCCCGAGGCGTCGGCGGCGATTCGCCGCTTCGGACGGCTACAATCGTGAGATGCCACACCCCACGCGCCGTTCGGGCCAGGGTTTCCTCCAGCAGCATTCGCTGAGCCTCATCGTCGGCGGCGTGCTCGCGCTGTGGTTCGTGCTGTACGTGCGTGCCGATCCCTCGACGCACCTGGGCGCGTTCTACGGCAACGCGATCGCCGACTGGACGGGCACGCTCCTCATCGTGCTCGTCACCAAGTATTTTTTCGAAAGAGGATCGAACGAAAGCCGGCGGCCGCCGAAGGAACGATCAAGAGTCCTCCGGCTCCTGGTCTCCCACTCGCTGACCATTTTTCTCGTCGCGACCGGCGCGGTGTGGGCGGTCGTCTACGCGCACGGCGACGCCAACAGCAAGTCGGGCCAGGTGATCGGCAACATCGTGTCGGAGTGGACGCAGGTGCTCGGCCTGGTCCTGATCACGAAGTACGCGCGAGAGCAGGGATCGAAGGAGAGCGCCTAGCGGCTGAAACTCGCCGCGCCGGGCTGCGTGCCGGAGATGAACGCTTCGACGATCGCCCCCGGCGTGTCCGGCGAGAGCACCGCGCCCGTCGTCTTGTCGACCGTGAGAAAGACGATGTTGCCGGGGGCTTCGAACTGCGGCGGGTGCAGCTTGTCGGGCCGTCCATCGATGTAGGCTTTGACGAATTCCATCCAGATCGGCAGCGCGGCGACGGCGCCCTGCTCGAGGCTGCCGAGCGATTTCTTCTCGTCGTTCCCGACCCACACGCCGACCGTGATGTCCGGATCGAAGCCGATAAACCATGCGTCGGTGTTGTCGTCGACGGTGCCGGTCTTGCCGGCGAGCGGCCAGTTGAGGCTCGCGGCGGCGGCGCCCGTGCCGCGCAGCACGACGCCTCGCAGCAGGTTCGTCATGACGAACGCCGTGTCCGCTCGAATGACGTCCACCGGCTCGCCGCGGTTCTCCTCGAGCAGATTCCGATCGCGATCCTGCACCTTCAGCACCGCGAACGGTTTCATCCGCACGCCCTGGTTCGGAAACACCGAGTAGGCGCTGGTTGTTTCGAGGAGCGTCGCGTCGCCGGCCCCGAGCGCGATCGGCAGATACGGCGGAAAGTCCTCCTCGAAGCCGAACCGCTTGGCGTAGTCGAGGACGTTTTTCGGCCCGAGCGTATCCATCATCTTGATGGCGGGAATGTTGCGCGATTCCTCGAGGGCATGGCGCAGCGTGATGGCGCCTTCGAATTTGTGGTCGTAGTTGTGCGGGCTGTAGAGCTGTCCGTTGCCGGCCGGATACGTGATCGGCGCGTCGATCAGAATCGACGCCGGCGTGAAGCCCCGATCGATGGCCGTCGTGTACACGATCGGCTTGAAGGTCGATCCCATCTGACGATACGCCTGCACGGCGCGGTTGAACTTGCTGCGATTGAAGTTCCAGCCGCCCACCATCGCCTTGATCTGGCCGGTGCGGTTGTCGATCGCGACGATGGCGCCCTCGACGAGCGGCGTCTGCTCGAGCGAGACGGCGGCGGCGCCTGTCGCCTCGTCGATCTTGGTGACCGCCACCTCGATCACGTCGCCCGGTTTGAACAAATCGGTGGCCGAGGCGCGGTGGGTCCAGGCGAAGCCATCTTTCGCCAAGTCGGCGTGATAGCGCCCGATGCGAAGACGAGCCGCCGGCTTGGCGACCGACACGACCACCGCCGGCACGATGTCGCCGGCCGCGATCGGACGCGCCCAGCGATCGTCGCGGAACGCATCGGCGGTGCGTCCCTCGGCGATCACGTTGCGTTTGACGCGGCGGAAGCCGTGGCGTTTGTCGAGTTGTCGCAGGCCGTGCTCGAGGGCGCGGTTCGCCACTTCCTGCAGCGCCGCATCGAGCGTCGTCGTCACCGACAGGCCGTTTTCGTACAGCACCTTCGCGCCGTACTGATGCTCGAGATGCTTGCGGACCTCCTCGACGAAAAACGGCGCGATGCCGGGCGGCTGCGTCGGCTGGCCTCGCGTGACGATCGGCCGCTGCTTGGCGGCGTCCGCCTGCGCCGGCGTGATGTAGTGCTCGTCCGCCATGCGCTGCAGTACGACGTTGCGGCGGTTGGTGGCGCGCCGCATGTCGACGAAGGGGCTCTGGCGCTCGGGCGTCTGGAAGATGCCGGCGATGAGCGCCGCTTCCTCGAGCGACAGCTGTGTGTTCGACTTCTGGAAGTAGAGCCGCGACGCCGCCTCGACGCCATACGCGCCGTGGCCGAGATACATCTGATTGCAGTAGATCGTGAAGATCTCTTTCTTCGTGTAGCGCTTCTCGATCTGCACGGCGAGAATCGCTTCCTTCATCTTGCGTTCGAACGACTTCTCGTTGGTGAGGCCGAACTGGTCCTTGAGGTTTCTGGCCAGCTGCTGCGTCAGCGTGCTGGCGCCTTGCGCGCGCCGGCGTTCGACGATGTCGGTGAGCGCGGCCACGACGATGCGCCAGAAGTTGACGCCGAAATGCCGATCGAACTCCGCGTCTTCGGTCGCGATGATCGCCTGGCGCAACAGCGGATTGATGTCGTCATAGCTGACGACGATGCGGCGCTGGGTGGCGAATTCGCCGATGACCTGGCCGTTGGCCGCATACACGCGCGTAATCGTGCTCGGAGAATAGTCGTCGAGCGCGGAGACTTGCGGCAGATCGCCAGCGTAGGCAAAGAGGACGCCGCTCAGGATGCCGAGCGTCGCCACGACGATGAACAACGCCGCGATGCCGGCCTGGCGGGCGACCTTAACGACGACGTGTGGCATGGCTCAGAGCCATTCTACCTCCATAGATTGACAGCGTCCCACTCAGGTTTCATACTCAAACCAGTATCAGCCTGCGAATCAACGACGACGAGGTATTCAATGAGCAAAATCATCGGAATCGACCTGGGCACGACCAACTCGGTCGTCGCCGTCATGGAAGGCGGCGAGCCCGTGGTGATCACGAACCCCGAGGGCGGCCGTCTCACGCCGTCCGTGGTGGCGTTCACCAAGACCGGCGAGCGCCTGGTCGGCCAGGTCGCGAAGCGTCAAGCCGTGACCAACCCCGAGAACACGGTGTTCTCCATCAAGCGGTTCATGGGCCGCAAGTACGACGAAGTCTCTGAAGAGATGAAGATGGTGCCGTACGAAGTGGTCCGCGCGAGCAACGCCGACGCGCGCGTCCACGCGGCCGGCAAGGAATACCCGCCGCCGGAAATCTCCGCAATGATTCTCCAGAAGCTCAAGCAGGCGGCGGAAGAGTATCTCGGCCAGCCGATCACCAAAGCGGTCATCACCGTTCCGGCGTACTTCAATGACGCGCAGCGCCAGGCCACGAAGGACGCCGGCCAGATCGCCGGGCTCGAAGTGATGCGCATCGTCAACGAGCCGACGGCGGCGGCGCTGGCCTACGGCCTCGACAAGAAGAAAGACGAGACGATCGCCGTGTACGACTTCGGGGGCGGCACCTTCGACATCTCGATTCTGGAAGTGGGCGAGGGCGTCGTCGAAGTGAAAGCGACCAACGGCGACACGCACCTGGGCGGCGACAATCTCGACCAGCGGATCATCGACTGGATCATCACCGAGTTCAAGAAGAGCGAGGGGATCGATCTCGGCAAGGACCGGATGGCGCTGCAGCGCCTGAAGGAAGCGGCGGAGAAAGCCAAGATGGAGCTCTCCACGGTGATGGAGACCGACATCAACCTGCCGTTCGTCACCGCGGATCAGACCGGCCCCAAGCACCTGCAGATGAAGCTGACGCGCGCCAAGTTCGAGCAGCTCGTCGAGGATCTGCTGCAGAAGACGGTGGGGCCGACCAAGCAGGCGCTGGCCGACGCGGGGCTCGATCCCTCGAAGATCGACGAGGTCGTGCTCGTCGGCGGATCGACGCGCATCCCGAAGGTGCAGGCGATCGTCAAGGAGCTCTTCAACCGCGAGCCGCACAGGGGCGTCAATCCGGACGAGGTGGTGGCGATCGGCGCCGCGGTGCAGGCGGGCGTGCTCGCCGGCGACGTCAAGGATCTGCTGCTGCTCGACGTCACGCCGCTCTCGCTCGGCATCGAAACGATGGGCGGCGTGATGACGACGCTCATTCCGAGGAACACGACGATTCCGACGCGCAAGAGCGAAATCTTCTCCACGGCGTCGGACAACCAGACGAGCGTCGAGGTCCACGTGTTGCAGGGCGAGCGCTCGCTGGCGCGCGACAACCGCACGCTCGGCAAGTTCCATCTGGTCGGGATTCCGACGGCGCCTCGCGGCGTGCCGCAGATCGAGGTCACCTTCGACATCGACGCCAACGGCATCGTCAACGTCCAGGCCAAGGATCTGGGGACCGGCAAGGAGCAGAAGATCACGATCACCGCGTCGAGCGGCCTAAACAAGGACGAAGTCGATCGGATGATGAAGGAGGCCGAGTCGCACGCCGACGAGGACCGCAAGCGGAAAGACGAAATCGAAGCGCGGAACAAGGCGGACCAGGCGGTCTACGGCGCCGAGCGGATGTTGAAGGACACCGGCGACAAGCTGACCGCCGGCGACAAGCAGGCGATCGAAACGGGGATCGAGGGCCTCAAAAAGGCGATCGAAGGACAGGACGCGGTCGCGATCCAGCAGGCGCTCGACGCGCTCACCGCGGCGCAGCACAAAGCGGCCGAAGCGCTCTACAAGCAGCAGGCAGCGGGCGCCGGCGCGGAGGAGAAGACCGGCGCGGCGCCGGGCGGCGCGGGCGCGGGCGCCGGCGCGGAGCAGAAGAGCGGCGACGTCATCGACGCAGAAGTGG
>OCZT010008325.1_pt1 | contig 10096 bp, 19 predicted proteins | sample 1539031 | NCBI WGS metagenome assembly OCZT01 (sample SAMEA3539308, study PRJEB22396) | soil metagenome | biome: tundra; feature: field; material: soil | place: USA | collected 2010-05 | depth 0.15 m
ATGTCAATGTGATGATTGTCAATACCCAAGACCGTTTAATACGATGATGTGGATTATAGGGGAAATAGTTAATATCGAAAGAAAGTAAAATGATAGAACGTAAAAAAAAAGTAGAAGAATCTATTAGTAAGATAAAGCTACTTAAAAAGCAGATTATTTATTCAATGAGGAACGATTCATGGTCTTCTAATGTAGTTTGGCCTGGTATTAGATATAATTCTGATAAATTTTCCATTATATACCATGAAAGCGATAAGAGATTCAATATTAATATTCCTAATAAAATCGATGGTGATGGAGTTTTCTCCGTAAAAATTTTAGGATTCTCCGCCTTTGAATTCTGGTTTTATCGCGTATTCTTCTTAGTAAGAAGGGCCGTAAGTACAGAAGAGCTTAATAAAAAAATACAGGAAGAAAATGGACTAATTAATGCCTCAAAGTGTGCTGATGCCTTTTTTAAAACACATAAAGATATAGTTCGTGATAATAAACTAAAAGAACTAACCAAATGAGGGTTTATTGTATAAATATTGAAAAGAATGATCTAAAACTAAATGAGTGGTATGCTCTTGCGGGTGCCGGTCGCACTGATATACATGGTGTACCTGTGTATGATTTAGTAGATGGAAATGGAGATTTTTATATGTCTCCCTCTGGTTTTCATCGGCTTTTTAGAGTGACTGACTTTCTAACAGAGGAAGAATTTATCAAACTTCGCGACACCAAAATAAATACCATCTTATTTGATTAAGTTCTTTGATTTTCCAACAAAATTTCGTATATTTACTTTTCAGGATAAATTGTAGAAAGAGAGAACATTGCTGGTAGTAATACTGGAGGAAGTTCGCGACTGCTAACCCTAATATGGGAGATACCTAAAAAATATCGCTAATACCATAGAAGCAGCAACTCATACAGACCGAGGGTGTCGGGTTCCCTAAGAGGTCGGGTTGAGGCATAGATAAATAATGTTCTAAAACAGAATTGCGGCTAAGCTCGCTATGATTTTCCTAAAAAGTCTGACCAAGAAATCCAACCACCATAATGGTTGGATTTTTTATATACCCAATATGGTGCTTTGTATAGTGATTTAGTTTGATTGTCTTTGTAAATGATGATATGATAATTTATTTTTTGAGACATGCTATAATTATTAACTAATTTCCGTATATTTAATAATTATTGTATAATTTTAAGCAACGAAATGGAAATGACAATTAAAGCAAAAATTACAGCAGATTTTCTTATAGCCTTCAAGGCTAGAGAAACAGAAAAGAAGAATTTACTTGGTTTAATCAAAGCAACGATTGATACCGAAGAAAAAAGTGCAAATAATCAAGGTGAATTAAGTGACGAGAACGTCATTAAGATTCTTGCTAAGTTTGAAAAGAACATAGGAGAAATAATTAGCGCAGTTTCTAATGATATCGATGCTTTAGCTAAAGCACAAGCAGAATTATCTATCGTTAAGTCTTATATGCCTAGTAAGTTAACTGAAGATGAAATTAAAGCTGAAATTGAGAAAGCTATACAAAATGGCGCTACTAATCTCGGTGGTATTATGGCTTGGTTTAAAGATAAACAAGCTGATAAAAAACTCGTTTCATCATTAGTGGTACCAATACTCGCAAATTTACTTTTAAACAAATAATAATGAAATTTACATTAGACGAATTAGAAATTATCAAAGATGCTTTGATTGTATCATTAGCAACATCTGATGAACTTGAAGATCCTAAAGGTGTTATTAAGATTCTTGATAGAATTGACAAAGAAAACGATTTAGATTAATGCCGCATTTTTTAAAGAAATTACCTATATTTGCAATTAATAATATTAAATAAATAATAAAATGGGGTGTCATACGTGGTGTGCATATAAAGTAGATAGAACTATCGAAGAAGCAAGAAAATTATGGATTATTGAGAAGGAAAAATCTATTATCAGTTGGAAGCAAATGATGAATGATCCAGAAGATGAATGTCGAGTTGCTTATGAATGGACACAAGAATTCATAGAACATTGGCTTGAAGTATATGAGAGACAATTGCAAATGGTTAGAAAGGGACTATGTGATGTTGCGGTTATGAATAAGCAACCAGAGCATTCCTATTATATTAAAGGAAAAGGTCTATTTATAAACACCAAAGAACATGGAAATCAATTTAGGATTCATAACTATCCTGATGATCAGATTTTTTCTAAAGAAGAATGCCTAGACTTTATAGAGAAAAACAAAGATAAAATCCAATTTAACGATAATACCTATGAGTGGTTGGATGAATTTTGGAACAAATATCCTGATGGATTTATGCATTTTGGTTAATGAATCTCGAACAAGCCATAAAACACGCTAATTCCATGCCGCGCAATATAAACCTACAATGGTTTGTATGCGAGTTTGGTGATAGCTATATTGTTCATTCAAGTTCGCACATGAGAAGATTCCCGGATACTAAGTTTGTTTATTCAACGGGAGAATTGAAAACATGGAAGGTAGAGTATAACGAAGAAGAGAATCGATTTAAACACATAGTAAAATAATATGCCAATATCAGCCAAAGATGCATTAGAAAAAGCAAACTCTTTAGAACTAAAAGATAATGAGTTAAAATGGTTTGAGAAACTCTGTTACTACGCAGATTATTATATAAGTAAAAATTTTGATGGTGGTAAAGTTGAAATTGACTTTGATGGAAATATGTTTTTACCAGATCCTATGAAATCAAGCTAACAAATAAATTGTGGACCCGGGTGTCATTTTCTACCACATTGGAGACAAGGAGCGGTTGTTAAGGTTTGGATATCAACATATGAAAAGATTGGATGGAGAGTAACACCCGTTGGGCAACATTGGAATAGTTACAACTCTCGTTATCTATTTGAAATTGATAAAAGGGATATTAAACTTAATGAAATATTAAAATAAATATGTCACACTCACATTCACACTCACACGAAAGCACTGCTATAAAAGCAACCATTTTTAGTATTGTCGGGAATACCGGGCTAATTGCGCTTAAGATATTAGCAGGTATTTTTGGAAACTCATATGCGCTTATAGCTGATGCTATTGAATCAACCGCTGATGTATTTTCATCATTCATTGTTTTGATTGGATTAAAATATACAAGTAAGCCAGCAGATAAGAAACACCCTTATGGACATGGAAGAGCTGAGCCGCTAATAACATTCTTAGTTGTGTGCTTTTTAGTGATGTCTGCAGTTATTATTGGATATGAAGCAATTGAGAATATTAAAGTAGTACATGAATCCCCAGCATTTTGGACGCTATTCATATTAGGGCCAATTATTCTATGGAAAGAATATTCATATAGAAGAGTTATGAAGAAAGCTATTGAGACAAATAGTTCTTCTTTAAAAGCTGATGCTTGGCATCATAGAGCAGATGCTATAACATCAATATCTGCTTTCGTCGGGATTTCAATAGCTGTGATTATGGGTAAAGGATGGGAAGCTGCTGACGATTGGGGTGCTTTGGTGGCTGCAGGGTTTATACTATTTAATAGTTGGTTGATACTAAAACCAGCACTTGGTGAGATTATGGATGAAGATACGCATCAAGACTTAGTTAAAAAGATCGAAAGTGTATCATTAACAGTTGATGGTGTTGTGAATACTGAGAAATGTTTTATTAGAAAAGCTGGTATGAAATATCATGTTGATTTACACGCAAGAGTGGATGGAAATATTACAGTAACAGAAGGACATAATATATCAGGTAAACTTAAAGGAACTTTAATGAAAGAATTGCCAGAATTAGAATATATCTTAATACATATAGAGCCAAAATGAAGCAAATTATAGAACATATGATTAGTGTATATAACTTCAAACTTACACCTTGTTCAATACCAAGTAGCTCATGGCAGAATCTTAAGAAGGACTTCTATGGATGGATGTTTGGTCGTAAAAAATTGGGTATTTTTAATATACGAGATTTGCGAATTGATGAATATGGGACACGACGCATTGCTCGCTTTATAATGAAGCTATTTCCTGTTAAATATTTGAACGAAAGACTCGACGGTACTATATGGTTTGAAAAGAGAGGTGATGATGGAAAATTAGATTATGAGCTATCATTCAAACCTGTACCACCAGAAGTAGCTAGTAAAATTGGTATAATAAGCTACATGCATGATCCATATAATACAGGGTATTACTCAGTTAAGTTATATCTTGAAAGAAGCTTTATTAATGATAAAGTAGGATCGAAGTTTTCAATTACGGGTTTCAACAATAGCACAATGATAAATTTTATCATTAACCTTGATTCAAATTTCCCTGCTAAAATATAGCGGTATTTTTTTCTCTCCATCTGGATAAGTTAAACTAACTTTGTCATTTATTTTAAAGCCTACTGATTGTTGTGATTTTAAAGAATGCATGTTTGATACTTATGAAACTTAAAAAATTTAACGAAATGAATAATTTTTTGGAAAGTAAAACTTTTTTGATTATATTTGTAAAATAATGCAAAGGGAGCGCATGCTCTCTAATATATAGAATAATGAAATTTATTGTAAAAATAGTACCGCAAGTTCAACCCGATCAGGATCAACCTGGTTTGAAGCGTGCTACCTGTTTGTTTACAGTATAAGTTGAATAAAAGAAACTAATATCGAAACCCAGAAAGCAAACGCTCTCTGGGTTTTTTCGTTTTATATGGTTTCGAGTAAGTTCAGCGATATAGGTTGAGTGTAGCTTGCTATTGGTAAGGGATTGGTAAAAAATAAATGAAAAAAGATTAGGTATAAAAGAAAAACAAACATATATTTGTAGAGTAGAAAAGAAAGAGAAAAGGAAAAGAAGAAAATTAGTCGAAAATACTACGCGTGAAAGCAATTGGGAGCTGACTCCACTTGGAATGGAGAATGAGTAACATCTAATGCAGGTTCGAGCCCTGTCGCGTAGACTGAATAAGGATTATTGGTGAAATGGGATCATACTACACTGTCTATGTAGGGTCGACGGATCGTAACCGTCATAGTCCGCACTGTTTGATAAATTGAGGAGTCGTCTAATGCAGGATCACACCCTTTGAAGGTGTTAGATGTAGGTTCGAGTCCTACTTCCTCAACAATTGAATTGCCGGTCCAACGGACTACATTGGCTTTATAGAAAAAAATAAACTTGATATAACTACAATTATAAATTATTTTAATAAACATAAGTAATATGTGCGGGTACCTCAGCATAAATAATTTATATAAACAACAAACAATATTAATGTTTAAAGAATGTTTTTCTTTGGAAAAAATTCACGGGACTTCCACACACCTTTCTTGGAATTTCAAAGAAAAGAGACTTACATTTTTCAGCGGTGGTGAAGAATATGAGAAGTTTGTAGCAATATTTGATAAGAAATTGCTATTAGCAAAGTTCATTGAGCTTTTTCCAGATTGTAATATAACTATATATGGTGAAGCATATGGTGGGAAGCTATTGCATATGTCTGCAACCTATGGTAATGTGGTCAAATTTATCGCATTTGATGTTAATATCAATGATATATGGTTAAACGTCCCAAATGCTGAAGATGTTGTTAAGAAAATGGGGCTAGAATTTGTTGATTATAGTAGAGTTTCCACTGATATAGAAGCTTTGGATGCTGAGCGAGATAAAGATTCTACTCAAGCCATTAGAAACGGAATGGGTGCTGGAAAATTAAGAGAAGGTGTCGTTCTAAGACCACTCGTTGAGTTTACACTAAATAATGGCGATCGCGTTATTACTAAGCATAAAAGAGACAAATTCATGGAGACAAAGACTCCCAGAGCTGTTAGTCCAGAAAAGTTAAAGATATTAAGCGATGCTAATGAGATTAGTGATGAATGGGTTACTGAGATGCGGTTATCACACATACTTGATAAATTACCTAAGAATTTAAGCATTGCTCAGATGCAATTAGTTATAAAGTCAATGATTGCTGATATTCTAAAAGAAAGTAAGGGTGAAATCGTTACCTCAAAAGAGGCTATAAAGGCAATAGGCCAGAAAACCGCTATGTTGTTCAAGAACAGAATTAAGCTATAAAATCTCGATTTATAGCCTCCTTTTTTTAAATCCATAGATTGTATCATAAATGTTTAAAATAAGTCTAAAAATACATGTAAATCATCTGGAAGCATAAATTTAATATATAATCTATGAAACTCGATAAATTTGAGAAATTTATAAAGTCGCTATTTGAATCATATAATTCTCCAGTTAATATTAGGTGGGTTGATAAGGATGATAAATTAATAGGGCTATTTAGCGTTAATAATAAGGTTTATCAGATAAATTGTATCAATAAAGGTAATGATATATGGACTTATAAATTTTACCTATTTGATGCAAGTAGTGGACTTAGCCCAAAATTAACTAATTTTAACACAGGTAAAATGTCTATCTTATCAACAATTAGAGAAGGTATGCATTATCTAATTAGAATAAAAAATCCAAAAGGTATAATATTTGGAGCACTTGATAATTCAGAGGTGAGAAAGAAATTGTATTGGTCTTATGCCGAGGAAATTGAGAAAAAACATGGATATACTTTATTTACGGATAGAGACAATGATAAACAAATCTTTATTCTATATAAAGATTTAAGCAAAGATGTATTAATGGATGTATTGGAGATAATAGCCGATGAGGAAATATAAGTTAATTTTTCAACAAGTACATGTTTATATCGAATTGATCTTCGGATTTATATACAAATCCGAACTTTTTTAAAATAGATTCAACTTTGGGATTCAATATAGACTCAACATATAGATTTGTATCCGGGTATTTTTTCAATAGTTCTGTTAAAAAATTTGTGAAAGTTCCTATTCCCTGTTCTGTGACTTCAATGTTGGCTAAATCTAAAAAAGGAAATAACTTATGGCCTTCGTGAGTCATTATATTTCTTTGACTCTTTCTAACATATATTTTTATGGAATTATCACCCAACCATTTGTTCCTGGTAGTAGATTGTATGAATTGATTGAGTTGGTCAAAAATATCACCATTATCATCAATTGACTCATTAACCTCTTTATTTAATCTACTTGTGTCATATATAATCCAGTTATCCTCGCCTTTATATCCGTTGTAGATGTGACCATCGATACCTAATTCTAATAAATATTTAGAAGCTCTTTCGTCACTACCTAATTTATTGGATATTGCTCTATATACAGTTGAATATTTATTTGAATGGAATTCTGAGTCTAATCTGTTTGTTAGTGCTCTAGATGGTTTAGAATCCCAATTTTCAATTTCCAAACCACTATTAGATGCAGCATCATATAGCCATTTTTTGGTATCAGAAAAATATCTAACTATATCACTATTTGAAGTGAAGTGCAATCCCCAGCCCCAATTGTCATCTGTTTTACTGAATTTCTCAAATGTTTTTATGAATTTCATTTAGTATATATTAAATACGAGTTATTTTTTATACGTTATTTCAATAGAATTATTTAATAATGTGTAGTTTAAACTTGTGATTGTTTCAATGCCATCCAGTGCTTTGATTTTATCAATAGTTTTTATTAGATATGGTTTAATTTTATTTTGGGGTAAGCGATCATCTTTTTTTAAGGAAAAGTCTATTGTAATTTTATCCCGATATTGTACTATGTTTTTAAGTCTGTTTTTCGTGGCAACCATCAACAGGTCATTTGGTAAGGTCTGTGGATAATATAGCGAATAGGGTATAAATAGGTCATTATCCTCCATCATTGCATATCTAGATAGTAATTCTGTATCAGGGCCTGAATCATCATATATTGAGCCGCATTTAAATCTGATGTCGCTAATGATGCATAGTCGATCTAAGTATATGCTGTGTATTTTGAACTTTTCTATTAAAATAGAAAACAGAAAACTAAAATCATTTATTGTTATAGGAAAATGTGAATTTATTTCAGCATATATATCTCGTAGTGGATGATCGTCGAATTTCTCAAATGTTTTTATGAATTTCATTTACTACGCTTTTTTTGGTTCGTAGAATTGACCACCAGATCTACCGCCCCTTGGTCTATATTTTTTATTAAGTTCTGTTAACTCCCTAACATACTCCTCTGAGTCAGGACCATATAATCTATCTGATATTTCTTGTATAAAATAAGGATCAACTTTATCTTCAATGCCTCCTGTTTTAACCTCTGGCTTCTCATAGCTCCACTCGGGCCTTTCTGTGCTTCTAAACCCCTTTGGTTTCAAATCATCTTCTTTATCTAGATCACTCCAATTTTTGTTGTGTGAGAAGCCTTCTTCAAACTTTTTTAAATGTTTCATTAATGAGAGGTAATTTTTTAATATATATTAAAAATTAATAATCTATTTTAGATGTTAAAGGCTTATAAATATAGAATTTATCCAACTGCGGAGCAGAAGGAACATATGACCAAAATATTTGGTTGCGTGAGATTCATATATAATCTTGGTTTAGAAACCAAAATGCAAGCATATGCCGCAGCCAGAGTTAACATTGATTGTTTTGCTTTAAATAAACAAATTACAGAACTCAAGAAGGATATACCTTGGTTAAGAGAAGCTCAAGGACAAGCACTTCAAGCCAGTATTGCTAATTTAGACAATGCTTATACCAATTTCTTCAGAGGTCACGGATTTCCAAAGTTTAAGAATAAACATAGTAGACAAGCCTTTAGCATACCACAGTATGCTAAAGTGGATTTTAAAAACAATAAAGTTTATATACCTAAGTTAAAATGGATTGATTGTATATTCGATAGGCAATTTACTGGATTAGTTAAGACCGCAACGGTTAGTAGAACAGTTACCAATAAGTATTTCGTGAGTATTTTAATTGATAACCAAAAGGATCTACCTATTAAAGCCACAATAAAAGAGGAAACAACAGTAGGTATTGATTTTGGAATTAAAGATTTGGCTATACTCTCCGATGGTACTAAAATACCAAATCCTAAATTTCTAAAACAATCTGAGAAAAGATTAAGAGTTGAACAGCGAAGTTTATCAAAGAAATGTAAACCTCGCTCCAAAGAGCAAAGTAAAAGTTATTTAAAACAAAAACTAGTTGTAGCTTTGCTACACGAGAAAATAAAAAACCAAAGGATAGATTATCTTCATAAGTTGACTACTTCGATAACCAAGAAGTATGATACTATAGTGATTGAGGATTTAAATGTAAGTGGTATGATGAAGAACCATTGTTTAGCAAAGGCAATATCTGATGTTAGTTGGTGTGAAATGCGAAGACAACTAGAATATAAGAGCAACTGGTATGGTAAAAATCTACTAACAATTGGTAGGTTTGATCCATCATCGAAGACTTGTAGTGCTTGTGGTAAGATCAATAAGGAACTTACGTTATCAGATAGAGAGTGGATTTGTAGTTGTGGTATACATCATGATCGAGATCACAATGCCGCTAAAAACATCAAACACTTTGGTTTGTGCAATATTAAAGGGTCCAGGGTTGAACCTTCAGACGTTAAAGTAGCACCTTTAGTGCATGCTTTGTCTGAGAAGAAAGTAGTTAACTTTCAAACCATTAAAATTAATAATCCATTTCATGAAACTAAAGCGCATTTGGAGATTTGACTTTAATGTAAGCACCACAAGTTTGAATAAAACTTATGATCTTATCACCAAGGAGGACAGAGATTGTCTATCCGCAACAGAGGTATCTAGCTCATTTGATGTAGAACTCAGAAATAAGTGTCAATCTTATTTAATATCAACTAAAGAAACAATCCATGTCTATAAAGATATGTTTTTTAAGTATGGAATTAAGTGTAAACTGATTGATGTTACTGATGATATATTATCAGGTAAATTAGATATTGAACGCGACCTTGTTGAGTTTTTAGGCACAGGTAAGTCATTAAATGTGGCTTATTTCCTTGATGCGGTTGAGAAACTCATATGTGAAAATTTGAATATGGATGATATCTTAGATAAGATATCGAAGCTTGGGATTGAATCTTTAACAAGGATGGAGAAAAAGTTTATGGATGATATCAGTCAGAAGATTTAAGCTTTTTAAGCCAATCCTGTAATAGAAATTTATAGCGAAGATAGCGGACTTGAAGCTTCTGCTTCCATG
>OCZT010008326.1_pt1 | contig 10095 bp, 8 predicted proteins | sample 1539031 | NCBI WGS metagenome assembly OCZT01 (sample SAMEA3539308, study PRJEB22396) | soil metagenome | biome: tundra; feature: field; material: soil | place: USA | collected 2010-05 | depth 0.15 m
AGGATAAATCAGAGGCTAAAAACAAACAGAGATTGGCAACATCATCAGGAGTTCCACCACGTTTTAAAGGAATTGCATCTCTCCAACCCTGAACAACATTCGGATCGAGAACTGAAGTCATTTCAGTTTCGATAAATCCGGGAGCAACTGCATTGCAACGAATATTCCTTGAACCCAATTCCAAAGCAATAGATTTTGAAAACCCAATAATCCCCGCCTTCGATGCAGCATAATTTGCCTGACCTGCATTTCCTTTAATCCCTACCACTGAACTCATATTAATAATAGACCCGCTTCGTTGTTTAAGCATTGGTCGCTGAATGGCTTTGGTCAAATTAAATACTGATTTAAGATTGGCTTTAATAACCGCATCAAACTGTTCTTCCGACATGCGCATCAATAATCCATCCTTAGTAATACCAGCATTATTAACCAAAACATTTACAGTTCCAAAATCAGCAACTACAGAATTAACCAATTCTTCTGTCGCTTTATAATCAGATGCATCCGAACGATACCCTTTTGCTTTTATTCCGAATGATTCCAAGTCCTTTTCTAAAGCAATTCCTTGTTCAACAGAAGATAAATATGTGAATGCAACACTTGCTCCTTCTTGTGCAAATTTAATTGCAATAGCTCTTCCTATTCCTTTGGAGGCGCCAGTTATTAATGCGACTTTTCCTTGTAATAAATTCATAGTATTAATAATAGAGTTTTCGAGGGGTCAAAGTTAATATAAATATGGCTAATTTGGGGATGAAATAGGTTAATAAACCTTAAACTCAATTATTAATGGATATTTCCATTAATAATTAAAATCTCTCGGTTCGCCATTAAGTTCCCTTCCATCAAGAATTTGTTCTTTAATAAAATTGATGATAGAGTTGAAAGCATTATCGGCAAATTCCAACAAATCTTCATTTTCCGAAAATGAAATTCCTGTGTTAACTTTTAGTTGATATTCATCATAAGCAGAATCGAGATGTTTAACTATTTGTGCTAATTCAAAGTCAGAAGCTGCTCTGAATATTGAATCTTTCAGGTCTTCAGGATTCTTAAATTCAATTTGTTCCTCGTCTTCCTTAATTTCATAACTAAAAAGTTCTAAACAATCATCCAAAGCCTGTTCTTCCTGCCAGTTATCATCTTCCTTTTCCATGGCATGAAAATATTTAAGAATCGTTTTATCCTCAAATTTCTTAATGAATTCTTCTTTAGTTTTATAATCACAAATTATCGGGGGCTTGCCATCAAAGTTAGGACTGATAGCTTTCACAATGGCAGGTATTTCAGATTTAGCTCCTTTCTTCTTTTTCGATTTCTTAGCTTTTTCTTCTTCTCTTTTCTTTACCAACCCTAAATACAATTGTTCTTTATCTCCTTTATAATTCGCAAGCATAAAAAGATTTCCGGTTCCCATCATAGTATCATAATATACATACCAGGCAGGAGTAGGCATCATAGATTCTCCATCATTTAAATATTCAGCACGATAAAAATCATAACCTTGCCATGAACTCATAAAATGACGTGGCTGATAACTTCCGGATGTCATATATTTCTTATACAAATCAAATTCTTCTGGTGTAATCGGATATATAAATGGACAGGTTTTTATTTTCTGTTCCCATCTCAGGAAATCCCATGAGACTTCAATTCCAGGTAATTCAATCTCGCCAGCTCTCCAATGACATTGAAGGTTAAACAATTTCTTTTGTTGAATTTCCCAGATAAGTGCTGATGCGGCTTCTTTAAATCTTAATTTCTCATTGATTTCCTTTTGAACACGATTTGGTCCCCATTCCAGCCAATTAACTTTTCTTCCTGCATAACTTTCAATAAAAGATTTTATAGATATGGGATTATATTGTTCAAAAAACTTCTTAGCCTTTTTATTATTGGTGATTTGTTTAATAATTTTCTTCTTAAGCTTATCTCTCCTGATAGTATTATCAATCGTCTTTTGTGCTTGCTCAGAAGGTTTTAGTTCTCTTTTCTTTGCCATTTAGTTTCTTTCTTAAAAATTAAAATCTTCAGGTTCTGAATTCAGTTTGCGACCTAGCAATATACTGATTTTGAAAGAATCATCAACCATTTTTCTTTCTCTTTCCTGTTCTTCAATTTCCTCGTCAGTATATCCAAAAGCAATGTTGTTTTGTAGCCTGAAAAGATATTCATCATATACAATAGGGAGTGCTTTATTAAGTTGCCTGATCTGGTGTGAAGCCATAGATTTGATAATTGTATCCTGCCAGCAAGAACCTTCTTCAACCATTATCGGAACCTCGGCATTTTTCAAATCTTCAAGCGCCTCACTTAATTCCGGAAACTCATCATCATCATATTCAGCTCGGTCAATAAGTTCATGATATTTTAATAGAATAGGGTCATCAAACTTTTTAATAAATTCAATCAGAGAATCATCGCCATAGGATATCATTGGTCGAGGGTCATTAACAGGATCTTTATATTCAGGATGTTCCTTTTTATAAGTTTCCATTCTATTTGCCGCTGCAATTTTCATGTATTTATTTTCTTTTTCTCCCCTTAAATCTGGAAGTTTAAATAAATCTCCCGTTCCTTTCCTTTCATCATAAAACTTATACCAATCAGGGTAATCATCTTCATAATCCTCGTCACCATGATACATATATAAACCTTGCCAATCGGAATATTCATCACTGTTTCCGTAGTTGTAAAAATCTGAATTCAGGTAGTCGAGATACAGATTAAATTCCTCTTCATTTACAGGGTCTATGTAAGGACAGGTCTTAATGGCTTTTTCCCAATACTCAAATTCACGCGTCAAGAATATTCCGGGGAGTTGAATCTTTTCTGCTCTCCAAAGACATTGAACATTAAACAATTTCTTTTGTTGTATTTGCCAAAAACATTGTTCCGCTCTATATTTATATCTTGAAGTTTCCTTATCCTCTTTCTTCAGATACATTTCCCCATACTTGAGATACCGCCATTTAGCATCTGCATAAGCCCTGATAAACATTTGAACAGTTTGCTTATTATATGGTGCAAAGTATTTTTTATACTTTGGATTTTTCTTGAGGTCATTGAGGATTTCCTGTTTCTGTTTATCATCATTGATGGTATTCTGAATCATTATCTTCCCAACATCTGACAATTCAGGTTCCTCTTTTTTAACTTTTTTCCCCATGCTTGTAGTATATGCCTTTTAATTATAACAGGTCAAAGGTATGGAATTTATATTTAATAACGCAAATTTCACTGTTTTATGTTTTGCTGCCTTTTTAATCCTTACCTTTGTTTCTTTATAAAACCCGATGTTTAAATCCTTTATCAATTTAATTTATCCAGCCTGTTGTCCCGCTTGTAATAAGGTTTTAATGAACCCTGATGACTTCATTTGCACCCATTGCAGATACCATTTACCTAAGACAAATTTCCATCTTCATCAGGATAATCCCGTGTTTAGAAAATTTTCCGGGAGGGTTAATATTCATTCCGCAGCTTCTTTTCTCTATTTTTCGAAGGGTGGCATAGTTCAGGAAATGATTGGAAAGTTAAAATATCGTGGTAGAAAAGATATAGGTGTTTATCTTGGAGAGATTTATGGAGATGAATTGCATGAATCTGCTTTTGATAAAACTATTGATATTATAATCCCTGTTCCATTGCACAAAGATAAATTTAAAAAGCGCGGATATAATCAAAGTGAGCAGTTTGCAACAGGATTATCACAAACAATGAGCATTCCAACAGATTATTTAAATGTCATTCGGAAAACAAATACAAATACTCAAACTAAAAAGGGCAGATATGCAAGATGGAAGAATGTTGAAGAAATCTTTTCTGTCGATGATATTGAAGCTTTAAGAGGCAAACATGTTTTATTGGTTGATGATGTGGTTACTACAGGTTCAACTTTGGAAGCAACTGCTACTGCTATACTTTTGATACCAGGAACCATCATAAGCATCGCAACTATTGCATGTGCAAATTAATCTACGTTAAAGAAGCGCATTTTTTTCTCATCTTTGTAAGCTCAAAATAAATCATGGCAGAGAGCATTTATATTCCTTCAAATATTGCTGATAAGGCATCGAAATATCAATCACTTATTCCTCAGATAAAAGCTTTGGTGGAGTGCGAAAAAGATTTTATTGCCAACCTTTCCAATATCATGTCTGCTTTGAAATATGGAATGGATTTCTTTTGGGTGGGATGTTATTTTGTGAAAGATAATGAGTTGGTTTTAGGTCCCTTTCAAGGACCGGTAGCATGTACTCGGATTGCTTTCGGGAAGGGGGTTTGCGGTACATCCTGGAAGGAAAAGAAAACCATTATCGTTTCTGATGTTGATAAATTCCCGGGACATATTGCCTGCAGTTCTGATTCTAAATCCGAAATTGTTCTGCCGGTGTTTAATAATAATAAGGATGTGGCATTGGTTTTGGACATAGACAGCGCCGAATTAAATACATTTGATGCCATTGACCAGCAATATCTCGAAGAAATCGTTCAACTAATCGAATCTCTTTTTTAATCTGATGAAATTAATCCAATCTCTTTTTTCTGTTTTTATTATTCTGATTATTGCCTCCTGTGCCAATATTGTTTCTCCAACCGGCGGACCGAAAGACACTACGCCTCCTAAATTAGTCAAAGCCCATCCCGATACTTTCGCAACTCATTTTAATACAGATCAGATTAGAATTGATTTCGATGAATACATCCAGTTGAAAGACCCCATGGGGCAGGTTATAATCTCTCCCTTATTAGAAAAACAACCTGATATTAAAGTATCGAAAAAGAGTGTCATCATTAAATTCAAAGAGAAATTAAAGGACAGCACCACTTATAATATCAACTTCGGAAGTTCCATTTCCGATGTTCATGAGGATAATATCAAGGAAGGTTTCCAGTATGTTTTCTCAACAGGTCCTTATGTGGATTCCCTTTCTCTGAGAGGCAAATGCCAGTATGCAAACGATTTACATACCGAAAAAGGTGTTCTGATTATGCTCTATAAATCCTTCGATGATTCAGTCCCATCCTTGCGCAAACCTGATTATTTTACCAAGTGCGATAGCTTCGGGAATTATAAAATCAATAATATCCGGGAGGGAACTTATAAAATGTTTGCCCTCAAAGATTTGAACAGCAACTATCGTTTCGATCAGCCCGGAGAAGCTATTGGTTTCAAGGATTCTACCATTCATATCAACGGTAATGATACTGCCAATTTCAATGTTTTTGTAGAACCCACTTCCAAGCAATATATCGTAAAACAATATTGCGAAGAGTTCGGGAAACTCTTTATGGTTTTCAATAAACCCACAGAAAATCTGGAATTTCATTTCCTCAATAATCAACATAATGATACTTCGAAGGCATTCTTTGAGTATTCAAAAGCAAAGGATTCGGTCATCTACTGGTTCACGAGCTATCCCCAGGATTCAATGAAAATGATTGTGAGCGATAATGGCAAACCGATTGATACCCTTGCCGTTTATATCAAACCAAAAGATTTTAAAATGAAAAGTAATAAGAATTACAAGTTTTCATTGGCTATTCATTCCAGTCCTTCCTTGGGGGCTTTATCGCCTGAAGCCGATTGGCAACTGGTTTTCTCGCATCCGGTAAATCAGTTTGATTCTACTAAAATTTCTTTGCGCGAGGATTCTGTTTTGATTGGCGGATTTAAAGTCAGCGACCTCGATTCTACCCTTCGGAAGCTGAATATAAGTTATAAATGGAAAGAAAATTCGACTTATATTTTATCTTTCTCGAGAGGGACTTTTAAAGATATTTTTGGTGTGATAAACGACACCACTCTTAATTTCGGCATCAAAATAAAATCGGCTCGCGATTATGGAAACCTGCATCTGAAATTCAAAGCCCCTGACATCGGGAGTAATTATATTCTGCAATTAATGAATGATAAGGATGAGCTTATCCAGCAAAATATTGTTCGCGGTGATACTGCAATCGACTATAATTTCCTCGACCCATCAAAGTATAAACTGAAACTGATTTTCGATGCCAACAACAATGGTAAATGGGATACCGGAGATTATTACAAACATATCCAACCCGAAAAAGTTACTTACTGCAAAGAGATTTTCAATGTCCGCGCTAACTGGGATGTGGATGCGGATTGGACGGTGAAAGAGTAGTAAAATGAATCTTTCAATATTTAATTCTAATCTCCTTGAAAGAAGAATAATTGAATAAAACTTTCAATACAGAGATTAAATCGCCAAAAGGGAAAACTCATATATTTTATAAGTAATTAGCGCGTTTGTTGAATATTAAACAAGCAAATTAAAGGAAAGTTAGAGATAACTTGTCAGGATTCCGATTTAATTATCTAATTTCGCCTAATTATTAAGCAAATATGTGACATAAAAATAATCATTTATGGAAGACCGCATTACAAAATTAAACTATTACTATGAACAATCGGACAATTGTACATTTGGATCTGGATACGTTTTTCGTTTCTGTTGAAAGGCAGAAAAATAATGCCCTGAAGGGAAAACCGGTTATTGTTGGTGGACTTTCAGATAGGGGAGTTGTTGCATCCGTGCAGTTATGAGGCGAGACGTTTTGGAGTCCATTCAGCTATGCCAATTAAATTGGCGCGAAATCTCTGTCCTCATGGGATTTATATTCGCGGAGATATGGATGCTTATTCAAGATGTTCGGATGAAATAACCGCAATTATTGCTGAGAAAGCGCCTGCTTTTGAAAAAGCTTCTATTGATGAACATTATATTGATATGACAGGCATGGAGCGATTTTATGGGACTTTTAAATGGACGCATGAATTGAGAGAATCAATTATAAAGAAAACCGGTCTTCCCATCTCTTTTGGTTTATCAATAAATAAAACTGTTTCGAAAGTTGCGACAGGAGAATGTAAACCTGATGGAGAAAGACAAATACGATATGGTACGGAGAAATCATTTCTTGCTCCTCTTTCTATTCGTAAAATACCGATGATAGGTGAAAAGACTTATATTTTATTGCGGAATATGGGCATAGAAAAAGTTTATACCTTGCAGGAAATGCCATTGGAAGTAATGCAGCGAGTCTTCGGCGAAAATGGAACGATGATGTGGAAAAAAGCGAATGGGATTGATAATAGTCCTGTTGTGCAATATTCCGAACGGAAATCTATCAGCACCGAAGATACTTTTGATAAGGATACTATTGATGTTATTAAACTGAAGAATATTATTGCCAAGATGGTTGAGAAACTTGCCTTCCAGTTGAGGAGTGCAAACAAGCTGACATCATGTATCACTGTGAAGATACGATATTCTGATTTCAATACCTTTACTCATCAGGCAAAGATTCAATATACTTCTGCCGATCATATTTTGATTCCTAAAACAAAGGAATTATTCGAAAAGCTGTTTACAAAAAGAATGTTGATTCGATTGGTGGGAGTGAAGTTCAGTGGTTTGGTGGGAGGTAATCAACAAATAAATTTGTTTGATGATACTGCTGAAATGTACAATCTGTATCAGGCAATGGATAAGATGCGCAGGAAATATGGCGATGATATTGTTAAAAGGTGTATCCCATCTTAAAACAGTCAAAAGTAATGGAAATTCTTTCAAATTATTCAATTATACCCAAGGAAATGAAACCCATATCATAGGAAATGAAACCCATATCATAGGAAATGAAACCCATATCATAGGAAATGAAACCCATATCATAGGAAATGAAACCCATATCATAGGAAATGAAACCCATATCATAGGAAATGAAACCCGTACCCAAGGATATAAAAGTCATATCTAAGAAAAAAAAACGATTTTTAACCTAAAAAAGCCAAATTGAAGCCGAAAATCATTCAAAATGTATCTCAACACCCATTCATATTATAGTTTACGCCATGGAACTCTTCCTGTTGAAACATTGGTGGAAGAATATATCAAGGCAGGTTATCAGGCAATTGCACTTACCGATATTAATAATTCTACAGGCATACTTCCATTGGTAAAACTTTGTTTTGAAAAGGGAATAAAACCTATTGCAGGGATGGAGTTCAGAGATAAAAATTATCAGTTGTTGTATGTAGGAATTGCCCGAAATAACAAAGGTTTTAAGGAGTTAAATGATTTAATAACAAATCGAAATCTGGATGGCACTCCTTTGCCCGCCCGACCTGAATTGTTGCATTGCTATCTGATTTATCCTTTCAATTCCCATCCGATTATCCTTAAAGAAAATGAGTTTATCGGGATTAAACCGGAAGATTTGAAGAAAATCTCTTTTCAAAGTAAATCATTCTTAAACAAATGTGTTGCCTTTCCTTCTCTTGTTTTTATGGATGATAATGGATTTGAGCTTCATAAGCAACTTCGGGCGATTGATAATAATACGCTGATAAGTAAATTAACGGATGAACAATTTGCGAGAAAAGAGGATAAACTTTTGACCATAAATGAGTTCCTGAATGTTTATAAATCCTTCCCTGAACTGATAGAAAACGTAAATCGGATTATTGATGATTGTTCTTTTGAATTTGATTTTAAGAAAGTAAAAAATAAACAGACTTTCACAGAGAGCAGGTATGAAGATAAACTATTACTTGAGAGGCTTGCTTTTGAGGGGATGGAATATCGCTATGGATCGGATAATGAAGAAGCAAAAAGAAGGATTCGCACGGAGTTGGCAATGATAGACCAACTGGATTTCTCCTCTTATTTTTTGATTGCTTATGATATTGTCAGGTATTTGATGAGCAGAGGATTTTATCATGTTGGCAGGGGTTCTTGCGGTAATAGTATTGTGGCTTATTGTTTAAAGATAACCGATGTTTGTCCGATTGAGCTTGATTTATATTTTGAACGATTCATGAATCCCGAACGTAAATCGCCACCTGATATAGATATAGATTATTCGTGGAAAGACAGGGATGATGTTCATAATTATATCTTCCAAAAATATGGCAGGGAACATACCGCTTTGCTGGGCACTATTTCTACTTTCAGGGACAAATCCATCTTAAGAGAACTCGGAAAAGTTTACGGACTTCCGAAGAATGAAATTGATTCTTTGATTGATTTATCTGATAATATAAAAAGGAATGAAATAAGCGATAAGATATCCCAGATAAGAAAATTGGTTGTAAAGGATTTTCCAAACATGCGTTCCATTCATGCAGGTGGCGTACTGATTTCAGAAGAGCCAATTACTAATTACTCGGATCTTGATTTGCCACCAAAGGGCTTTCCAACCGTTCAATTCGATATGTATATTGCTGAAGATATTGGTTTTGAGAAATTAGATATATTAAGTCAAAGAGGAATAGGGCATATCAATGACAGCGTAGAAATCATCTTGAAAAACACGGGAGAAAAGATTGATGTGCATGATGTTAAGAAATTTAAGGAGGATGAAAAAGTAAAACAACAATTAAGAGATGCAAACACCATAGGTTGCTTTTATATTGAAAGTCCGGCAATGCGTGGCTTGTTGAAGAAGCTGAAATGCGATAATTATTTATCTCTTGTTGCAGCGAGTTCAATCATTCGCCCTGGAGTGGCGAGTAGTGGGATGATGCGGGAATATATTTATCGCTTTCATCATCCGAAAGATTTTAAATATCTGCATCCAATCATGGAAGAACAATTAAACGAAACTTACGGTGTGATGATTTACCAGGAAGATGTTTTAAAAGTTTGTCATTATTTTGGCGGGCTTGATTTATCAGATGCTGATGTTCTCCGAAGAATGATGTCCGGTAAAAAGAGAGATGATGACAAATTCTATCCGATTGTCAAAAAATTCTTTTCTAATTGCAAAGCCTTTGGATATCCTGATGAGCAGGCGCATGAAGTCTGGCGGCAGATTGAATCATTTGCCGGATATTCTTTTTCCAAAGCTCATTCGGCTTCTTATGCAGTTGAAAGTTTCCAGAGTCTTTATCTGAAGTCGCATTATCCAATGGAGTTTATGGTGGCGGTAATTAATAATTTTGGTGGATTTTACAATACCCGTGTTTATGTTAATGAAGCCAGAAAATCCGGTGCAGATATCCATACTCCTTGTGTAAATAAAAGTTTATATACCACCACAATTTATGGAAAGGATATC
>OCZT010008327.1_pt1 | contig 10094 bp, 5 predicted proteins | sample 1539031 | NCBI WGS metagenome assembly OCZT01 (sample SAMEA3539308, study PRJEB22396) | soil metagenome | biome: tundra; feature: field; material: soil | place: USA | collected 2010-05 | depth 0.15 m
GACGACAGATTAGCGTCCCGCATTTCTGTGCGCCAGGAAAGGCGCTCTTCTTTGGGCCGAATTCTTGGGGCGAGATTCGCCAAGGTTCACGAGTGTCCGGGGCCACTTGCAGTTGATGATCATTCAAAACATTGCCTTGATCGTGGCAATCAAGCCAGTAACCTGAATTTGTTACTTTGGAATGGAGAGCCCAAATCAGCTGTCCAGGCGCACTGACAGTTGGATGATACGCGCGGGAACCCGCTTCGTCAGGTCCCTGCGCGATTAACGCTTAGTTGCGTCGGTAAATGCTGCCGTGACCGGCCGGCCTCGCCAGCAGGGAGATGGCTGCACATTTAAAACCGCAGCCAGGGTCGCCGCCGTGTCGTACTGCATAATCGTGCCCTTGATCTCTGTATTTTCGCGGATGCCGGGACCACTTATGATCCAAGGGATCTGGATCTCATCCATCGTGTAGCCGCCGTGTTTCGTGCCAATTCCTCCATGATCAGCCGTAAAGAGGATCACCGTGGAAGAGCGCAGGTTGAGGGCATCCAGCGTCGCGAGGAGCCGTCCCAGCATTCCGTCTACTTTTTCGACCGCGGCCAAGTATTTGGGCGATTCCCATCCGAACTCATGCCCGGCGCCGTCCACGTTATCCAAGTGTATGAAAAGTAAATCAGGCTTTGCGTCGCGCAGGTACTCAAGCGCGTGGTCGAAGGCTTCATCCGCCACTTCCTGTGAGACATACACTTTAGTGGCTGCACCTTTTTCCACCAGTCGCGTGTAGTCCGGCCAATCGGTGAAAATCCCGATCTGCGCATTTGGATGCTGTATGTGTTCGATATTGTAGAGTGTCGGGAAGTGCCCTGGGGAGTCTGCGCATGCCGGAGCGATCGTGTAACTATCAGGTTGCCAGTTGTTGGAGGTCACGCCGGTCAACTCCGTCGGAGCTCCCATCATCATTGCCGCCCAGTTCGGGCTGCTTATTGTGGGAATCACGGCTCGCGCCTGTAGGCTCCAGGAACCAGATTTCATTAGCGCGTGAATATTCGGTGTATTTGCCTTCAGGATGCCTTCGGACGCAAGTCCATCAACTCCGAAGAGTATCACCCGCTGAGCATTTCCAGGGAGGACGCAACCCAGAATCAAAAGGTTAACAAAAATAAGCCTTCGTCTGATCTTACTCATTTAGTCTTTCTCCTTTTCTTGAATGAGCCGAAACTCTAAATCGCTTCACTTGTGATCACGCCAATCATGTAGCCACGATGCCGAACGCATTTCACTAACGGCAAACCATTTGGGTGAACAAATGCGACACAGCTTCAGCGCTCTATCACAACAGGTCCGTGACGTAAGACTCGCCCGTAGTGGAAAAACTATTGAAGCTGAGTAGCCGCGAAAGAGCCCTCTCACCTTCCAACCTCTGCCATCACGGCGCTTCGCAAGACCAACCTGCAGAACCCCGGAGATATTACCAAGAGGAAGCCCGGATGCAAGCACCAAACCCGTGAGACCGCTCTGATTCTTCCCATTCGATTGGCGGCTGGCACTACTGCTTAATCCGGCCACGTGGCAGTACGGAACGCTCGTGAATCACCACCCCAATTGGAATCCGTCTTTGACTTTTATGCCTTCTGAGGAGGCTCAAGCCGTTAAGTCCACTGAGCGGCTTTTACCTCCGCCCTTTTCACTCACAGTTTCTGTCATAGTGCCGCAAGCCCTAAGCTCGTTTCGCTGTCGCCAGCTGATGATCGCCCGGCATCGGGAAGTACATCCCACCCAACTGCGAGATGCCCTTTGGGCCAGTGCAGAAACCGTGCCTTCCACGCTGGAGGATCTCACGTACGGCATTCAGAAATTCCTCTGAATTCGATGGCGAGTGGACAGATCCCACTCGCCATCTGATTATCTGCAGTGTGATTAGAAGTCCAACCGCGCCGCAACCTGAGCGCTACGACCTCCAAGTCCCGCCGTGATAACGCCGAAGCTGGCGCTCGATGGATCCAGGTTGAGGTTCGTCTCGTTCAAGTTGGTGTGGTTAGCTACGTTCGTGAAAGTTGCCTCAACTCGGAGTTTAAAATGCTCATGGAGCGAGAAGATCTTCGCCAGACCGCTGTTCAGCTGGATATAGCCAGGGCCTTCTATTGTGCCGACTCGGCTATTGCCAAAGCGACCGATCGGGAGGGCAGGACCGTGGGTGGAGACCGGCGTTCCGTCCGCTTTGTAGCCGGCGCCGGTCATGCAGGCTTCGCCCGGTTTCCACCCGGGATAGCCGGGACAGGTAAAGGCCGCCGGGTTGATCCAGCTAGACCGGCCCTGGTGTGCGGGTTTCCAGCTTACGCCCGGTACGAGGTCCGGGTGCTGTGCAGCGCCGGAGGGAACCCACCCAGCCAGAGACGCATTGAGTCCGGAACCAGTGCCGGACGGGTCGCCTTCTCCACCGGGGAAATTCGCTGTAAGATGGGAGCCAGTTTGCCAGCTAAAGATGTTGCTCAACTGCCAGCCGCCGACGACGGCATCCAGAGCCCGCGGCATGTTTGAGCCGAACTGCCTGCCACGGCCCACGGGAAGATCGTAGATCGCGCTGGTCAGCCAATGCAGGCGGCGCAGACCTGCCATCTTACCGTAGTCCAGTCTTTTGTCATCCACCCAAGTGGAAAACTTACCGCCGCCGCGCTCGCCAGCGAAAGAGCCGCCGTTGGCACCCTGGTTATCCGCCAGAGCCGAGGCCCAAGTAAATGTAGAGTCGAACTGAAAACCGTTCTGCATGCGGTGCGTGCCTTCAACCTCCAGTGCGTTGTAATTTGAGGTGGCTTGGGAGCCGTAGTTCATCAAAATGCCCCAGTTAGGGAAACGACGGGCGCTAAATGGTTGATTGTAGGCTGAAACGGTGCTCGATAGCGGCATTGTGTTCTCATCTTGCTTCAACTCCAGATGAGACGTTTCGGAACCGGTGTACGACGCGCGCAACCCATAGCCCCGGCCGAGGTCATGTTCGAGGCTCAAAGCCCACTGACCTGTCTCGGCATCGTGAAAATGTAAGTCAATGCTTGCGTTGATTTCAGTCGTGCCGTAGCAGTTGGTGCAGCCGGTGCCTCCAGCGCCCGCGCCGATCGCCGGCCATGCGAAACGTGGTTGGTGCGTACTTGGATTTATCGCGTTCGTGTACCCGAACTCGGTGCCCTGAAGACCGTCTCCCGTTAGAGAGTGAAAGGTTTGGCCCATGACACTGATGTTGTACAAGCCGTAGCCGCCGCTCACAACCCACTTACTGTCGTTCGTCAGGCGATATGCAAAGCCCACGCGGGGCAGGACGCGATTCTTATCTGCGTAGCGCAGGGTTCTGGGCACGCCTGCAGCAGTGTTGGAGAGAACTGGCATGCATGGTGCGCCGTTCACAGTCGCGCTGTTCGTGTTGTTCACACCGTCCGGGTCGCAGGCATTGGAGGACTGAAGGGTGGTTGGCCCCTGTTGCCATGGTTGTGGAAGGGCCGGATAGATAACCGCTGCCGAGAGCGGCACACTGTAATCCATGTTGGCAAAGAAGCCATTTTTGTCATAGAAGCCCGGGCGATATTCATATCGCACGCCGAGGTCGATTGACAGTTTTGGCGTGACCTTCCAATGGTCTTGAGCGTAAACGTGGTACTCTGCAGACACGGAGTCGACGTCATTAGTTACGTCGTCATAAAATGACGAGTTAGGAAGGCCTATCAAGAAATCGGCAAAATCGACCCCCGTGAAGGTGCCGGTAGCGTTGCCTACGTTGCTGAAGTAAAAGTTTCCGTAATTATCTCCGGTGGTGACGCCGGTTGCGCCGATGTACGTGTAGGTGCGAACATCGCCGCCGAACTTCAGGGTATGGGGCCCCTTGGTCCACAACAAGCTTTCGTTATAGGTGGTGGTGTTCCCAATTCCGGGAGTGTTGAACATTCCCGATGGCAGACTCGTGATGTTGCTAAATTGGAGGTATGGCAATCCGTTGTACCACAAATCATCCAACCCTTGAAGGCCCAAGTCCTGCGTGAAAGCTTTGCCATCGAAAGGGTCGATACTCGAATCGTTCCAGCGCGTGAGGCCAAAGAGAAAAACGTTAAGCAGGTTCGGCTTAATCGTCCAGCTCAGGCTGGTGACAAGATTCTTAGTCGCGTTGGCGTCGGTTCTGTTGTCAAAGGGTGTAGGGTATACCGTAATAAACGGGAAGGCGTACTGGCTATAGCGGCCCCACAGCAGAAACTTCTGGTTCGAACCGAAGTACTGGTCGCCGCGGACGTCTATCTGGTTTGACGACCGGTTTGCGGGCACATTGCTGTAGTAGTTTGGCGACGCCCCGTTCACATAGGAGGTCGTGGGAACCGTGCCGCCTCCTGTCAACGTTGCCGTTGTATTCGGGGCGGGGTAAAGCTTTAAAAACTTTTGCGCAATCGAACTGATGGCCGTGGTGGGAATTGTATTGCCCCAACTAGAGCCCGTATAAGGATTGGTTAGGCCAGTGTAGGTCGCCGCCGGGTTCGAGTAGTTTGTAAAATCGCCTTCCGCCATCGCCGTTGTTGGCACCGTGGCCTCTTCGGTCACACTCTCCGGAAGACGGAAACCCTCGTAATCGACGAAGAAGAAGCTCTTACGGTTGCGGCCATCGTATAGGTGAGGAATCACCACCGGGCCACCCAGCTTCCCGCCGAAAGTGTTTGACACCATGTGCGGCTTAACTTTGGATCCGAAAGTATTCGCGTTCATGCCCGAGTTTTGGTGATACTCCCATGCGGCGCCATGAAGCGTATTAGAGCCTGCCCTGCTGGTAATCGTCACCTGGGACGGGTCGCCAAACTCGGCAGTGGCCAGTACGCCGGTAAGACGAACCGAAGCCACATCGTCAGCAGAGGGTGCGATTAGAGCAGCGCCGCTGCTTCCGACCTGAATGGTGGTGATTCCATCCACGGTAACGTCCGTTGTGTACGGCAGGTTTCCCTCAACCGCGTATTGCCCCTGGTCCGCCTGCACACCGGGCATGGCGGCCATAGCGCCTAGAACCGACGTACCTGACGAACTGGCGCGGAAGTTTGTAGGAAGGTACAGCACATCAGCGGAGTTGAAAGTGGTCGAGATATTCGCCGCCTCCGTCTCGATCACGCCGGTGTTTTCGCCCAAGACAATCACGGTTTCCAATGCACTGCCGATAAGAAGCTTCACATCAACACGCAGGGTTTGCTGAGGATCCAACTGTATTCCTGTCATGGACCACTTCTTAAACCCGGGAGCATCAACCTCCACTTTATAGTGGTCCGCTTGGGCATCTAGAAACCGATAGTCGCTGATAGCGCTAGTGGTCGTAGTGCGCACAACACCCTTATCGGTGTCGGTCAGGATTACGGTGGCGCCTGGCACCACGGCGCCCGTAGCATCCGTCACGGAACCGATAATCGCCCCATGCACGGATTGTGCGTTGGCTGGAAGGACTACTGACAGCAGGCTCAGCAGAAGGACTCCTACTGGAAAGACACTCTTGCATCGCATTAAATTCTTACTGATTTTCATTTTGCTAACCCTCCTAAAGGTTGCTCATACTCAATCAGAGGAGACCGCCAAGTCTTATCCGTACCGCCCTCTCTTTCAGATCGCTCAGATGATCCCTGTCCAGCGGGAATCGGATATAAAATCGCCAAGTACCTCTGCACGTTACGCCTCCCTAACCACCGGAGACTATGTGCTAAAACATAAACAGAGTAGCAGTGATCTTGCGGACAGGCTAATGAATTCGATGTCCTATTTCAATCAATACTTTTGCATGGGCCCCAATTGCAGGACATCATTTTTTACACTGCACGCACTTCCGGGTATGCGTTGGTTCTTATCCCCCCCATTGATATGTCGCACAAGTCACTTTTCCGCATTTCCGTCTCTGAGATTGATGATGAGCCATTTTTGATTGGGCTACATGAAGTCACGAACCACCGCTATGAGCGATTCATTCGAAGCGATTGCGGCGAGGATTTGTCGCCCGAACGAACGAGGGCTGCTTTCCTCAAGGGCATTTCAACTTCGTCCAAGGCTGGCCAGACAAACGAGTATAACCTCTACTTTTGGGAGGCTGAGGATGTGGACGACAGAACCGTGTTTGCCCCATCAAAGAACACTCGCAATCACCCTGTAGTGTATGTAAGTCTTTATGCTGCCGAAGCCTTTTGCGCATAGGTTTGTAACGACTCTCGTTGTTCTGATGGCCTGCCCGATCTTTTGTACCAGCGAGATTGTTAGTGTAGCGCAACGGGTGATAGATATGCCCCGTCGCCGTAGTCGTGGGTGTGGAGAAGTGGGAAGCGTTCTTTGCTTTCCGCTTTTCCATACCCACGGGAAGCTTCGATCTGCCATGCTGCCGGCGCGGGCGCTCTGTAGCCCAGCGAGGAGTGTGGCCTGACAGTGTTGTAGTGGACGCGCCAGCGTTCGGCCAGCACACGCAGTTCCTTCATTGAGTAGAAAATCTCTCCATTCAAAAACTCATCGCTCAGCTTCGAGTTGAAGCTCTCGCAGTAGCCGTTCTCCCAAGGAGAGCCGGGTTCGATATGCAGCGTTTTCGCGCCGGTCGCGGCCAGCCACTTGCGCAGGTCCTTGGCCACGAACTCCGGGCCGTTGTCGGAACGAATATGCTCTGGAATACCTTTCATCACCATCACGTCTGCCAATGCGCCGATCACCTTGGCGCTCAACCAACTTCGCTCGCACCGAATCATCAGGCACTCCCTGGTGTGCTCATCGATCAGGTTCAGCATCCGCGCCGTGCGGCCGTCATGCGTCTTGGCGCTGACGAAGTCATAACTCCACACATGGTTTCTGCGCTCCGGCCTGAGCCGCACGCACGATCCATCGTTGAGCCATAAGCGGCCCCGTGCCTTCTGTTTCTGCGGAACCTTCAGCCCTTCGCGACGCCAGATTCTTTCAACTCGATCCTTGCCAACTTGCCAGCCTGCTCTCTGCAGCAGAGCTGTGATGCGCCGGTAGCCATAGCGCCCATATTGGCTGGCCAGCAAAACAATGGCTTGAGTGAGTCGATCTTCGTCTTCGCGCTGTATCGGTTGGTAGCGTTGCGTGCCGCGTGGCTGGTTCACCAGTTGGCACGCTCGCCGCTCAGTCATCATTGTTCGGCTTGTGCGGATTGTCGGCGGATTTTTCAATCTGTTTACGGATTGCGTCAGCATTGTCCACGTCGTGCAGGGCATCGGCCTCTTTCTTAGTCTTCGGCTTGGCGAAACGGGCGTTGGCGGGGTCAAAGACACGTGGGTCAGAGGGGCGAACGGCAAAGGGCGTCATGTGCGGCTGGGTGTCGAAAACACCGGTAATCTCACTGGCCAGCGCATCTTCAAGATTTAACGGCCCGAGGCCCAACAGATCATCGATGGTGCGAGTGATGGATCCCATGCTGGTGTGCTTGTGAGAAACATCGCCAGGTTTAACCCACGGGCTGGTCACCACCAGGATGCTGCGGTGCGCGTCCACGTGGTCCACACCGCTCTGTGCATCGTCTTCAGTGATGAACATCGCGGATTCTTTCCAGATGGAAGTCTTTGATAGGAAGGCCACAATCCGGCCAAGTGCCAAGTCGTTATCTGCCACATAGGAAGCGCGATAGGGGTAGCCGTCAGCGGAACGCGGATCTGCGGTGTGGTCGTTGGGCAAGCGAATGACAATCAACGCAGGAACCTTGCCAGCTGCCAGCTTCAGTCGGAAGTCACGCTCGAATTCTGTGGCGCGGTACTGATCGGGAATGCCGAGGTTGAAGGTGGGAAAACGGCGGTCGGTGGATTCAAAGATCGGTCTGAGCATCGGAACGTTAAGGAACAGCCGCTGCCCCTCGGGTTCGGCACCGTCCAGTTCCTCGTTGCCCTCAATCTCCAACCCCTCGCCGTAGTTGAGCAGGCCCTTACCGCTGGCCAAAATGTGCTCCCAGAGAGAGCCGAACTGCGGCTCATCCTCGGGCACGGGCGAATCGGCCCCGCCAAACATTGCTCGCCGTCCGGGCTGGGTTGCCAGAGGAGAATGTTTCCGACGACCGCCGTAGCCCGATGTCCACGCGGTATTGAAGAACGCAGTGGGGTTCATGCCCATAATCCAGCGATGCCCGTCATTCGATACATCGCCGTCTACATAGAAGTTATCGCTCATGGCGAACTGGCCCGCCAGAGCATGCAAATTGGGTGAAACCTTGAGATGGGTCGCGGACTTTTGCTCCTCGGCCCAGCCATCCAGTCCGTAACGAGCGAGCGTGGGGTCGCCGTTCGCTACTGCCACATCACCCAGCACCTCGTCGTAGGTGCGATTCTCGCGGATCACCAGGAAGCAGTGCTTGAGATGGGGGAGCTGAGGATGGTTGGCGATGGCCGCAGTGTTGGCGGCGATGACGGATTGCGTCAGGGCTTCTGGAGCGGGCAGGCCGGCCAGCACGATGGCACTTATGCTGCCCATTTCGAGCGAACCAATGTAGCTGGGCGCATTGGGGTCGTGTTGCTTGCCGCCATTCGGCCCTGTGCCTTTGCCTTTGGTATTGACCACATAAAGCGTTTTGCTGTCGGGCGAGAAGGACACGGCTGAAGGATTCCAACCGACGGGAATATGCTCTACCACTTGAAGTGTGGCGACATCTATTACGCCGACCGCATCGATGCCCGACTCGGCTACGTAGAGACGGCCGTCGCGAATCGCAAGGCCGCTGGGCATCACGCCGCGCAAGGGCCGTCCCTGGGCATCCTTGAAGCGCGGCCAATAGATTGATCCCGTGAAGGGCGACAGCTCAACCTGGGCCAACAAACGGGTTCCGTCGGCGCTCAATTTGGCAACTGTATCTTCATGGGCCAGCGTAACGTAGACCGCATCGGCAGTTGCAGCCACGCCGGTGGGAGCGGCGCCGCCCACAGTCTGGCCAGGAGTCTCGCTGATGCGTGTTCCGAGCCGGAGCTTCGCGGTCACCACCGGGTACTCGCGGTCGCGCACGTCGTAGGTCCATAACGAACTGCCGCGATCGGAGTTCTCATCGCCCAGACCGGGAACCTGCTTGCCCTCGACCACCACTCCCTCGCGCGCAGCCTTGGAAGGGTAACCGAAAGGTGGGAAATGGAGCCCAGTGCCCAGCCTGTCTTTGTCGTTAGCGCCGGGAACCGTGGAATACTCGAAGAGACCTGTGTTAGTGACATAAAGCCTTGCAACGTCTGGAGACAAGGCGAGGGAGAAGGGATAGGCGCCGGTAGGAACCGAAGCAATGCGCTCCAGTTTGGCTGCGTCCAGAATCACAATGCGCCAGTTGCCCTGATCGAGGGCGTAAATGGTTTTGCCGTCGGCTGAGATCGTGAGCGTGGCCGCGAAGCTGGCACTGAATTGTGTGCCTGCGAGCGGCCCGTCGAGCGAAACTTCGCCTGCAGGTTTCCAGTCGCTGGTCCGGTAGGCGCGTACCTTGCCCGAGTCGCCGGTGGCCACATATAGAAATGCCCCGTCAAAGGAGTAGACGAGTCCCGCATGGACCTCGATGGATGGATCATTTTCAGCTTCAGCTTTGTGCTTAACTCCGGGAGCATGAGAAACCTCAGCCGGCATGCGCCGGACCGTGGGTGCTGTGCCGGCAGGATCTGTGATGACATTCAGAGCGAACGGGAAACCAATCGACGGTGCGACAATCTCATTGCCATCGGGCCGCACCGCCAGCGCAAATGGATAGGGAGCGAGAGGAATCCAGTTGCCTGCCGGGCGTATCTCACGGCCATTGGGCAGGGTTGCCGTTACGCCTCTCTGCGCAAATACAGCCGAAGTGAAAATCAATTCTGCCGCGCAAAGAAATACGGCCAGTTTCCGGGAGTACATCATGGTTCTCTCCATTTAGCATTGTGAAACGATTTAATCGCGGTGATAGTGGGTATCCAGCTGCAAATTTATGCCATCGGTTATCCGACTGACATTGCGTGCCTCAGGCAGCAATGGTGCGTATTTTCCAACTTTCATATTTCAGGTCGGACAGTTCATCCACGCCTTCGATATTAATTGCAGGTTGCCAGCCTCAATTGCCGAAGTCAGCCTGCAGCCTGTAATGTTGTGGTGTGGTGCCGTATTCGCGGCGGAAGGCTACTACGAAG
>OCZT010008328.1_pt1 | contig 10094 bp, 8 predicted proteins | sample 1539031 | NCBI WGS metagenome assembly OCZT01 (sample SAMEA3539308, study PRJEB22396) | soil metagenome | biome: tundra; feature: field; material: soil | place: USA | collected 2010-05 | depth 0.15 m
CCCGCTCGGCGGCGACGTAGCCGAACAGCAGGCCGACGCCGAACAGCAGCACCAGGCCGGCGGCGGCGAATTCGATACCACGCATCACCAGCGCGCCGCCGCCCTCGCGTCCGGCGCTCAGCCGCCGCGCCAGATCCTTGGCGGAAACCGCGATCACCGCGATGGTCGCCACCGTGATCGCGGTGCCCAATCCCATCACGAAGGTCGCGGCGATGCCGGCCCAGAACAGGCCCTGCGCCAGCGCGAACACCAGAACCAGGATCGCGCCGGAACAGGGCCTGACGCCGACGGCGAAGATCGCACCAAAGCCGCGCCGCCAGCCGCCGGGTCCGGCCAGTTCGCTCGGGTCAGGACCATGGGAATGGCCGTGCTCGTCATGGACGTGGCTATGGCCATGATGGTGGTGGTGGTGGTGGTCGTGTTCGTGGCCGTGATCATGACGATGCGCAGCGGCCGCCAGCACGGCCGCCGGCTGCGGCGCCTGCAGCGCGCGAATGAATCCGCCGCCCTTGGTCCAGACCAGCCGGACGCCGAACGCCGCGATCAGGGCGTAGCTCGCAATCTCGATTGCCTTTTCGGCGCCGCACATGGTCTTGGCAGTGGAGTTGAGCAGCCAGGCGCAAATCCCGACAATCACCACCGCGACCAGCGACTGCATCAGCGCGGAGGCGAACGACAGCACGATGCCGCGCCGCGCAGTCTCCTGGTTGGCGACCAGATAGGACGAGATCACCGCCTTGCCGTGGCCGGGCCCGGCGGCGTGAAAGATGCCATAGCCGAAGGAAATCGCCAGCAGCGTCCAGACCGCTGACCCGTCGGACTTCGCGGCGCGAATGGTCGAGGACATCTCGCGGTAGAATTCCGATTGTTTTGACAGCAGCCATCCGACGATGCCGCCCACTTGCGGCTCGGCGCCCGGGCGCGAACCGCCAAACGGGTTCTGCGCCATCAGCACGTTCACCGTGCCGTCGAGCATCAGGATAATGACCGCCGCCGCGAGGAAAATCGTCAGGCCGCGCGCGAAGTCCGAAGGGAATTCCGGCCTCACGGACAATCCACCGTAATCTTGTTGGCGAACATCATTCCATAATTCGAGACGTCGCCGCTCATAAAAGTCTGCTCGCCGAGCTTCTGGGCGTTGGCCGTGCCATCGTTCGGCCGCTGGAATTTCATCTGACAGGCGGCGGGAGCCCCGACCAGCCTGACCGGGTCCTTGTCGGCGAGCTTGAAGTCGATGAAAAACGCCGGGTCGAAAACGTCCAGCACAAGTTGCTTCGGTTTCACCGGCGTCTTCAGCGGCAAGGTGAAATGCAGCGTCAGCGCGGCATCCTTGTATTCAAGATAGTAATCCACCGGCTCCTGAAATTTCTCCTTCTTGCCGTCGGCCTTGGCGAAGGTGAAGAAGCCGAATTCCCTGAGCGATTCGACATTGGTCTGCGCCAGCGGCCCGAGTTCTTCGCGGCTGTAGACGCCCTTGGTCTTGGTCTCGATGCCCTGCAGCGCGTAGGTCGAGAACATGTCGTCGAAGGTCCATGCATGGCGCACGCCGGTGATCGAGCCATCGGGAGCGTAGATCAACTCGCTGGTTGCGGTGATCCAGACATGCGGATGCGCCTGCGCCGCGCCGGCGCCGAGGGCTAATCCGCCGGCAAGCAGCAGCAAACCGAGCAACCGGCGCATCGCCATGTTCACCTCACGCGACCTCGGACGTTTCCAGCAGGCCACGGCGACGCAGCAGCGCGTCGGGCTCCGGCTCACGGCCGCGGAACGCGATATAGGCATGTTCGGGATCGCGCGAGCCGCCCGATGAGTAGATCTCGTCGTGCAGGCGTTTGGCGACCGAGGGGTCGAAAATGTCGCCGGCCTCCTCGAATGCGCCGAACGCGTCGGCATCCATCACCTCGGACCACATGTAGCTGTAATAGCCCGACGCATAGTGATCGCCGGAAAAGATGTGGCCGAATTGCTGCGGCCGGTGCCGCAGCGAGATTTCCGCGGGCATCCCGATCTTTTCCAGCTCGGCGCGTTCGAACGCCCGCACATCCTGGCTCGCCGACGCCGGCTGGGTGTGGAATTCGAGATCGATCAGCGCCGAGGAGACGAATTCCACCGTGGCAAAGCCCTGGTTGAACTTGCGCGCGGCGATGAAGCGCTTCAGCAAGTCGTCCGGCAGCGGCTCGCCCGTTCGGTAATGCCGGGCAAATTGCCGCAGCACCTGCGGCTGTTCCTGCCAGTGCTCGTAAAGCTGCGAGGGCAGCTCGACGAAATCGGTGAACACGCTGGTGCCCGACAGCGAGGGATAGGTCACGTCCGACAGCATCCCGTGCAGAGCGTGGCCGAATTCGTGGAACAGCGTCCGCGCGTCGTCCGGCGACAGCAGCGACGGCTGGCCGTCGGCGCCCTTGGAGAAATTGCAGACGTTGATGATCAGCGGAGCGACGTCGCCATCGAGCTTCTGCTGGTCGCGCAGCGAGGTCATCCAGGCACCGGAGCGCTTCGAGGAACGGGCGAAGTAGTCGCCATAGAACAGCGCCTTGTGCCGCCCGGCGCTATCCCTGACTTCCCAGACCCGCACGTCCGGATGCCAGACCGGAATATCCCTGCGCTCGGAAAAGCTGAGGCCGAACAGCCGGCGTGCGGTGTCGAAGGCGGCCTCGATCATGTGGTCGAGCGCCAGATAGGGCTTGATCGCGGCGTCGTCGAAATTGGCGCTGATCTGCCGCAGCTTTTCGGCGTAGTAGCGCCAGTCCCACGGCGCCAGCGCGAAATTGCCGCCCTCCTCGGCAACCAGCGCCTGCAAGGCATCGCGATCCTTAAGCGCACGGGCGCGCGCAGGCTTCCAGACCCGCTCCAGCAGGCCGCGCACCGCCTCGGGCGTCCTGGCCATCGAATCCTCGAGCCGATAGGCGGCGAAGGTCGGGAAGCCCAGCAGCTTGGCGCTCTCCTCGCGCAAGCTCAGGATCTCGACAATCGCGGCGTTATTGTCGTTGTCGTTGTCGCCACGCGCGGTGAAGGCCTTGAACACCTTCTCGCGCAGGTCGCGCCGGAGGGAGCTCTTCAGGAACGTCTCCACTGACGACCGCGACAGCGTCACGATCGCCTTGCCGGCCATGCCGCGCTCGCTGGCTGCGGCCTGCGCCGCCGCGACAAAGCTGTCCGGGAGGCCGTCGCGATCGGTCTCGCCGAGTTCCATGAACCAGTCCTGCTCATCGCCGAGCAGATGATGGCTGAACGCCGTGCCGAGATGCGCCAGCCGCTCGTTGATCTCGGCCATCCGCTTCTTTGCCGCCTCGTCGAGCCCGGCGCCGGAGCGCTGAAAGCGGGTGTAGGTGCGCTCCAGGAGCCGCATCTGCTCGGGCGTCAGCCCCAGCGTCGCGCGGGTGTCGTGCAGCAGCGCGATCCGGCCGAACAGCACCGCGTTCATCATGATCGGGTTCCAGTGCCGCGCCATCCGCAACGACACCTCCTTGTCGATCTCAAGCAGCGCCGGATTGGAATGCGCCGACACCAGGTCGTGGAACACCGCCGAAACCCTGGAGAGCAGTTTTCCGGAGCGCTCCAGCTCCGTGATGGTATTTGCAAAATCCGGCGTCGCCGGATCGTGCTCGATCGCGGCGATCTCGGCCGAATGATCGGCGAAGGCCTGCTCGAGGGCAGGGAGGAAATGTTCCGGCATGATCTCCGCGAACGGCGGTGTCGCGAACGGCGTCTGCCACGCCTTCAGCAGCGGGTTTGCCGCAGCCCGCGAGGCGACCGTCGTTTGCAAGGTTTCTGACATGACGCTTCCCGTTTGCGGCCCAAATCCATTGAGGAAGCTATATCACGCGGTGGGGCTTTTTTAGGCCTTTTGCGCTTGATAGCGGCGGCCTTTTCAGAGAGATTGCGGCTCCCAACAGGACAGAGCCCCATGAGTTCGCAGCCCTCCCCGACTAGCGCCCGCCAGATCATCTGGCCCAGCGTCGTCACCGTCATCAGTGCCGCGATTCTGATCGGCGCCGAAGTGTTCGGCGCGGCGTTTGCCGGCGGTTGGGCGCTCGCGATCCTGTTCGGTTTCGACGACACCGGCGCGCACATCCTGCAGGCGGTGATGTTCGCGATCGGCGTCTTCGTCATGGCGGCATTCATCCGTGCCGCACAGCGCGTCGAACCGTTTACGCGGCGCGCGTAAGTCGGCTGCGCAACAAAGCAGCTCGCCGCTTGCGTGAAATACTTAGGCTTCGTTAAAGAAACTTAACGTCTGTTCACTTTCAACGCCGCTTGCGCGCGCTGAGTGCGCCGATGAAAGCACACGTTAGGGAAATTTGTGCTTAGACTAAAAAAAATGTTGCGAAGCGGACTCAAAACCCTTATTTGCAGAATTGCCCAATTTCGCACGTGCCTGTGGTCGTGTGTCAGTCGGTAGGTATCCGGACAAGAGGCCGGACAGCCGCCAAGGGATGAAGAACCGAGGGTCGCTCAAGTCATCCAAGACTTGAGAGGCCAGCATCTCTCTCAAGAGATGCCGTTGAAGGTCTCTTCGCTCCTTGCAACCGTGACTGGCAGCCGGAGGCGAACCGGCGCACCTCGTTCTCAACGGGGGACGCGACTTAAAGCAACGACGGATCGGGCTTTTTTGGTCTCTGCCGGCTTTCCACCAGCCGGCGCGAATACCGAAGAGGCTTGTCCTTCATTGCCAGGTGTGCGGGCGGGATCCTTCCCAACCAATCCACGGCAGCACAATTCGGTTCGAGTTTTTTGGCCTCATTGCGCCTCCATCGCGCAACGTGGCCGGAGCGCTCTTATCCGAGATCATTTTTGAACGTGTCCCGTCGCTGGGCCGTTTGGGAGAGTGCTACTATGACCGAACGTATTCAGGAATTCCTGCGCAACCGTCGTAACGAGGGCCAGGACGTCGAACCGTGTCTCGTCGTCGACCTCGAGGTCGTACGCGACAACTACCAGACCTTCTCGAAGGCGCTGCCGGACAGCCGCGTATTCTACGCGGTGAAGGCCAACCCGGCGCCGGAAGTACTGTCGCTGCTGGCCTCGATGGGCTCGTGCTTCGACTGCGCGTCGGTGCCCGAAATCCAGATGGCGCTGGCCGCCGGTGCGACCCCGGAGCGGATTTCCTACGGCAATACGATCAAGAAGGAGCGTGACATCGCGCGCGCCTTCGCGCTCGGCATTCGCCTGTTTGCCGTCGATTGCACCGCCGAGGTCGAGAAGATCGCCCGCGCCGCCCCCGGCGCCAAGGTGTTCTGCCGCATCCTCTATGACTGCGCGGGCGCCGAATGGCCGCTGTCGCGCAAGTTCGGCTGCGATCCGGAGATGGCTGTCGAGGTGCTCGACCTCGCCAAGCGCCTCGGCCTGGAGCCCTGCGGCATCTCGTTCCATGTCGGCTCGCAGCAGCGCAAGGTGAAGGCGTGGGATCGCGCGCTGGCGATGGCCTCGACGGTGTTCCGCGACTGTGCCGAGCGCGGCGTCAACCTGTCCATGGTCAACATGGGCGGCGGATTCCCGACCAAGTATCTCAAGGATGTTCCTCCTGTGGTGCAATACGGCCGGTCGATCTTCCGGGCGCTGCGCAAGCACTTCGGCAACCAGATCCCGGAGACCATCATCGAGCCGGGCCGCGGCATGGTCGGCAATGCGGGCATCATCGAGACCGAAGTCGTTCTGATCTCCAAGAAGAGCGACGAGGACGATGTGCGCTGGGTGTATCTCGACATCGGCAAGTTCGGCGGCCTCGCCGAGACCATGGACGAGTCGATCCGCTACGCCATCCGCACCCCGCATGACGGCGCGGAAATGACGCCGTGCGTGCTCGCCGGCCCGACCTGCGATTCCGCCGACGTGATGTACGAGAAGCTGCCGTACCCGCTGCCGGTGACGCTCGAGATCGGCGACAAGGTGCTGATCGAGGGCACCGGCGCCTATACGTCGACTTACTCGTCGGTGGCCTTCAACGGCTTCCCGCCGCTGCGGACCTACCACATCTGAGGCCGTAACGAGCGCTGGCTCTCCCTCCCCCGTAGACGGGAGAGGGAGCAAGACAATCGGGAGCCGGTCCGCCGGCTCCTATCCCCCTCACCTGCCAATTTGCCGACAACGCTCCGCTGGCGCCTCGTGGCCACCGGAAGCGAGGACTGACGTGCCATGACTGCCTTGCCGAACATCCCCGTTGCCCTCACTCCCGATGCCGCGCCGTTCGCGATCCGCAGCGAGCGTGCCTCGGACGTCCCTGCGCGTGAAGCGCTGCTCGATGCCTGCTTTGGCGCAAACCGCCGCTTACGCACCTGCCAGCGCCTGCGCGACGGCCGCGCGCCCGCCGAGGGCCTCGCTTTCTCGGCCGTGCGCCGGGGTCTGCTGTCCCAAATTCGAAGTTCGCATCGCTTGCCGCAAGACCGGGAGCGAACTTCGAATTCGACCGGAACAGCAGAAGATTCAAAGTGTGCGTGTGGCGGAAGTTTCGGAAATTCCCCTGAAGAGGCTTGCCGCGAGGGTGTGGGGAATTTCCGAAACGCCACACGCCTGGTCGGGACCATCAGGTTGTGGCACGTCGGCGCCGGCGGCGTGCCGGCGCTGGTGCTTGGCCCGCTGGCGGTCGACCCGTCGTTCCGCAAGCTCGGCGTCGCAGCCGCGCTGATGAAGCACGCGCTGACGGCCGCCAGGGCGCGCGGCCATGGCGCGGTGGTTCTGCTCGGCGACGCGCCGTACTATGCCCGCTTCGGCTTCTCTGATCTCAAGACCGGCGAATTGTCGCTGCCCGGTCCGTTCGAACGCGACCGCCTGCTGGGTCTCGAACTGCGCGAAGGCGCTCTCGACGGCGCCTGGGGAATGATCGTGCCGACCGGAACGGCGGCGCTGCGAAGCAAGCCGCGGCTGGCGGGAAAAGCCCGAAAAATGGCGCCTCACGCGGCTTGATTTGACGGCAAAGAAGCGGCATTGCGTGATCTCAACATGGTCCCGCGATGTTTCGCCCGAAGGTGCATGCTATGTCCCGCCGCCTGATTTCCACCGGTTCGCCCTTTGAAAAAGCGGCTGGCTTCAGCCGCGCCGTCATCGACGGCGATTTCGCCTTCGTCGCCGGCACCACCGGCTACGACTATACAACCATGACGATGCCGGCAGATGTCACGAGCCAGACACGAAACTGCTTCAAGACCATCGAAGACGCGCTCAAGGACGGCGGTTTCGCGATGGCCGATATCGTCCGCGCGACCTATTACATCACCGACGCCAGGGATGCCGACGCCGTGTTCGCGGTCTGCGGCGAAAAGCTCGGCGATATCAGGCCGGCTGCAACGATCCTCATCGTCGCCGGGCTCTACAAGCCCGAGATGAAGGTCGAGATCGAAGTCACCGCGAAGCGGCGCACCGCCTGATTCCTTTTTCCATTCCGGAGACAAATTATGAACCCGCCCGCTTCGTTGATCCATGCAAAAATTTCAGGCCCCATTGTCATGATCGGTTTCGGCTCGATCGGCAAAGGCACATTGCCGCTGATCGAGCGGCATTTTGCCTACGACAAATCGCGCTTGGTCATCATCGATCCGCATGAGGATGGCGAGATCGCCAGGCAGCACGGCGTGCGTTTCATCAAGCAGGCCATAACCCGTGACAATTATCGCGAGGTGCTGGTGCCGCTGCTCACGGCCGGCGGCGGCCAGGGCTTTTGCGTCAATCTGTCGGTGGACACCTCCTCGGTCGATATCATGACCATGTGCCGCGAGATCGGGGCGCTCTACATCGACACCGTCGTGGAGCCGTGGCTCGGCTTCTACTTCGACAAGAAGATCGGTCCCGAAAAACGCTCGAATTACGCGTTGCGCGAAACCCTGCTGGCGGCAAAGCACAAGAGCCCGGGCGGCACCACCGCGGTCTCCACCTGTGGTGCCAATCCCGGCATGGTGTCCTGGTTCGTCAAGCAGGCGCTGCTCGACATCGCCCGCGACACCAACACGCCGTTCAACGAACCGAACAGCAGGGAAGGCTGGGGCCAGCTCGCCCAAAAGCTCGGCGTCAAGGGCATCCACATCGCCGAACGCGACACCCAGCGCTCCAAGAAGCCGAAGCCGATGGACGTGTTCGTCAACACCTGGTCGGTGGAGGGCTTCGTCTCCGAGGGCATGCAGCCGGCCGAACTCGGCTGGGGCACCCACGAAAAGTGGATGCCGGACAATGCCCGCACCCACACGGAGGGCTGCGGTGCGGCGATCTATCTGCTGCAGCCCGGCGCCAATACAAGGGTGCGCTCATGGTGTCCGACGCCGGGCGCGCAATACGGCTTTCTCGTCACTCACAACGAATCCATTTCGATCGCCGACTATTTTACGGTGCACGATGGCCAGCGGGTGGTGTATCGCCCGACCTGCCATTACGCCTATCACCCCGCCAACGACGCGGTGCTGTCGTTGCACGAGATCTTCGGCGCGACCGGCAAGATGCAGCTGAAATGGCATATCCTCGACGAGAATGAAATCGAGGACGGCATCGACGAGCTCGGCGTGCTGGTCTATGGCCATGCCAAGAACGCCTATTGGTACGGCTCGCAATTATCCATCGAGGAAACCCGCCAGATCGCGCCTTACCAGAACGCCACCGGCATGCAGGTGTCGTCGGCGGTGCTCGCCGGCATGGTGTGGGCGCTGGAAAATCCCACTGCAGGGATCGTCGAGGCCGATGAAATGGATTTCCACCGCTGCCTTGAAATCCAGAGGCCCTATCTCGGCCCGGTGAAGGGTTATTACACCGACTGGACGCCGCTGAGCGACCGGCCCGGACTGTTCCCGGAGGACATCGACACGTCAGATCCCTGGCAGTTCAGGAACGTGCTGGTGCGCTGAGGCGGCGGCGAGCGAACCGCACTCTTCCTTCGTCATTCCGGGATGCGCGACTTGGCGCAGGCCCGGAATCCATACTCCCGATCGTGGTTATGGATTCCGGGCTCGCTCGTTTCACTCGCGCCCCGGAATGACAGCAAGTTTGCAGGGTCGCTTCGCCAGATAATCGAACGCGACCGTCCCGAGGCCGAGCGTGAGGTCGGCCTTGAAATGCAGCGCCGACACCACCTCGCGCACCGGCAGCTTTGCCACATCCGCGAGCGCGTGCGGGAACAGGCCGAGCGCCGCCGGGCCGGTCCATGCCTCTTTCAAGACGATGTCCTCGAGATAGTAACGCACCAGCTCGCAGATCCGTGGGCTGCCATCGACATGGGGAATGATCTTCAGAATGAAATTCGGCACCTTCAAGGCCTTCAGCACGGCGTCATGGTCGACGGCGTGATGCTTGTAGCCCATGGTGCCGCTGGCGCAGAGCACCGAGCCGTAATGCAGCGATCCCACCAGCACATCGCTCTCGACTTCGATTTTCGGGGAAGCGCGCTTTTTGGGAAATCCCCACAGCTCGCGGCCACCCGCGATCGGCGCATCGTCATCCAGATACATCGAGTGGATATAGACGCCGTCCTCGCCGCTGAGGCGGACCGGAATCACCTGCCCGGTTTCGGTGTAGTCGCCAAAGCCCGTTGAATCAGGCATCCGGATGAATTCGTATTTGACGACAGGCTCGGCGACCTCGAGCGGCTCCGGCACCACGGCGGCGAGCGCTTCCGGATCGGTGCGATAGGTGATGACGAAATATTCCCGGTTGAAGAAACGATAAGGCCCGGGCGGGAACGACGGGCTGGTCAGCGGCATCGAATAGGCGGTTCGCCTGACGTCGTCGATCTTCATCATCAGCCTCATGTGCCATCTGCGCGATGAGGGATTATGGGACGGCAAATCGACACAAGCGAGACTGTAAAATCGGCGGCGCCGGTCAAAACGGCGTCAGAGCACCGCCGACCTCATGGTGAGAAGCGCGCCCTTGCGCGCGTCTCGAACCATGGGGGCGTTCGGCCCATCCTTCGAGACGCTCCTGACGGAACGCTCCTCAGGATGAGGGCGTGGGCGATGAGGTGACTATCTTTCCTTGATCGGTGCGGCGGTCTTTTCGGCCGGAGCGGGCGGCAGCGCCGGCGTGGCGCCCGCCTTCTGCGCCTCGGCGTCGGGGCGGGCAGGCAGATCGGAAGAGCGTCGTGTAGGGAAAGAGTGTAGATCTCGGTGGTCGCCGTA
>OCZT010008329.1_pt1 | contig 10092 bp, 10 predicted proteins | sample 1539031 | NCBI WGS metagenome assembly OCZT01 (sample SAMEA3539308, study PRJEB22396) | soil metagenome | biome: tundra; feature: field; material: soil | place: USA | collected 2010-05 | depth 0.15 m
TTGGACTCCTTGTGTCGGTATGGCCTTGGGTGGACTCAGAAAGCAAACGCTTAGTACAGGTCGCTCGGGACATGGAAGGCGTCGATCACAGCCTTCATCTCGCCATCCGTGAGGCCCTCCCCGAGGCCGCCCCCGGCCATGTCTCGGTATTCGTACATGGCACCTGTCTCCGCGTATTCGACCTTGTCCACGCCCGCTAGCGCCGATACATCAGAGCGGGCCATGACCCCGTGCTTCGCCCACAACACGATCTCGTGGTCGCGCAGCCCCATGATGTTGTTCTCCATCAGTTCCTGAGAGCCGGGAAGCATGAAGGCGAGCACTTTGACTCCTTGCGGGAGCTGGACGATCGTCTCCGGCTCCCAGCGCAGGATTCGCCTGTTCATCTCGCGGTCGGTGCGCAACGACGGGATGCGCGACAGGAGAACCAGGTATGGGGGCTGCGCGTGGATCAGTGCTTGGAAGTCGACGGCTCGTTGGGTGACCTGGTCCTCGTGCACAGCCAGATGAGAATTGAACTCGCTGGTGGGTCGGACGAACTCCTTGCGTGGCGAAGTGAACCAGGTTCCCGAAGCGCCACCCTCGTGCACCCGCACAGCGGAGACGTTGGCCTCGGGGTCATCCAAGATGTCCCGCAGCCGGGACCCCGAGCCCGTGACCAGCACGGTGCGGCCTGCGAGAGCAGGGACGGTCCAGGGAAGGTCCAGATCCTCGGACTCCGGGAATCGCGACTGAATGTCAAGGTCCCAGGAGACGCACACCGAGATATTGCCCGCGCCTGCCTCACAAGCGTCGATCTCATTGAGTCGGCGGCCGGCGCGGCCCATGGACGTGAGGATCTCGTCGAGTGTCTGCGTGGTCATGTCTTCCTCTTTCGGTCGGCTGGTTGGTCACTGATAGTCGTGGTGGTGGGTCACCCGAGAATGCGCTTTTCCGCGGCGTCCCAGGTGGTGCGGTGGGCGGCGTCTGGCTCATACCTGACCGTGGGATACGACGCGCGTACAACTTGCCGCAGGGCCGGGAGTCCTCCGTGGATGGCCCCGACGGTTCGGGCCTGGACGAGGAGGCTGCCAAGGGCGCTTCCCTCCTCTGGACCCGCGATCACCGGTAGGCCTGTGGCGTCGGCGGTCAATTGGCAGAGCAGTTTGGCTCGGACGCCGCCGCCGACGATGTGCACCACCTCGACGGGATGGTCGGCGAGCTGCGTCCCCTCTCGGACGGCTCTTCGGTATGCCAGGGCCAACGAGTCGAGTATGCACCGTGCATACTCTGCGGGCGTCAAAGGAAGAGGCTGCCCCGATTCTTGCGCCAGGTCCGTGATCCGGCCCGCCATGTCACCGGGGTGAAGGAAGACGGGGTCATTGACGTCTACGACGGTCCGCAACATGGGGACGTCAGCAGCCTCGCTGACGAGTTGTGCCACCGATGTTTCGACGCCCCCGTCCTTCCAGGCGCGGACGCACTCGTTGAGGATCCACAGCCCCATGATGTTCTTCAGGAAGCGAACCGTGCGTTCCTGGACCGAGACGGGTCCGTTGGCAAAACGACCCGTCTCGGTTATCGCCACCCACCCCCCTTCGAAGGAGCCCACGATGACACATCCGCTGGAGGCGCCGAGGTCAACGGCAGCCAACGCGGTTGCCATAGGCAAATACCCCTTGTCTCGTGACATGCGCAGACGTCCGCACCCGGATAATGAATGGCTCGTGTCTTGCCCTAGTACCGGATCCGGACCGGGATGTTGGGCGTCGTCATGTGCCATGGCGTTCCGCACCTCCAGATCTCAAACGATTCAACTGATGATGTTCCAACGCTTCCGATCGGCTGCCGGCCCGCCGTCGTGGTAGCCGTCTCGACCCTGAGTCGGCTCAGCAGCCGAACGACCGCCGGACCGGTCTCCGGGAACATCGCGTCGTTCAGATGTGTACTCATAAGCGCGACCTTCATTGCTCGCCTCCGAACACACGCGTCTCGGCTGATTGCCAGTCGGCCACATGCGCTTGCGGCGCGTAGCGGTGCACCTCGTGAGTCCTGGCCACCAGGGCGCGCATCGCTTCCAGGTCGGGCAGTTGCGCTCCGAGGGTTCGGGCTTGCACCAGGACGTTTCCCAGCGCTGACGCCTCGACGGGGCCGGCGAGCACGGGCAGTCCGCAGGCGTCCGCCGTGAGCTGGCAGAGCAGCTCGTTGCGTGAGCCCCCGCCAACAATGTGAATCACCTCAATTTCGCGCCCCGACAGCTCCTGAGCCGCCCGAACGGTCCGGCGGTATGCCAGGGCGAGGCTCTCCAGGATGGCTCGCACCATCTCCGCACGTCCCGCAGGGTTTGGTTGGCCGCTGGCTCGGCACGCCAGCGCCACCCGCTCGGGCATGGCTCCGGGCGCCAGGAACCCGGGTACATCCGGGTCGACCAGCGAGACGAAGGCCGGTACGTGCGCGGCCTGACGTAACAGTTCAGCCAGGTCAGGAGCGTCACCGTCGGAGGCCCACGTGCGCAGACATTCCTGCAGCATCCATAGCCCCATGACGTTGCGCAGAAAGCAAATTCGCCCGTCGACACCACCCTCGTTGGTGAAGTTGGCCTGTTGCGCGGCGCCTGTGAGAACGGGTGACTCGAGCTCGACGCCAACAAGGGACCACGTGCCCGACGAGATGTAGGCGAAGCGTCCACCGGGAGCGGCGGGAATGGCCACCACCGATGAGGCGGTGTCGTGCGAACCGACCGCAACGAGTGGGATCGCCGCTCGCAGGCCGAGGTCGGCTGCGACGCTGGGGAGCAGACTGCCGACGATGTCCCCTGCCTCACGCAGAGGCGGCAGGAGACGGGTTGGGATGCCCACCCGCTCCGCGAGGTGCGTGGCCCACGTCCGGGACCGGACGTCATACAGCTGCGTGGTTGAGGCGTTCGTCGCCTCGGCGCCGACCTGACCCGTAAGCCAGTAGCCGAGGAGGTCGGGGATCAGCAGCAACCGGTCGGCAATCTCGAGCTGCGAAGTACCCAACGCGGACACGAGTTGATAGATGGTGTTGAACGGAAGCTGCTGCAGCCCGGTCACCGCATAGAGCTCGCCTGCTGAGACGGTTTTCAGGACGCGCTCCAGGACACCGTCTGTGCGATTGTCGCGGTAGTGGACCGGGTTGCCCAACAATGATCCGGAGGCGTCGAGCAGGCCGTAGTCGACGGCCCAGGAGTCGACGCCGATTCCGGCCAGGTCATGGTCGCGCGCTGCGACGGAGAGCCCGTGCAGGACCTCGCGATAGAGCCCGAGTACGTCCCAGTACAGCGTTGGCCCGACCCGCACCGGACCGTTGACGAACCGGTGAACCTCCAGCAGGTCCAGCGAGCATGTGCCGACCCGGCCGGCCATGACGCGGCCGCTGGACGCGCCCAGGTCAACGGCCGCTACGGTCAGGTCAGTTGTCACTACAACTCCGGTCTCGGTGTGATTGGCGATGAGGCACGCGTCGGATTCATACCCGTACAATGTTCAGCTTGAGGCCCAACAGGTCTGCCACTGCTTCAAGCTCAGCGACACGGTGTCCTGGTGCCGTGGGCCATCGTGATAACGCGCATCAACCCGAAGATGATCGTCAATCCGCTCGCGACAAGGAAGTACACTCCGGCCAAGGTCAGCCCGTTGAGGGTCACCAGGAAGAACTGCGCCACTACAGAACCTCACAATCGAATGGTCTTCGCGGTGGGCTGGTCAGCCCCGGGCGGATCTGATCTCGACCCAGGAACCGCCGACGGCGGACTCCAGGATCGCGTCGCACACTCTCGAGGTCTCCAATGCCTCCCGGAACGTCGGCCCGGCGGGCTCGCCGGTGGCCAGCCCGGTGAGGAAATCAGCCAGGGTGTGCGTGACCGAATGCTCGTAGCCCAAGTTCAGTCCGGGCACCCACCACCTGCCGACGTAGGGGTGCTCACCGTCGGTGACGCTGATCCGCGACCAGCCACGCAGCGGGCCGTCAACCCGGTGGTCGAACCACTCGAGGTGGTTCAGATCATCCAGGTTCCAGGCCAGGGAGGCGTGCTCGCCGTTAATCTCTAGGCTGTACATGGCTTTGTGGCCGCGCGCGTACCTGGTGGATTCGAAGAGTCCCAGGGAGCCGTTGTCGAAGCGGGCGATTACTTCGACTGCGTCGTCGATGCCAACTTTCTCCACCTTGCCGGTGTCCAGGTTCTGGCGCTCCTTCACGAAGGTCTCGGTGGCTGCGGTCAGCGAGCTGATCGAGCCGTTCACCCAAAGGGCAGTGTCGAGGCAGTGTGCGAGCAGGTCGCCGGTTACGCCTGAGCCGGCGACGGTGTTGTCAAGGCGCCAGTTGCCGCCGCCTTGAGGAAGGTCTGCGGAGATCGTCCAGTCCTGGAGGAAGTTGGCTCGGTAGTGGAAGACCCGGCCCAGCACCCCGGAGGCCACGATCTGCTGCAGGAAGCTGACAGCAGGCACGCGGCGGTAGTTGTACCAGACGAGGTTCGCAACGCCAGCCCTTTCGACAGCCTCAACCATTGGCATGGCCTCCGCGGCGGTGCGTGCCAGGGGCTTCTCACTCAGGACGATCTTCCCAGCCTCCGCAGCTGCGATCGCGATCGGGGCGTGGAGGTTATTGGGGGCGCAGATGTCGATCGCGTCGATATCGTCGCGGTCGACGAGGACCTTCCAGTCAGTCTCAACCGACTCGTAGCCCCAAGTGTCGGCGAATGCTTCCGCCTTCGCGCGATTGCGGGCGCACACCGCTTTGAGCACCGGCTGGTAGTCCAGCTCGAAGAAGCGTCCGACGGCTCGGTAGGCGTTGGAGTGTGCGCGCGCCATGAACCCGTCTCCGACTAGGCCGACGCGCAGTTCCTTCTTGGTCACTTCTGTCTTCCTTCTCACTCGGTCCAGTTGTGCGCGGCACGGACAGCGATCATCTGAGCCAGAACCTTCTGCCAGGTCTCGGGGTCTTCCAGGACGGAATTGGGGAACATGCACCCGTCCCAGCAGATGTGGCGGATTCTGGGGTTCATCTCGCCGGAACTCTCGCGTAGCCAAAAGCCGGCGTGCTTGACCACGTCGAGCTTGCCGGCCGGGTCATCGACCTGACAGTGGCGACCGGTGACGTCATGGCTGCCCGAGCCAAACACGGTGCCGTCGTTCTGCGCGACGTGCAGATCGAAAGTCCAGGGCCGAAGGGCGTCGGCGACCTGCTTGTACGCCGAATCCAGCAGGCTGCGGTCGAAGAAGTCGTATCCCGACGGCAGGATCCGATCCTGCTCGCGGTTGTAGCCGAGCGTGTACAGCATGGTGTGTGCCATGTCGGCCTGGAAGCCCACTGTGTCGGGCATCCCGACCCCTTCGAGCACCTTCACCATCTCGCGCCAGGAGTGCATTCCGCCCCAGCAGATCTCGCCCTCGGCTACTAGATGCTCGCCGTGGTCGGCGGCAATCTTCCCTGCTTCGCGGAAGGTCTGGATGATGAGTTGGGTGCCCTCTTCGGGGTGCGCATCCCATTCCGCGACCGAGGTTGAGGAGTCGATCCGGATACCCCCGTTGGGACGGATGCCTAGCTCACGCATCTGCACGCCGATCACGCACGCCTTGCGCACCTGCTCGAGGAAGCGGTCACGCTCCCCGCGGGAACCCATCGCTGAGCCGCCACCGTCGCCGCCCCAGATCGGCGCCACGAAGGACCCGACCTCAAGCCCCTTGGCAGCGATCTTCTCCACCAGGCGCTCGATGTCGCCCGGGGTGCTGTCGATGCTGGTATGCGCCTCGCAAAGAAAGAGGTCGATACCGTCAAACTTGATGCCGTCCACCTCGGCAGCGGCGGTCAGGTCCAGCAGGGTCTCAAACGGGACCACCGGTTCCGCCCCGGGGACTCCCTTGCCGATCACGCCCGGCCACATCGCGTTGTGGATCTTCGGGTAGAGCTCCATGTCATGTCCTTTCACTTCGACGCCACGCTGCATCCATGAGCGAATCGAAGGTTCTCTTGACCACGGCGTTCGAGCTGGGGTGGGAGGTGACACCTTCGCCAAACAGCCGCCTGCTTCATTGAACCATCTGCCTCAACCGTACTTACTGCCCGAGGAGCCGTCAATCAGAACGACAACAGATTCGCCAGATCAGGCAGTCGACGAGGGGGCAGGCGGCCCCCGCGTCAGATCCTCGTGAAGATGGAGTCAATTCTTGCTTCACTGAAGCATTGAATGAACGACCTGAATCGGGAGATGGAATGTAGCTGGTCCCCGGCCGAGCCGCCCCCGCCGGCATCCTGGCGTTCAACGCACCCTCACAGGGGGGCAGGTCTGGGCGAGCAACGCCACCGGGCGGCTCAGCGTTCATCGATGTTGGCCCATGCTTCATTGAAGCCCCAAGGCAGGCGTTGCCAACCCAGTCCTCGGTGTGACCACCGTGGCGGTCACGTGCCCCACCGATCACGCAGTCGGAAGGCCCCGTTGCGCCGTTGCCTACCTGGGTGCAAGCACGGTAGAGTTTCGGTTAGGTTCAATGAAGCACTGAGAGGCTGAGGTTTATGCAGGAAAACGGAAGAAGTGTGGTGTCGGCCGCCAAGTCCGCGAGAGAGACCCTCGACGGTGGTGGAGGGATCGTGCGGCTCGCCCCGGCGTGGGTGCCTCGTGCGTTCTGCACTCCGGGACGACGCATCAAGCTCCACCCCCATGACTACTTCCCGTTCGGCAAAGAACGCGGCGGCATCGACGAGCGGTGGTTCTCCTCCGCCATCCGCGCCGAAAACGGTCCCGGTACTGGCCCGTTCGAAGGCCTGAGCATGGTGGTTACCTCCGACGAGGAACTGATTCCGTTCGACGAGTTCGTCGGAGACCTCCGGCAGGGTCTCCTCGGCGAGCGGCTCTGGCAGGAGTGGGGTCGCTGGCCCATGTACTCAAAGTTCTTCGACAACCTCGCCCCGCTTCCGTTCCACATTCACCAGCGGGACGAACACGCCGCCCTGGTCGGCAAACCGGGAAAGCCCGAGGCCTACTACTTCGCACCGCAGGTGAACAACTACGGCGGATGGCTCCCCGAGACTTACTTCGGGCTGCACCCCGAAACCACCCGCGAGCAGCTGCTGGCCAAGATAGAGGACTACCTCCGCGGCGGGGACAACCGGATCACCGAGCTTTCCCGCGCCTACAGGTTGACCGTGGGCACAGGCTGGGACGTCCCTGCCGGAGTGCTGCACGCGCCTGGAAGCCTCTGCACTTACGAGCCGCAAGCCGACTGCGATGTCTTTGCCATGTTCGAGTCGTGGAGCAACAACCGCGAGGTCGGCGGTGACCTGTTGTGGAAGGACGTGCCCGAAGACCACCGGGGCGACCTGGACTTCCTGCTCGAGATTGTCGACTGGGACGAGAACACCGACGCCACCTTCAAGAAGAACCACTTCATGGAACCGGTGGAGACAGGGTCCTCAAGGGCTGACGGCAGCACCGCCTACCAGGACAAATGGGTGGTCTACCGCTCGCCCCGGTTCTCCGCCAAGGAGCTCACCGTGGCGCCCGGAGAGCGTGCTGTGATCACCGATGCGGACGCCCACGGCCTGATCTGTACCCAGGGCACCGGGATTATCAACGGCAGCGAGCTGGCCTCGCCGTCCATGATCCGCTACGGGGCACTCACCCACGACGAGTACTTCGTCTCCCACGACGCCGCGACCAGTGGCATCGAGTACGTCAACATGAGCTCCAGCGAGCCGCTCGTCGTGCTGCGTCACTTCGGTCCGGGCAACGCTCAGCTGGCTCAGGACCGTCCCGCCGATCAGTGAGCGAGACGCCGGAGATCCACGGCGTGGCTTGGCCGGAGGCTGCCCGATTCCTGGGCAGCCCCGACCAGGCCGCACGGGTCGAACAACTGGAGTGCGTCCAAGGCCCTGCCCGCGGCTCGCGAGTGATCCGTGTCGCCACAGGCGGCGGTCTTGAGTTCGACCTGCATCCTGATCGCGGGCTGGACATCGGTCGGGCGACGATTGACGGGATCGGTGTCGCCTGGCTGTCACCCACCGGCTTGGCCGCGCCCAGCTTCGCCGAGCACGGTAGGCTCGGCTGGTTGCGTACCTTCGGCGGCGGCCTGTTGACTACCGGCGGTCTCGGCTGGTTGCGTACCTTCGGCGGCGGCCTGTTGACTACATGCGGCCTCGACGCCTTTGGCCCGCCCGGCGTCGATCGCTACGGAGAATACGGGCTGCACGGAAGAGTGTCCGCCACCCCGGCCACGATCCTGGAAGCCGGCCTCGTCAACGGGATAGCCAGAGTGACGGCATCCGTAAGACAAGCTGGAGTGTTCGCCGAGAACCTGGAGATGCGCCGAACGATCAGCTCTCCCGTCGGCTCCCGCACCATCACGATCAGCGACCGGATCAGTAACGACGGCCACCGGCCCTGGCCCCTGATGGTGTTGTATCACTGCAACCTCGGCTGGCCATTGGTGTCCGCCGACACTGAGCTGGGAGTCTCCGAAGGACCGGTCGAGCCGCTGCAGCAGAGTGACGACGACTGGCGCGCCTTCGCCGACCCCGACCCCAGATTCGCCGAACGCGTTTACCTGCACCGCGGAACCTCAACGGCGCGGCTGTCGCGTCCATCGCTCGGCCTGGGGATCGAGATCAAGGTCGACCCAGCGTCGTTGCCGTGCCTCTACCAGTGGAAGATGCTCGGCGAGGGTACCTACGTGACCGGACTCGAACCCGCGAACTGCGCAGGCCTCGTGGGCCGCGAGGCCCTGGGCAACGTTGACGCACTCCCCATGCTTGAACCCGGCGAATCGCGGACCTTCGAGATCGAGCTGCGGCTCAGGGGGCCGCTAGCAGGTTGACCTTCCGGCTTCCTCCAGCGAGTCAACGAGAAAGCTCACACGATGTCGTCCACGGCCTTGGTTGAAGCACGCTCGACCAGTTGGGGTTCAAGAACGATCTGCTGATGCACGTGGTTGTCTCCCGAGTCCAGTTCGTCGAGGAGTAGTCGCGCCGCCATCGCCCCCATCTCTCGGCGCGGCTGGGCGACCGTTGAGAGAGGGACCGCAGCGGCCTCGGAAAGGTCAAGGTTGTCGTATCCGACGATCGAGACGTCGTCGGGGATGCGGACGCCGTGGCGGATGCATTCCTGCTGAAATCCGATTGCCACTAGGTCATTGACACACAGCACGGCGGTGGGCCACAGGCTCCTGGGGGTGGCGACAAGCTCCCGTCCTGCTCGAGTTCCGTCCGACACCGCCATACCTGGGGTCGCCATGTGCACGATGGACGCGCCGACTTCCCCAGCCACATTGTTGGCGCCGCGCAACCGTTCGGCCACCTGTCGGAAGGAGACTGATCCACCGACGACCGCGATCCTCCGATGCCCCAGCCGTACGAGGTACTCCACCGCCAGCCGCCCACCTTTCAGGTGGTCGACGGAAACCGAGCATCGGTCGCGGCGGCTTCGGATTCGGTCGAGGAACACGAGCGGAACACCTTCTCGAACATAGGAGTTGAGCAGCAGGTTATCCTCCTCCACGGGGCTGATGAGCATTCCTTGGACCCTCTGTTGCACCGCTACATCCAGATTCAGCCTCTCCTGCCGAATGTCGTCGGTACTGTCCAATAAAAGAAAGGCTCCATCGGCATTGCGCACCACCTCCTCCGCACCGAGCGCGAGGTCGATGAAAAAGGGATTGGCAACAGTCTCGACGAGCATGCATATGGTCCGGCTCCGCCCGGGCCGGAACTGCCTCGATGACGAGCGTGGAACATAGCCGAGTTCCTCGATCGCTGTGCGGACCTTGGCAAGAGTGTCCGCCGACACGTAGGACGGCCGATTGAGGACGTTGCTCACGGTTCCGGCCGAAACCCCCGCTCGGGCAGCCACCTCATCGATCGTTGTCATCGACGGCTCGCCCCCCAGATCGCTCGAATCGGGCCCCGGCCTCGAGGACCGGCCCCCTAGTCCCTTGCATTGCTGAGAGTGTAGCCGACAGCTTCATTGAACCGCCCCAATGGGATGACCGCCGCGCCCAAACGCCCTTGCGAGAAGGGCATTAAAGAGGGTCTTCAACTTTCCGCGTGATGCACCGGGTGGTCACGCTGCCGTCCGGGCGGCGTTGTAGAGCATGATCCTGGTTG
>OCZT010008331.1_pt1 | contig 10091 bp, 4 predicted proteins | sample 1539031 | NCBI WGS metagenome assembly OCZT01 (sample SAMEA3539308, study PRJEB22396) | soil metagenome | biome: tundra; feature: field; material: soil | place: USA | collected 2010-05 | depth 0.15 m
TATAAGCTATCCATGAGATCACGAACTTTTGTGCTATCCCAAACGAATGGTCTTTGAATTTCGGGTATTGCTATTTCTCCAGACTTTACCCAAGTCAAAAGAGTTTCTATTAAATGTTGGTTTACCGAATATTTTTGTGTTTGCATATGTTGCAAAAGTAAACAATATTCTTTCAGTAAATTAAATAACTCGAAATATCCTTTCAAACATTCCCTAAAAAACCATCAAAAACCCCATTTCCTGTGTACACAAATATATTTCCTGTGTACAGGAGATGACATCCTGTGTGCAGGAAACAATTTCCTGTGTACAGGAGATGACGTCCTGTGTGTAGGAAACAATTTCCTGTGTACAGGAGATGACATCCTGTGTGTAGGAAACAATTTCCTGTGTACAGGAGATGACATCCTGTGTGCAGGAAACAATTTCCTGTGTACAGGAGATGACGTCCTGTGTGTAGGAAACAACTTCCAGTACACAGGAGATAACCTCCTGTGTACAGAAAATCATTTCCTGTGTACAGAAAATCGATTATTTTGTTGCTTTTCTGGTAATTTTAGTAATCCTGAATGGTTATAAGTCACTATATTACAGCGTTATTATCCTTAAATAAGATACTTAGGGTGTTTTTACCACCAGTTTCATGGCGGCTGACTTTTCATTTGCTATCCTGTCATTCGATTCTTGCGAAAACTGTATTGCAAAGAAATCTCTTCATATTTGAGAATTCCTAAAGATATTAAACTCTGTTATGTTTAATTGATTTACGAAATTATTTATTGTAGGTATAAATTTCTTCCCGGTTATTTTTTTTCGATTTTGTTATGTAACTTATTTTTGAGATTAATCCATCAGCATTATAATCAATTTTAGCATCGTCGTTGCCATAAGATTGATTCTTTTTGATATTAGTAAGTCTTCCGTTTTTATCGAAAACATAATTTTCAATCTCAATACTGTATTTGTCAGGTGTATCACCCGGATTCCTTAAGGTTATGGTCATTTTAGAAATTAGTCCCAATGAATCATAAACCACTTCCTTCATTTGCCAACCTTCATCAATTGTTATTAGCCTGTTTTGATTGTCAAATTTATATTTATCATTATAAAAAACTCTTCCATTCTTTCCTGTTATAGTAATACCTGTAACCTTATCTCCTGTCATGGTATAATGATAATAGGATGTAAGAGAACTGGTTATATCTCCATTTTCTTCACATAACAGAATGGTATTTAATAAACTGATATATTTGTTCTTATCAGTATAATTCCAGGTAACCCATTCCGTTTGTACCGCTTCCATTGATTTACCTTTAATTAAATTACCATGAATATCATAAGATGCAATAGTTTTATAACCTCCCCGCATTGGTATTAAAACACCATCCTCAAATATGGTAACGGTATCTTTCGAAAATTCATGTCGTTCCTTCATCCAGTTATAAGATTCGTTTTCAAGATTTGTAAACTTAATTGAAAATTTACTAATTCCTTTTGTTAAGCATAAACTATCATTCATTATTTTTAAATGTCGGATAGCTTCTCTATCGTCAGGCAATGACAGGAGACCTTTATGTTGGGCTTTACTAATGATTGTTATTGATAATAGAAAGAATAATAAAAGTATAGATTTTGTTTTCATGTGAGTAGTATTAGTTTCGTTTATTATTGTATATTAATTTTCCGGGTTTTATAAGGCTTTTAGAAAACATTATTAAACATATATAACATTTATTATTTCCCGAAAACTTTATTCAAAGCATCAGTCCGACTGCTAACCTGAAGTTTCTCGTAAATGTTTCGAATATGTGTGCGGACGGTTTCAATACTTACATTTATGCGCGAAGCTATTTCTTTGTATCTCAATCCACGTGCAAGGAAATCCAATATCTCACGCTCCCGTTCAGAAAGAAGCTTCAGGTATTCATCCGATGTTTTACGATTCTGAAAGATTCCTATTACTTTCCGTGCAATACTACCAGACATAGGTGATTCTCCTCTATTAACTTCAACTATAGATTGAATAAGTTTATTCAAATCAGTTGATTTAAGCATATAACCCGTGGCTCCTGCACATAAGGCATCAAATATATTATCATTGTCTTCAAAAACCGAACAAATCAGGAATTGTGTTTCCGGATACTTGATTTTTAATTCCTTCACACATTCAATTCCGCTTCTTCCCGGCAATTGAATATCCATCAACACAACTTCAGGCTTCAAAGTTTTAAAAACCTCTATTAATTCTTCAGCATTTTCAAAAGCGCCAACAAGCTCACATTCCTTGGATTGATTGATTCCTTCGGCAGTCCCTTCACGAATTACCTTATCATCTTCTACTATACAAACTTTTATTGACATATTCAGCTTTGTTTACGATTGCAAATTAATAGACAATAACTTATTTGAGCAATACTACTTAAGTAGTAATTTTTGTTTCCAGGGTTCCTGATAGCTTAACGATAGTTCCTTTACCTTTTATACTATCAATATTAATTGATACTCCGGACTCATTTGCTCTTTGCTTAATATTCTTAATCCCATTACCAAATTCCCTGATATTATTTAAATCAAACCCACAACCATTATCGGCTATTGAATAGCTAAACATTCCATTTTCTTGATAATTAAAATCTATTTTAATTTCCGTAGATCCTGAATATTTCAAAGCATTATTTAAAACTTCTTTGGTAATAGAATATAAATTTCTTCTAAAGTCAGGAGAAATTTTTATTTCAGGCACATCTTCAGGGAAATTAATAAGATAATTAATGGCATTCTCTTCCAATAATTCTCCCGTATATTGACGGATATATCCCAACATGCTTTGTAAGGTATCATTTAAAGGATTTACACTCCATATCATTTCATTCAATTGCCCGTTAAGTTGCTGGGATATGTTTTTAATTTTTAAAAGATTTTCATCCAGCTTTTCTTTGTTGTTGGAATAACTACCTGACAATTGACTCAAAAGGGAAACACGGCTCAAACCACTTCCAATCTCATCATGCATATCGCGGGAAATTCTCTGACGTACCTGCAATATTTCTTTTTCTCTTTCAATATGTGATAACCTGAGCTTTAACTTGTGAATATAAACGTACCAAACTATAAAGGAAATAACTGAAATGGAAATTATAAACGTAAACAAAACAAACCACCATGTTTTATAAAGCGGTGGAAGAATAGTGAAAGAAATAAGTAATTGTTTCGGTATCTCAATGCCATCATTGTTTTTTGCTTTTACATATAATGAATAGTTTCCGGGAGCAAGTTCTGATAAATGAATATGATGCCGGTTCCCCAATGAAACCCATGTACTATCCTGGCTTATTGAATAAAAATACGTGTTTTTATCCGACGCAGAATAATCAAGCAATGAAAAATCAATATCAAAAATATTTTCATTGTAATTGAATGTTATTTTCTGGTTTGTATGTGTTAATGAATCAACAGGAAGAAAATGGTTAGATAATGAAAAAGAAGAAATTTGAATTGTTGAAATATAATTATTAATGAATATCTTGTCCGGATAGAAAGAGTTAAATCCATTCACGCCGCCAAAAAAGAATTCACCATCATCAGCTCGATAATAAGCTCCGGTATTGAATTCCATTGATTGCAAACCATCCTCAGTCGTGAAGTTCATAAATGTTTTTGTTTCTTTATCAAACCTGCTGATTCCTTTGTTAGTACTTAACCACAAGAAATTTTTGTGTGGAATAATTCCATAAATATATCTGTTTGCAAGTCCGTTACTTTCATTATAAACAATTGTTTTTCCATCTGCTGGATTATAATCAATCAACCCCGTTTCACTTGCCATCCACACATGATTTTTATCTTCAACCATACAGCGGATATTTTTAAACTGTGGTAATTCCTTTTCAATTACAAATTTATTTTCACCATCACGAATTTCATTTCTATAAATCAGTAAAGCACTATAATAATGTCCTATCCAGATTTTATTATCATTTCTTTCCATAATACTTAATGCATAATTATCAAAAGTATCGATAGAAGAAAAGATTTTGCTTTTCTCATCATACCGTAATAACCCCTGATATGTAGCAACAAGCAAATCATTAATTTTAGATTCGTAAAAATGAAATACGTAAGGAGTGCCTTTCACAAATGGTCGTTTATCATAAGTTTCAACAAAATGCATAGCAGATAAATCATCATTCGTATAACAAATCCCTAAATCTGTTCCTATCCATATCCTGTTTTTACTGTCTTTATAAATATCTCCCACAATATTTCCCGGTATCTGATGTTTTGCAGCATTATATATTAATGTCGTGTCTTTATCCCTGTCATAAATATTCAATCCTTTATCATGTGTGCCGAACCAGATTCTTCCATGTTTATCTTTATAAAAACATTTACTGAAATCAGCCGAGAACTTCATCCCATTTGTAATTCCTGTTCTGTATAATTTAAATTTCTGATTCAAATCCATCTTATTTAATCCACCTCCATCTGAACCTATCCATAATTGATTTGTTTTATCAAGAAATAGACATTGAAGTGCATCAAAACTCAGACTGTTAGCATCTGTTGCATGATGATAAGTAGTAATAATTTTCTTTTGAATAATATCATATGTATACAATCCATCATTGGGTGTCGTCAAAAAAATTCTGTTCTCATATTTCACTGCGCAATCAAAAACCAATTTCACGTGATTATACTCCGAAATTAACCTGGTGATTTTTCCTGTTACACTATTATATACAAAAAGTCCTGAGTCGGATGTAATATAGTAGGAATCTTTACCATCAGGTATAATATGATTAATTACACCTTTCGATTCTTTGTAATTTTTAATTGAATCAAGGCAGTTTTTGTCTTTATCATAAATTTCTAATCCATTAAAAGTACCAAGCAATAAAATTCCATCATTCAAAAATGTCCCATACGTAAAGTATGAAAACGGTTTATTAAAGTTCTCCGTTGGCTTTTTAATGGAGAAAGAATGTTTATTAAGATTATACCTTATTATATAGTTCGATGCACAGAGCATCCATACTTCATGATTGTTATCCTCACCGAGGACAGTAATCTTTGTATCTTTTAATGTATCCAGTTCAGGGAAATGCACCCTCGACAATTCTTCCTTTTTATAATCATAGAAAAATGCACCCGGCAAACCACCAATCCAAAGATTGCCTTCACTATCCTGAATAATATTTTTCCAGAAATAATGTTGGCTCTCAGATAATGGACCTTTGATGTTTATCTGTCGGAAAGAATATCCATCAAAACGATTTAACCCATCTGCAGTACCCACCCAAAGAAATCCTTGCTTATCCTGAAAAATACAGTAAACAGAACTTTGCGAAAGTCCTTCATTTACGCCATAATGTTTAAATATCTGTTGCGCTTTCAAGGCGGAGCAACAAATGATAAACAGAAAAAAGAATGTTTTTATCAATCTCACTTGTCAAAGAAACAAAAAAATAATGAATATTGACATATTACAGACTTATTTTGCTCTGTTTCTCTCCTTTTCTCGGAATCCTACCAAATATTTATTTTTCATTCATTCCAACCTTTTTGCCTTTTTTTTCATCTTGTAATAAAATTTATGTATCTTTACAATCTGAAAAACCAATTTTAATATGAAAAAATTACTTTTTGGACTTATTATTTACTTATTATTTCTCTCCCCGAAATCCTATGCGCAACAATACTGGATGCAGCATGCCATCTGTTCTACCATTGATGAAGGAATAGGGGTTTCAGCAGATGCTGCGGGTAATACTTATGCCACCGGCTACTTCACTACAACAGCTACTTTTGGAACTTTTACCCTTAATTCTTCTGGTGTAGAGGATATTTATCTAACCAAATTAAACAATAATGGCGTGTTTCAATGGGCAGTCAAGGCAGGTGGTGCTGGTTCTGACCGATCTACTGCCATTAAAACTGATGCCGCAGGTAATAGTTATATAACGGGCTTTTATTATGGGACAGCCACCTTCGGGTCATTCAACATCACTTCTTCCGGCTTGCAGGATATATTTATTGCTAAATATGATAATACCGGAACCTGTCTTTGGGTGAAGAGTGCCGGGGGAAATCAGGGTGATATCGGAAACGGAATTACTGTGGATGCTTCCGGTAACGTGATTGTTACAGGACAATTTACAGGAACTGCAACTTTTGGTGCTACTAATCTTACCAGTACTAATAATAACACTAATGTATTCACTACAAAACTCGATGGTAATGGTAATTTTCTTTGGGCGAAGAAAGGTTCAGGTCCTCAGACTGACAGAGGGCTTGGAGTGTCCTGCGATGCTGGTGGAAACATCTATATTACTGGTCAGTTTAGTGATACCATCACCTTCGATGTAGTTCATAATAATAATATGATGAACGCCATTTTTGTGGTTAAATATAATAGCGCAGGAACAGAACAATGGTTTTGCAGGGCAGGGGGAGGAGGATTGAATATTGCCAATGCTATATCAGTTGATAATGCCGGAGACCCGATAATTGCAGGGGATTTTACAGGTACCGTTACTATATTCGCTACATCAGGAACCACCACCCTCACCAATACTTATCCAAACAGGATATTTGCAATGAAGTTTGCCGGTGCAACAGGTAACTTAACGTGGAGCATAGCTCATGGTTCGAATGGAAATATAACAGCAAGGGATATTGTTACTGATGGCTCCGGTAATTCATATATTGTCGGAAATTTTGAATGTCGTTTGAATCAATATGCCGATCAATATGGGCAAGGAACGTTTTGCAGTGTTGGAAACTGGGATATTTTTGTTACTAAATTAAATGGTGCTGGAGTTTGGCAATGGAGCAGACAAGCTGGAGGACATGGAAATGAAAAAGGAACTGGAATTGCACTCAACTCTTCGGGCAAAGTGCTTCTGACAGGTAGTTTTGATAACGATTTGATTTTTCCTGAGGAATATTCTCAGTTTCTTGGATATAATACCGTTACTGCAAACGGATGTACCACATCTTATTGCAGCGATGCAAATTATAGTCAATATGAAAAGTTCAGTGTGTCCGGCAACATTGACTTATTCATTGCCAATGCCATTGATTTGAACCGGCAGCCTTATGATTATTACGTAAGAACAGGTAATGGTTGCGACCGCCCTGTTGATTCTGTTTGCATTAATGATGGAAGTGCAAATATTTGTATGGATAGCACCAAGTTTTGCCAGTCAGGAACCCTCTATGCTAAAACAAATACATGTCCCGGCATTGGTCCGACTTACACATATCATTGGTCAACAGGCTCAAATGCCTCAAGTGCTTTTGTTTCAGTGAGTGGATATTATTATGTTACTCAAACATCAGCAGATGGATGTTTTGTGACAACTGATTCAATTCATGTCCGCATACTTCCACCACCTCCTATTCCTACAATATCTGATAATCATGGTATTAATACAAATGCAATCAATACAACACCAATAGTTCTTTGCTTACCGAATACTGCATTACTCACCGGAGGTAATTATGGTACTGACTCTGTGCATTGGTCTGGTCCTAATGGAAATAGTAATACCACTACAATATTAGCAACCACATCCGGCACTTATTATTTTACGATTACAGATAGTAATGGATGTACCCGAACCAACCAGGTTCTGGTAACATTTGATAGTGCCTTTGCTAATATGGCTCCTAAGATAATTTGTCTCACTACTCCTTTAAATCATGATTCATTAACGATCTGCACCGGGCAAACTTTTACATTATTTATGTATGATACCTTATCAAATCCTAATGCAAATGACACTTGTCCGCCTTATTCACAGGTATTCTGGCAGGTAACACCAAATACCATTACCTATTCTTCACCAACTCCATGTCCGACAAATACATTTACTCCGCAGGATTCAGGTTGGTATACTATTACTTCTATGTGGGTTCGTCATAATATTTGCGATACCGATACTTTCTATGCATCCTACACTATTCATATAAATCTATTGCCTGATACAACGCTTCCGCAATATATAATGACCATTGTTGGTCCAACTTCTCTCTGTCCAGGTGGTGACACTTTATTACTCATAGCAAGTGGAACTCCAACTTATTTATGGTCAACAGGAAGCACTAACGATAGTATTTATGTAACGACACCCGGCACTTATTCCTGTAGCTATTCTTTGACAGTAACTAATATGTATGGATGTACAGCATCAACAAGTGCAAGCGCATCGCATACAGTCATCATGAAACCCCAACCAACTATCACCATGAATCCTCAAGATGGAGTAATCTGCCCTGGCGATTCCATTCAAATTACTTGTAATGGTATTGGAACATTTTTATGGCAAGGACCGAATGGTCCCTTTGGAGGAAATAGCAATGTCGTTTACATAACTCAACCAGGTTCATACTATTGTACTTTAACCGATACAACAGGATGTGTTTTAGTTTCCAACACCGTTGTCGTAACCCAATATTCAACTCCTTATTTGCAAATAGCAAACCCAATCTTTTGTCCTGGAGATACTGTTACTATCTCAGTTCAAACAAATCCAAACAGTATCATTCAATGGCTGCCTCCTTTAAGTGGTAATAGCTTAACACAGCATGTCACTGTTTCCGGAACTTACACATGCATTGTTACTTCTTGCGGAATTAATACTACTGTTTCAGTAACAGTTACAATGGCGAATCCAATTGCAATTATTACTGCCGATGGTCCCCTCACTTTCTGTGCCGGTGATTCAGTTACCCTTACAGCAAATGGGGGCGAAGTAACTTATCTTTGGAATCCCGGTTCCTATAACTCACAGAGTATTACTCTTTTCGCTTCCGGAAATTATATTCTCACAACAACCGATTCCAATGGGTGCGTGGCTCGTGATACCGCTTTAGTTATAGTTACTCCACCTTATACAATCCCGACATTATCCATCTCTCCCGATACCGTTTTCTGTCCTGGCGATTCAGTTTTGATAACTGTTGTTACCGATTCTTTAAGCAACATTCAATGGCAGTTTCCATTGAGTGGTAGTGGTTTCACTCAGGAGATAACTACTCCCGGAACCTATGCCTGCAGTGTTTCTTATTGTAATATTACCAAGATAGATAGCATCACAATTTACGAAGCCCATCCTTTTGCTCACATCACTCCCCTTGGTCCATTAACTTTCTGTGGCGGTGATTCTGTTATCCTTGATGGTAATTCAGGAATGTCAATTTATACATGGCTCCCATATGCGGTAAACCAGCAAAATTTTGTTGTTTATAACAGCGGATTTTATACACTGCAAACTACTGATGCATACGGTTGTCAGGCAAGCGATACTATCTCAGTTAATGTTATTCCAAATGATGCTCCGATTCTTCCCGATACAACAATCTGTGCCAATGCCTCGGTTACACTTACTGCAACTGGAAGTCCAACTATTGAATGGTATTATACACCAAATTCTACGACTCCATTCAATTTAGGTTATACCTACACAACTCCTATCCTCGATACCTTTGTAACCTATTATATAATGACCAATTCAACAGTGTGCCGTAGTAAACTTGTTCCGGTAACAGTTTATGTTGATTATTGTCCACCAACTGTTCCAAATATCTTTACACCAAACGGAGATGGAAAAAATGATATATGGACTTTCGAAACGAATGGCTTAAAAGGATTGCGCGTAAGGATTTATGATCGCTGGGGATTAATAGTTTATGAATGGAGTGGAACCGCCGGAGGATGGGATGGACATGTTCTCAATACTGGCATGTATGCTCCCGATGGAACATATTATTGGATTGCAGATTTCGTAGACTTATTCAATAAATCTTTTTCAGGTCATGGATTCCTGGAATTAATGAGAAATAAATAAAATAAAAAGAGCATCTTAATTAAAAGACGCCCTTTTTACTTTCAGAAAAAGTGAGTAGTTATTTGATTACAGATATCTTCTTATTAGAAACAGTATTACCAGTATTAATTTGTAAAAGATAAATGCCTTCAGTCAATGAAGATGTATTTATAGAAACATTGTGTTCTCCAATTGTTTGTTTATTGTTTTCAATCTGTCTGATTTTATTTCCTAACATATCATATAAATTAATGATGATAG
>OCZT010008332.1_pt1 | contig 10090 bp, 9 predicted proteins | sample 1539031 | NCBI WGS metagenome assembly OCZT01 (sample SAMEA3539308, study PRJEB22396) | soil metagenome | biome: tundra; feature: field; material: soil | place: USA | collected 2010-05 | depth 0.15 m
ATATGTGCTCATCACACTCCAAGCTCCGACCGAACCTGACCAAGAATCGCGTCAAATCAACGCATTCGAGGAACAGAGCCAAACTATTGGGCGCCGTTTTCAAATGCGTTGATTCGAGCGCCGCGGTGCCGAAGGGCCGGAGTGCATTCTGGAGGAGCGAACGCGCGGAAACTAGATTCCCCGAGTGAAACCGATAATCGTTGCATGCGAACGGTGACGCTCGACTCCCTCTTCGGAGTTAGCATGACGGACTCAATGGGAACGTTCCGTATTGACATCGAGCTCGAAAACCCGGGGCACCGCGGGCCGCGTCGGCACGTGCCGGGCCTGCTCGTGGACACGGGATCGGAATTGTCCTGGGTGCCCGGACCGATTCTCGAGTCGCTTCTCATCGAGCGGGTCAAGACCAAGCGTTTCCGGCAGGCGAGCGGCACGGTGGTCGAGCGCTGGACGGGAGAAGTGAGAGTTCACGCGGCCGGTACCGTGACTCCCGACGAGGTGGTGTTCGGTGAACCCGATGACCTCGCGATCCTCGGGTCGCGCACGCTCGAAGGGCTGAACCTCATGGTCGACCCCGTCGGAAAGCGCCTCGTGGATTCCGGGCCGGCGCCCGCGGCCGCGGCGTAGCGACGGGTTAGAACCGAACAACACCAAGCGGGCTCCGCCTCGGCCATTCCCGCGCCGCGCCGCTCTTCCGCTCCGCTCCGGGGACTCCAGGGTGGCCCTCCTTGCGCCGGAGTACCGGAAGCGGCATTATCGCCGGTCGCTGGCGCGCGACCGCGCGCCGCAAAAAATGACGATGCAGCTTGAGAGGCCCTACGCGCGTCTCGTCCTGGCCGCCGGCACCGATGGTCGATAGCGCATTCGACGCGCTTCTCCGCGACGTCGATCGCTGCGCGCCGCGCGCCGGCCCGCGAATCCGCCGCTGGCTCGACGCGCTCTCTCCCACGGGAAAGGGTGTCGATCGCTTTACCCATCGCCGCGCATTCCCGACGCTCGCGCTGCCGTGGTGGGCCGAGTCGGCGATCTGCGGAACGGTGGACCTCGAGTTGCAGCACGACCTCATCCGGTCATCGCTCGCCGGCTACGCCTTCATCCGCCTCCTCGACGACGTGATGGACCGTGACCCGCGAGCCGAGCCATCGCTGCTCCCGGCCGCGGGCGTGCTGCACACGCTCTTCGAGGCGCCATATCACGCGCGGTTCGAGCCGAGCTCGCCGTTCTGGGATTACTTCCGCAAGGCGTGGGGTGAATCCGCGGAAGCCGCGATCGTCGAGGCCGAGCAGACGACGCTCGACGAATCCGCATTCCACGCCATGAGCGCGCGAAAATTCGCTGCGGTCGAGATTCCGCTCGCGGCCGCCTGCCTCAGTCACGACAGGCCCGACGCGATCGGCGGATGGTTCCAGCTTGCGCGAGTCATCGGGCGGCACGAGCAGATGATTGACGACTTGCTCGATTGGATGCGCGATCAAGACGCGGGGCGCCCGAGCTACCTGCTCTCCGAGGCGCTCCGCCAGTCGGGGCGGCACCCCGGCGGCGCCACCGGCTGGATCGTATCTCATGGCCTCGACTGGGCCTTTGCGCGGATGGAAAAGTATCGCGAGGAGGCGCGCGCACTGGCGCGTGAACTGCGCAGCGCGGAGGTGGAGGAATGGCTCGACGACCGTGAGTCCCTCGTCGAAGAGATCGGCTCGGAACTTCGCCCGGGACTCGAGTCGCTCGGACGCCTCTCCCTGGTTTTCGCTGCTCCTGGGTTCGACGGTGGCTTGCTGGTAAACAATTAGCGGAGGAGGAGGATCGATGACGTTCCAACAATTCGTGTCGAAGATGGCCAACGACCAGAAGTTCCGGGCTGCGGTCTCGGAAGACCCCGAGAAAGCGCTGACGGCCGCCGGAATGAAACCGTCGGCTCAAATCGTCTCCGCGCTCAAGGGCGTCAACTACGCGCAGCTTGGCAAGGTCGCCGCGGCGTTCGCCCAGGGGGCCGCGCCGGATACCTTCTCTTGATCGACACCGACTGGTGCTGATCGCGCTGCTGCAAGCCACGGTGGATTCCGCGCGGGGCGCGACTGGAACGTCGTTGCCGTGCCTCGCGCGGATCCCCCACGACTCGCTGCCCTCGCTCGTCCAGCTCGCCTGCGGCCCCGGCACACCGGCCGCAGTCGCGCTGGTGACCGCGGGCAACGCGCTCTGGATCCTCGTGTACATCCTGATCATCGTCGCAGCGTCCAAGGCGCGGACGTTCGGCGTGCCGGTGCTCGCGATCGCACTCAACTTCACCTGGGAACTCTACTTCGCCGTCTGGCAACCGCAGGCGACGCTCGCACTGCGCGCCGTGAACTGGACGTGGCTGCTCCTCGATGCCGTCATCGTCTACCAGCTCGCGCACTTCGGAAGGGAGCAGGTGCGGCCGGAACTGCGCAAGCACTTCAACCTCCTGCTGGGAGCGCTTCTCGGCATCGCGCTCGCGGGACACGCGACCTTTCACGGCTGGTTCACGCACCTGCAAATCTTTCCGGATTCGGGGAGCGCGATTTCCGGGATGTTCATCAACCTGATCATGAGCGTGCTTTTCGTGTTCCTCGCGCTCGATCGGCCGGACAGCCGCGGCCTCTCGTATTCGGCGGCGTGGGCGAAATGCATCGCGACGGCGCTGATAACGGCCGGTCTCGCGATCCAGTACTCGTCGCGCGCGGCCGGCGAGTGGATCTTCTCCGCGCATCATGAGGGGTCCGCGCAGACGATGGACCTGGGAGCTCGCGGGATGGCGACATATGATCCCAGTTTCGTCTACTACATGGGCGCGGTGATCTTCCTGTTCGACGTGACGTACATCGTCATCCTGCACCGCCGGCGCGTCTCGACGTCCGCTGCCGCACGGCTTCCCGGCGGCGAAGCAGCGCCAGCGTGAGGGTCGCGCGAACCACCGCGAGGCGTCCCTCGAGGTCGTCGCTGGAACTGTTGTCGAGCCATCGCATCGCCCTCGTGGACCCGTCTTCCGCGATGCATCCACTCACCGCACGGTCGCCTTCCGCGAGCTGACGCAAGTTCGCGCCGCGGGTCGAGAAGCGCGGGATGTCGCCTCGCTCGAGAGAGCGCAGCTCCAGCGCATGGATCGTGGCGGGCGCCGGATCGCCAGCGGGGGCACGACGCGTGCGCGCCATGGCGGCGCACGCAGCCGTCGCCCGCACGAGCACGCGCACGGACGAGTTGCGCAGCCGCTCGAAAGGCGCGGATGCCACGAGCGCGGCGCGCTGGGAACTCATGACGCCGTAGGCCGCTGCGAAACCGGCGCAGCACTCCCGCTCACGAAGCCACGCACCCGCGCCGTGGCTCGCGGCGCCCAGCCCGTTGACTCCCGGCAGCAGCCCCACGCGCAGGACGGTCGCCGGGTCTTCCGGCGGCGGGGTGGTCGCCCGGGCCCAGGCGAGGAGCGGCTGAAGGAGAGTCTCGACATCGATCGGGACCAGCGTACCACCGCTCGCGAGCACGTTCGCGGCATTGCAGTCGACCGCCTGCAGCATGTCGAGCAGTGCGAGCAGTTCGCCCGCGCGGCGGCTCGCCGCCGCGGCGCTCGTCGCACCTCGTGGACTTCTCGCCTGGATCTCTTCCATCCACGCGTAGTTGCCGCGAAGGACGAACGCCGGGTGCTTGAGCGGCGGCCGGGGCTGCATCCCCTCGAAACGTCCCGTGAATGCGTCGATCTCGTGAAACGCCGCCTCGGCCGAGCAGTCGCGTGCCTTGTAGTAGACCGCGCAGCCGGTCTCGAGAGTGATTTTCGACGTGGTGCGGCCGCCGTCGTGCGGATCGCCGAGCCCCATCGTGACTCGCCGAACCTTGCCCCGGCGCGGGAAGCCGGGGATTCCGCGGGAGATCGCGTCGCGATCGGCGTCGAATCGCTCGACCAGCTCCGCCTTGGCTTCGACGCCGCGACTGGTTGCGCCGGCCGCCTTCGAAGGGAAGGTTTGTGGCATGGGCAATGAATATCGCGTGAACGGTCGCCGCGTGCGACTCAAGGTGAACCGCCATCTCGTCGCGCTCCGATTCGACGACGCGCTGACGCGGCGCGGGCGCAAGGCGGCGATCGAGGGACAGCAGCTGGGATCGTGGGACGAGCGGCTCGAGGTGCCGAACGAGAAGTGTACGCTTCTGCCCGTAAGGTCGCGCCGTGCCGCGACACGCACGGGGAAGGCGCACGATCGGTTGATCCAGCACCTGCACTCGGTCGCCGGTGTGGTGCGTGCGCATGCGGTCTTCGATGTCGCGAACGGCCACGCGATCGTGACCGAGCGGATCGCCATCGGCCTCCGCGCCGGGGCGAAGCCGCCTGCGATCATCCGCGAGCGTGGATGGAAGATCCTCGAGCGATCGGCGGATGGCGTGCTCGTGCAGCTCGCTCCGGGCGAGCGACCGTTCGACGTCTGCGCGGAACTGCAGCACCGGCCCGGAATCGAGTACGCCGAGCCAGATTTTGCGCTGATGCTCGGCAACGCCGGACTGCTCGCGCCGCACGTGATGCCGGTTCCGCGCGCCGGGAGGGGCGCGCCGCCACGCGAATACTCCATTCGGCTGACCGAGGCGGATCACGCGTGGCAGCTGGTGCAGGGCGATGCCAAGGTCCGGATTGCGATATTGGACGGCGGGTTGCATCCGATGCATCCGGACCTCGCCCCCGTCGTCTTCGCCGCGTGGAATGCGACGACGGCTTCGAACGTCATTCATCCGGTGGCGTGGGACTGGCACGGCACCGGGTGCGCCGCCATAGCCGCGGGGGCAAGTGTCGGCGCGGCAGGCGTGAAAGGCGTGGGGCACGGCTGCTCGCTGATGCTCGTGAAGCTCGGCCACTCGACGCAGGTGAACCAGCCGTGGACCACGCGAACGTCGTGGGAACGCCGCGCGATCGACTGGGCGTGGCAACACCATGCTCACGTGCTCAACCTGAGCTGGGGCTCGATTTCGCCGCCGGTCGCATCGGTGGCGGCGGCGCTCGATCGCGCGCTGACGAAAGGCAGACGGGGCAAAGGATGCGTGATCGTCGTCGCCGCCGGCGACGGCGACGGACCGGTGCAGTTTCCGGGGACTCATCCCGGCGTGATCACGGTGTCGGCGACCAATCAATTCGACGAGGCGAAGACGCCGCGCAGCCGCGACGGCGAGAAGATCTGGGGTTCGTCGTACGGGCCCGAGGTGTCGATCGCCGCGCCCGGCGTCGGTCTCTACACCGCGTGCGCCAACTTCGAGCGAGCGGGGCTGCACACGTTCGGCTTCAGCGGGTCGTCCGGCTCGGCGCCGCTGGTCGCCGGGGCGGCGGGACTGATCCTCTCGATCCGGCCCGAGCTCAGCCATGCGGAGGTACGCAAGATTCTCGTCTCGACGGCGGACAAGGTGGGTGGGCGGCCATACAAGCGCGGCCACAACGACCGGCTCGGTCATGGACGTCTCAACGTCGCGCGTGCCGTCAAGCGGGCGCTTCGCGGCCGGAAGAAGCGTTGACGGAAGACGGTCTCCAAACCGTTCGTGCCGCGCTCGGCGGACGTTTTGAAGTCGAACGCGAACTGGGGCGCGGAGGGATGGCGGTCGTCTATCTCGCGCGCGACTCCGCCTCGGGCCGTCAGGTAGCGATCAAGGTCGTCACGCAGGAGCTCGGTGCGGTGTTCGCGACCGACCGGTTTCAGCGGGAGATCAAGGTGGCCGCGTCGCTCAGCCATCCGCATATCGTGCCGATGCTCGAGTCGGGATCGGCCGGACCGCTGCACTACTACACGATGCCGTACATCGACGGCGAGTCGCTCCGGGCGCGAATCGACCGGACCGGCCAGCAGCCCATCGACGACGTGCTCAGGCTCGGCCGTGATATCGCCGGCGCGCTCCAGTACGCTCATGACCGGGGGATCGTCCACCGCGACGTCAAACCGGAAAACATCCTCTTCCAGAGCGGTGAGGCAGTCATCCTCGACTTCGGGATCGCGCGAGCGATCGCTGCGGCGTCGGATGACCAACCGGCGATGACCTCGACAGGCGTCGTCGTCGGCACTCCGCGCTACATGAGCCCGGAGCAGGCGGGCGGTGAACGGACACTCGACGGGCGGAGCGACATCTACAGCCTGGGCTGCGTGCTCTACGAGGCGCTCGCCGGTCACGAACCCTTCTCCGGGCGATCCGCGCAGGCCGTGATCGCTCGACATGCGCTCGACACTGCGCCGTCCATCAGCACCGTGCGTCCGTCGGCGCCGCCCGCGCTCGAAGCGGCGCTCTTCAAGGCGCTGGCGAAATCACCCGCCGACCGGTTCGCGAGCGCCGCCGATTTCGCGGCGGCGCTGGAGGAGATCCAGCGTTCCGGTACGACGCCGGAGTTCGAGATGAGAACCCGCCGGGCTGCGGCTGCCGCCGGAGGGCCATCGCGCGCGCGGCGCTTCGCGATTGCCGCAGGCGCATTCGTGCTACTCCTGGCGGTAGCCGCCTACGGCGTTCGCGCGTGGCGCTCCGGGTCGGCACCCGCCTCCGGACGGATAAGCCTCGCGGTTCTCACCATGAGCAGCGTCGGGCTCGCCGATGACGAACATTTCGGCACGGGCCTGGCGGATGAGATCACCACACGCCTCGCGCGACTGCCGGGCGTCGCGGTGACATCGCGGACCAGCGCACTCTACTACAAGACGGAGGGAAAGAGCGCCAAGCAGATCGGCAAGGATCTTGGCGTCGACTACCTGCTTGGCGGTTCGCTGAAGTGGCAGACATCCGCGGACGGCACGCGTCGTGTTCGCGTAACGCCGACGCTGGTGCGCGTCTCGGACGCTGTGGAGGTCTGGAGCGAGTCGCTCGAGGGCACGATGGATGACGTCTTCGCGCTCCAAGCGAGGATCTCCGAGCAGTTTGCGGCAGCGCTTTCCATCCATCTCGCCGAAGCGGACAGGAAGATGCTGCGCACGCCGGCGACGGCAAACGTCGCGGCGTACGACGAGTACCTCCTTGGCCGGGTGGAGTGGACCAAGCGAACGCCCGAGGCACTGACGCTCGCGGTGCAGCACTTCAATCGCGCCGTCGCGATGGACCCGACGTTTGCGAAGGCGTACGCGGCACTGGCGTCGAGCTACGTGCTCTACTCGCAGTACGGCGTCAGCTCCCTCCCGCTCGAATCGGCGTTTCGCCTTGCGAGGGAGGCGGCGACGCGCGCGCTTGGGCTGGACCCGAAGCTCTCGAGCGCTCGCGCCGCGCTCAGCGAGGTATTCATGTACGCCGACCGGGACTGGGCGCGCGCCGCGGACGGCTTCAAGGCCGCGATCGCGCTGGACGCCGATGATGCGACGGCGCATCAATGGTACTCGGAGCTGTTGCTGATCACGGGTCGCGGTGAAGAGGCGATGGCGGAGGGGGAGCGAGCGGCGACGCTCGATCCGCTGGCGCCGATGCCGAATCACGCGTACGCCTCGGGACTGTTGCTGCAGCATCGCTTTCGCGAGGCACTCGACAAGTATCACTTCGTGCTCGAACTCGATCCTGCAAACCGGTACGCGCGGTTCGGGTTCCTTTGGGCGTTCATCGGGCTCAAGTCGCTGGACTCGGCGATGGCCGCGGCGGCACCGCTCGGATTCAGCAAGGAGCTCTCGCAGGCATGGCTGCGAGGGACGATCGATGCCACGGCGCGTCCCGCGGCCCGCGCGGCGCTGCGAAGGGATTCGGTGGCGATGAAGCGGCTGCCACTCGAGATTCAGGCACAGATCTATGCGAGCGTGGACGATCGTGACGCCGCGTTCGGGATTCTCGATCGGATGGCGGCGGGGCGACTGCCGGCTCCGCCCGGTGTGCAAGCGATACCGTTGTACGATCCGATACGAGGAGATCCGCGATACGGGCCGCTGCTGAAGAGGATGAATTTCAGGTAATGACCGTCTCCTGAATTGACGGTCGCGAGGGAGCCGGTCACCAGCTCCCATCGCTCGGCCTGCCTGAGCTGGGTTGCGGCGTTGGACGGCGAAATCGCTGAAATGCCGTTCGGTGTGGGAACCAAGCGTGCAGAACGTCTAACAGAAGGAGACTCGAAGTGAGAAAGATCAGGATCTGCGAACACATCTCGCTGGACGGCGTGATCGAGCCCGGCGAAGGCGACGACGCCTACCGGAATGGCGGATGGTCGGCACCGTATCGAACTCCGGCCGGCGCAGCGATGCTCGTCGAGGCGCAGGGCAGTGGCTGCGATCTGCTGCTCGGCCGCCGCACCTATGATCGCTGGGCCGGTTTCTGGCCGGCGGTGAAGGACGGGCCGTTCGCGAAAGATCTGAACGCCGCGACGAAATACGTCGCGACCCATAGGCCGGAGAGCCTCACCTGGGGTCCGGTCGGGTATCTAGGCGCCGACATCATAGAGGGTGTTCGCGCCGTGAAGTCAAAGGGCGGCCCCGATCTAATCGTCTGGGGAAGTGCGTCGCTGACGCCGGTGCTGTTCGAGCAGGGACTGGTCGACGAAGTTGTGCTCTGCGTCTATCCTCTCCTGCTCGGCCGGGGCAAACGCCCCTTTTCAGAAAAGGTTGACCCGCGCGAACTCGCGCTCGTCAGCACGAAGGCCACGCCGACGGGCGTGCTCATCAATAGTTATCGACACGCTGGATCGCTGCGAACCTAGCCTTTCACCCGGAATGCATATGACGCAACGCAGTCTGACCGGCCGGCTCCACTGGTTCCACACGCCGGCGACGCTGCGCCGGATGGCGGAGTAACCGAGCGCCGCGCAATTTTCACGTGGGGCGCGCGGCAGCGTCTACGGACTTGGAGGGAGACAGGATCTATGAACAAGGTCAAGCTCGGATCACAGGGTGCGGTCGTCTCCCGCATGGGACTCGGCTGCATGGGGATGAGCGAGTTCTACGGCCCGCGCAACGACGCGGAATCGGCCGCGACGATCGTGCGCGCGCTGGAGCTCGGGATCACCTTCCTCGACACGGCCGACATGTACGGGATCGGCGACAACGAAGAGCTCATCGGCCGGACGATCCGCGGCCGGCGCGACGAGGTCTTCCTCGCGACGAAGTTCGCCAACGTGCGCAAGAAGGACGACCCGACCTTCTTCGCGGTGAGCGGCAAGCCCGAGTACGTGCGCGCCGCGTGCGACGCATCGCTCAAGCGGCTCGGCGTGGACCACATCGACCTGTACTACCAGCACCGCGTGGATCCGGCGACGCCGATCGAGGAGACCGTCGGCGCGATGGCCGCGCTGGTGACGGCGGGGAAGGTGAAGTTCCTCGGCCTGTCGGAGGCGTCGCCGGCGACGATACGGCGCGCACACAAGGTGCATCCGATCACCGCGCTGCAGACGGAGTTCTCCCTCTTCGAGCGGCACGCGGAGGCGGAGATCCTGCCGACGGTGCGCGAGCTGGGGATCGGTTTCGTGCCCTACAGCCCGCTCGGCAGGGGATTCCTCACGGGCGCGATCGCCAACACGAGCGATCTCGGCGAGGGGGACTCGCGGACGGTGCGCTTCCCGAGGTTCGCGGCCGAGAACTTCGTGAGGAACCAGGCGCTGGTGGAGCGGGTGCGGGGTATCGCGGCGCGGCGCGGCGTGAAGCCGGGCCAACTGGCGTTGGCGTGGGTCCTCGCGAAGGGCGAAGACCTCGTGCCGATCCCGGGCACGAAGCACCGGAAATATCTCGAGGAGAACGCGGCCGCCGCGGAGATCAGGCTGAGCGCGGCCGACGTGGCGGAGCTGGAGGCGGCCGTGCCGCGCGAGGCCGTCGCGGGTGACCGGTACCCCGCCGCGAGCATGAAGACGATCGACCGGTAGCGGGAGCGGACCGGACCGCCGGGGAAATGCGGCGTAATCGTATTCTGGACCTGCGAGAGTCTTGGTATTCCGTCGAGCTCGACGGCTTCGTGCAGTGTGATTTGACGTGTGTGTACATTGGATGTACATTGAGTCGTGCGCCGTAACGTGGCACCACGTCCTGGAGATACCCATGAAGTCGAAGTCTGCGCGCCGTGCCTCATCCGTTCCCTCTCCGAAACGCCGGGGCGCGGCGCTCGCCGCGCCCAGCACGGCACCGCGCGACGTGCGGTTTACCGCGCGACTCTCGCGAAGCGAGAAGACCCTCCTTCA
>OCZT010008335.1_pt1 | contig 10089 bp, 4 predicted proteins | sample 1539031 | NCBI WGS metagenome assembly OCZT01 (sample SAMEA3539308, study PRJEB22396) | soil metagenome | biome: tundra; feature: field; material: soil | place: USA | collected 2010-05 | depth 0.15 m
CGCCGGTGGCGTTTCCGGATTTCACCCGCGGGAAGTGGAAGACACGCCAGCCGCACTTCGGCGTGCACTCCTGAAGGCCTCCCAAGTAGCTGCTCTGGAACGCCAGAAGCGCCCTGAAGCGTTTATCCTCGGCTCGCAAGTGCCCGCCGCCGTGGAGCGACTGCTGCAAGGCGCCATCACTCATCCCGTTAATCAGGAAACACTCGCGCCGTTCCTCACCAGTCCCGCGGACCGCCGTACTCTGCTCGAACACCTGCACGGCGGCGCGCTGAACTACCTCTACCGGATACTGTTCGTTCTCTATGCCGAGGCGCGCGGGCTCCTACCGCTCGATATGCCGGCCTATCGCGATGGCTACGCGCTCTCTGGCACGCGCGGCCTGGTCCGCCGGGTCATGAACCGTGCCACCGACCCGCGCGCCAATCCCGAAGCCGCCACTGGCTTTTACGAATTCAGCCTCCGCGCCCTCTTCCGCCTGCTGCGCGATGGCGCCGATCTCGGACCCGAAGGCCGCATCCCTGCCTACGCAATGGCCTATCCTCCGGCCACGAATGCGCGGACAGCGCCCAGAATCTCAGGGCCCACGCCGCGTTAACCGCGAACGGGCGTTCTCCGGAGAGACGGAGAAGTCAGGCGGAAGGGTGCCGCAGCGGACTCACCGAGCCAACCACAACGACTCTCCGAGGCCGAAAGGGGAGAACCGGATCGTCTGGAAGTATATGGCAGAATTGGGGATATCTTGCGAGGCCATGGCAGGCGCAGGAAGACCGATGCCGTCAACAACAGGGGAGGCTGGGTTCGGAGAGAAAGAGTTTGGCTCCTCAGGTAGGATTCAGGCTTGTCTTGCGGAGATGGTGGAGATCCCGCTCAGCGGCCCGCCCTCGGGCGAGGTGAGAGCAGTTTCTCCGCTGGTCCTCCGCTGCTCCAGCGGTCGCTCCACCGATGTCGGCGAAATCAGAGAGGAGCCCTGGACGCCGGTCGCTTCACTCCCGCCTCCAGGCTCATCTTGTATGAGAAATAAATCTCGTTTTCAGGCTCATCCTTCGATGAGAATATGCTGTTTTTCGTTGACAATTTCGTTCACCGTTGACATACTTAATCCTTGCTAGGAAGTAAGTCTGGGGCTCGGTAAGATTTCACCGGGGCCGCCTCTCCCGTCGCGGAAAGCGAAACCCCTTCGATTCACGCCACCTTTACCGGGGTGCGAACACGGCGGTTTGGCTTTTGAGTACTCTTGCGCAACGGTAGGTGGTAGACGAGAAAACGGCACGTACGAAGGAACTTGAATGACGCAGCGCTTCAATCCCAACGATTTCGGTGCTTTGGATAATGAGTCTCTTAGATCTGTTAACGAGTCAATCGTCCTGAATCTTATCCGCGAGCGTCAGCCGATTTCCCGGGTCGATCTGGCGCGCCTGACCCATCTCAAACAATCGACAATCTCCTCGATAATCAACAGCTTGCTTGGCGAGCATCTGGTCTACGAGGCCGACCTCGGAGATTCCTCGGGCGGACGCAAGCCGCGCATGCTGCGCATCAACGGCAACCGTTCCGTCGCCATCGGCATTCATGTCGGCGTACGGAACACCGAGATCGCGCTGGGCAATTTCAATGGCGAGATCCTAGCGTCTTGTGCAATTCGCACCGGCAAAGATCCATGCCAACTGCTGCCCCGACTACCGGAGCGAATCGACGGATTGCTGCGCCAACACGACATTCCAGCAGCGCGAATGGACGGCATCGGCGTCAGCCTGCCGGGCCTACTCGACCGCTCAGTTGGCAAGATCATCTATTCCGCGAACCTGGGTTGGCGCAACATTGAGGTCGGAGCTTACCTCCGCCAGCACTATGATTGCGACCTCGTCTTCGAGGACGATGTGCGGTCGGCTGGGCTGGCCGAGATCTGGTTCGGATCGCTGGCCAGCCTACGCCAGTACCATATCATCAATGTGACGGTGAACGAGGGTGTCGGAACAGCCATAATTATCGGAGGCCATCTGTATCGAGGCGCCTCATTGGGAGCCGGGCAGTTCGGGCACGTTTCTCTGTTTCCGGGCGGTCCGGTATGCGATTGTGGAAACCGCGGCTGTTGGGAGCTGTATGCTTCGAACACTGCGACCGTGGATCGATATCTTCGTTATTCGAGCAACGGGCAGCATATAGCGCGGCCTACGGTTGCGGAGTTGGCCGACCGTGTGGCCGACGGCGACGAAGCCGCGATTCGCGCCATTCGCAAGGCCGGCCACTATCTTGGCATGGGCATTGCCATTCTAGTGAACGCCCTGGATCCCGAAATGATCGTCATTCATGGAGAGATCAACCGTGCCTGGAACGTGATCGAGCATGAGATCTGGGATGTAATCAGGGCCCGGGCGTTGGCTCGAAACTACAGTTCCCTGCGGCTGGAACCTTCAAGTTTGAAGGCGAACCCCTCCCTGATGGGAGCCATCAGCTTAGTGATTTGCCGCAGGTTCGCCGTGCCTCACCGCCCCAAAGGACGTGAAATCGCGCCGATGGCAGCGGGCCACATCAACTTGGTTGACCCGTAACAGACGGTACGGACCGCCCGCAGAACGGGCAAGGAGATAGGAGCAAGAGGTTATGTGTGTCTTGCCGCAGGCAGGAGAGCCACGGCTGATCAGCGGCTCCGGTGCCCGTTTGAGCGGCCGGGAGCCATCGGTGGCCGAACGGCACGGGCCGGGGTAGCGTGACAGTGGGAGGAGAGAAGTGAAGCCGGCCGATTCCGAAACCCGGGCACGCCCGCTAGTGATTCGTATTGCGATTCCTTCGAAGGGAACAAGACCATGTTCGAACTTGAAGAAACACAAGAGCTGCTGCTAAGCCACCCGCTCGTGCCGGCCGGTCCGATTCCGACGGCCAGCGACCCGGAGGGCGTGTATCCCTACGAGAGTTTCGCAGAAACCAGCAGGAGACCAGTACTGAAAAAATTCCGGATGGTGACCATCGGTAACGATCACATTCGAGTAAAAATCTGTCCCGACCTTGGTGGACGGGTCTGCTCGATTCTTCTCAGGCGGCCAGGAGTCGAGACACTGTTCGATCCGCGTGTAGTCAGGCCCGTGCGAATCCTGCCGCGCCACTCCTATATCGGCGGCGGTATCGAGGTGAGTTTCCCGATTTCGCATACTCCTGTCCAGATCGTCCCGGTTCTGTACGAAGTGAAGGAACAGGGCGACCGACTTTACATCGCGTGCGGAGAGAGGGAGCTCCGATTCGGGATGCATTGGACGGTGGAATATTCAGTCGGTGCGGCGGAAGCGTTTCTGACCCAGCGCACTGTTTTCTTCAATCCCGACCGGAGCGGCCATCCTTGGATGTCCTGGTCGAATGCCGGAGTGCCGGCTCACCCGGATACCGAGTTTCATTTTCCCGCTGGCCCTGTCTTGGCGCACGGCCGCGAGATGCGAACGATAGACTGGAACGCGGACGGCCCGCGGCGCCAGGCCGACGTGCGCCAGATGACCGGATACTTTTGGAGAAACCCGGATTGCTGCGCCTTTGGAGCTTTCACGCCTAGCTTGGGCGCCGGCCTGTACCACGTTGCCGATCCGTCCGTGACTCCGGGGATCAAGCTCTGGAGCGATGGTGTGGGGCGCGATGAGGTTTGGGTCAGCCAGTACACCTTGAACCGGCAGCAATGTGTGGAGATTCAGGCGGGACCCTTGATCGATCAGTCTGTCAAGGACATGCTTCAGCCGGGCCGCGAGCGGCATCACGTGGAGTTTTGGATCCCCTCGGCGATAGCACGCGACATCCGCTCGATCTCGCTTCCGGCTCCCCAGCTTCGGGATTTAAGGAACGTTCCCCGGTTTGGGTGGGCGCGGACCGAAGAGGTGTGCCTTTGGATGGCGGTTGTGTCCGCCTGGCAATCGGGGCAGGCGAGCTGCCTTCCAGCGGCGCCGGATCTCGATGACAATCGGTGGGCTGTTAGCGGCATCACGGAATTGGGCGCGGCATTAAGCTGGGCCGCGACGGCAACGGAGGGGTGTCAAAGGGGCAGATGGCTGTTCCAATTGGGTGCCTGGCTCGCCGGCCGCGACCAGATCAGCGCCGCGCTGGAAACGCTGGGGAGCTCGTGCGACGATCGGGCGCGCGCGTTGGCCGGGTGCCTCTGGCGGCGGCAAATGAATAATGCAGAGGCTGCGGCAAGGTCTTTCCGGGCTATCGAGTCGGACGCGCTGGCGCTGCATCCGCAAATTGTCGTCGAGCGCGATAAGGCTCTGGCCGCATTGGGCCGGGCGACCTTGAGCGAGCGGGGGCGCTGGCTGGACGCGGTTTCCGCATTGGAGGATGAATGGGTGGCAGAACGCCGCGCCAGCTTCCTGATCGATTCGGGAGACCCGAAGAGTGCTTGCGAAATACTCCAAAGCACCCCCTTCCAACTCGTGCACCAGCGCTATGCTCGAACCCGGTTATGGCGGGACGTGGAGAAGCACCTCGCGATGGAACCGGTGGAATATCCGGCGTGGTTGGGAGAAGACGATCTCGCGGAATTCGGCGCTTACCGTGAGTACGCGGAAGATTGAAAAAGCAGAACGGCCAACGGGCATTGCCCGGGCAGGCATCACTCGGCCCTGGCAGTCGTTGCCGCTGTTCGCTTGGAGAGTATTCAATGAAACTCACTCGACGTGAGGCAATGTTTGGTTCCGCCGCCCTGGCCCTTGCGGCCACGGGGGAGCCGGTGCTGTCGCTCGAAAACTCGTTTCTGAGGTTCGAAGTTGGGGCCGATAAGGAGAAGCTGGCATCGCGAAGGTTCACTAACCGGCTTTCGAAGCAGACCGTGACCCTCCCGGCCAGCGATTTCGAGCTGGAGTTTCAGGACGGCGCGGTTCTGAATTCCGCCAACTGCTCCTTGCAAGCGAGCGCCAAGGGCAATCTCATCGGGTTGCTTTACACCGGGCGCGATTTTCAAGTGCGCGTGCAATACGAGTTGCCGGCCGGCAAGGCGTATCTTCGCAAACGCATGTCCGTCCGCGCCAGGGGAACTGGCGAGCGCCGTCTGCTGCGCATCGATCTTGAGAACTGGCAAGGCGTCCGTCGCCCCTGGACTTCAGTCGCTCGCGTCGCCGGCGACGTTTCCGCGAGCCATCCAGTCTATTGCGACGATTTGTGGGCCGGTGTCGAGTTTGTCGCGGCGTTTAACATCTACAACGAGGAAGGATTCATGCTGCGCAGCCGCCCCGGCGGCAAACGCGTTGGGACCGATTGGGTGCCGCTCCGTTCCACGGTTGTTGGTGTTGCCGAGCCCGGAAACGTCCGCAACGCATTCTACACTTACATGGACGATATCCGCCTGGTTTCGCCGCCCAGATACGTCACCTGCTACAACTCCTGGTGGAGCCTCCCGCGACGGTTTCAGAGCGCCAGGTATCTCGCTTTGATACGCGATGTCAAAGAAAAGTTCTACGATCGCCAGGGTATTTTTTTTGATCTGGTGGCCACCGACGCCGGCTGGAACGACAAGCGGAGCATTTGGGAGATCGACCGCCACGTGCTCCCCGATGGTTTTACGCCCGCCCGAACGATTGTGGAATCCGCTGGCGGCAAGCTGGGCCTGTGGATGTCGCCCAGTGAGACCTATAAGGAAAATATTGATTACGAGTGGGCTCGCCAGAGCGGCTACGCCGTTGCGGGGGGCGGTGCTGGCAGGGGATCTCTTTCTCTGGCCGATCTCAAGTACCGCGAACAAACCATCCGGCAGATCCAGAAACTGATCGTCGAATACGGCCTCGAACATGTCAAGTTCGACGGCTTGGCCGGCCGCGAAGCCCAGGGGCATCACGACATGCTGCCGGGCGACGATTCCGTGGAACCGCTCGCCGAATACGCCTTGGCTCTTGTGGACTCCGCCAAGCAAGCCAACCCCCGGCTAGTCACCGAACCCACCTACGCCAGTTCGCCCTGGCTGATCGCTCATTCGGATACTGTATGGGGCCCCGTCGGCGATTGTCCAGCGGGCATGGGTCCGGCGCCGGACTTTCGGGAGTCTCACACCAATTCGCGCGAGTTTCGTATTTTTCGCTCTATCGACCAACAAGTGTGGTTGCCGCAGCACGCAGTGCAGTACTTTGACATCGTGCATTGTGACCCGGATGACGGCTTCCCCAATCACGCAGCCATGGCATTCGGCCGCGGCCGGTTCTTTATTCCTTGCTACATTAATCCCAAGTTTATGCGCGATGAGGACTGGACCGTGCTTGCCGGTCTCATACGCTGGGGACGCAAGAACCAGGATATCCTGTACCACACCGTGGTTCTCCCTTCGCGCGTGGAGTTGGGCGAGCCGTATGCGTACGCGCATTGGCTGGGGTCGCGCGGGATTATCGCGGTTCGGAACCCGTCCAACCAAAACCAGTCCTACGTGCTCGACTTTCACAAGGCAGGCGCGCCAACCAGTCTGAAGGACGCGGTCGCCTACACGCAGTACCCCTACCGTAAAGGCATCGCCGCGAGACTTGACGGCAGTTCCGCCTTGCGCCTCGACATGGAGCCCTGGGAGTTGCTGTTTGTTGAAGTGCAGAATCGCGCGCAGCTCCAGGAGCCGGTGGTAATCGGCGCCCGCTGGCGCCGGGATCAGCAAGGCCGGGTGCTGGTGATTGGGGAACACAGCGCGAAGACCGCCTGGCTGATTCAGCCCCAAGGCGGCGAGCGGGAAATCCCGCTACAGGCGGACGCCGAGGAACCGAAGGTCCGAATCGTGGAACACACTGTAAAGAAGACGGACGCGGGGTTGGCCTTCCAAGTGGAATATGAAATCACCTCCCCGCTCAAGGCATTAACTCGCGTTTTGCTTCTATTGGAGTTTCCCGGCCGGCGTTTTTTCTTCAGCGAGTGTAGGGCCACGATCAACGGCTCCAATGTGGATTCGTGGTCGTTGAATAGGAGGACGTCTCTGGACCGTATCGGCGAGTTCTCCGGGCCGTACCCGAACGGACTCAACGCGAACAGGCCGAACCCGAACGCGCCCTCGGCTGACACTGCGCCCCCGGACTCCCATTGGACCTGGTATATCGTGGAAGCCGGTCCCGGTGTGTCGCGGGTTCGTTTCTTCGGCCAATCGGAGTTTTCCGAAACTCGTCTGCGTGCCTGGGCCTGGACAGATTGGGATCTTTCCCAAAACGGCTCCGCGATCGAAGTCGCCTGTCCCGTGCCCGAAATGCCTCAGTACCGGGCCGAGGTGGAACGCCGTGGCATCAGGATCGAGTGAGCGTGAAACGGACTTTCCAGCCCAGGATGTTGCGCCGGCTCGGCGCCATTCCTTAGACCGGCACTAACACCGCCAGGCGACCTAACCGCTCACCGGGGCTTTCAGGCAGATGCCCTGCCGCTCGAGCCCCGGATTGTACGGAGGCATCGCCGGCTCGCTGCAAACGATCGGAACCGGCGCCGGATCGGCGGCCAGCTCGGATTCCCGCCACGCCCAGAGACCCATCCGGCACTGGGGATGTCCAACCATGCCGCTGAACTGGACCCGTGACGCGCCGCCGGCCACTTCGCAGATGTACCAGGTCCACTGCGAGTCATAGGGGCGTATGCCCTCCCAAACCCCAGTATTAGGGCCGTAATAACCGACATGCCCGCCCGACGAGCTCTCCTGCAACGTCACTGCGGCGCCGTTAACCGTCGCGCGGCAGTTACTCGGCCGCTGTTCCCGCTCGCGCCCCGGGAATTGCAGCAGCAATAAGACTCGCCCTTTCCCCGGTGAAACGGAAACGGAGCATTCGACATCAAAGGCCACGGTTGGCAACCGTTTCCCCTGGGCTTGGAGCCAGTCGCCTTCCGGAACCTGCTTCACGGTTTGCGCCAGAACCTCACCACGGAGGTTGCCGGGCGCACGCGTCTGGACCGTCACCGCCTGCTCGGTGCCTTGCGGCTGGAACACCCGCACCCGGTCCAGGCTCGAATCAGGCGCGAGCGACATGGCGCCGCTGGTGCCGCGGTACCAGCGCGCACCGATGGCGACAGGCTCCGCAAGCTCCGCGCGAGGCACGATCTCTAAAAACAGCAGCTCCCAGGGAGCCAGAGTCACCGGGAGGGTGGCTCTTCCGGACAATCCGGCGGCGATCCCTTTCCGATAGGGATACTGGGTATAGCAGACCGCATCGGAGAGTTGCTTCGGCGCGCCTGTTTTCCCGAGTTCGATCGCGAACTGCCTGGTTTCGTTGGAAGGATTGCGCACGGCCAGAATGCCCCGGGAGCCCAGCCAGTGGCCGTAGACGTAAGGCTCCCCTATCTCCACGCGGGAAGGCAGCACGACGGTGTTCCGCAGAATCTCGCGGTTCTTGCGGGCCCAGCCCAGCAGGCCGGCGTAGATGCGCCAGTCGTCCTGGGTCATGAACTTAGGGTTCACGTAAGTGGGGATGAAGAACCTTCCGCGCCCGAAGGCCATAGCCGCGTGATTGGGAAACCCCTTGCCCTCGTCGCAGTGCACGATGTCGAAGTACTGCACCGTGTTTTGCGGTAGCCAGAATTCACGTAGTGAAGAGAAGATGTAATACTCGCGCCCGTTGGTGTGCGATTCGCGGTAATCGGGCGCCGGGCCGACTCCCAGCGGGCAATCGCCTCCGGAGTTTCCCCAGACCGTGTCGGAGTACTTGATGATCCACGGGCTGATGTAATTGGCGCCGGAGTTCAGGCAGGTTGGCTCGGTGACCAGATTGGGATTCGCCTCTTTGGCCGAGCGGAGCAACTCCAGACAATATTCGGCCAAGGGCTCGATGGAATCCTGGCCGGGCAAAAGGCCATCGTGCGGGACATCTTCCTGGGCAATGAACCCGTCGAACTTGATGTGCTCGAAGCCATTCTCCCGGATCAGCTTTTTCAGCTCTTCGTTGATCGCCTTGCGATATTTGGGGCAAGCCAGCGAGATGCCGCGGCGCCGGTCCACCGGATGCGGCTTGATCGTCACGTAGCCGTTCTTATCCGCCCATTCGTAATCGATCGAGTACGGATAAACTTCGCTGGGCGACATCCACAGCCCCAGCTTGCCGCCGGCCGATTCCACAATGCTGCGGATATCGGCGAATCCGTCTGGCAGGTACTTGCGGTTGATTTCCCAAATGCTCTGCGGGTCGGTCCAGCCTTCGTCGGTGACAAAAATGTCGAAAAATACTCCCTGGTCGCGGTGCATCCGGTCTGCCAGCTCGCGTGCCAGGGCCACGTGCTCCTCCCTGGGGATGCGATGGGGCAGCGTCCACCACGAGTTGTAGCAGGCAACCAGGCGGGGAGGCGCCAGACGCACGTCCTCGATATAGCGCAGGAAGGCATCCCGGACGGTCTGCGGCTCGGCGGCGCCAATCACGGTCGAGTGTAGCGGCAGCCAGTCGGAGCCAACCGCTTTGCCGCCGGGCCGGCTGCGCAGGACGAAGCCGTCGTTCGAATACTCATTGAAGGCCGCTACGAATTCCACCCCGGCCCACAGGGTCTCGCAGAAGATGGGATGGCTGGCGCGCGGCAGGCGGTCCGCGTGCATCGAATCCCAATTCCGTTTGACACCCTGCCAGTTTTCGAGGTCGGCGCGCAAGAGCCTGCGGGGCCCACCGCGCGCTTGCCGGACGAAAATCTGCTTGTGGAGATAAGCCTTGCCGGGCTGTAACTCATATTGCACTCGAACCTGAACACCATCCAGCGCTCCCGATCCGCCGGACAGCATCAGTTCAAGCTGCGTGCTGGTCTTCCTCGTGAGCGTGGCCGTGAGCGCGGAGGGCGTGACGACGAGGTCGTTGTCGAACTCGAGCTCGAAGTCCTCGTTCGGCAGATCGACCCTTTCGTCCGCCAGCCGGTTGGCCAATCTCCGGGCACTCACTTTCCCATTCGTCAACTCCACTTCGAAACCGAGAGCAGCGTTCTGAAGGCCGCCTCCTTGCCTGGCGGCAGCCCGCAGCCCCAGTGGAATCGCGGGCAGTATCAGAAGTTCCCGCCGGCTCAGCGAAGTCTTCTTCATATCAGAACGCATATCGGAAGCCCACTTCGGCGTTGCGCGCCAGATTATTCTGCACCAGCGTGGTCATTCCGAAAAGCGGCGAAGAAGGAGTGGTGTTCGGAGCGGGCCACAGGGGCGTGTTGAAC
>OCZT010008336.1_pt1 | contig 10088 bp, 13 predicted proteins | sample 1539031 | NCBI WGS metagenome assembly OCZT01 (sample SAMEA3539308, study PRJEB22396) | soil metagenome | biome: tundra; feature: field; material: soil | place: USA | collected 2010-05 | depth 0.15 m
CCGAAGCCTCATCGCCTACGACCACTGAACCCACCCACACGGAATCAATCATCTATACCCCACACCACGACACAGCGACCTCACAAGCCCGGGCTACATCCTGCAGAATCCCGCTTCTCGCTCGGTGACAGGCGCTTCGTGAGGAGCAGCGGTAGCCCCGGTTGCCGCTCCTAGCCTACTAGCGCCAGCGGGCTGATCGTTGATGCGATGAGGCGTGCTGCGCGGGCACCCCATCGCGCGCCGCGAGCGCTTCTGCTTCGTCGCCGACCGAGCAGCGCCGACCGTGCTTCTGCTCCGCGGCGAGGACCGGCCGAAGGAGAAGCGGGAGCCCCGGCTGTCGTTGTTAGGCCGTCGCGAGGCCTTCGCTCCTGGCGGCCTTGAGGACCTTCTGGTCGAAGGATGCAAGGCATGACTTGGTGTGCTTGGCGGTGGCGAGACAGTAGGCGTCGGGCAGACTGACGGGGTAGCGCTGTCTGAGCTTGGCCGCCTCGATGGCGATGGCTTCGTTGGCAATGTGGATCTCGAGCCCGAGCGCTGCGATCGCTTCACGAGCTCGGGCCAGCTTCGTGGGATCAGCCGCCGGCGCGATGAGGACCTCGGTGAGATTCACCGCACTGATGGCTACCGCGTCTTGGCGCTGGCGCCATTCGGTCAGCAGCTTGCGCGCCGGGGAGTGCTGGGCGTCGCTGCTGTCCAGCGCGCCGATGAGAACATCGGCATCGACCAGGCGTCTCAACGCTGGGCGTCTTCGGCGTCGAGCTGATCGAGATAGCCGGAGGGATAGCTGCCGGTGAGCGCACCGAACGCGTCATCGAAGGTCAAGGCGGCGCGTCGGACGCGCAGTTCCCCGTCGCCGGCCGGCTCGATGGTCACAGCCTCGCCGGCGTGAAGACCGGCCTCGTCTAGAGCGGCAACTGGAATCGTGATCTGGTTCTTGGTCGAGATCTTCGCCATCCCTTTACTGTACTGGTAAAGGCAGCGCTTCACGCGAACGATCGAGCGACGAGACTGCCGTTCGTCGCCGACCGAGCGGCGCGGGACGCTGCCGCATCCGGGCTGACGGCAGTCGGAGCGGCAGTCGAGGCATGTGACTCGGTGCGGCCGCCCGCCGGAGCGGCGGGCGGCGACTCGTCGTGGTCAGCGATCAGAGGGTCAGCCCGCCCAATGGCGAGCCCGCGTAGGACAGCCGGGCCCCAAAGCGCTCACTGCTCCTTCGTCGCCCTTTCGGCACTCTTGACCAGGCTGCCGCTCCTGACCGAATCCAGACGGAGACCTCGAGCCGAGCAAGGCCACCGCGGTGGGGAAAGCAGGACGACCGCGCGCAGCGACGGCTTCCCTCCTTATCGCCACATCCGGGTCTTCGAGCGCACGCGTCTGACGCCTGGCTGGGTGCCTCCTAGCGATGTCGCACCGTTTCGTAGCGGCGGCCGTCGCTGGCGGTTGCTCGTGTGCTCATCTCACGTGCTGCCTCGGCGCCTGGCTCGTCGTCTAGGGCGAGCTCGTCGAGGTCGGACGCCCGTGGTGGCCGGCGAGGCCGACGGTCGTCTCCGCGCTCTCGTTGACCAAGAAGCCGTCGCGGTTGAGAGCAACGAGCGAGGGCGAGAGCATCGGCCGCATGAACTCCCATACGCTGGCGCGCAGTGCGCCGTCGCCTCCGGGGAGCGCCTCGCCCAGCTTGCGCTCCACCCGCTCTGAGCCGAGCGCCTTGGTACGAGTGTCCGGTCGTCGTCGTCAGGCATGCCGAGGTCACGGGGCGCGCGAGTGGATCCCGGATCGTGTGATCCGCGGCCCCGTCGACATCAGAGTCCCTGCCTGAACCAGCTGGGCGCCGGAGTAGGATCGTTCCTGGACGGTCGCTGACCAAGCCGACTAGCCGTCGCTGCAGCTGACCTTTGCCGTCGCTGCGACTCGCCGACGTGATTTGACCTCCGCCTAGTTGATCCCTTGTAGGGGCTCGCCTCCTGCCGAGCGTTGCTCGGAGGGGATTGAGAACCAAGAGGAAGGTCTCACGTGTACGACACCTGGAGGAGGTTTCATGACCGACGACGCGCTTCGCAGGCGGGCCGATGAGCTGGAGTTGCGGGTCGAGGAGCTCGAGCGCACGGCGCGGCTACGCGAGCTCTGGGAGACGGAAATCGCCGACCGTCACAGCGCGAGCGTGCTCGTCGACCCGGACGGCCAGGTGATCGCTGCGCGAGGCGCTGGGTCGCTTCCCGAAAGCGTCGATCTTCCTGCGGACGATGGCCATCTGCTGCAGATGCCTGATGGCCGGACGTTCGGGACGCAGTGGCTCGGCGGGCACGGCGCGATCCTGTGGCTGCGTCGGCGCCGGGCCTCGGTCGTGCCCCGGCTGCATCTGCGACTGCTTGGCTTGGGCGCCGAAGCACGGCTGGGTACCGGGCGCGCCGAACGGGGGCTGAGGTCGCTTGAGCTACTCGCGGTACTCGCGATGCACCGCGACGGGCTGACGGCCGAGCAGCTCGCGCTGTCGCTGTATGGCGAGCGCGGCAAGACGGTCACTATCCGCGCGCAGGTCCACCGGGTGCGGAAGCACCTGGGCCGCCGCGCGCTTCGGACCAAGCCGTACCGCCTGGCGGAATCGTTCGATGCGGATTCGCTTGAGGTCGCACGACTCGTCGCGGCGGGGCAACCCGACGAGGCGCTGCGCGCTTACCTCGGTCCACTGTTGCCGGCGTCCGACGCGCCCGCAATTGTCGACGCCCGTCGCCTGCTCGACGAGTCGTTGCGGCGCAGCATCCTCACGACGGCCGATCCCGAACTGCTGTCGCGCTGGCTTGTCCACCCGTGCGGCGCGGATGACCTGGCGGCGGCGCGGACGCTCGTCGCGGTGCTCCCGGTTGGGGACCCCCGCCGCGCTGCGGCGAGCGCATCCGCGGCGGCGGTCGGGCGGCGGATGTCGCTGGCGGCGCCTGGGCCGGGTTAGCGCGTCACGCGCCGCGTCTCCTCCGGCTTCCCTGGAGGCAACCGAAACGCGAGATCTCGGCCGTGCAACCCGAGTGCAACCCCCTCCCGCTTAGCTTGGTGAGCGTCAGCAAGAGAATCCTCAAGCATTGGAGAGACATCATGGTCACCACCGTCGAGGCGGCATCGCACGCCGCACGTTTCCTGGAGCAGCCCAAGCGGATGCTGGTCGACGGTGAGTGGGTGGATGCGCGCCACGGCCGTACGCTCGAGGTCTATGACCCCGCGCTCGGCGAGGTGATCGACCACGTTCCGGCCGGGGATGCCGAAGACGTCGACCTCGCGGTAGCCGCGGCGCGACGCGCATTCGAGGACTCCGAGTGGAGCCGCATGACCGCCTCGGACCGAGGACGAATCATCTGGCGGGTCGGCGATCTGATCCTCGAGCACGCCGATGAGCTGGCGGAGATCGAGTCGATGGACAACGGCAAGCCGGTGAGTGTCGCCCGCGCGGCGGACGTTCCGCTCGCTGCTGACCTGTTCCATTACATGGCTGGGTTCGCCACCAAGATCCACGGCCAGACGTTCCCGATCTCGGTGCCTTACGCGCCGGGCGCTCAGTTTCACGCCTATACGCTCAAGGAGCCGGTTGGCGTCGTCGGGCAGATCGTCCCGTGGAACTTCCCTCTGCTGATGGCCGCATGGAAGCTCGGCCCGGCGCTCGCAACTGGCTGCACGGTGGTGTTGAAGCCCGCCGAGCAGACCCCGCTGAGCGCACTGCGGCTCGCCGAGCTGATGCTCGAGGCGGGACTGCCGAACGGCGTGGTGAATGTGATCACCGGCTTTGGCGAGACCGCCGGCGCCGCTCTCGCGGGCCATCCGGGCGTGGACAAGGTTGCGTTCACCGGGTCGACGGAGGTCGGCAAGCTGATCGTGAAAGCGGCGGCCAACGATCTCAAGCGCGTCACGATCGAGCTCGGCGGCAAGTCGCCGAACGTGGTTTTCGCCGACGCCGACCTGGAGACCGCAATCCCCGGAGCAGCGAACGCGATCTTCTTCAACCACGGCCAGTGCTGCGCCGCGGGCTCGAGGCTGTACATCGAGCAGAAGGTCTATGACAACGTCCTCGCGGGGGTCTCGGATTACGCCGACAAGATCAAGGTAGGCCGTGGCCTCGACCCCGACACCGAGATGGGTCCGCTCGTCTCCGTCGAGCAGCTCGAGCGGGTGACCGGATTCCTTGAGGCCGGCGAGCGTGAGGGCGTGCGGACTGTCACGGGTGGCAAGCAGGTCGGGGAGCACGGCTACTTCGTCGCGCCGACCGTGCTTGATGGAGCCGGCCCGGGCAACAGGGTCTTCGACGAGGAGATCTTCGGCCCGGTGGTGACAGCGATCCCGTTCAGTGACACGGCCGAGGTCGCCGCGGCCGCCAACGAAACCATCTACGGCCTGGCCGCGGGCATCTGGACCACTGACCTGACGAAGGCGCACCGGCTGATCCCGCAGCTGAAGGCCGGCACGGTTTGGGTCAATACCTACAACATCTTCGACGCGGCGCTCCCGTTCGGTGGCTACAAGCAGTCCGGCTGGGGCCGTGAGATGGGTGAAGAGGTGATCCACGAGTACACCGAGACCAAGTCGGTGTGCATCGGGCTCTAGACGCATAGTCGCGCGGGCGCGGCGCGTCAGCCGCGCCTCCGCCCGTGCGGCACGTCCACAACCAGGCGCTGGCGCAGCGCTCGAACCCACTGAGACACGATCGAGGAGACAACCGATGAGCACCATGACTATTGCTGACCCAACGCCCGGAACCGAGACGTTCCCGGCCGACCACCGCCGGGCTCGACTGCACGGACGCGTCGCGCTCGTGACCGGCGGCACGCGGGGTATCGGAGCGGCGATCTGCCGCAGCTTTGCCGAGCAGGGCGCGATCGTCGCCGCCGGTTACAGCCGGGACGCTGAGCGTGCCGGCGAGCTGCTGGACCAGTTGCGCGGCCATGACGTCGACGCGAGTGTCCACCAGGGTAATGTCGGTTCGGCCGAGGACTGTCGCCGCACCATCCAGGAAGTGATTGACACGCATGGGCGGCTCGACATCCTGGTCAACAATGCCGGGATCACGATCGACAAGACGGTCCTGAAGATGACCGACGAGGATTGGTACAAGGTGATCGCGGTCAACCTCTCGGGCGCGTTCTTCATGTCTCAGGCGGTGCTGCCGCACATGATTGAGCGCGGGTCGGGACGGATCGTCAACATCTCCTCGATCATCGGCGAGATCGGCAACATCGGGCAGGCGAACTACGCAGCCTCGAAGTCCGGGCTGTTCGGGTTGACCAAGACGCTCGCTCGCGAGGCGGCGTTCCAGCTAAAGCGAGCCGGCAAGCTCGAGGAGGACGGGATCGGGATCACCGTCAACACGGTCGCACCGGGATTCATCGCGACCGAGATGCTCGAGCACGTTCCCCAGAAAGCGCTCGACGCCATCAAGGAGAAGATCCCGATGGGTAGGCTTGGTAGGCCCGACGAGATCGCCCGGGCGGTCCACTTCCTGATCGCGGACAAGTCCTCGTACATCACCGGTCAGACGCTCAGCGTCAACGGCGGGATGGACATGTGAGCCAGCCGCAAGAAACGGGTGATCGTCGCCGGTCTCGGCGTTGGCCAGCCGTGCGGCGATCAAGAGCTCGGAGCTCGTGAATCGCCGGCGCGATCAGCCGGCTCGCGGTCGGGTCGTTGAGACTCTTGTTGAGCTGCTGCATGAGCCGGTTCACTCGAGCCAACCGACAGAAGCTCCTACGCCTGCTCGGCCCGTAGTCCCTGGTCCTGGTATGCGCCCGCCTGGGCCGGCGGTTGTACGGGTTGCGTTCAGACGCGAACCGAGCGGAAAACACTGCGAATGTGCGCCTGCCCCCTGCCACAACTGGAGATATCGGGCCTGATTTGCTTGACCGAGGGGGTCAGAGTCGGAGAGACTCGGTCACCCGGCCGGTCGGGCGGGCTTGCTTGCGAAGTCCGGCTCGCCAAAGTCTGCGGTCGAGAGGAGCTGTTATGTGGGCGCGTGTTGCACGGTTCGAGGGTGATCCGGGGAATGTCGATGCGGCGATTGAAGAGGCTCGGGGCTTTGCCGCTTCGGGCGATGTGCCGCCCGAACTAGCGGGCACGAAGATGCTGATGCTCGTCGATCGCCAGTCGGGCGGGCGGCTCATGGTGGCAATGTTCGACACCGAGGAGGCGATGCGCAGAGGCGACGCTGCGATGAACGCTGGGCAGCCTCGCAACGCTGGCAGGCGCTCATCGGTCGAGTTCTACGAGGTGGCCGGCGAGATAGCGCTCTAACGGTTCCCGAATAGGGGAGAGGAGACTTTACGATGGCGACGGTGCTGGTGTTCCACGAGGTCGATGACGTTGACGAATGGCTCAAGTCCCCGCGGCGCGAGGCGATCTTCGAGCCGGCGGGCGTGACTGCGCGACTCTTCCGTGACCCGGAAGGCTCGAACCGGGTGGGCATCATCTTGGAGGTCCCCGACATGGCCGTTTTCCAGCAGATGATGCAGGGCGACCCCGAGATGGAGGCGGCGAAGGCCGACGGCGTGCGGGTCGAGACAGCGGTGTTTCTGACCGAGGCTTAGCGCGTCACTCGGCGTGATCGCGACGCCCACCAGGTAGGGAGCGTGAGGAGTCCGTATCTGACCGTCCAGGAAGTCGCCGAGCTGGCGCGATGTGAGCACCGGACGGTTAGGCGTGCGATTCGGTCCGGGCAGCTGAAGGCATCGCTGATCGGTGGCCGAGGACAAGCCGCGCAAACCCGCCGCCGACGCGATCCGTGAGGCTCGCAGCCAACTGAAGTGGGCGCAATCTGTGCGCACCCCCGAGAGCTCCAGACCAGTCCCACCAGCCGAATCCCCTGCAACTACCGAAGTGGACGATGCTGGGCTCGAACCAGCGACCTCCGCCTTGTCGAGGCGGAAACGCGCGGTCAAGGCTTGACAGGATAGGTCACGAAAAGCCGAAAAGCCCATATATGCAGGAGGTTCCGAGGCTTGCCCTGACCTGCGGTTGCAGCGCGATACGGTTCATTTCGAGCCTGAGGGACGCACTGAGGACGCACGTAGGGGCGTCAGCACCCGGTTGCGCGATCCAGCGCGCGGCAGACCTCGGCCAACCTCTCTGAGCCGAGCGTGACGATGAGGTCGCCGAGATAGCCCTTCGGGAGCGAGGCCACGTGGTCGGCATTCAGAACGCAGGCCCGAGGCATCCCGTCCTCCGTACCGAGCTCGACCTCGGTCGGCAGCCCTCGGACGTTCGTGGTCGCGAGCACGACGAAGACTTCGTTCAGGTGGTCGATCGCTTCGTTGCGGGTCAGCACGAGGGCGGGTCGCCTCGGCCAATCGGGATGTTCCGCCCAGCGGACCTCGCCGCGCCTCACCAGGGCTCGTGCCCGGCCGCCTGCTCCTCCTTGGCCAGTCGCCGCATCGTCTCCGCGCTGCTCACCTCGTGCAGCTTGGAGAGGTCGCCCCATTCGTCGACGGCGTCGTCGCTCTCAGCCGCACGGAGAGCGCGCTCAGCTTGCTCCTCGCTCCAATGAGGTGCGCGTTGGAGGAGCTTTTCTTTCGCGGTCACGGCGAGTAAAGAGCGTACAGTGCAGGGTCACAACTTCGACCGTAAGCGCCCATTTGTGGTCCAGGCTGTTGGCGCTCTATGTCTGGGAGCCTTCCTGCGGTCGGATCCACGGTCTGCCCCGATGGACGCTCAGGCCCGGGACCGCGTCGGCCGCGATACGGTCCGCCTCGCCTCAAAAGCCTGAGTCGTCAAAGGGGGGTCCGTCCAGCCGGAGCGGATCTTGTGGCCGCTCCTGGGCGGAGACCAGTCGCCTCACGTCGAATCGTCGGGTGGCCGGAGCAGCGGCAAAGGGGCCACGACGACGGCGCGAACGTGCGCTGCTGGGTTTAGCCCGATCCGTGCGTGATGCAGAACCCCACGAGACTGCTGCTTTAGCGGGAGGCGGTCGCACAAACCAAACCGCTTGTACGAATTTGACAACACCCGTTTTTGCTGACCTCGTGAGAGCGGCCCAGGCGGCACGAGCGGGTCCTTCGCGACCCAAATGGTTCACCCCCAAACCGTCACCTTGTGGCAAACCTACAAGAAGCCGACCACGACGCTGGTTTGTGCAACAGCCTCGCGGCAAACGGGCCACGGAGGACGGGCTAGGGGAGCAGCGGGCTTCCCCACCGACGCGCCATCCCCCAGTCGGGCCGTTAGGACTGCCACCATTCACAAGCCACCTATCAATGTGGTCGGGTGGCTGACGCCACAGCCCACAGGAGGCATCCCGGTGAACGCACCCAACGACAACGCCGCTTCGAAAGGTCTGCGCGGGTGGTGGCTAACTCCCCCGCGACCCGGCATGCAACGCCTGATCAACCCATGGGAGTACCGCCACCTCCGCGTCTTTGGGGTCACGCGTATTGCCGGTGGCAGTGTCGCGGCCGCCGCGGGCGTCGTGTGCCTCTCGTACGACGCCTACGGGTGGGCAGCCTTCTTCCTCGTTCTTGGGGCGCTGAATCTCGCGGGTGGCTACTGGTACGTCACTATCGCTCGGTCCGCACCTCCCCGAGCCTGAGCCCGCGGTCGTAATAGCTGGAGGTTCGCCGGCGCGTTCCGGGCCTGGCTCCGGCCTGACCCTCGCCGTCAAGCCCGCCAGTCCGTAGCGCTGCCGAGTCGCTAGAGAGGCCGAAGCCGCGCGTGGCCGGTTTGCCGCTAAAGCAGAAGTGACCCGCGGGCGGACGAAACTGCCGGATCGATCGAGAACCGACACTCTCGGTCGGCTTGATCGGATGCGATTGGAGCGAGTTCAGGCTGCCGGCTGCCAGGTGGGCCGGCCGAGTTTGTCGAGCGCGAGCGGTGGGTGGCGCATGGCATGCGGCCGTCCGCAGGATGACGAGCTGGTCATTTCGCGCCCGTCACGCGGCCAGTGGACACGAGAGGACTGGGCCAACTGGCGCCGGCGCGTTTGGCGCCCCGCCGCGATCGAGGCGGGGGTCACAGGTGACCTGCGCCCGTACCGTCTTCGCGGCTCGTTCGTCTCGCTGCTGCTGTGGGAAGGGCACAGCCTGACCTACGTCGCTGAGCAGGCGGGTCACTCGATCGCCACGCTCGCGCGGCACTACGCGGGGACGATGCGGGAGCTGGAAACCAAGCCTCGCGTCCCTGCCGCGGAGGCCATTCGGCAGGCCCGCGAGGAAGTCTATGGGACGCACTGAGGACGCACTCCTCAAAATCGTCGATGACCGGAAGTAGGCAATCCCCTGCAACCACCGGAATGGACGATGCTGGGCTCGAACCAGCGACCTCCGCCTTGTCGAGACGGCGCTCTCCCAGCTGAGCTAATCGTCCGGGAAGCGATAACTGTATCGAGGAGTGGATCGCCGGTCACGGATAGACTCAGATCGCGATGTGGCGCAGACACCTGATCGTGCTCGTCGTGCATGGTGGCGCTCGCGGTGGTCGCGGTTCCCGCGCTGTCCGCTGTCACGCCAACCGGCCCCACGGCCGTGGCGAAGATCACCGTCAAGCCGGCGGCCGGCACGCCGCACACCCGGTTCGCGGTGACCTTCGCCAGCCCCGGGCCCGTCGGCCCGGGCGGCGCGGGCGGCGCGCTGGCGACGCATTACGCGGTGATGGCGTCTGATCGGCGCCAGACCGGCTGCGCGTCCAGCGCGTCGGCCACGATCGCCGGCTCGCTGCCGGGCTCCCGCCCGAAGCTGTGGCTCGATCCTCCGCTCGGCAGCCGCTGGTGTGCCGGCACGTTCCACGCCCGGATCCTGGAGTATCAGACGCTGGTGTGCGGACCGCTGCACGTGTGCCCCCAGTTCATCCGTTTCGTCGGGACGATCGGCAAGTTCAGCTTCCGTGTCAAGCGCGCCGGTTGAAGGCGTCGCGCGGCCAATACCAGCCTCGCGCGTCCATCGCCAGCCCCGCCCGTCAGCCCGCATCCGCTGTCTCCGCCCGCGTAGGATCAGGCGGCGATGGATTACGAGCTCCCTGACGGCACCACGCTGACGCTGCCCGTTGGCGCCACCGGCGCCGACGCGGCCGCCGCCATCGGACCGGGCCTAGATCGGAAGAGCGTCGTGTAGGGAAAGAGTGTAGATCTCGGTGGT
>OCZT010008337.1_pt1 | contig 10088 bp, 7 predicted proteins | sample 1539031 | NCBI WGS metagenome assembly OCZT01 (sample SAMEA3539308, study PRJEB22396) | soil metagenome | biome: tundra; feature: field; material: soil | place: USA | collected 2010-05 | depth 0.15 m
GATTACGAAAAGAAGGCGGCCAGCTTGTCTCCAATGGTGACAGCTTGAAAATAAAACGGCGGTTGAGTCTTACCAACTCAACCGCTTTTTGTCTTTTTTGGGGACTGACGCCATCCCCAAACCCCGCGCCAGAGGCATCGCCTCTGGACTCGTCACCCTCGCCCTACCCGGGTTTCCAGGCAACTCAAATCCAGAACGCGGGCCAGGAACTTGCTCCAGTCGCGCACCGGTTTGTAATCTAGGAGACAACGCGCCTCACGACCTCCAGACACAGCAGCGTTTTTATGTTGACATCCCGTTGTGCGAACAATATGATTGGGTAGTTGTGGCTTCAGTTGGCGCAAGACACAACACAACACTCAACACTGGAGAAAAAATATGTCAATGCAATCAGCACAGTTGTTAGTTGAAAAAATGAAGACGGACCACGCGTTTCGGGTTCAAATTCTCGGTGAACCTGTGATTGAAAATCGATTCAGTAGGCTGAAAGCCGCTGGCTTTGATTGCAATCCTGATGACATTGCGCGTTTACAGTCTTCTTTCGAGCTCTCGGAAAAGGGCGAGGATCTTGCTCATACCTGGCAAAACGGGGGGCCTTGTCATACAAAGTGCGCTCCGGTTCTAGGCTGACTGAAGCCATTTCTCCCCAGGGGGTGTCCGCCGTTCAATGATGTAAGTCATGAAATGGTCTAGGTATAATTTACTTTTCTGCTCTACTAAATTCGGACACTTCATCTACAATGCCTTGTCGAACGCATTCATTGAATTGGACGAGGAGCACTACCAAGAATTGGAACGATTGCGGGACGGTCGCCAACCAGCAAGCGGACTCGATAATACCTTTCTGACTTTTCTCCAGCGGCAGAAGATTCTTGTTGGGGAGGGCGATGAACAGGCTGAACTAAGCAGGAGATACCTCCAACGGCAGGCTCTAAGCCTCGACAGAAGGCACCTTGCCCTGACCATTTGCCCCACTCTGGGCTGCAACTTTCGGTGCCATTACTGCTTTGAGCGAACCCAAGGGAGCGGGACGGTTATGAGCGATAGGACGATGGGCCGCTTAATTTCATTTATCAGGGAATTTCGCGGTGCGGATTCGCTCTCAATAACTTGGTATGGCGGGGAGCCAACCCTAGCCTTTGGCGTCGTGCGACAAATCACTCGAAGAGTCAGAGAACTTGGAATCAAGTTTAAAGATGCGGGCCTCATCACAAATGGGTATTTGCTTGGCAGCCGCATAATTAGCGAACTAAATGATTTGAACATCAAGTCCGTGCAAATCACTCTTGATGGCCCCGAGCGAATCCATGACAAACGACGCGTGCTGCGCGGCGGTGGCCAAACCTTCCAGCAGATAATGGGGAACATTGCTTCACTAATGGATTCGGCCTACGAGGGAGCGTGCAGCATCAGGGTAAATGTTGACAGGGACAACATGAGCGCTTTTTTTGAGCTGCGGGAGGCGCTACTCGAGCAGCATCGGGGCAAGAAACTAGTCGTTTACGCTGGTCAAATCGAGTCTGGGCGAGGACAGAAAATTGCAAGCTCATGCAGGGTTTGCGAAGAGGAATGGCTGGATTTCGCGCTTCAACAGTTCCGCAAGGTGCGATCGGATGGACACGGAGGAATTTATCCGAAGGGCAAGATGTTCAACATCTGTTCGGCCAACAATGCGGGCAGCTTTGTTGTTGGCCCACGGGGAGAACTCTACAAATGCTGGGAGGATGTCGGGAATCAGGAACTGGTCGTCGGGACGATTCACGCGGATGAGGTGATTACCAACCCCCATCTTGTTGCGCTCTACGAGTCCGGAACAGACCCCTATCTCGATGGAGATTGCACGAGCTGTGCGGTGTTTCCGATTTGCAGCGGAGGATGCGCGAATAAGAGGCTGAGGACGAAGTTTTTTGGGGAAGATGGCGCGGAGTTTTGCTCGCTACATAAGAAAAACCTTATCACGTTGCTTTTGGAGTCCTACGATGCGTTTTTAACCGAGACGCTTTGCGCTGATCTCCTGAACGCCCACAATGGTCCGGCCCATCGGACTCCGTATCGCACGATTCGCTCCGAGGCGGGGAAAGCAGAAACAGGCCCCTTCACTTCGGTGGATCAATTTAAAAATGCAGACGAGTCGAGCTGCTTTATCGAGTAGAGAGGCGCGGGCGGCGTGGAATGACTGGTAGTCTGCCGTCGCTGACGCGCAACTTTCCGCCGGGCGGAAAGAAGTATGTTTTAAGGTCAGGCTACCGCCGCCAGGGAAGTCTGTCCGTTCACCACGAGTTCTTTCTGGCGGGCGTTTTTCTTGTGCCAATGCTGGCAGATTGTCGCGCTGACGCGCACCAGCCAGTTGCGGTCTTTGATCTGTTCCAACAAATCCGCCGTGGCGAAATACTTGATGCCGTTGGCCGGTGGATTACCCAGCGGCTTGAGCAGCTTGGCCGCGACCAGCGCCGGCACATCATGCACCTGGCAATTCAACACCCACGCCGCCTGCTCCGCCGTCAGGCGGGCCGGCAACTGGCGCAGCAGCATCAAAAACTTGTGTTGATCGTCGCGCATGATTCAATCCTCCCCCGCTGTTTTATCCAGCCATGTCGCCCACTGCTTTGGCTGTGGCACAATGAAGCCGGATGGTTTTAAGTCCGCTGGCTTTGGTTCCGCATCATGGGCCACAACGGAAGTGTAAGACGTTTGTGCGCCTGACGCGGCAGACCGTGTCGGGTGCAAGTGGCCCCGGAATTGTCTCAAAAACCGCTCCACCGCCACCCGGCGCTCATGCCAGGGCATGTCCGGTGGAAGTTGGGCGGCAAAATTCAGACACGCATCCTGATTTTCATAGCAGGCAAAAATCCACGGCGCTAAACGATGCGGCCAACGCGGGCCGAACCGTGACCGGACATGGTCTTTGGGGTAACGGAATGCCCACTTCTTCCCGTCGCGGTAAGGTATCCCGTTGTCATGGACCAGCAGCAGCTTTTCGAGAATCTTGCAGCCCTTCCGCCACTTCGCATTGCCGCCTTCCGCAAATTGAAATGACTGGTGATGCCTGCGGCATTTTAGCGAATAGCGCACCGACCGCATTCCCTTGTCTTCCGGTGTCCGGTGTTCCGTCTGGCTGGTGATGTAGGTGCCGACGTAAAATGCGATGGCATCCGCATTTGATAGCACCGGCAGTGTCTCACAACGACCGAAGCCAGGATTGAATTTGCGGTGCCCAGGTTTTCGGGTCAATTCTTCAACCCGTTCGTTGGCTTCCCGAATCACGCGCCAGACCCGTTTCAAGACCGGATTGGCGGAGGCGAGATACATCCGTTCGAGCGCGTCGAAGCGCTTCTTATATCCGGGTGCCCATTTGTTGCCCCCAAGATAGCCGTTTTTCTTGAGCAAGTTTGCGGACGAACACGCCTCCAAGTCAAAGCCAGACCGGATGTCCCAGCGAAACGCAGCAGCCAGATGATAGTGAATCGCCCCACGCTGCTGCCGTTCCGGCACTGCGATGTATTCGCTTACCAGCTTTTTCAGGATATGCGTGGCAAAGGAATGAAACCGTTTTTCCGCCAGCTTGCGGGAACGGATGTTGAGCTTGAACGTCAGCGTCACAAAACCGATCCGCTCAAGTCCGCCACGCTCAATCAGGTCCTGCAGGTTGCGCCGCAGAGTTTCAGCCTTGCGTGCAATGGCGGTGCGGACACCCAGCAATTTTTGATTGAAATCACCAATGACACTTTCATCTGCTGGTGCAGTTGTAAGTAAAAGACAAGGAAGGCCGGCGGCGGGGCACCCTCCGGGTGCGCCCGCCGCCGGCCCTCCGTCCTGTCCGCTTTGAATTGTTAATTGCATAGGCTTGTATTGTGACAGGTCTAATACAATTACAAGAGGAGGCTTGTATTTTTCGTTGTATGATACATAATGTGGATTATGAAAAAGAAACCGAATAAGACGGTGGCCAAGCTCCGCAACCTGATCGGCAAGACGCAGGAGCAATTTGCCGTCATGCTGGGCGTGTCCAAGGACACCATCGTGAGCGTTGAGAATGGGCGAAACCGGTTGTCGCCCGGTTTGGCTTCGCGCACACACATCGCCACCGGCGCCGACGAGGTGAATCTGCTGAAAAATTCCGGGAAGGTAGTGACCCCAGGGAGCGGGCGCCAACCCGAGGCGGAATACACGCGGAAATCTTTTGATCAATGGCGCAAACTGGTATTTGGGCCAAATGCTGACGATCCAGCCGGCCGCAAAAAGACTGCGCAATTTTATTTCGATTACATCAAAGGACGGATAGAAGTTTTACTCCTTGCCGCCACCCGGCCAGGAGTAAAAGGCCATGACCGGTTCCCGGCAGTGATCCAATCCCTGGAAGGATGGATCAACCACGCCTATGAAGAATTTGAACTGGCCCAGGAGGTGGATGAAGTCTTGCGTGAAGAAACCACTTTCGCCGTGCCGAATTATGTAAGCGTTGGATTTTTGCGGGGCGTCATGAAAAAAGGCAATCCCATGAATTTCAAGTTCAAGGATTCCAAGAAATACAAGGATACGGATGTGATTGAGGTGTTTTATGACCATTACGATCAGTGGGACGATCTTTATATTCCGTCCCCAGAGCGCAAGAAACCGACTCCATCCAGTTCCAAAGCCAAGCGCAAATGGGATATTAGCCATCTGTTTCCCGATCAGAAGTGAGCGCTCAATTTGATTCAAACCGCCTCCGACCAATCGCCGCAGAGCAATTTTGCCTGTTCCAAAACGGTTTGCGTGGCCTTTTCCTGCTTGTCCGGCGGATAACCATATTTGCGGAGGATGCGGCGAACAAGGACGCGGATTTGCGCCTGCGCCGATTCGCGCAGCGTCCAGTCAATCGTCACGCTTTTGCGGACGTGGGCGACCAATTCTCTCGCGATGTTCTTCAACGTCGGTTCGCCGAGAACTTTCACGGCGCTATCGTTTGTTTCCAAGGCATCGTAAAAGGCAACTTCGTCATCGGTCAGCCCCAAACTCTCGCCGCGTTTCTGGCCTTCACGCATCTGTTTCGCGAGTTCGATCAGTTCCGCGATGACCTGGGCGGCTTCGATGGTGCGGTTCTGGTATTTGCGGATGGTGGCTTCCAGCATTTCGGCGAAGGAGCGGGACTGGACGAGATATTTCTTCGAGCGGATTTTTATATTCCTTCGCTCGCGGGAGCGGGAGAAGGTGGCGTAGCCGGATGAGGGTCGTTGGGGAAAAACCATTCTTTTGCAGCAACTCCACCGCGAGATTGCGCTGCGGCAAATGTTTCACAGCGGCCAGAAACTCGTCGGACAAAATCGAAATGTCCGGCTTCCTCAATCCGGCGGCGTCAAAGATGTCTATCACCTTGTCTGAAGAAATGGCGCGGGAAACGATTTGCCGGACGGCCAGCTCCAATTCTTCCGGCGACTTTCTACCGCCTTCGCTAAATAACAAATCAGGGTGTTCTGGCCCGATAATAGCGCAATGCGAAGTTGGTTGAGGCAGGATCAACGAAATACACTGGATTGCCGCCAGATATATTGGTGAAAAGCGGAGTCCAATTTACCAGATTAATTGAGCCTTCAATAACAACCGTCTGGCCAATTCCGCCGCTAAAGTTAAAGCCGAAATGGTTTGTCGAAAAGCCAAATTTGGCATCGCCGACAATTATTTGTGGTGGTGGAATGACGACGCTAAGGTTAACCACTGAGCTAGTTACGCTGCCGTATGGGCTAGTGATGACAACCGAGTAGGCACCGGCATTATTTGTAACAGTAGAATTAAACGATAAGGTTGGATAACCAGCGTAAAGCAGCACCTTGCGGATACGATTATTTTTGCTGTCGGCTATCAACAGATTGCCGGCAGCATCTACCGCCAGGCCCGCTGGTAGCCAAAGGCTCGCGTTCGTAGCGGCTCCACCATCGCCGGCACATTTTCCAATGCCATTGCCAGCGATGGTAGTGATAAACCCGCTGGTATCCACTCTGCGAATGCGGGCGTTACCGTAATCGGCAATCAGTAGATTCCCGGCAGCATCGAAGGTAACAGCAGCTGGATAATACAGACTTGCGTTGGTAGCCGCGCCCCAATCGCCGGATGAACCAAAACTGCCATTTCCAGCCACTGTGCTGATAATTCCGTTGGTAGCTACTTTGCGAATTCGGTTATTATCCATGTCGGCGATGTAAAAGTTACCAGAGGCATCCAAAGTAACTCCGGACGGAAGCCAAAGTTTGGCGCTTGTGGCGGGCCCATTATCACCCGAATAGCCATAACTACCGGTTCCGGCCACCGTGGTGATGATTCCGTTGGTGGTTGCCCTGCGGATACGACACATTTGATTATCAACAATATAAAGATTGCTCGTCGTATCAAACGCTAAATGCAACGGATAATAGAGCACAGAAGAACTGCCGTTACCGACCACCGTGGTGATGATGCCATTGGTGGAAACCATGCGAATTCGGTTGTTGCCTTGGTCCGAGAAATACAAATTACCAGCTTTATCAAAAACGACACCAAAAGGCGTATTAAGGCTGGCGTTGGTTGCTTTGCCACTGTCCCCAGAAAAACCTTTCGTGCCATTTCCGGCCACCAATTTGATAATGCCGTTTGTGCCCACTTTCCGAATACGATGATTGAGGCTGTCTGAAAAATACAGATTGCCAGCGGCGTCCAATGTTATACCTGAGGGTGAATTGATTCCCGCATTGGTTGCCAGCCCGCCATCACCCGCATAGTTTGTCGTCCCATTGCCAGCTACGGTGCTAATAATGTTATTTGGAAGATTGGTGCCATTAAACTGCCATTGATAGGAGTATGGACCACTGCCGGTGACGACCATGCTTAGACTCGCCATGCTGCCCACGGCATTCGTCTGGCTGACAGGCTGGGTAACAATAATAAGCGGAAACCCCAAGGTCGCGATCTGGCTGGTTGCGCGAGCATATGCGTTGGTGACCACAACTTTATATTGACCAATGTTGCTGCTAGCGAAGTTGCTAACGGTCAAGGTCCAATCCGTTCCACTTTGGATCAGGTTTGTGGTGTTAAAATACCATGAATAATATAATGGGCCGGTCCCGGTCGCTGCCACGCTTAAGGTTGCATTGCTGCCCGCCAGCGCCCACTGACTGACCGGTTGAACCGTAATGGTCGGTGGGAGCACGACTGTCAGGGTGGCCACGATGCTTGTGATGTTGCCGTAGAGATTGGTAATAACGACACTATAGTCACCAGCGCTGTTGACCGTTATGTTTGTCAGTGTGAGCGTTGCATTGGTGCCTTTAAGCAGGTTGGAATTATTCCAAAGCCATTGATAATTTACCGGTCCGGCGGCCATTACGCCTACGGTAAAAGTAACGTTGGAGCCTACGAGTTTTGTCTGGCTGACCGGTTGGTTGGTGATGCTGGGTGGAAACGCCAGCGTCAAGGTGGCGACCTGACTGGTCACGCCGGCATAGGCATAGAGATTGGTCACCCCCACCGTATATTGACCGCTATTATCGGCGCTGAAGTTGGTCAATGCAAACGTCGCATTAGTGCCAGTCTGAAGCAGATTGGTGGCATTGAAGAACCATGAATAAAAAATCGGCTCAAGGCTCACAGCGGTTACACTCAAAGTCACATTGCTGCCGGCTGACACCCATTGGCCGGGTGGTTGAACCTGAAGGGAAGGCAGCACCACCGTCAGCGTGGCCACGGCACTGGTTACACTGCCGTAAGGACTGGCGATGGCGACGCTGTAGTCGCCAATATTGTTGGTAGTGATGTTCGTCAGCGTGAGGAATGCTGAGGTGCTGTTTGGTGGGTTGGTGCCATTACAATGCCATTGGTAGCTAAATGGGCCGGTGCCATCCATGCCAACGCTGAAAGTGGCAGTTGATCCCGTGAACTTTATTTGACTGATGGGTTGGCTAGTTACGGATGGGGGATATGCCAGTGAGAGCGTGGCAATCTGACTGACCGCGCTGGCATAAGCATAGGCATTCGTCACGATTACGAAGTAATCACCTGCATTGCTGCTGTTGAGATTGCTGACAACAAGCGATGTGTTGGTTCCGGATTGGACAAGATCCGTCGTGTTGAAATACCATAAATAACTTAGTTGTGGGTCACCCGTGGCGGTGACGTTTAAAACCGCATTGTTGCCGATGAAGATTAACTGGTTGGTCGGCTGAACCAAAATGGACGGTGGGGGGCCGATTGTTAGCGTTGCCACGTCGCTAGCATCGCTGCCATAGGTATTTGTAACTATGACCGAATATTGGCCGATGTTGCCGTCGTTGAAATTACTGAGGGTCAGCGATGCATTTGTGCCAGTCTGGATAAGATTGGTGCTATTGAAAAACCATGAATAAATTAGCGGCGCCGTTCCCGTGACCGTCACATTTAGAGTCACATTGCTACCATTTCCAACCCATTGACTTGGTGGCTGAACCTGTATGGACGCTGGCAACACAACCGTAAGCGTGGCTACGGAGCTAGTGACGCTGCCATTCGCACCGTTAACTATCACAGAGTATTTACCTGCATCATTCGTGCTGATAATGTTCAGCGACCGTGTGGGATACCCGATAAAACTAACCTCGCGGATGCGATTATTTGCGGCGTCAGCAATGAACAGGTTTCCCAATTTGTCCACCGCCACTCCATAGTCGTTGCAAAGGCTGGCATTGGTAGCTGCGCCGCCGTCGCCAGCGAAAACGGTGTTGCCGTTGCCAGCCATTGTGTGAATGATGCCATTTGTATCCACTAGACGAACGCGGTTGTTGCCCATGTCAGCAATGAATAGGTTTCCGGCAGCATCCATGGTTGCGCCGAATGGCCAGTAAAGGCTTGCACCGGCAGCCAAACTTCCATCGCCAGCAAAAGCGTTATTTCCATTGCCGGCCACGGTGGCAATAATGCCATTTTGGTCAACTTTTCGAACACGGCTATTATAGACATCCGAAATATACAGGTTGCCAGCGACGTCGAAAGACACACCTCCGGGCACATTCAAGCCCGCATTTGCAGCCAGTCCTCCATCCCCTGAGTAGGTGCCTAATCCGTTTACCGTAACACCGTTACCAGCCACAGTGGTAATGTATCCGTAAGCCACTTTGCGGATTCGATTGTTCCACGAATCCGCAATATAAAGGTTCCCGAAACCATCAAAGGCTAGACTTTGGGGACCGCTCAAACTTGCGTTGATTGCTAATCCGCCGTCCCCGGCATAGGTCTGGCTGCCATTACCGGCTACGGTTGTGATGATGCCACTAACGTCCACCATTCGAATCACGTTATTAAATCGATCTGCGATATACAGGTTGCCAGAGGCGTCGCAAGCTACGCTTTGCGGGCCGTTCAGTCCTGCATTGGTTGCCGCGCCGCCGTCACCGAAGTAACTTCCTGTAACCGGAATAACGGGGCCATCACCCGCCACGGTGGTAATGATTCCATTGGTATCTATTTTGCGAATACGATCATTTCCCTGCTCCGCAACGTAGAGATTGCCTTTAGAATCGAAACAAATACCACTGGGCCAGTTCAGGCTGGCGTTAATGGCCGCTCCGCCATCCCCCCCCGATCCGCCCCCAGCAACAGTGGTGATTACGTTATTGGGTAGGTGGATTCCATTGAATAGCCATTGGTAAGTGAACGGCCCGGTTCCAGCCACGGCCACGCTAAAGACGACATTCGATCCCACCAAGTTCGTCTGACTGACAGGCTGGGTGGTGATGTTGGGAGCCGTTTGCGCCTCGAGATCCAGAGCAAGCAATGCCAATACGCCTGCCACCAAGATTAAGCATTTTTCCAAAAGAGTTTTCATGTTTTTTCTAAATTCACGCTCCTGTCTTAATCAGTGTCGAAAAAAATGCTGGTCTTGACGAATCTCGCACGCCCGTAGTTGTCGTTGTTCGCCGGCGGCATCTCGAATTTCCAGCGCACGTCCTGCCGCAGATTTTCGCCGCCCCAATCGCTCATGTTGAACGGCGGATTGGCGAGGTCTTTCCAGACTGGCATCAAATCGGCCTTGAGGTCGGGATGCAAATCGGCGCGGAAGCTGTCGGCGTTGCGCGGGCCGAGATTGGCGTCAATGCCGCGAATGGCGA
>OCZT010008339.1_pt1 | contig 10086 bp, 7 predicted proteins | sample 1539031 | NCBI WGS metagenome assembly OCZT01 (sample SAMEA3539308, study PRJEB22396) | soil metagenome | biome: tundra; feature: field; material: soil | place: USA | collected 2010-05 | depth 0.15 m
AAAAAGGGTGAATCAAACACCCCCGAGCAAGCCCGGACACTTCCCGCCGAGCGACAGCACTCCAACCTGAATAGCTCAGGCGCGTCCGGCGAACCAGAGGTTTACTGCATTCCGCCGACATCGAAGATTCTGAACTGAAGAAGGAAGTGTGTAAAATGAAACGATTGCTGCTTTTCAGTTTGCCGACTTTGATCATCGTCTCCGTCATCTTTGCCGTCTTCGGATTCTTCCAGACGCGTTCTGTCCAGGAAAGACTCATCGACGAGGTCAAGAGCAAGGCAAAGGCCGTCGCCGAGAGCATGGAACTCTCCGCGGGGGAGATCCTCGCGACGAGAGACCTAATGAAAGCCCAGCGGCTGATTGAGAAATTTGAGACACAGGAACGGCTGCAGGGGTGCGTCCTGTATGACCGCGAAGGAAAGCTCTTTGTCATCACGAAGCGATTCTCGGAATGGAAGGATCATCAAAAACCCTATCTCGGGGAGGTTATCACGCAGAAGAAACCCTATGGCGAGCTGGCGAAATTCGGGGATTATTCCGTCTACAGTTATGCCCATCCGGTCCTGGATGATGACGGCCAAATCCTCGGCCTCGTGGAGGTCATTTACGACACCTCGTATATGTTTACGAGATTGACCGAGCTCTGGAAACGGATCAGCATCACGCTGATCGTCCTGGTTATCTCCATCCTGCTCATCTCGCTGCTGACGCTTCGCCAGCTTTTCGTGGTGCCTGTCCGGCGTCTGACGGAATGGTTCACGCACTTTCAGCGGGGGAGCACCGATGCAAAGCCCCCCATCCGCGATACCGGGGAGCTGGGCAAGCTCGCCGAGGAGGTGGAACAGGTGGCCCTGAGCCTGCGTGTCGCCCGCCAGTCCATGATCGAAGAGGCCCACGGGCGAGTGGAAAAGGAGGATCTCTGGACGGAGAAACGTCTCCGGGATCTGGTCGTGGCGAAGCTCGGCGAGAATTCGCTCTTCGTCGTGTCCAATCGGGAGCCCTACCTTCATGTTTTCGATGCGGAACGCAACGAGACCAAGATGATGTTCCCGGCAAGCGGGGTGGTGACGGCGATCGATCCCATCATGCGGGCCTGCGGAGGGACCTGGGTGGCACACGGCAGCGGAAACGCCGATAGAAGGTTCGTCAACTCCCGGAACAAGCTCGGGGTCCCGCCCGGGGATGAGCGGTACATCCTCAAAAGGGTCTGGCTGACCAAGGAGGAAGAGGAAGGGTATTACTACGGGTTTGCCAACGAGGGATTGTGGCCTCTGTGTCATATCACCCACACGCGGCCGATTTTCCGGGAGACCGACTGGCAGATGTACCGGAAGGTCAATGAAAAATTCGCCGAGAGCCTTCTCGAAGAGCTGCCGGCGGACAAACCGTTCGTCTTCATCCAGGACTATCACTTCACGCTCTTGCCGCAGATGATCAAGCAAAAACGCCCGGATGCGACCATCGCCCTGTTCTGGCACATCCCCTGGCCCAATCCGGAGGTCTTTTCGATCTGCCCCTACCAGGAGGAAATCCTGGAAGGGATGCTGGGCTGCGATCTGATCGGGTTTCACGTTCAGAACCACTGCAACAACTTCCTGGATACGGCCAACCGCCTGATGGAATCCCGGGTCGATACGGAAAAATTCAGCGTCGTGAGGAGCGGCCGGGAAACCCTCGTCCGGGCCTTCCCCATCAGTGTGGACCCGGGCGTTTTCGGGACGCCGACGGAGAGCGTCCTGAAACAGAAGGAGAAGATCTGTGAGGAATTGAATCTGGCCGGCAAGATCGTGGCCGTCAGCGTGGAGAGGATCGATTACACGAAAGGGATCGTCGAAAGGCTCCTGGCGATTGACCGGTTCCTGGAGAAGTATCCGGAGTACAGGAAACGGTTCGTCTTCATCCAGATCGCGGCGCCCAGCCGCACCCATATAAAACGCTATCACGATCTCGTCGGGGAGATCGATGAGCTGGTCGATCGGACGAACTGGAAATATTCCGAGGGTGACTGGAGCCCCGTCATCTACCTCAAGCGGCAATTCACCCATGAGGAGATCAGCCCCTACTATCAGTTGGCCGATCTGTGCATCGTCAGTTCGCTCCACGACGGAATGAACCTGGTAGCGAAGGAGTTCATCGCCGCCAAGTATGATCTGTCGGGGATCCTCCTGCTGAGCCGCTTCACGGGGGCGGCTCGGGAATTGACCGACGCCGTCCCGATCAATCCCTACGCGATCGAGGAGTTCGCCGAGAGCATCCGGGGGGCGATCGAAATGCCGGCAGAAGAAAAGCGGCGCCGGATGGCGCGGATGCGGGAGATCGTCAGCAAGAACAACGTCTATTTTTGGGCGGCGAACATCATCACCGAACTGACGGCGGTGCAAAACTCTCAACCCCTGCAAAAGGAGTGAGGATAGCTGCATGAATACGCTGCACTTCCAATCCATTCAGAAATCCATGGAGATACTTCTTCCCCTTGGGATATTTGTGATCATCGTGTCGGCAGGATATCTCCTGAGGCGATATGTCCTCGCCCGGCTTTCCCTCTGGGCGAGGAAAACGGACTCCCGTATGGGGGACGCGATTCTCTCCGCTGTCAGGGCTCCGTTCCTGGTGCTGTGCATCATGCTGGGGATCTATGTGGCCCTTGAATTCTCGAATTTTTCCAAAGCCTTCGTCGATAAGGCCGACAAGGGATTGTCCATCCTGGCCGTTTTTGCCGTGGCATTGGTCACGGCGAACATTCTGTGCGGATTCACACGGATACGCGCCGAACGGATCGAATCGGTCCTGCCGGTGACGAGTATCATGGAGAACATCATCCGGATCGTCGTCTACGGGGTGGGGGGGCTGATCGTCCTCAACGGCCTCGGGATCTCCATCGCCCCGATCCTGGCGACCCTCGGCGTCGGGGGGCTGGCCGTCGCCCTCGCGCTCAAGGACACGCTCTCGAACTTTTTCGCGGGATTCCATATCGTCGCAACCAAGCAGATCCGGGTGGGGGACTACCTGAAGCTCGACTCCGGCGAGGAGGGGCACGTCAGCGACATCAGCTGGAGGAACACGAAGATCCGGACGCTGGCCGGCAATTTCGTCCTGATCCCCAACATGAAACTGACGGAGCTGATCGTCACGAACTATACGTTGCAGGAGAAGGACATGGCCGTCCTGGTCGACGTCGGCGTCCACTACGACAGCGATCTGGCGAAGGTCGAACGGGTGACCTGCGAGGTCGCGGCGGAGGTGATGAAAGAGGTGCCTGGAGGCGTTCCCGATTTCATCCCCTTTATCCGCTACCACACCTTCGGGGATTCCCGCATCAACTTCACGACGATCCTGCGGGCGCAGACGTTCGTGGACCAGTATATCGTCAAACATGAGTTCATCAAGCGGATTCATGAGCGGTATGCACGGGAGGGGATCGTGATCCCTTATCCGATCCGGGCGCTCAACTTCGAACAGGAAACGAGGGGATGAATGGCGGCTAAGCACTTACTGGAATCATGGGACGAGTTGAAGGGGGATCTGGCGGAGCGATTCCTCTACCTGTTTCTCGATTACGACGGCACCCTGTCGCCCATCGTCCGCAACCCGGAGCGGGCCCGCCTCTCCCTCTGCATGCGGGGAAGGCTCGAACGGTTGTCTAAAGCCGGCCGGTGCAGGATCGCGGTGATCAGCGGCAGATCCCTGCGGGATATCAAAAAAAGAGTCGGGATAGCGGGGATCGTTTACGGAGGCAATCACGGTCTCGAGGTGGAGGGCGCGGGGGTGACGTTCCGTTACCCGGTTCTGTTTACAGCGAGGCGCGCCCTCGACGATGTGTGGGGGAAGCTGGAGAAGGCACTCTCTCCCGTCCCGGGGGTCTTTTTGGAGGACAAGGGCCTGTCGCTGACCGTTCATTTCCGGAAGGTGAAGCGCGCGGAGCTTCCCGTCGTAGCGCGCGCCGTTGAGGAGGCGGCCGGTCCGTACCGGATACCGGGGGGGATCGATGTTCGTCCGGGCAAGGAGATATTTGAAGTACGGCCGTTTGTCGCGTGGAATAAGGGGAAAACCGTCCTGTGGCTCCTGAAAAAGAGCACTGTCGCCGGGGGGGAGCCCCCGTGGCCCCTCTGCGTGGGTGACGACCGGACGGATGAAGACGCTTTTAGGGAAATCCGGGAGCGGGGGGTGACGGTATTCGTGGGCGCGCCCCGGCAAACAAAGGCCCGGTATTATCTCAGAAACGTCGGGGAGGTGGCGGCATTTCTCGGGATGCTCGCGAGGATCAGAAAGGGGTGACGACATGGCGGAATTGGCAAAAGTATAAGTTCAGATAAACTGGAATTGTCGTTATTACAGAAATACTACAAACGATCTAATCAGGCCATGCAACCGACCGGCAGGGCCGGCGGCTGACGGCTGACGTTGGGCTGAAAAATGATGATAAAATTATTCATTTCCAATACATTCTAATAAAAGTTATTAAAATACTAAAAGAGGGTGAATTAATATGGGATATATTCCAATGCTTCATTTTACACACTCGCTTGGCAGATGAGCCCTTTTCTCATTCCTTTCTTTGCTGAATAATCATTTAATTCTTGAATATTGACTTTTTTCTTGACTTTTTTCGACTATTTGCCTATATGCCCAATCAATAGGTGCAATTAATGATGTTGAAAAAAAGGTATTTTAAACAGGCTGACTTCTTCTACTTTTTTAGCTTTATTAGCTTCAAGGTCTGCCTGATAGGATCATGACCAGTCGTAAAGGGAAATGAACCGTGGGCAGGTAAGTATTTGCTCACGGTTTTTTTTTGCCGTTAATATCATTTAGTTTTCTTTGGCTAACTTTGTTGGCAGCGTCGTCGGCTTCCTCAGCGTATGTACAATACGCCTCCAGAGCCTTATCCTTGCCGCCTCGTTATCCTTTGAAAACTAGATGATATGAAATTAGTAAAAAGATAAACTAATAGCTGTACCAGAGGAGGGGAGAATGAAAATAAAAAATGTTGTCTTGGTAGCAATTTTAGCATCTGTTTTCCTATGTTCCGGTGTTTTCGATGCCCAGGCAAAGACAATTAAAGTTGGCGCGGCAATAAACTTAACCGGTCCTGCATCAAGTTGGGGTCAGTTTCATGAAAAAGGGCAACGCGATTACTTCCGCTATGTTAATGAGGTTAAAGGAGGTGTGTCCGGAAACAAAATTGAAATGATCTCCGTGGACACAGCCTATAAAGTACCCGAAGCTCAGGCAGCAGTTCAAAGATTCGCCCTCCAGGACAAAGTCGATATTATAGCTACATGGGGTGCGGGTGAAGGACTGGCGGCAAAACCTATAGTTCAAAAATATAAAATACCAACCATCAATTACTCTACCAGTTGGGAAATACTGGAAAAGCCGGTTGATTATATGTATCTGCCTTTTGGCAGCTACAAAATGGATTGTTATGCTGTATTGGAATATATAAAGGCAATCCACAAAGGTAAAGATGCGCCAAAAGTCGGCCTGCTGACTTATAATAACGCTTATGGCAGATCAATTCATGAACCCAGTAAACAATATGCGGCAAAGCTAAATATTAATCTGGTCGGTATTGAAGAATTTCCACCCCGAACGGTAGATTTAAACACCGAATTGCTGCGTCTGCAAAAAGCCGGTGCGGAGTATGTTTTTATGCAGATGCTGCCTTCGGCAATAATTAGTGCGTTCAAGAGCGCCGATCGCATCAATTACAGTCCGGTATTTCTGGGGACATGGACATCAACAGATCCGGATTTCTTCAAAATGGGAGCTGGACTGATACGGGATAGGCTTGTCATTCAATTCCCCGGAGGATTGCCGGCGGATAAGTCCAAAGGAATGGACTTAATGAAAGACCTGTGGAAGCGTTACAAAACAGTTGAAAAATTTGATGCTGCTTACTGGGAAGGTGTGGTTGTAGGAATTATTATGGAGCGTGCTTTTATTCGCGCCTATGAAAAAAATAAAGTTATTAATCCGGAAACAATTAATGCCGCAATGGAATCATTTAAAAACGAAGATTTTGGCGGATTAGTGCCCAAGATTACCTATACTAAAGATGATCACGGCGCGTCATTTACTGCCCGCATGGTCAAAGTTAAAGAAGATGGAACCTTTATTCCGCTGACTAATTTTTACGTTCCGGGCAAGGATAAGATTAAAATGCTTCGCAAATAGTTAAAAGGATTTTAATGAAAGCCTTTCGCAACCGGCCATCGATAATGAATAACCGGCGAGAAGAAGATAAAAAAGCCCAGTTGGAAATCAAAAGCTTGCATTTAAGCTTTGGCGGAGTTATCGCTATAAAGGATGTAGATATTAGCGTTCACACCGGCGAATTGATGGCCATAATCGGTCCCAATGGGGCTGGTAAAACCAGTTTACTCAATTGCATTACCGGGTTTTACCACCCCCAAAAAGGGAAAATATTTTTTAACGGTAAGGACATTACCAATCTCCATACTTCCGATCTTGTAGGAGTGGGTATTGGCAGAACATTTCAAAACATCGAACTTTTCCCCGGAATGACGGTACTGGCCAATATGACTCTAGCCAGGCACATTCACTGCCATTATAGTTTTATTCAATCATTTTTGTTTTCCGGCGCGGTAAGAAAAGAAGAAATCCGCCATCGTCAAATTCTGGAAGAAATAATTGATTTTCTGGAAATGCAGCCAATACGAAAAAAAACTGTCGGCTCTTTACCCTACGGAATGATGAAAAGAGTTGAGCTCGGGAGGGCGCTGGCGCTGGAGCCAAGTCTGCTCATTTTAGATGAGCCTTTTGCCGGGATGAATCTGGAAGAAAAAGAAGATATGGTGCGGTTTCTGCTGGAATTGAATCAACGCTGGGAACTAACCATGATATTGGTAGAACACGATATGTCGATTGTCATGAGTATTTCCAAACGCATCATGGTGTTAAATTTTGGAGAAAAGCTGGGTGAGGGCACTCCCGAGGAAATAAGCAGCAATCCGGAAGTTATTCGTGCCTATCTTGGTGATGCAGCAGCAATATAAGAAAACGCAAGGGCTGAACAAATTTGGTTACAGAAATACAGAAGAACTCCGAAGCAATTAAATATACCCTGCCGCAAATCCTGGTAAATAATGCTGCCAGATATAGTGATACAAAAATAGCTATTAGGGAAAAAGCATACGGCATCTGGCAGAAATATGGCTGGGGTGAATATTTGCGCTATGCTAGGAATTCTGCTGCTGGTTTTGCAGCCCTTAATCTGCAGCGTGGTGAAAATGTTTGCCTGATTGTGGAAAATAATCCGGAATGGCTTTTTTGTGAAATTGCCGCCCATGCTCTGGGCGCGACAACACTTAATTTATTTACCTCCTCTATTGCTGAAGAATTATCCTTTTCCATCAAACGGATCAACTCTCCTATAGTTGTAGTTCAGGATCAGGAACAGGTCGATAAGCTTTTGGAAGTTAGGGAAAGTCTGCCGCAAATTAAAAAAGTGGTTTACATTGATCCCACCGGGATGACATCTTATGAAAATAATCCGTGGCTGATCAGCTACTCCAGACTTTTGGAAACAGGTGAAAAATATAATTTAGAAAATCCTGGTTTTGTTGATGATGAAATAAGTAAGGGCCGCCCCGAAGATATAGCGATCATGATTCAAACTTCGGGTACAACGGGCATACCCAAGATAGCGATGTTATCCCATCGCAATCTGACACAGATGGCTGCTCAGTGGATTGAAGCTACAGATCTTAAACCGGAAGAAAACTGGATATCAATGTCTCCACCCGCCTGGATTGTTGATCAGATGTGGGGCACGGGCGTTGCACTGGCAAGCGCTATGACGATGAACTTTCCGGAAACTGCGGAAACTGTATTGGAAGATTTTCGGGATATTGGTCCTTCTATTATCATCTCTTCATCGCGCTTCTGGGAAGATATGGCGTCTCGCATCCGGGTGAAAATATCGGATGCCGGTTGGCTGAAGAAGAAGTTGTTTTATTGGGGAGAGGCTTTGGGTAAATCCGTAGTCGAAAGGCAGTCCCGAAAAGCCGCCATCCCTCTAATCTTAAATGCTTTGTATAAAATAATGCCGTTCTTGATTTACAGGCCGCTCCTTGATCGTCTGGGCTGCACTAAATTTCACAGTGCTTTTACCGGCGGCCACCCCATAAGTCCCGATGTAATTCTTTTCTTTCGTGCTATTGGTTTGAATCTCAAACAATGCTATGGTCTCACCGAGGCGGGAGGAATATTTCAAATTCAGCCGGATCATGAAGTAAAGCTGGAAACTGTGGGCAAACCACTACATCTGACTGAAGTTAAAATTGCGGAAGATCAGGAAGTATTGGTGCGTTCCGCGGCGAATTTTTCCGGCTATTACAATGATTACCAGGCCACGCAAGATGCTTTCGATAATGGCTGGTTGAAAACAGGTGATGCCGGTTATATTGACGCCGATGGCCATTTATTGATTATCGGCCGCAAAGAGGACATCATCCGCAATAAAAGCGGGGAGGCCTTTTCGCCTGATTTTATTGAAACCCGCTTAAAGTTCAGCCCGTACATAAAAGAAGCGGTAACCTTTGGCGAGAGCCGTCCATTTATTACTGCCATGATCAATATCGATTTGGGCAATGTTGGTAATTGGGCTGAAGACCGAATGATTCCCTATACCACTTATATGGATCTTTCCCAGCAAACGGCTGTTGAAGAATTGATTTTAAAAGAAATAATTAAAGTAAACGAGCAACTTCCGGAGGTGATGAAAATTAAAAAGTTCATCTTGCTTTATAAACTTCTGGATGCGGATGAGGAAGAGCTCACGCGCACAGGGAAGGTGCGTCGCCGTTTTGTCTATGGCCTTTATATCAAGATTATTGAAGCAATGTATCGGAGTGAAAAAAATGTTCAGGTAACCGGAAAGGTTCGTTATCGCGATGGACGCGTAGGTGAAATAGAAACAATTGTGAATATTATTAACGTCAGTTAAGGAATATATCCATGGATTTTTTTCTGCAGTTATTAGTTAACGGAGTTTGCGTAGGCCTTCTTTATGGAATATCAGCAATGGGCTTTGTCATGATCTTTAAATCATCAAGTGTTTTGAACTTTGCTCATGGCGAGCTTTTGGCTTTAGGCGCATTCTTCTTTTTGGCGTTGATCACCTGGGCCCAGCTTCCCATTCTTGCCGCCTTTATTCTGACTTTGATCGGCTGTTTTATCCTGGGATTTTTAATAGAAAAATTTTTCCTGCGCCCCTTGATTGGTGAAAAACTGATCTTTGTCATTATGCTTACAGTAGGACTTGCCGCCATGTTCAAGGGCATTATTTTACTGATCTGGGGCGGTAATTTGCATACATATCCTGAGTTTTTGCCGGAATCGATTTCCCTGAAGCTGGGCGCAATCTACATTGCTCCGGTTTATACGGCAACTCTGGTCATCAGTATAATCTTTCTGGTTCTTTTCGGTCTGTTTTTTAAGCAATCGTCGCAGGGAATTTATATGCGCTCTGTTGCCGACAATCAAAAGGCGGCTCTTTCTTTGGGGGTGAACGTAAGGCGGGTATTTGCCCTTTCCTGGGCAATTGCCGCGATGGTGGCCAGCATGAGCGGTATAGTTCTGGGAATCATCAACGGGGTTAATGTTCATGATCTTAGTTCCATCGGGTTGAAAGTATTTCCGGTGGTTATTTTAGGCGGTCTGGATAGCATCAGCGGCGCGATCATCGGTGGCATCATCATCGGACTATTGGAAACATTCACCGGCGGCTATCTATCGCCATCGCTGCGGGACGTTGTGCCCTATATTGTTTTGGTGTTCATTTTGCTGGTAAAACCTTACGGATTGTTTGGTCTGGTAGAGATTGAAAGGGTTTGAGAGGACTTAAATGAAGAAGTTTTCATTTCATCCCTGCGGTAATTATCGCGAAAGTTACGCGCAGGAATTAAACATATTCGAAACTGATTTTGGCCGTGTTTGCCTGATATTATTTTTGGCTGTGTTTTTTTTAGTCGCGCCGTTTATTTTCAGCCCCTATATGTTATACGTTTTAAATATGATTGGTATTGCCGCCATTGCCGCCATCGGGCTCAATATTCTTAT
>OCZT010008340.1_pt1 | contig 10085 bp, 8 predicted proteins | sample 1539031 | NCBI WGS metagenome assembly OCZT01 (sample SAMEA3539308, study PRJEB22396) | soil metagenome | biome: tundra; feature: field; material: soil | place: USA | collected 2010-05 | depth 0.15 m
CAATCAATGCCATACATATTCGCCGTGGAACCGCCGGCATCCAGAATGTAACCTTTAAAATCAGGCAGCTCAGTAATTTTTTGCGCCTCGTCAATTATTGATTTCTCACTGCGGCTGATTATGGTTCTTCCTTCATGAAGACCGATCGAACAGAAATTGCACTCACCAAAACAACCGCGATGAGTCGTTATCGAAAATTTAATGGTTTCCATTGCCCGTACTTTGCCCTGAGTTCGGTAATAAGGGTGAACATCGCGGGCGAAATTCAGAGCGTATACTTGATCTAACTGGGCCACTGTCAGCGCCGGTTGCGGCGGGTTTTGCACAAGGTAACGCGGGCCGTGCTGCTGAAACAAACCTTTCGCGGTTAAAGGATCATTATTGCGATAAAACGTGTCGAACATTTGCATGAACGATTTTTTATTAGTAACAACTTCCTCGTAGGCGGGTAATTCAATATACTCAGGCTGTGGAGCGGATGAAATATAGCAAATGCCGCGAATGTCTTTCGTCTCCTGTCCGCTTTTTAGTTTTTGCGCCAATTCCAGAATAGCCTTTTCGGCCATGCCATAGACAAGAATATCAGCCCGGGCATCAAACAGGATCGACCGGCGGATGGAATCCGACCAGAAATCATAATGGGCGATGCGGCGCAGACTTGCCTCTACCCCGCCCAGCACCAGCGGTGAAGTATTTTTAAAATACTGCCGGATGAGATTGGAATAGACAACTCCGGCGCGATCAGGGCGGCGGTTATTTTTCCCTCCCGCAGTCAAGTCATCGGTCAACCTTTTTTTTCGAGTAGCCGTATAGTTGGCGACCAGAGAATCCATGCAGCCGCCGGTGATCCCCCAGAATAGTTGAGGTTCTCCCAACCGGCAGATATCAATATCGCTATGAATATCAGGTTGGGCGATGATTCCCACTCGAAATCCCGCGTCGGCAAGAACATTGCCAATTACGGAAACACCGATAAAAGGGCTGTCAATATAAGTATCTCCGGTGACGAGAATTATATCAAGTTTATCCCAATTTAATTTTTTTAATTCCGCGCTGGTTGTAGGAAGAAACATATTTTTTGACCACAGGGGGTGAATTTGATTAGCTTTCAGCTAATATCAGCGGAAAGTATTTGTCAAGGATGATCGTAGAAGGTTTAAATTATATTAATTAACTTCAATCCTAGCGTTATTGCCGTAAGGAACAGCACCAAAGAAAAACGTCCCAGCAAGCGGTGTGTTGTTCTCACTGCCAATTTGTTTTTGGCTTTAAATTGATAAAATCCCAGAAGCAAGGTAACGACGGCAAGAATAAATGCGGACACACCAATAAGTTGGTGAAGTCCGTCGATGTGCTTGCCGTTTGTTGAGAAAACATAGATAACCGCCATGCTTACGCCGGTTGATATTCCCAAAAGACCAAATGAATTGAATGATTTATGGATTTTCAGCCAGCTACTTTTCTTGCGAAAAAAATGGCGGCACCGACACCAGCAATAATGACCAGCGTCGCTATTGCCATCAATAGCATGTGCAGGAAAAAAACCATGCTTTAGAATCTCCCGATGGATAAATATAGACTAACGCTACGAAACTGCAAAGATTAAAGATTAAATTCCATTGACTGCCCAACGGCAAAGCATTCCAGCTTTTTGCCGCGCCGGTTGATTATTTCACGGCAATCATCCACAATCGCGTCAATTTCAGCATCGAGTCTCTCCTGATTGTGATGAAATAACCCTAATTTTTTCACTTCGGCATCCATTGCCAGATTCAGAGCGTCTTTGTAAACAGAATGTCCCCAACTGCGGGTTTTTTTATATTCTTCTTCATTATATTCGGCATCATGGATGAGTAAATCCGCACCCCGTGAAAACTCAAGATAGTCCTTAAAATCAAGCCCGCCTTCATGCTTGTAACCCAACTCGTTATCGGTAAGAAAAACAAAACATTTGCCGTCTTCCTCAAACTTATAACCTGTACCCTGGTTAGGATGGCTAAGAGCTATGGGCGTGATCATCATCGAACCAAGAGTATAGGCTTCAACACACGTGTCCTGATAAGATATATTTGCGTGGATGGCGTCGAAATTTACCGGGAAATTAGGCGCCGCCATGATGCGCGAGAGCATTTCTTTTATGGAAGACTGGGCAAACGGACAGCCCCAGATGTTCAAGTTGGTTTTGTGTGAATAAATGGGTTTAAAAAAGGGAAAGCCCATTATGTGATCCCAATGGGCATGTGTTAATAACAGGGTGAAATCATGACGGCCGGCGGCAATTAGAGAATTACCTGCCTCACGAATACCGGAACCGGCATCAACGATCAATATTCTATCATCATTTGTCCTGATTTCGAGACAAGTGGTGTTACCGCCGTAATGCAAATATTGTTTGCCCGAAACAGGTATAGAGCCTCTGGAGCCCCAGCAGCGAATAATCATTTTCCACCTTACTGCTCATTCTAATATAGAATAAAGTTTTAATCAAGCATGGTATAATGCCATGTATTAACAAAAATAAATCCGAAAATATCGTCTGCCGGTCTTGCTATTGGGGCTAAAAGTTCTTAGATTATTGTAATACCATTTCGATTTCAAAGGATAACGAGGCGGCAAGGAGGAGGCACCGCAGGCGTATTTTACATACGCTGAGGAAGCCGACGACGCAGCCAACAAAGTTAGCCAAAGAAAGCGAAATGGTATAAAATCATTTTCACGGAGGTTTAACATATGACAAGTATAAAAATAAAAGGGATGAGTTGTCAGCACTGTGTTATGGCTGTTACTAAAGCACTGAGCACTCTGGATGGGATAAAAGATGTCAAAATCGATTTAAAAACAAGCGTGGCGACTTATGAGGAAGTAAAAGCGGTTGATCCTAAGGCAGTTGCCGCAGCGATAAAAAAGGCAGGATACGAAGTTGTTTAATATTGATACATCCGGTTTAGATCAGGCAAAAATTACTATTTCCGTGGGCGCGATGACGTGCGCGGCCTGTGTAAGACGCGTGGAAAATGCTTTAAAAACAGTTCCAGGTGTGCTGGATGCCAGCGTCAACTTGGCTACCGGCCGTGCCACAATTATTCATGGAGCAAGATGGGGTGGCATAGCGGCACTGGAGAAAGTTATAACCGAACAAGGTTATGACTTCTTAGGTGAACTTCAGGACGCACTTCCCGATCCCATCGAAGCTTCTCGGGTCAAGGAACTCAGTGATCTGAAGTTAAAGGTAACCTGCGGCGCAATATTGAGCGTTATCATCTTTATAGGTTCAATGCAGCACTGGTTTGGTTTTCTGCAAATAATTCCCCGCCAAGTCATGCTTTGGGCCATGTTTATCTTAACTGCTCCCGCTGTTTTTTGGGTAGGCAGCCGTTTCTTCACAGGCGCGATTAAAGCCGCATTGCAAAAAACATCCGATATGAACACTCTTGTTGCCGTGGGCGCTCTTGCCGCCTATGTTTATTCCGCCGCGGCAACTTTCTTCCCTCATTTTTTTATGACAGCAGGCTTTATGCCTCACGTTTATTATGATGGAGCGGCAATGATCGTCACTCTCATCCTGGTGGGCAGGCTTTTGGAGGCCAAAGCCAAAGGAAAAACTTCGACAGCAATAAAGAAGCTGATTGGTCTTAAGCCTAAAACGGCACATCTGATCAGGAAAGACGAAGAACTGGAAGTTGCCGTGGAAGAAGTGCAGATTGGTGATACCCTGCTTGTCAAACCCGGCGAAAGAATTCCCGTTGACGGAGTCATTTTATCCGGCCAATCCACAATTGACGAATCAATGTTGACCGGCGAGAGCATGCCGGTAGCCAAAGAAATCGGACATAAGGTATTTGCCGCCACCATGAACAAAACCGGCAGTTTTACTTTCCGCGCGACAGGTGTGGGCGCCGAAACCGCTTTGGCGCAAATTATCCGCCTGGTCGAAGAGGCACAAGGTTCCAAAGCCCCCATCCAGCGTTTGGCAGACAGGGTCGCCTCCGTTTTTGTTCCCGCAGTTTTTGTCATTGCTTTTGTTACATTTGCTATCTGGTATTTTCTCCCCGCACAAAGCAATTTCAGCCGCGCTTTGATTAACTTCGTTTCCGTGCTGGTAATTGCCTGCCCTTGCGCTTTGGGGCTGGCCACTCCGACGGCAATCATGGTAGGCACCGGTCTGGGAGCGCAAAGCGGAATTTTAATTAAGGGCGGCGAAGCTCTGGAAAAAATACATAAACTTTCAGTTGTCATCTTCGATAAAACAGGCACACTTACCCGCGGTGAACCCGTGTTAACCGATCTGATCGCAGCCAAAGGGTTTGATAGCATCCAAGTTCTTGCTTATGCCGCGGCACTGGAGAAACACTCGGAACATCCGCTGGCACAGGCAATCTTGCAACGGGCGCAAGCTGATGGAATTGTAGTTGCTGCCGTGGAAAAATTTGCGGTGCTTTCCGGCCTGGGAGCGAAGGCCTTCCTCAAAGATAAATTGTGCATGATTGGTAACAGCATGTTTATGGAAAGTGAAGGCATCTCTGTGGACGCGTTTGATGAATCTGCGGCTGCGCTTGCCCGGGAAGGAAAAACTGTTGTGTATGTGGCTTTAGAAAAGACGGCAATCGGGCTTATCGCTCTGGCCGATGTGCCGAAAAATTCAGCAAAACCGGCAATAGAAAGCTTAAAGCGCCGGAAATTGAAAGTGATGATGGTCACTGGTGATAATGCCGGTACGGCTAACGCTATTGCCAGTCAGCTAGGCATTGATCAGGTAATGGCGGATGTTCTTCCGGGTAACAAGGCTGATGAAATAAGAAAACTGCAAAAGGCGGGTGAAGTTGTCGCCATGGTAGGTGACGGGATCAACGACGCTCCGGCACTGGCAGCAGCGGATGTCGGCATTGCCATTGGCGCTGGAACAGATGTGGCCATTGAAGCCAGTGATATAACTTTGATACGCGATGATTTGCTGGGAGTGCCTGAAGCCATCAGTCTATCACAGGTCACAATGCGTGTGATTAAGCAGAATCTTTTCTGGGCTTTCTTCTACAATGTGATTGGAATACCTATAGCCGCAGGCGCCTTGTATCCTTTCTTCGGGATACTGCTTAACCCCGAATTTGCCGCCGCAGCCATGGCTTTGAGTTCGGTCTCGGTTGTCAGTAATTCCTTGCGTCTGAACAGAGTTTGGAAGAGAAAGCAGGCTAGAGGCTGAAGACTGTTAGACTGAAGGGAAAAGCAAGTAATAAGTGATAAGAAAAGACGCCGCGCTTGGGGAATAACCTAAGAACAAACAAACAGGCTGAATTAAGTGTTATGTCCCCGGAATTTTAATCGGTGTGATCCCACGACATTGAGGGAAATTGGTGCAGCCCCAGAATGCCTTGCCAGTATTGGCTCCTTGCTTGGCTGTCCGCTTGACCATGACACTGCCACACTTTGGGCAGATCGGGTCGGCAGTTGCCGCCGGTGCGTTTTGAAGCGCGGACCGTGCCGTGACAGTGGTGGCCTGGGGCTGTTGTCGTATTTTCTTGATAATGGCCGTCAATTCAGAACCATCGATCAGGTCAATGTTTCTTCCCTCTGCGAAAGATTTTGCCTCCGGCGTAAAGACGCCCGACGTCACCACAAATCCGCCAGCAGCGCCCCCTGCGGCCATTACGCCATATAATTCACGAATAGTTGTAACGCCGACCTTGAATGCTTTCCACTGCTTGCATTGAACCAGAAACTTCTCGCCGTCTTTTCTCAGGACAAGATCAACGCCGCCATCGGCGCCACCGCCGCCAGTTTCGGTAACCGTGTATCCCCTACGCCGAAATGCCTCGCCCACCAGCATCTCAAATTCCTGCCAAGTCATGCCATTTAGCACAGAAGAGGACGAACCTTCCTGGACGTCTGCGAATAACGCGGCCCGTTTATGCCGCCCATAGGCGGAAATGCCGGCACCGATTAAGAAAGCTAGAGGAACCACGTATTGCCCCAACATGGAAAGAGTTTTGCCAAATTGGTTTGCGACGACAGTACCTATTTGCGCTGGCGACACAGATGGTGCCACTACAGCGGTTGCAAAGTGGTGGAGAACGAAGTACGTAATGAGCGCCAGGAGTACGCCTACCCACCATGGGAACAAGGCAGCAATGCCGATCAAGTCTTCGAACGTGCCTTGTTTTCTCTTTCTAGCCATGAAACTTCCTCCAGTAAGTGTGCGTTAAGAAACCGGGGATCCTGTTGTCCCCTCATGCAGCGATATTAAAATTATCATTGCCGCATGAGAAATCAAATTCAATTCTTAAACGCCTTGTCGAGTTGGGCTTCCATATTCAGGCCACCATCTTCGAGATAAACGAACTGGAACACATGGATTCTGCAGATTCCGGGGACACCATACCGGTTAATGTGTCGATATCAATTTCTCCAGCGAAATTATTACTGAATATGACATGAAATCTACACTATCCATAATTTGTCTGTCCATTATTTATTTCAGGAAGAAATAAATTAACACTCAAATGAGCGTTATTATTCTTTTTCAAATTTTGATTTATCCGCGCCGCAGACAGGACATGTCCAGGATGGAGGTAAATCTTCAAATTTTGTTCCGAGGGCAATGCCGTTATCCGGATCGCCCTTGACCGGATCGTAAACATAGCCACAGACACTGCAAACGTAACGGTCGGCGGCCTGGGGAGCTGCCGCTGGTTCATCTTTCTCATAAGTAGGAGCAGTTTTCGGTGACTTACCACCCTTAACCTGCTGATAATAGGCATAAGTCATGGGCTCTTCATTGCTGATTGCATCACCATCAACAATATTGCCGACAAAGATAGTATGCGTGCCGCAATCTAATTCTTTTTCCAGTTCCACTTCGATATAGGCAACTGTATTTTCTAAAACGATGGGTATTTTAGACGTTCCTGTTTTCGTCTTTATATTTTGCAGTTTATTTACATCGCGCCCGCTTTTAAAGCCGAAAAGGCCGATGACTTTCATTGACGCCGATTCCGCCAGAATGGAAATAACAAATTTACGGCTGAGTTTAATTAATCCGTGCGTGTAATTTTCTTTATTGATGCTGATGGCCACTGTTGGCGGATTCGATGTAACCTGAAACATGGAGTTGGCAATCTGGCCGTTGAATTTACCATCTTGCCCTGATGTGACAATATATAGACCATAACTAATTTTATGAAGGGCAGCTCTGTTCATTATTGTTCTCCTCATGTAAGTTGTTCAGTCGCGCAGTCTTATAACGTAATTTTTCCACCAGCGCCATTTAATTTTACCGGCTTCTTTGCCGGTCAAAAAATGCTATTTTCTCACTTATCTAATGTTTTCTATTGCTTCCCTGCTAATAACAGCATTTTCCTCCATACACTTTTCTTTTGACAAAAGATAATTTCTCTTATAGTTTAAATAGAATAAACTTCAACCCCGGGGGAATCATTCTGTTATTGAGCCAATTATTCTCATTTCTCCCCGGAAAAAAAATTAACGAAAGTGAAAAAACCAATTATGAAATATCAAGAATTCATGGAGCGCGACCATTTTAAATTTGAAGAACTTATGGCCTTCGCTTACGGAACACTGGTAACCGATCCTCCGGCGGATTTTGACGCAAGACTTCCCGCCCCTCCCTTCCTGATGCTCGATCGTATCCTCTCCATTGAGAGCAAAGGCAACCAGGGGAAAATAATCGCTGAGCAGAATATTCGTATGGATGCCTGGTATTTTCAATGCCATATGCCGGGCGACCCTGTACAGCCGGGCTGCCTGTGTGTGGATGCCATCTGGCAGTTGCTTGGCTTTTACTGCATCTGGCGCGGCGCGTTAGGTTCGGGACGCGCTCTTGGCTGCTCGGAGATTTCCTTTAATGGCCAGATTCGCCCGTACAATAAGTGCGCTCGTTATGAAGTTGACGTCCGGCGATATTCGCGTCTGAAAGATTCCGGCGCAACGGTTGTAATTGGTGACGGCCGCATTTATATCGATGATGAGTTGATTGCCACCATCGCACAAGCCAGAACAGGAGTTTTCAAGGATATCGCTTATCGTGATTATCCGCTGCGGTCGCAAAATTCCGTCGGCGGTATAATGCAAAGATAATATATAAAATCTGGATGCCTTTGAGTATGCGATCATATTATGGATAATCATTTTCTCGTTTTCATTTTGGCCCTGTCGATAACAGCAATCGTAAGCTTTATTTACGCGATGTGGCGCGGCCGCAGGGATGAGCAAAAATTAATCAGTATTATCCATGGCTCCTCTATTCCCACTTTCGTATTATCCAAAGATCATAAAATAATATACTGGAACAGGGCTCTGCAGGCACTGAGCAACATCAGGCCTAGCCAAATCATCGGCACTAATCAGCAATGGCGCGCATTTTATACAGCACAGCGTCCCTGCCTGGCTGATCTGATTCTTGATGGCAAAACCGGTCAAATTGCCGAGTTATACTCCGGAAAGTGGAGCAAATCAAAACTACTGGAAGATGCTTATGAAGTGACGGAATTTTTCCCTGATATGGGTGAGAAGGGAAAATGGTTTCGTATCACTTCGGCAGGACTTAGAGATTCCAGCGGAAATTTATTCGGCGCTATGGAGACCCTGGAAGATATTACCGAACAAAAAGTGGCGCAGGATGAGCTTCTCCAGAGAACCAAACTGGAATCATTGGGCACATTTGCCGACGGCGTGGCCAAGGATTTTGACAGCCTCCTCTCAGCGATTCTGCGCAACGTTTTTCTGGCCAAAATATCCGCTATTGATGAAGATAAAATCTTGGAGGATGGTCTGGCGGTGGCGGAACGGGCTGGTTTGCAAGCCAAAGAACTGGCTCACCGGCTGAGTACATTTGCTCAGGGTGGTTATCCGGTTCGCAAACTGGAAAATCTGGAGCCTCTTTTGAGAGAGGCCGCCCAAAACGTCTTTAAAGGTTCCAATGTCACCTGTAATATCTCCATAGCCGAAGCACTTTGGCCTTGCGAAGTTGATGCCGCCCAGATCAGGCAGGTGGTAGAAAATGTTTTGATTAATGCCAAAGATGCCATGCCTGATGGCGGCATTGTGGAGCTTATCGCCGAAAACACAACAATCGGGACAAATATCAGGTCTGTGAAACAAGGAAATTACGTCCGGATTATAATTAAAGACCAAGGAACGGGAATTCCCCGAGAAAATCTTTCCCGGATATTTGATCCTTATTTTACGACAAAAAAGAAGAAGGAACGCGGTGGCATCGGCCTGGGGCTGGCCATCAGCGATTCCATCATCAAATACCATAATGGCTTGATTTCGGTCGAATCCATTGTTAATTCCGGAACCACCTTTTCCATCTATCTGGCCGCGACACTGAAAAACGGCAAATGATACCTTTTGAATTGGAATTAGGATGCGTGATCTCCGTCTTTCTTTACTGTATTCAGCAGCTCTTCAATTCTCCACAGACGTTCCTGGAATGTGGCAATACCGAGGGCCGACTCCCGCGGGTGCAGTTGTTCGATCTCCGCGAGCCGGGAGCGTAATTGCAGGACAATTTCTTCGGCCAATCCCAAAAAAAGAGCGCGTTCAAATTTTGTCATTGCTTTGCTACCACCATTAGCTATTGCTTCATTCCCTGTTCATGGGTTGACTTCCAGGCAATGAAGGCCTTCTTAACTGATTCCGCGGCAATTTCAATGCTGACATTCTTTGTATTGATCATTATGTCATAATGCTTGGGATCGTTAATATCTTCATTAAAATATTTCCGGATAAAGGCAATTTGATCCGCTTCGTACTTCATAACATAAGCCAGTGCCTCCTCATGGGATATGCGGCGGTCGCGCATGACTCTATCCACCCGGATTTCCTGGGGAGCGATGATCCTTACCCGAAAAGCCTCATCTTTGAGGATGAAACTGCCACCGCGGCCAATCATGATCATGTTGCCATGCTTCGCGTTGGCATGCATCACCAGAGATAAATGTCGTAGATACTCGTTAGGCCAGATGTGACGGGCAGCAAAAAAGGAACTGATGACGCTGTCGAGGAAGGTAATGCTTTTTTCATCCAGGGATTTGATTACCTTATCGCTCATATGCGCGCTTTCGGCAACC
>OCZT010008342.1_pt1 | contig 10084 bp, 3 predicted proteins | sample 1539031 | NCBI WGS metagenome assembly OCZT01 (sample SAMEA3539308, study PRJEB22396) | soil metagenome | biome: tundra; feature: field; material: soil | place: USA | collected 2010-05 | depth 0.15 m
CGAGCAGGCTGTCGGGTTGGCCGACTTTGGCCCGCATTTCCTCCCACGAATAATCCGCGTAAGCGGTGCAAACGACGATCTGGAGCTCGGGATCCACTTCCCAAATGCGCGCGATGGTTTCCACGCCGTCCCAGCCGGGCGGCATCCGCACGTCCACGAAGGCCAGCGCATATGGCCGGTGCTCCGCCAGTGCCCGCTTCACCATCTCGAATCCCTCCTGCCCTTGGTAGGCGGAGTCCAGCTCAAAGCTCATCTCCTTCGGCTTGTCCTCATCGAAAAGCACCGCTTCCATTTCATTCGCCACGGCCTCGTCCGAGTTGTCCGGGCAGAGGATCCCCCGGAAGTCGTTGTGGATGCTCGTATTGTCGTCAATGATCAGAATACGATGGTTTGGTTTAAGGTCGGCGCTTTTCATGTTTTCCCTTGTGTGGCGGTGTGCTCTTCCTGGGGAATGGATGGGGTCTTGGGCAGTTCCAGGATAAACTCGGCTCCCTTGCCAAGGCCGTCGCTGTGGGCCGTGAGGGTGCCTCCCATTTCTTTGGCGGCGTTGGCTCCGCTATGGAGGCCGAAACCGTGTCCGTCCTTCTTGGTGGTAAAGCCGTGGTTGAAAATCCTGGTCAAGTGATCCGGAGGAATCCCAACACCATTGTCGCCAATGGTGATCTTTACCCGGTCGGGGGAGGCTATCCCCACCCGGACGACCAGGCGTTTGACGGGCGCGTTCTGCGCATCCATGGCATATTTCGCGTTCCGGAGCAGGTTGATAAGAATCTGCAACACCTTGTGCCGGTCCACGCGCACCGGTGGCGGGTTGATAGCAAACTCACGCACGACCTCGATGCGATGCCGGTCAAACGCCGCCGCATTCATCCGCAAGGCGTCTTCCACCAGGCTTGCCGCCGGCAGGTTTTCATAAACGCCGGACACCCTGGCATAGCTCTGCTGCATCGCCACAATCTCCTTGATGTGCTCGATGTGCTGGCCGACCGTGGTCATTAGCGTAATCAACTTGGTCTGCTCGCCGGCCAACTGGTCCGCCACCGTGCCAAGGTATGCGGGAAGGAGTTTGCCCTTCGGGTCGGCGGTCAGGAACTCGGCGAGGTGGCCGTTTTGCTCGCGCAGGATAGCGGTGGCCTGGCGCAGCTTATCGACCTTGGAGCGCCGCAGCCGGTCGGTCACCAGGGTAGCGGACACGCTGACGCTGTTGAGCACATTGCCGACATTGTGCAGCACGCCCGTAGCCACTTCGGCCATGCCCGCCTGGCGAGAGGTGTCCATCAACTGCCGGTTGAGCTTGTCCAGTTGCTGCGCGTCCAGTTTCTGCCGGGTGACGTCCTGGAAAATGCCCCGCATGGCCACGGGCTGGCCTTTCTCCACCAAGACCGTGCCGCTCTCGCGTATCCAAACCGTCCGGCCATCGGCGGCAATCATCCGGTATTCGTACCGGTAAGGCTCACGGTGGCCGGCCAGGTCGTGGCCGGTCTGAATGGCTTTGGCGGCGTCTTGCGGCTCCAGTTTCTCCTCCCAGAAGTTGGGCGTGTCCAGCCACGCCTGAGGCTCATAACCGAGAATGTCTTTGCTCTGGCGGCTGATGAAGGTGAACCGGGTTCTATCCGGCGTGCATTCCCAAACGACGCCATCAATCGAGTTAATCAACGCCTCCATCTTCTGTTGCGAGAAGCTGAGAGCGGCATCCTGGCTCTGAATGCGGCTGAGCATTTCGTTGAAGGACTCCGTGAGCCGGCCCAGTTCGTCGCCCCGGCTGCTCACCACCGCGCGCACCGAGTAGTCCTTGTTCTCACCGACAACCTGGGCGATCCGCGCCAAGTGGAGGATGGGATGAGTAATCTTGCGTCCCAGCCGGCTGGAAAGGAACGCCGCCAACCCGATGGACACGATAATGATGCCCGCCACAACCAGCCCGTAGAAACGGAGCAGGTCCCGGAAGGTCCGCTGGTAGTCCAACCGCAGGTAAAGTGTGCCCGCCTGGTCCACCCCACATTCGATCGGCTGGGTGACCAGCAGGTGTCCACCACTGCGACGGTATCCTTTCGCGGGCGGAAACTGCGACAGCGCATTGGTATAGTCCGCGTTTCCGCAGTAAACGAACGGAGCGCCGTTCTTCACCAGGCAGGCCGACACCACGGTGGCTTTGTTCGTGAGGGAGTCCACCACCTCTTTCGCGGCTTTCGCATCATCGAAGGTCAGCGCGGCTGAGCTGTTATTGGCAATGACGGCCGCCAGCGTGGTGGCGTCGAGCTGGAAGTTGGTGCGGAAATTCACGACCTGGAAGGCGAACAGCGCCGCAATGGCCACGCAGAGGACCGCGCCGCAGATGAGCAGGGTCATCACCAGCATCTGCTGTTGCAAGGGGCGGTCTTGGGATGGCTTCATGGTTCCAAGGGTTGCCGGCGCCCGCTATGGCTTCCCATTCATGCCGGAGAAAGGGCAGGCTCCTGGGATTGCCCTACCCATGCTCCTGAAGCCTAAGCAGCGCGGTTCGTTGAAAACGAGGATCGACTGAGCCTCCTGTCCAGGAATCGGACAGGCACTACCCAGCTTCAGCACATTTGAACAAGGTTTCATCTAGGTTCAACATGTGTGCAAGACATGTGCCACCGGCGGTGTCCGGGACGGCTGGAATCGCACCGCGCCTCTCTGGTTACCTCGTACGCGCACCAAATGCTTGATCCGCTTCGATCGGAGTTGGTGAGAAAGTGGCCGCCGCTACCGCGCGGTACGCGAGGCGAGGCTCAAGAGCTTGGAACTGATCTTCAAATGCACGCTCTTGGCCGTAGCCTCGCTGATCTGGAAGCGGAATTTGCCCTTCTCCTGGATAAAGTTAATCATTCCCCCTTTTTGAATGAAGTCGTCTGTTTCGCCCACGGTCAGCACACTGGCCCCGCCGAGGCTCTCCAGAATCTGCTTCAGATGCGCCTGTTCGGAGGCGCCGATGTATAGCAGGTGGCAGTTGGTCGCGTCCACGGCCGAACGAAACGGCTTGATCTCCAGAGGGCGGTTATTGATGGTTTTGCCAACAATCGCTCGTTCCAGGTCGCCACGGATGGGGATGGGGTCCTCGCCCAGAATGCCGATGACTATAGGTGACTTCGCCTCGCCGAAAGCCTCCGGCGGCCATTCAACGAATTTCGCGAAATTGTAAAGGAACGCCGCCTTGAGCTGGGACGTGCTCGGCGCGACCTCTTGCGCAAGGCCACCGCCGACGGCCAGCAGCCCGACCAAACTTAAGGTTAGAATTGGTGTCGCGCGCGCGCGCATGGACGCTTGGTTCGCCTTGACAGGGCCGTCCCCGCTCTTCGGCTCGCTCGCTGTCATTTCCTCTTAGTTTGCCTCAAAACGCAAGGTAAAGTTCGCGTCAACATCCGCGTTGACGGCGAGAGTCGAGCTTACCTGATGCCGCGCAAGAGCCGGAAGTCCTGTTCAATAATCGTCGGCACCCCAGCCAAATCCCTCCCTCCGCGCCTGCTGGCGCAATTCTTGCGTGTCCCAGGCTAATGCGACGAGTGTTGCCAATCCTAGCCCTCTCACTTGCCCTGGGCATGCCAGCGGCGCACGTGAGCGCTAAGCCTACGGCGCCGGATCTGACCGAGCTGCCGCTGGAAGCCCTTATGGATATCGAGGTTCCGAAGGTCTATGGCGCCTCGAAGCTCGAGCAAAAAGCGACGGAGGCCCCCGCTTCTGTTACGATCATTACGGCGGACGAGATTAAGAAGTATGGCCATCGCACCTTGGCAGATGTCTTGCAGAGCGTGCAAGGCTTCAACGTATCGTATGACCGCGACTATGCGTTCCTGGGAGCCAGAGGTCTCAGCCTGGGCGATTTTAACGACCGCATGTTATTGCTCGTTGACGGCCACCGGGTCAATAACAACTACAACGACGGGGCGGCCATTGGCACGGACTTCATCCTGGACGTTGATCTGATTGACCGGGTCGAAGTCATTCGCGGCCCGGGCTCGGTCCTCTACGGCAACAACGCCTTCTTCGGGGTGATCAACGTGGTGACCCGGCGAGGCCAGCAGTTGAACGGCGTCGAGGCTTCCACTGAATACGGATCCTTCGACACCTACAAGACCCGGGTGAGTTACGGAAAGCTCTACACGAACGGCGTCGAGGTGCTGCTCTCCGGCACGTATTACGACAGCGGCGGCCAGGATCGCCTGTACTACAAGGAGTTCGATTCCCCGGCTCTAAACCGCGGCGTAGCGCAGAACCTGGATGGCGATACCTCCGGCAGTTTCTTTGGCTCGCTGGGCTACACTGATTTCACCTTGGAAGGCGCGTTCGACCGCCGCCAGAAAGCTAATCCAACGGGGCAATACTCCCAAACAGTGGACCCCACGACGCAGACTCTCCTGACGACCTTCACCGACCCGCGCCTGCGCACGACTGATGAGCGAAGCTACACGGCCTTCAAGTTCGCGCACAGTTTTCCGGAGGTGGTGGATGTGACCGCGCAGGTCTATTATGACCGTTACACTTACGAGATTGGCTATCCGCAATCCTTGCTCGTCGGAACAAATGTAGTATCCAGCAGCTTTTCCGCCGAAAAGGACGTCGGCGAATGGTGGGGCGCTGAACTGAAACTGAACAAACGCTTATGGGATCGGCATGTCATCACCCTGGGCGCGGAATACCGCGACGACTTCCTGCAGGATTCGCGGGTGGACGTGGAGAACCAGCCGGACGATGGTTCCCACAGCCGCACGAACCGGCAGAGTTACGGGATCTATGTCCAAGGCGATTTTGAGGTGCGAACCAATCTGCATCTCATTGGCGGCATGCGCTATGACCAATACGGCGATTTCGATCCCGCCATCAATCCGCGGCTGGCTCTAATCTACAATCCCTGGGAGAAATCCACGTTCAAGGCCATCTACGGCACAGCCTTTCGCGCGCCGAGCTTTTATGAGTATACCCTTGGCGGCCCAGGCCAGGTCCTCAAACCGGAGGAAATCACCGGCTATGAGTTGGTGTACGAGCAGGACATCGGGCGGCATCTGCGATCTTCCCTCTCCGGCTTCTACAACGAGATGAACGATCTGATCGTCTTTGACAGCGGGAGCTTCACCAACTTTAACGCGCAAACCAAAGGCGTGGAACTGGCCCTGGAAACATTCTGGCCCAGCGGCATTCGCGGCCGGGCGAGCTATTCGTTTCAGGACACCCGGGATAATTCGGCGGGCTGGGATGTGCCGGATTCGCCCAACAATCTCCTCAAATTGAACCTCACCGTGCCGCTGGTAAGAGACAAAGTCTTTGCCGGCCTGGAGTTCCAGTACGCCAGCAATCGCCGCAGCCTCCACAACACGACGGCAGGCAATCAGGCCGTTACCGTGCAAGGTGAAGATGCCGCCGGTTTTGGCGTCGTCAACCTGACCCTCTTCAGCCAGAAGCTTATCAAGAACCTTGAGTTCTCAGCCAGCGTTTACAACGTCCTGGATCGCCATTACGGGGATCCCGCCTCCAGTTTCCATGTTCAGGACATTATTGGGCAGGACGGGCGCAGTTTTCGGCTGAAATTAACGTACCGTTTCTAGACAGTGGCATATAGGTTGCTGCCAGTTCGTGTACATTAGCATGAGAAGCAAGCTTACATTGATTCGCTGGCTGCGAAAGGCAGCCAGCTACTGTTTGCTCTTGCTCGGCCCGCTTCTCCCAGAACCCTGTTCCGCCACCTCGCCTCCCATCATCACTGTCCAACCTTTGAGCCAGAGTGTCCAGATTCTGGGGAGTGTGACCTTTACGGTGGGCGCCTCCAGCGGGACCACGATGAGCTATCAGTGGCGCAAGAACGGCTCGAGCATTTCCGGGGCGACTCGAAGCGCTTACACGATCTCCCCCGTCCAAGCGACCGATGCGGGAACTTACTCGGCAAAAGTATCCAATGCTGGAGGTTCGGTGACGAGCTCCGGCGCGACGTTGACGGTCCTCATTCCGCCGACGATCACGACCCAGCCGCAGAACCAGACGGCGACGCTGGGCGGGCGCGCTACCTTCTCCGTGGTGGCGAGCGGCACGGCCCCGCTGGGCTACCAGTGGTATTTCAACGGCACGGCCCTGTCCGGCGCCACCAGTTCAGCCCTGACCGTCAGCAACGTTCAAGTAACCAATTCCTATGGCAGCTTCTATGTGACGGTGTCAAATGTTGCGGGCACGGTGTATAGCGCCAGCGCGGCGTTGACGGTCAATGTCCCGCCGACGATCACCAGTCAGCCGCAGAGCCAGACGGTGACGCTGACGCCGGGCCAAAACGTGACGTTCAGCGTGGGGGCGAGCGGCACGACGCCGCTGAGTTATCAGTGGAAGTTCAACGGCGCGGCGCTGGCCGGGGCCACCAACGCGGTGCTCCAACTCAACAACATTGCGGCGACCAATGCCGGCAGCTACACCGCCGTGGTCACCAACGTGGCGGGTTCGGCGACCAGCGCGGTGGCGACGTTGACGGTGCTGGTGCTGCCGGCGATCACAACCCAGCCGCAAAGCCACACGGCGGTCGTAGGCCGGAGCACTTCGTTTTCCGTCGCGGCGAGCGGCACGGCGCCGCTCAGCTATCAGTGGAATTTCAACAGCACGACCTTGTCCGGGGCCACCAATGCTACCTTGACCCTCAGCAATCCTCAGTTGACCGACGCCGGCAGCTACACGGTCGTGGTCACGAATGGCGCGGGCTCGGTGACGAGCGCGGTGGCGGCGTTGACGGTCTATGTTCCGCCGGCCATCACCACCCAGCCGCAGAGCCAGACGGTGACCCAAGGCGTGAACGTTGCGTTCTCCGTGATGGCGAGCGGCACGACGCCGCTGAGTTATAAGTGGAGTTTCAACGGCACGGCCGTGTCCGGCGCCACGAGCTCGGCGCTGGCGCTCAGCAACGTGCAGACCACCGACGCCGGCAGCTACACGGTAATAGTGACGAACGTCGTGGGCTCGGTGACGAGCGCCGTGGCGGCCTTGACGGTGCTTGTGCCGCCGGCCATCCAGACGCAGCCGACGAACCTGACCGTGATGCAAAGCCTGAACGCCGCGTTTTCCGTCGTCGCGAGCGGCACGGCGCCGCGGGGCTATCAGTGGAGTCTCAATGGCGTCGCCCTGTCCGGCGCCACCAAGGCTTCGCTGGCCCTGTCGAACGTGCAACCGGCCCAGGTGGGCGGCTATTCCGTGGTGATCACCAATTCCTCCGGGAGCGTCACCAGCGCGGTGGCCACGCTGGCCGTGATCGCGGTGCCGCCGGGCAGCTACGTTGAGGCGGTGATCACGAACCGCCCGCTTGCTTTCTGGCGTCTCGACGAACTCAGCGGCACGACGGCCTTCGACTACGTCGGCGGGAACAATGCCACCTACGCCAATGTGACGTTGAATCGGCCCGGGGCACTGGCGACCGACAGCGATACCGCCGCGAGCTTTAACGGCACAAACTCCTACGCCGGCACCGGCGTAAGCCTCGCTAATAACTGCGCGGCCTTCACCCTGGAAGGCTGGTACAAGCTGGTTGCCGGCTCGACGAGGATGGGCTTCTGGGGCCAAAACGACGCCATTGAATTCGGGCTGAGCAACCCAAACACCATTCAGATTTGGACACCCAACGGCGGCTCGCTCAGCGTGGCCAACACCTGGGGCACGAACAGTTGGCACTACCTGGCGGCGGTCGGCAACGGCGCGAATCTGCGGCTGTATGTGGACGGGAATCTCGCGGGCAGCGGTGGTTCGGCCACGGCGAACTACGGCTCGTCAAGCTACCCGTTCAACATCGGCGGCGGCGGCATCCTCGATGCCACGACCAACTGGTTCAACGGCTGCCTCGACGAGATCGCATTCTACAACCGGGCGCTCGCCGCCACGGACATCAAGCGCCACTACCTGCTCGGCCTGGCATTGCCCGCTCTTACCCTCACCGCGCCGACCAACAACGCCACGTTTACCGCGCCCGCGGCGATCAACCTGGCCGCCACGGTGGTGACGAATGGGCATACCATCACCAAGGTCCAGTTCTTCAACGGCGCGACCCTGCTGACCGAAGACCTCTCCGCGCCTTACACTTACACCTGGAGCGGCGCCGGGGCCGGCACATACAACGTGAGCGCCGTGGCGATCTATGACTCGGGCAGCGTTACCAGTTCTGTGGCCACGGTGACCGTTTTCACGCCTCCTTCGATTACTACCCAGCCGCTGAGCCAGACGGTGACGCAGGGGCTGACCGCTTCGCTCTCCGTGGTGGCGAGCGGCACGGCGCCGCTCAGCTACCAGTGGCAATACTTAGGATACAACGTGGACGGCGCAACCGATGCCACGCTGGTGCTGACCAACATGCAACTCAACCAGGCGGGAAACTACTCTGTGATGGTCAGTAACGTTGCGGGCACGGCGGTGAGCGCGCAGGCCTTCCTGACCGTGATCCCGCCGCCGGGCAATGACCTGCCCGTGATGCAAGGCCTGGTGGCCCACCTGACTTTTGACACCGACCTGACCGATAGCAGCGGACGCGGCAACCACGCCGCCGCCGTCGGTGCGCCGAACCTCGTGCCGGGCTTCGTCGGCGCGGGCGCTTTCAATCCTTTCACCGACGCGAACGGCACCAACAACTACGCCACCTTGGGAACCGACTCGGACTTCACCTTCAGCAGGGCCACCAACTTCAGCATCGCCTTCTGGGCGCGATTGCCGGCGGGCGGCTGGGGCGGTAGGCCGTCAAACAGTGATCCGCCATTCGTTAGCAACAAGGACTGGAGCAGCGGCGCCAATGTCGGTTGGGTCGTGGCGACGGGCAACGATGGCAGGTTGCAATGGAACTACACAGAAGGAGGCAACCAGAATCGGAAAGATTATGACGGTCCGGCCGGGGTCTTCGGCAATCCGGTCTGGCACCATGTCGCCGTCACGTTCCAGCGGACCCAAAATGCCATCACTTACTTCGATGGCTTGCCCGTCAGCACGAATTCCATCGGTCCCGGTACCAAGAGCATTGACTCCGGACTGCCTACCAATATCGGCAACGACGGGACCGGCAATTACTCCACTTTTTACGGGTATTGGACCAATGCCTTTGGCATCCCTACAAACGGGCTGGCGATGGATGATTTAGGCATCTGGCGCCGCGTGGTTTCGGCCAAGGAAATCTGCGCCATCTACAACGCGGGCCTGGCCGGCCAGGATCTCGCCACCGTGACGTCGGCCAATCTCACGACCGCAGTTCTGCCCCGGATTTCGCAACAACCTGTCAGCCTCGAGGTGATCGCCGGGAGCCCGGTGACTTTCTCCGTCACTGCCAGCGGCCCTGCGCCGTTCGGTTGCCAATGGTTCGCCAATGGGATTCCCATTACAGGAGCCACCGGTCCTTCGCTGGCCTTGTCCAACGTCCAACCCGCCCAAGCCGGCAGCTATTTTGTCGTGCTCACGAATTCCGCCGCCAGCCTCACCAGCGCGGTGGCCACCTTGACCGTGCACGCGCCTCCCTCGATCACCGCCCCGCCGGAAAGCCAGACCGTGACGCTAGGCCAGTCCGCTTCGTTCTCCATCGTGGCGACTGGCACGGGGCTGCTAGGCTATCAGTGGCTTTTCAACGGCACGCCGCTGGTCGGGGCCACCACCGCAGCGCTGGCGCTCACCAATGTTCAGGCGACTGACGCGGGCAGTTATACGGCGGTGGTGACGAACTCGTGGGGTTCAGTGACGAGCGCGGTGGCGACGTTGACCGTCAATATTCCGCCGGTGATCACGACCCAGCCGCAGAGCCTGACGGTGATACAGGGTAATAGCGCCTCGTTCTCGATCGTGGCGAGCGGCACGGCGCCGCTAGGCTATCAGTGGAGCCTCAATGGCACGGATTTGCCGGGCGCCACCAGTTCCACCCTGACGCTCAACAACGTCCAGCCGACTGACGCCGGCGGCAGCTACGCGGCGGTGGTCACGAACGTCGCGGGTTCGGTCACGAGCGCAGTGGCGACGTTGACGGTCCTCGTCCCCCCGGGGATTACGACGCAGCCGCAGAACCAGACGGTGATACAGGACAATAGCGCTTCGTTCTCCGTCGTGGCGAGCGGCACGACGCCGTTCACCTATCAGTGGT
>OCZT010008343.1_pt1 | contig 10084 bp, 9 predicted proteins | sample 1539031 | NCBI WGS metagenome assembly OCZT01 (sample SAMEA3539308, study PRJEB22396) | soil metagenome | biome: tundra; feature: field; material: soil | place: USA | collected 2010-05 | depth 0.15 m
GACCAGCGGTCTCCAAAACCGCGAGTGGGGGTTCGAATCCCTCCGCCCCTGCCACCGCCTCCGGCGGATTTTGCGCGACTTCGCGCGAGACGCTCTGGTTTTCAATTGAGGGAATATGGCTGAAGAGACTAGCTTGACGACGCGGATGGCCGCATGGCCGGCGGAGACGAAGAATTATTTCGAGGAGCTGCATCTCGAGATGAAGCGCGTCACATGGCCGGCGTGGAAACAAGTGCGGGCCACGACCGGCGTGGTGATTGTCGCGGTATTCGCGTTTGCGGCTTATTTCCAGGTGGTGGACACCATCGTCGGCCGCGCGATCCAGAAATTGTTCGATACGTTTACCAAGTAGAGGCGTGACGAGAATGCCAGACGATATGCTCCCCGAGGAAGATTCGACGCCGGTGCACACGGAGACCGAACAGGAGCCGGTAGAACATCACGAGGAGCCTGTGCTTGCAGCCGAGGAACCGGCTGCCGCGCTGCCTCTCTCCGACAAAAAATGGTTCATTATCCACACCTACTCGGGTTTTGAGCAGAAGGTCGCGGGATCGCTGCGCAGCCGCGCGGAGGCGTTCGGATTCGCCGAGCAGATCGGCCAGATTTTGATTCCGACCGAAGAAGTTGTGGAGCTGCGGAACGGAAAAAAGGTCACCAGCAAGAGGATGCTCTATCCGGGCTACGTGCTGGTCGAGATGGACATGAACGACGAGCTGTGGCACGCCGTGAAGGCCACCCCTCGCGTGACCGGTTTCGTGGGCGGAGGCAATTCGCCGGTGCCGCTGACGGCCGATGAAGTGAATTCGATTTTGTACCGCCAGGCGACCTCGGCGGAACGTCCTCGTCCGAAGATGAGTTTCGAGAAGAACGAAAATGTCCGCATCAACGACGGGCCGTTCGCGAACTTCTCGGGCAAGGTGGACGAGGTGAATCCGGAGCGCAACACGTTGCGCGTGCTGGTGACGATTTTCGGCCGCGCGACGCCGGTCGAGCTGGATTTCTTGCAGGTAGAAAAGGTTTAGAACATGGCAAAAAAAGTTACTGGCAGTGTGAAATTGCAGATCCCGGCCGGCAAGGCTACGCCGGCGCCCCCGGTGGGAACCGCGCTCGGTCCGCAGGGCGTCAACATTATGGAGTTCTGCAAGGCGTTTAACGCGAAGACGTCGGCCAAGGACCAGGAAGGGCTGATCATCCCGGTGGTGATCACCATTTTCTCGGACCGCTCGTTCACGTTCATCACGAAGACTCCTCCGGTGCCGGTACTTATCAAGCGCGCCTGTGGACTCGCGAAGGGCTCGGCGGAGCCGAACAAGAATCGCGTGGGTAAGATTACGCTCAAGCAGGTCGAAGAGATCGCCAAGATCAAGATGCCCGACCTGAACTGCTTCTCGGTCGAAGCGGCGATGAACTCGGTCAAGGGCACAGCCCGCTCGATGGGCGTCGACGTAGTCTAGTACCTGTTTGAGCCGATGTCCAACCAGGGGTGAAGAAAGAGCCAAACGTCGGCTGAAGCCGACGCTGCAAACTAAAGTTCGCGCCACTGAATTTAGACCTGTTTCTGGGTTTCTATAGGCCAATTGTGGGGCCGCCAATTTTGGCGGCAGCCGCCCTTTCGAGGCGGCCTTTCGCGGCAAGTCGACCAGCGCCGGCTGAAAAGCCGGCTTGCCGCCACAATTGGCGGCCCCACCGGACCACACTATTTAAGAAATCGCTCTAGTCGTTTCTCTTACTTCCCTCCTTTAGTCCGATAACGCCAATAGATGTCGTTTCGACGAATTTGCGGGTTCATCCTGCTGGGGATAGCTATGCCTTGTGTAGCGCAAACTCCGCCGCCTCCCGCTCCAACCGGCCTGGCGGACGCGAGCCTGGAAGAGCTGATGAACATCGAGGTGACCTCGGTGTCCAAGAAGGTCCAACGCCTCTCCTCGACCGCGGCCTCGGTCTTTGTCATTAGTGCGGAGGATATCCGGCGCTCCGGGCTTACCGAACTGCCGGAGATCCTGCGGCTGGCGCCGGGAGTCCAGGTAGCGCGCGTGGAAGCCGGACGATGGGCGGTGAGCATCCGCGGCTTCAACTTCGATTTCTCGAACAAGCTGATGGTGCTGGTGGACGGAAGAAGCGTCTACAGCGAAGTGAACTCCGGCGTTATGTGGGACATGGTGCACATCGCTCCCGAAGACATCGAGCGTATCGAAGTTATCCGGGGACTGGCCGCGGCGATGTGGGGTGAAAACGCCGTCAACGGTGTCATCAGCATCATCACGAAGTCAGCCAAGGCGACGCAGGGAGGTTTGATCACCGCCGAAGGTGGAACGGAGACGGAAGGAAAGGGTACTGCGCGTTTCGGCGGAGCGTTGGGGTCGAACGCGTTCTACCGGGTGGGTGGCCATTATTCCAACACCGCTCCGTTCGCTCCCGATGGCGCGGCTGTCTCCCCTTACGGCTGGACCTCCAGCAGCGTCGACTTCCGGATGGATTGGGACCCCACCGCGAAGGATAATGTGCTCGTTTCCGGACAAGGTTATCATTCCACGATCGGCCACGACTTGATTAACCCGTCAGCCAGCAATCCGTTTCCGGGTGTGGTGAATGCGCAAGAAAGCTCCTTCAGTGGAAACGTGATGGCTCGCTGGCAGCACACCATCTCTGAAGATTCGAGCGTCGAGGGGCGGATTTCCTGGGATTACATGAATTACGGCGATGCGAATGTTCCCCAACGCGTCAGTACGGTAGATGCTCAGTTCCAGCACCACATTCTTTTCGGCGATCGCAACGATCTGATCTGGGGCCTCGAATACAAAGGAGCGGTTGCCGACATGGCCCCCACGCTCGACTTCCATGTCCTGCCAGTACATTCCGATCGAAAGCTGGGCGCGATCTTCGCCGAGGATGAGCTCACACTGGTGCCCGATAAGCTGCATTTCATTGTCGGCGTACGCACCGCATATGACACGGTGACGCGGCTGCAAGTGGAGCCTACGGCGCGCCTGCTATGGTCGCCAAACAAGAGTTTGACAAGCTGGGCAGCCGTCTCGCGCGCAGTGCACACGCCATCGGTACTCGAAATGGGACTGAATGCGACTCTCGCGGCGATTCCGTTGCAATCGCCCTTGTTCGGTCTGCTGCTGTTGGGGAGCGACCCTAACGCGCGCCCGGAATCGGCACTCTCCTACGAAATGGGTCAGCGAGTCCAGATCAGCCGCAGCCTCTCGTTCGACGTTTCCGCTTTTTATACCGTCTACCAGCATTTGCTGGGCGAGGCAACACTGGCGCCGTACTATGTGCCTGCCAGCGGGATCCAAATGCCCCACATGGTATTTCCTCTGTTCGACACCAATGTCCGCTACGGTGCGTCCGAGGGATACGAGCTGAGCGCGACCTGGAGCGTGAACGCGCGTTGGAAGCTGACCGCGGGATCCGATTGGTTGCGAATCCACACGCACGCTTATCCCGGAGTCAATGCCACCGATGAGGTTACCGACGGCGACACCAGTCCGCACTATCAATACGAGTTGCGGTCGAACCTGGATCTGACCAGGAAGTGGCAGCTCGACACATCGCTCTTTTTCAACGCGGCGATGCCTGAAGTGAACGTTCCGAGCCATCTTCGAGTCGACGTGCGGCTGGGCTGGCGGCCCACGGAGCAGATGGAACTATCGATGGGAGTGCAGGACGCGCTCGATTCGCAACACGTGGAATTGTACACTCCCCGCCTTCTCGGTCTGGAGGCCGTCCAGCGCAATTTCTACGGGAAAGTCACGTGGCGCTTCTGACCGCAAGATGTTTCGCGCTGGCGGCGATCCTTTCGCTGGTGAGTCCGTTTTGTTCGGGCCAGGACGGCGGGGCCCGCCTGGAGTATCGGGTCAAGGCCGCGTTTCTCTTTAACTTTCTCAAGTTCGTCGAGTGGCCGGCCGCCGCGAACGACTCCCCATGGGTGATTGGCGTGCTGGGGCGCGACCCGTTCGGCGAAGTGCTGGATGAGACCGTTCGCGGCAAAATCGTGAATGGCCGCAAGATCGAAGTGCGCCGTTATGCCAAGGCCGGCGACGTGAAGGACTGCAATATTCTGTTCATCGGCCGCGGCGACTACGAGCGCGCGGGAATCCCGCTGCGAGCCGGACTGTTGACCGTGGGCGAGGTGCCCGGATTTCTCAAATCGGGAGGCGCCATTAATTTTTATCTGGAAGACAACCGCGTGCGCTTCGAAATCCGGGTATCGGTTGCCCGCGCCGCCGGTCTGCATATGAGCTCGCAACTGCTGAAATTGGGGAGTGCGTTGTGAGCGGGTATCCGATGACTTTCCGGCGCAAGCTGATGGTAGGCGCGTTGCTACCGGCGAGCGTATTCGTCTGTCTCGCGTGCATAGTATCGATCGGCAACGAGTATTACAACTATCGCGCGGAGACCGTCTCCCAACTGTCTGCCGTTGCCGGCGTTGTGGGCGCAAACAGCGCGGCAGCTCTGGTTTTCGAGGACCGCAAGGACGCACAGGAGACCCTGGCCGCCTTGCACACGATCCATCGGGTATTTTCCGCCGGCTTGTACACCAGGCAGGGTACGCTTTTCGCCAGCTACCAACCGGAGGCGGATAAGAATCCTCCGCCGCGCCAGGCTCCTCCGTTGGGCGAGCGCAGAGAGGACGGAGAATTGATCCTGGTACGCCCGGTGGAGTTGAACGGCGAACGAGTTGGCACCCTTTACATTCGCAGCGGCCCGAGGGAGGTGTATAACCGCATTGGGCGCTTTCTGCTGTTGATCGTGGCCGCTTTGGCCATTCCGTGGGTGATCTCGATTTTGGTCTACGCGAGGGTTCTGAGGCTTCTCCTCAATCCGATTCTCAAGCTGACGGGTACGGCGCGCCTGGTCTCGCTAACCAGGACCTATTCGATTCGCGCGGCGAGAGGCCCCAACGATGAAGTGGGAGAACTCATCGAGGCCTTTAATGAGATGCTGGGCGAAATCGAGACCCGGGAGCAGCAGGTGGCCCGCCATCGGGATCATTTAGAGGACGTCGTCAACGAGCGCACAGCGGAACTGAAAACAGCAAAGGAAAAAGCCGAGGACGCGGCGCGACTGAAGAGCGAATTCCTGGCCAATATGAGCCACGAAATCCGCACCCCGATGAACGGAATTATCGGAATGACGGACCTCGCGCTCGGCACCACGCTCGATCAGGAGCAGAGGGAGTATTTGGGCGCGGTGAAAATCTCGGCGGACGCGCTGCTGGTGGTGATCAACGACATCCTCGACTTCTCCAAGATAGAGGCAGGCAAGATGGAACTGGACCAGACCTCCGTGGACATTCGCAGCGTGGTGGCCGACGCTCTGAAGACAGTGGCCCTGCGCGCCGACGAGAAACATCTCGAGCTGATCAAGCAGGTGCATCCCGAGGTTCCGGCCAAAGTGATCGGCGATCCGGCGCGGCTGCGGCAGATACTCCTGAATCTGATCGGCAACGCCATCAAGTTTACACCGGAGGGTGAGATTTCGGTGGAAGTCTCCGTCGTCGATCCGGCGGCGCTGCCGGTGCGGCTGTTGTTCGCGGTGACGGATACGGGAATCGGCGTTCCGGCCGCTAAGCTTAGCTCCATTTTCAAACCGTTCGAACAAGCCGATGGATCGACGACACGCAGGTTCGGCGGCACGGGGCTGGGCCTATCCATCTGCACCAAGCTGGTCGGCATGATGGACGGCGAAATCGGCGTGGAGAGCGAGCCGGGGCAGGGAAGCCGCTTCTGGTTCATCCTGCCGATGGACGTCGTTGAACGGGCCCGGCCCCCGGCGGGCCATCTGCTGGACCACGCGAGCGTGTTGATCGCCGACGACAGCATCCGATCGAGAGAAGTCCTCGGCAATTTGGTCGCGCGCATGGGCGCACTGGTTCGGACGGCATCGAGCGGCGAGGAAGCGATGTCCCTGATGAAGAGTACGCGCTTCGATGTGCTGCTGGTGGATGCCCATATGCCCGGGTCCGATGGGTTTGAGGTGGCGCGCGGCGCGCTAAGACTGCCGCAGGCTCCGGCGGTGGTGATGATGCTCGGCTCTTCGAACCTGCTTTCGGATGCGGCCGAGTGCAGACGTCTTGGGATCGAGCAGTACATCATGAAGCCGGTGATGGAGGCGGAGTTGGCGCCGGTGCTCAATCGCGCCTTAGGCGGCTCCGGCAAGGATTTAGAGGCTTCACTGCCCGCGTTCCAAACCGGGGTGACGAAGGGCGGTTCCTTAAGCGTGCTGCTGGCGGAGGATAACGTGGTCAACCAAAAGCTTGGTACGCGCCTGCTCGAAAAAATGGGACATCGCGTGACGCTGGCCGGCAATGGCGTCGAAGCGATTCGCGCGCATGCCGCGGAGCAGTTCGATTTGATCCTGATGGACGTGCAGATGCCGGAGATGAACGGCTTCGAAGCGACCAGGCACATCCGCGAGCACGAGAATCGGACCGGGGAGCATGTGTCCATCATCGCGCTGACGGCCCACGCAATTCAGGGCGATCACGACCGCTGCCTGGCCGCAGGAATGGACGATTATCTCTCGAAGCCTTTGAGCGCGAGCCTGCTGGCGGAGAAGCTGGAAAGCGTCGCGCGGAAAAAAGAGCAGGTCAAAATCAGCAGCTTCTAGTGCGTAAGGTCGATGCCGAGCTTCTTTAGCTCCTCGGCGTAATAGCGCTTGTGGAGCAGCTCCCACTCCTCGGTGCCTTCGGTAATCTCGCGCTTCTGCGTGCGAATCTTGGTGCGCGCGGCGCGGTCGACCTTTTCTTCGGTTAACAACAGATCGGTGACCACCTTCACCAGTTCGAGCCGCACATCGTTGGGCTGGCGCTTGATCCGGAAATCCCGGCTCTTGCGCAGCTCGGCGACGATCTTGTGGGAGATGTCGTTGATCTTGTCGCGCGACAGCTTCATGTGGTCGCCCGAATCGCGGCCCGCGGCGCGAATCACTTTGCGCTGCGTAATCAGGGTGTTCTTGATCTTGCGGAACATATCCTGATAGCTGACGCCTTCGCGGCGCATGTATTCGGTGTACTGACTGAGCATTTCACGGACCTCGTCGTTGAGACTGTCCTCGATGGCCAGATCCTGTTCTATCACGGCGGCGATAAAAGCGGCCGCGACCTGGGCATCGGTTGTCTCAATCCACTGGGGCGTCAGTTTTTTGACGATTTGGCGCGAAACGTAATCGACGAACTCTCGTGCGAGCAGCATTCCTCGCATCTAGTTTAGCAAACGCCGCCGTCAATTCGTCATCTCGCCGCGATGATTCTGAATAAAATCGTCATCGATGGGCTTGCGCCCGCGAAATCCCTCTTCCAGGGCGTGCCAGAAACGGATCTTGTCTTCGCCTAACTTCCAGCAAAGACACACCGCTTGCCCCTGATAACGGGAGAGGAAATCGATCAGCCCGGTATCGACGTCCTTGATGATCGCCCCGGCCTGCTCCACGCGATCGGCCGCGTCTTTCAAGGCCGCGGCGCTGGTATCGCGCCGCGCGCGCAGAGCCAGATGAGCCCCCGGATCGACGCGCGACCCTCCCGCCATGCGAATGCGCCGCGTGGCGTCTTCCAGTTCCTCGTGAGCTTTCTGATACTGGGAGCGATGAAACAGCACGTCGCGCAGCGCGCGTTCGACCTCAGGCAAAGCCCGTTCCGCTTCGGCGAGTGTGAAATATCGGGGCATGTTTTAGGAAGAGGACGGACGCAGGCGCGCAGCGAATCGGAAAGTGGCGATGCCGAGCGCCAGAACCGCGCCGCCAAGCACAGTATAAAGGATCGCCGGATGCTGCTCGGACCAGGGTTTTTTAGGGGTGGGCGGGGGATGATAACCGGGATTGAGTTCGGCGGGTGCCGGCGTGATCGCATCTTTGGCGAGTTGGTCCTTCGAGGAGAGAGTCTTGCCAAGATCGTACTCCGGGGACATCATCTCTGCTGGGTTTCCGTAATACAGCCAATAGGTGCCGGCCGTTGACGCCCGAAATTTTAAGAGACCGATCCTTCCTTCGCAGCGAACTGGACCGAATTGAAGAGGACGGTCGTTTCCGTTGTACACCCGAAGACGCTGGTACCGGCTCCCCTTGTTCCCGTAAATGGACAAGTCCAACGTCTCGTCGGAGAAGTCGGGATCCTGAACTCTTCGGATGACGCGGTCACAGCAAGTCTTCCAGTGCACTCCGTCGTCGCTTGTGTCGACGGTTACGCCGCGGTGGAAGGCGAGTGTCGTGGTTGAAATTCGCAGGCGGGTGACCGGCAGCCATTGACCCTGGTCGATCGTCAATATGCTCGACCGCGTTTTCGGGTCCTCGTGGACCTCAGGCGCGACGGTTGACAGAGTTTCCCATCGGTCAGTGGGCGGGGGGCCCACAAGCGAGAGTGCCGCGCTGTGGATCGCGTCCAGATCTATCCAGCCCAGGATGGTTATCCGAAGAAATCGGCGAGTTGAGACCGGGTAGGGCACGTCAGTCGACTGCAATTCACGCCCATCTTGCAAAAAATCGACAATCGCGCCATCGGAACGAAGTGTGTCCCAGTGCTCCCCGTCCTGGCTGGCCTCGATGATTACCGTCTGCCTGAAGTTGTGCCTCCGAACGCCAATCGTCACGCTGTTATGCGGGCTCGATGCGACCATCGTGAAGCGAAGGTTTCTTCCGTCCGCGATGCTCTTGTCGACCATTTTCGTGGAGTCCACGTGGAACGAATCTCCGAAGCGATAGTCGAGTACCCACGGCACCTCCTCTCCATCTCGAACGACTCGAAGGTCGACGAAGGTTCCCTGTGCGTCCTTGTAAACCTCGCGGTCGAGCTTTACCACTGCTAATTCATCGCCCGGTGTTAACGGGATTCTCTTGCGATACTTCCACGCCGATAAATCCAGCGGGGCGGCGCTGGCCAGCATCGCGAACAGAAGGAGGATTATTGTGGCGCGAACTTTAGTTTGCAGCGCCGGCTTCAGCCGGCGTTTGCCCGGCCATCGGCTGAAGCCGATGCTGCAAGCTGAAGCTCGCGCCACCTTACTAAACGTTCGGATCATCTTTCCACAATTTCTCGATCACCGGACGGAATCGCGAGTAGAGATACGACATGGTGAGCAGCAAAACGCCTAAACCGATGAAGGCGACGATCTTGAAGAGGTATCCGAGCTCCCAAACGTCGCCTATATAGAGCTTGATGACCACCAACGACATCAATCCGAGCCCTAAAATGCGGTTAATTGCCGTTTTTGTGGCTACTCCCAGCGTGACCAGTATCAGCGCGTAAAATGCCATCAGAATCGAGATCGACACGGTGATCGTTTCAAACTGATCGTCGGCGGCGACCGACTTCTGCACCCAGGAGACCAGTTCGAGGCCGAGCGCCATCAACGTGACGACATGGGCTCCAACATAAGACGCCAGTTTCTGCACGCGATCCGAGAAAAACTTTGCTGCGGCAAACAGGCTGATCGCGGTGACGGCGAAGGTCAGGAATCGGGGATTCGCGAAGAGCGCTACATCCTTAATTCCAGAGTAAAAGATCGCGTCCACCATGAACACGCGCCAGACGGCGAGCAGCAGCACGATGCTTGCGCCGATGCTCATCCGGGTGCTTTGGAATCGAGCCGAGATCCAGGCCAACGCGGCTCCTTCGAGGGCCCAGGCGATGGTGATGCGGAATCCGGCGAATTGAATCGGCACAGCGAGCGTCAAAAACGTCAGCGTCACCGCGATGGCGAGCAGCGCGGGCCAGGTATCGCGCTCCTGGGTGGCTTCGGGATTCCAGACCAGCTTGGCGAGCAATAAATTCAGGCCTCCCAGCGCGGCGGCGAACAGTCCCATGTAGGCGTGATAGTTGGGATTGAGCAGATAATAAGATGCGCCGAAGTAGGCTGCGGCGTTGACGGCCATGACCAGAAGGTCGGTGGTGCGGAGCGCGCGTTTTTGGATCACGGCCCACCAGACGATCCAAAAGAAGAACAGCGCGAAGGCTCCGGTGATGTAAGCGAAGCGAAGCTCAGGGTCGGATCCGGAGCGCACAACGTTCCAGGCGAAAAATACACCCCAGTAGCAGGTGAGCGTCCAGGAAGGCGATTCGGCCCAGCGGCGAATTTCGGCGACC
>OCZT010008344.1_pt1 | contig 10083 bp, 11 predicted proteins | sample 1539031 | NCBI WGS metagenome assembly OCZT01 (sample SAMEA3539308, study PRJEB22396) | soil metagenome | biome: tundra; feature: field; material: soil | place: USA | collected 2010-05 | depth 0.15 m
CGATACTCACAACGATCCGTGGACCTTAGTGGACAGCTTTCAAACCTCTCTACGTTTCTGGATGGGATCGCGGCGACTGCACGCCGTCGGGTCAAGCACGGTAATCAGCGCGGTTCAATGTGAGTACGCGCAACGTAGAAGAAGTCATTCATGACAATCATCCAAGTCATAGCGCTGTCTGAAGCACAGCGGCTTGCAGATCTCGAGGTTGAGAATCTTGAAATCTCCGCCAGTGTCGACCAACTCACTCGGACCCGTCACCAGCGACTTTCTTCCCGCCCAGTTCCGAAAGTCGTGGTTTTGCCAACGACGTGAGGCGGGGGTCGTCAGATTGGTGTTCTCGGCTGAACGATGTCCGTCAGTAGCATCAACGGGGAATGAGCAATGACGCCATTCGCTCCAGCCCGTGGAGACCTCGCTTCGCGTCGCCGACGAGAGATAGAAGACCTGAATGCCACGACGCAACTTGACGAAGAAGATACCTGGTTCAGTTTGGATACTGGGCGTCGTCAGTTTCTTTAACGACATGGCCAGTGAAATGCTCTACCCACTATTGCCCATCTTCATCACACAAGTACTCGGCGCGCCAGTCGCAATCTTGGGTCTGATCGACGGAGTGGCCGAGGGCGCGGCCGCTGGATTCAAGGTCCTTTTCGGTCATTGGTCAGATCGACTTGGGAGAAGGCGACCATTTGTCTTCTATGGCTACTTGGCTTCTGCAGCATCAAAGGTCGTCGTAGCGATGTCGACTACCTGGGGATTGGTATTCGTGGGAAGGCTCCTGGACAAGTTTGGAAAGGGTGTGCGCACCGGTGCGCGCGACGCCCTACTTCTAAGCGCTTCCAACTCCAAGAATCGCGGCCTGGTGTTCGGGGTTCAGCAGAGCCTCGACAGCGCTGGCGCCGTCGCCGGGCCCTTGCTTGCCCTCGTCCTCCTGCACTCCTTTGGCAATGACATTCGAACGGTCCTGTACATCGCCATCATCCCCTCGGTCATCGCAATTCTCGTGGTTTCCTCCGTACGAGAGGCATCAACCAAGAGCGCCCCGTCGGCCAAGAGCGGTGAATCGAGCGAATCGGTGGCCGAGACCGTCACGGCCATCGAAAGCGTCGTCACCCCACCGAAGCTCACGCTTCGGTCGCTACCTCGAGAGTTGCGAATCTTCTTGTTCGCCAGCGGACTGTTTGCTCTCGGCAACAGCTCGGACAGCTTCCTCATCCTGCGAGCCAAGGGTGTCGGACTGAGTATCTCCTTGGTCATCCTGGCCTACGTCCTCTACAACGTGGTCTACAGCGTGGCGTCAACACCCGCAGGAATCTTGGCCGACCGACTTGGCCCGAAACGCGTCTACATCGTCGGAATGGTTGTCTACGTAATTGTCTACTTGGGGTTTGCCATCAACCGTTCAGCGATGGGTGTATGGGTATTGTTCGCGATCTACGGCCTGTACATCGCGCTTACCGACAGTGTGTCGCGGGCCCTCGTGGGAAGTTTCATTACCGATCAGAACGAAGCCGCCGGCATCTACGGACTGTTGCAAACATTCATTAGCGCTGGTCTGGTGTTGGCGTCGATCATCGGTGGCGTGCTGTGGTCGACGGTTGGAGCCTGGGCCACCTTCTCGTTCGCCTCCGGGTGCGCTATCGCGGCGCTCCTGCTGTTCTTGTCGACGAGCGTGAGGCGGCCCCCAGCCACGGAACATTCGCAGGCGAGGCTGTCTCCTCGCCCACCACTTGTCCCCTAGCTGTAGTAGCCACCCGTCCAGGTCCGCTTGTGCTACGACGTTCAATCGACCAAGAGGCCGCGACGACCGAGCGTCGAAGTCTCGCTAGTCCCCTCCGGCAAGCTCCTGGTCGAGCCCCACCGCGTAGCCGGTCATCGAAAGTGAACCCATCGTGCAGCCTCGATCACCGTCGTCGGCCTCAGGGAGTCGGCCTGGGCTGTGTTGGAAAAGGTCGTCTCGAGACGTAACGCCCCCCACCAGACGCGGTACGCTCGCGCCATAGCGTCTCACGCTTTTTGACGCTGCCGGTGCGTGGGTGCCCCATCAGGCCGCCCGCCTCTCACGCAGGAAGCCACGCAAGAACTTGATCTCCTCGTCGGCGCGAGCGAGCGTCCCCTCGAAGGGGTCCGTCATTACCATCTTGACCGCCAATTGCGCACGAAGTTCGAGCAACTCTCGTTCGATGCGAGACTTGCTCACGATCTCGGTGTGGGGTGCGTTCGCCGCTAACGGATCGAGCCGGCCGGCCGCGACCAAGTCCGACACTGGAATTTCGATCACACCATCGGGGCGGGGTCGGGCGTTAGGGTACTTTTTCCGTCGCTGGTCGTGCCGAATCGTGTCGACGTGCACGTTACACGTCATCGCCGCTTCTTCGCGTGTCAGGTAGGCAACCTCGCTCATCTTTGAACCTCCCTGTCGGTGGCGACCATCGCCACGACGGGGGTACTGTTTGGAGGCCCGCTGCGCGGGCCATTCGACGGCCTTCAGCCGCCGGCGGCGAATTAGGCGAGATGTTGTCCTGGGCAGCGTCAGAAGTGCACCGCTTCGTAGAGTGAAGAGGCGAAGAATCCGGGGGTGTGAATACCCGAGCGACCCATGCAGATGCACAAACGCGCAACCGAGATTGGGAGCAATTTGTCCAATTAACCCCCCGCCAAGGACCAGAAGGGAGGTCAGGCTAACGGTGTAAACCCAATCACCCCCGGCAAACTGTGTGGGTGATGGAGTAAGGCAAAATAGGTCACACCCCGAGGCGATACTGAACGTATGTCCGAGGGCACTCTCACCAAGATCCACCAGGGATTCTCCTTCCTGCTCGACCCGACACCAGTCCAGCGACAACTGCTTTCCAGCCACACGGGGGCAGCCCGGTTCTGTCACAACTACTTGCTGGGCATCGTCATGGAGAACTGGAAGCAGAACCGAGAAAATAAGCAGGTTGGTGAGGTCGTAGACCAAAAGGACTATCTGAGGACCCGGCACTTGGACTTCCAGAAGATCTGGTATGAGCGACGAGAAGAGATCGCGCCGTGGTTCAGTGAGAACGCGTCGTCCACCTACAACTACGCCCAGGTACACCTGGGCCAGGCCTTCGCCAACTTCCACGCCGGGCGTGCCAAGGTGCCCCAGTTCAAGTCCAAGGGGAAGTGTGAGTCATTCACCGTGGCGGGAGGATCTACGCGCCTCATTGATTCACATCACGTGCGGCTCAGCCGTGTTGGTGAGATAAAGACCTTCGAGTCGATGCGTAAGCTCTATAGGCACCTGGAACGAGGCAACGCTCGGATCATGTCGGCCACCGTCTCTGAGCGCCGAGGCAAGTTCTACCTCTCCTTCACCGTGCAGATGAACCGGATGATACCGGTACCGCGCCCACCCGAACGGGTGATCGGGATCGACCTGGGCATCTCGACCCTCTACACCGGGGCCACTCCTGATGGTGAGCAAGTACTTGGCGTGGCGAACCCGCGCAACTACCAGCGCCACCAGGACAAGCTAGCGAGGTCCCAGCGTGCAGCTGCGCGCCGCCAAGGTCCTAGGAAGGGAGTGGCTCCGTCGAACCGGTGGAAGAGAGCCAATGCCCGCACCCACAAAGTCCACGCCGACATCGCCAACGCTCGAAAGAACCTCATACACGAGACGACGACGTACCTGGCCAAGAACTACGACCGCATCGTCGTCGAAGACCTCAACGTCAAGGGCATGCTCAAGAACCACTCTCTCGCCAAGCACATCTCTGACGCCGCCTGGGCTGAGTTCGTGCGCCAACTCGAGTACAAGGCCTCGTGGTACGGCGCCACAGTCATCAAGGCCGACAGATTCTTCCCGTCATCAAAAACCTGCAGCTCGTGCGGGGCAGTGAAAGCCAAACTGCCCTTGGAGATCAGGACGTATCACTGTGAGACCTGCGGTCTTACACTCGACCGCGACCTCAACGCGGCCATCAATCTGGCTGGGTGGACCAGTAACTCCACCCCCGCGGGGACACGCTCCGTGGCTGGACGTCGAGGGGAGGTAAGACCCAAACGGCAGAGACTTGCCGTGAGGGCTCACCCCGGTGAAGCGTCAACCGAAACACTGACTCTCGTCAGCGCGTAGGAGAAACCACGGCTTAGAACTTGTCGGTGACTGTGAGGCTATTGGCCTTACTCCATCACCCACACAGTTTGCCGTGGGGGAACCCAATAATTGCAGGGTTTCTAAAAACGAAGTCGACGAGTATCTCGGAAAATGGTGGGCCGTACCAACTTACAAATTCCGACCGTCGTATCTCTTCAACCACAAAGCCGCTCATCGAATACCGTGCACGCCCATCCTGCACACGCTGTTGCACAGGTCAATGGCATCGGCTGGACGAATCAGTCCGACTTTCACCTTCTGGTTCACAACGTTGGGAATGTTCGAAGTATTGACCATTGCATCCACTCAACGGGCAGTCCCCCTCCGGTGTGACCTCTGGCCCGACGATATCGATCGCCAGCACGAGTGCAGTTTCCATGATCTCGACCGCCGCGGCGAATCTCTGCCCCTGCGCGCAGCTGATACATGAAGTCAGAACTGACAGTCTGGCCGCTTTCAAAGAAATGCTGTCAAAAGACAGTGGTGAGCGCCAAAAAGTCCCCTTGATCGCCGCCGCTGTAAGACCCCGAAGATAGAGTCGAACATATGTTCGCTTCTCAACGAGAACTTAACACGAGACAGCGTGAGGCCGCCACCTTTGGGGACGGTCCCCTCCGAGTGATCGCGGGACCCGGAACCGGGAAGACGACAACGCTCACGGCCAGAGTCGAAATCCTTCTAGAGCGTGGCGTCACGCCGGAGCGGATTCTGCTACTGACCTTCACCCGCCGCTCGGCGCGCGAGATAGTAAACCGTGTTCGCGCAATTCGAGGCGCTGACCAAGTTCGCAGGGTCTCCGGCGGGACCTTTCACTCAGTCGCCCACCACACACTTCGCCGCCACCACGCTGCCGTTGGTCTGCCAGAAGGTTTCGGAGTTCTGGATCGCGGTGACGCCGCCGAACTCATGGACCTGGTTCGCGGCGAACTGGGCATAGTGAGCAGAGAGCGGCGACTGCCGAAGAAGGCGACCCTCGGCGCACTGTATTCGCGCACGGTGAACACGGGAATGCCACTCGCCGACGTCATGCGCGAAAACACTCCATGGTGCGCCGAGAGCTTTGACGAGGTCGCTTCGGTCTTCACGGCCTTCGTGGCCCGAAAGCGGTCACTCGGACTGCTGGATTTTGACGACCTGCTCTTGTACTGGCGGGTGGCCGCGCAGGATGACGTCTTGGGTGAAGAGCTCGGCGCGGCCTACGACCACATTCTGGTCGACGAGTTCCAGGACGTGAACCTCCTGCAATTAGACGTCCTCGTCGGGCTGCGCCGAATGGATCCTCGGTTGACCATCGTCGGCGACGACGCGCAGGCCATCTTTGGTTTTCGTGGCGCGTCGGCGAGGTTCTTGCTCGATGCCGAGCGCTATTTCAATGGGCTCACAACTATCACCCTGGACGTCAACTACCGCTCGTCCGCCGCGATCCTTGGGGTGGCAAATGCCATCGCCGCCGGCGCGCCCGAGGGATTCTCCTCAGTCCTTCGCGAAGAGGTCCCGGTTACCGGCGCAAGCCAGCCATTGCTCATCCACTGCGCTGATGAACGCGACCAGTCAGAATCCGTCGCCGACCGCGTCCTTGAGCTCTATGAACAGGGCATTGCCCTGCAGAAGCAGGCGGTGTTGTTTCGAGCGGCGCACCACAGCGCCGACCTCGAGATTGAACTCGCCCGGCGACGTATCCCCTTCGTCAAGTACGGCGGTCTGCGCTACCTCGAAGCTGCGCACGTCAAGGACCTGCTCGCGGCATTTCGTCTCGCCGACAATCCTCGAGATGAGATGGCGTGGTTCCGTCTCCTACAGCTCATGCCCGGGGTAGGTCCAGCCAAGGCGCGGCGGGCCATCAACGCGCTCCGAGACATGGACGGGAAGATCCCCCTGTCCCACGGCGAGATCCAGCGGCGATGGTCTGGCGTAGTCGATGTGCTGCCGAGCGATGTCCGAGAAATGTCGCGTGATCTCGCAGAAGCCTTGTGCGAGAAGGAGTTCGAGCCGGTGGTGGTGCACGCGGAGCGAATTCGCCGAGCGATGGCGCCGCTCATTTCATCGTCGTATGACGATGCGGCGCCGCGGCTTGAGGATCTCGGGGCACTCGTGCTGGCGTGCGCCGAGACGACACGATTGAGCGATGTGGCGGCCGAGCAGGCGCTTGAGCCGCCGGCTTCCACCGGGGATCTCGCTGGCCCTCCGATGATCGACGAGGACTGGCTGGTCCTCTCGACCGTCCACTCAGCCAAGGGTCTCGAATTCGACGCGATTCATGTCATTCATGCCGCCGACGGCAACTTTCCCTCGGACATGTCGCTGGGATCGCCCGAAGGGCTTGAGGAAGAGCGCCGTCTCTTCTATGTCGCAATCACGCGGGCACGGAGGAATCTCGCCATCTACGTACCTCTCCGCTACCACCATCATCGAGTCCGTGATGACCACTCCTGGGCCCAGCCATCGCGTTTCTTGAGTGAATCGGTCCGCTCGACCCTCGTGGAAGTTCCCGCTGCCGGCACGAGCCAGCAAAGCCCATCGTCGCCTTCGACTGTTGCTATCGATGGTTCTGGAGTCGTCGCAGGGCAACTGTCCAAGTTGTGGTGATTGATGCCCGACGCGCCGGGCCGATAGGCCCACTTCGAGCGTGCAGGTCCATACCTGTCCGAGTTCAATAGATAGTGGACGCGATGTGTCAAAACATAATGGACACTTCCTTTGGGGGGTGTCGGCATGGTTTTGGCGCAGATGGTGGTGGATTCAATCGTTCTCGAGGGTCGCTCGATCCGTGGTACTGCCCAGCGTTACGGCGTGTCCAAGTCCTGGGTTCATGAGTTGGTCCGTCGCTACCAGGTGGGCGGCGACGCGACGCTGGCGCCACAGTCCAAGGCCCCGGGGAGCAATTCGCGCTCGGTCGAGCCGCAGGTCCAAGAACTCATTGTCGCCAGGCGAAAAGAGTTGATCGACCTCGGCGCTGACGCGGGGGCGTCGACGATCCACTGGCACATGATCCACCAGGGACACGCGCTGCCATCGGTGGCGACGGTCTATCGGATCTTGCGGCGCCGAGGCTTCATCACCGCTGAACCACGCAAGCGACTCCGGGCGAGCTACGTGCGCTTCGAGGCGATGTTGCCCAACGAGTGCTGACAGTCCGACATGACTCACTGGCAGCTCAGTGAGGGCACCGAGGTCGAGATTCTCACTTTCATCGACGACTACTCGCGTCGCGTGCTCGCCTGCGACGCCGTGAAGGTTGCCCGGGCCAGTGACGTGCGTCGGATATTCACCAAGTGCTGCTTGGACTTCGGTACGCCCGCCTCGGTCTTGACGAACAATGGTGCAATCTACAACGCACGAGCCCGCCTTGGTCGCACGGGCTTTGAGAGCGACTTGCTCGACGCGGGCGTGCTCGACAAACACTCCACGCCCTACCATCCCCAGACCTGCGGAAAGGTTGAGCGCTGGCGCCTGACCTTGAAACAGTTCCTCGCCAAGGGCTCGGCGAACACACTCGTCGAACTGCAATTCGTCCTCGACGAGATCGTTCGCTACTACAACGACGTCCGTCCCCACCAGAGTCGAGCGCGAATGACCCCGCGCGCCGCCTACGAAGGTCGTGACAAGATGCCCGCGGGCACGCTCATCAATCAACCCCATCACCGCATCCGTCACGACGTCGTCGACCAACGCGGACACGTCACCCTGCGCTACTTGGGAAAGCTTCGCCACCTCAACGTTGGCTGGAAATACCGCGGCGAACGCATCCGGCTCTACGTCGTGGACGACCGTGTCGACATCGTCACCGAAGATGGTGAACTCGTGGGCGAAATCGTCCTGAACCCCGAAAAGGACTACCAACCATTACGGCGCCGGAACTCGAATTAGGATTTCACAGGTTCGAGTGTCCGGGATGATTTGACTCATCACATCCGTGGACCTTAGCGGACAGCTTTCAAACCTTTCAGGTCCCCTAGAGCTCATGGGCCGCGTCAACAATGAGGAACGTTGACATGCGCCTCGTTGCCCACGGTGAAACAAACAGTGCTCCAGGGCGGCCCGAGCAGGTATCTGGATGCATACCGCCGCCGTCTTCAGTGACGTGCCTTCGAATTCCACTCCTCAGCTGTCTCCTCCGACTCGACCTCGCGAATCGACTCCTCAGGAGGCGTGCTCTTCACCGATGGCGGATTCCAAGATGGCTCGTTCCTCGGTCTGCCCGGCTTCGGGTTCGTCCTCGTGCCACTGATCGTCGACCTCATCATTCATCAAGCGCCCTTTAGATCGGCTCGCAGCTACCCGTCCGGGGGGAGTCGGCCGGGAGCCGTCGGCGGGCGCGAATTCAATGACGAAACGGCCAGCGCTCTCAACGACGTCAGTGCCGAAAACGGCACATGCACTGCGGAGCCGTCTGCCGATCCATGCTGCCTCGTCAGGGTCCGCGAGGCGCGTGTGACAGAAGTCAAGGGCGCAGGGCACGGCTTCGACTCGGTTGGGATGGCATGATCGAAACTGACCAGGAAGAGCAGGCCAAGGTCGTTGCGCAATTCGGCGTCGGGGGCGTAGTCATCGATGAAGTCACCGAGGTCGTGCAGGACGCCATCGGCCACGGCGTGAAACACGTGGGCGGAGCGCCCGGCCACGGGCGTCGCGCCTGCGGCGCGAAACGCGGCCGCTGCCTTCCTGACATGGGCGACGGGCTCACTGACCATGTTCGGCCCCCAGTGGGGCGTCACGAGAACGATTTCAGTGTCGACGCCACCGATGGCGCCGAGCAGCCAGCCAGGCACCCCCTCTCGGAGATCGGCGTAGGCGACTCCCGGCCGATCGGGCGCCGCGGCGAAGTCGCAGGGATGGTCGGTGAGCCCAACAATGCCGATGCGAGAACCGCCCCGTTCGAGAATGGTCGGAGAACGGGCAGTTGCCTCGTCGGCGCCGGCACCGACCCAAGCGATCCCCGCGTCCGACAGGTTTCGGAACGTATCGAGCAGCGCGTCGGCGCCGAAGTCGAGCGCGTGGTTGTTAGCGAGAGTGACGCAGTCCACGCCACGCAGTTGCAGCACCTCGGTGGCGACCGGCGGGGCCCGGAAGAAGAACGGTTTCCTCGGATCGGGCCAGCGCTCCCACGGTCGGAGATCGCGCACTCGAGATTGAGGACAAACACGTCCGCCTCGTGGGCGGCGGCTACGACCTCCTCGGAGAAAAGGGCATCGGCGGGTGCCACCGCCAGGCGCTCGACGACCTTGCGGCCGAGCATCGTGTCACCCGCGAGCGCGAGCTTCATGGTCCGCCCGGCGCGAGTCGCCCGGCGGCTAGGTGGCTCGTGAACCAGTCGCGGGCGACCTCAGCCGCCGCCTGCAGCGTGCCCGGCTCCTCGAACAGATGGGTGGCTCCGGGAACCACGACGAGACGGTTCTCGCAGCGGAGTCGGGCCTGAGCTTGCCGGTTGAGCTCGATCACCGCGTCGTCGTGGCCGCCCACAATGAGCAACGTTGGAGCGGCAACCTCGGCGAGACGGGGGCCGGCGAGGTCTGGGCGGCCGCCCCGGGAAACCACTGCCGCGATGTCGGCATCCGGTTCCGCCGCGGCCCACATGGCCGCACCGGCGCCGGTGCTGGCGCCGAAGTAGCCGACGGGCAGGTGCGCCAGGTCAGTCTGGGTGCGTAGCCAGGCGGTGACGTCCACCAGGCGGTGGGCCAGCATCGAGATGTCAAAAACGTTGGCCCGGTCGAGCTCCTCCTCGACGGTGAGCAGATCAAACAGCAGCGTGGCGAGTCCCACCTCGTTCAGCAGGGTAGCGACGTAGCGGTTGCGAGGACTGTGGCGGCTGCTGCCACTGCCGTGGGCGAACACCACCACCCCGGTGGCGTTCTCGGGCAGAGTGAGGTGCCCCCCGAGCCGGACCGGACCAGCCGTCACCGCGACCTCCTCGTCGCGCGAGGAAGGGTCGTCGCCCGCGCTGCTCGTCGCGGTGGCTG
>OCZT010008347.1_pt1 | contig 10081 bp, 9 predicted proteins | sample 1539031 | NCBI WGS metagenome assembly OCZT01 (sample SAMEA3539308, study PRJEB22396) | soil metagenome | biome: tundra; feature: field; material: soil | place: USA | collected 2010-05 | depth 0.15 m
GTGGATGTCGCGCAAAGTTGCCGTGGGTGATGGGTGAGCGCCAGCGGCGATGACAGTGGTGCCCGTAGAGATCGGGGTCTGCGCGCCTGGTCGGGTGTCGGTGCGGCCCAGGGGACGTTTCAGGCTGTCTGGGCGGCCAGGTGGTGCTTGTGGAGCTTCATCAGGTTGTGTGTCGCGGTGATCAGCCGCCATTCCGAGCGTGCGGCGGATCTGCCTCGTCGCTGGAACTGGTTGATACGCCGGTTGTGCTTGGTTTGAGCGAACACCGGCTCGACTATCGCCTTGCGTCTTCGGTAGAGCCCGCCCCCGTAGTCACCGGCGAGCACGGTGCGCATGAAGGCGTAGCGGCCGCCGTCCCAGCCCCGGCGGGGTGTGTCGCGCTTGCCGGCATCCGGCGGGATCAAGACTTGGGTGCCGTTGCTGACGACGTTGTCGATTTGATTTTCATGCCAGTAACCGGTGTCCGCGACCGCGACCCCGGGCGCCTCGCTCACACCGATCTGTTCTAGCTCGCGCCGGGTGGCCTTGACCATCGGCTCGAGCTGGCCGAAGTCTGGTGAGGTGAGCGTGACCTCGGCAGCGAGCACGATCTGATGCTCGTTCACGGCGGCCTGCACGTTGTAACCCTGCGTGTAACTGCGCGGCGTCTTGACGTTCCGCGAATCAAGATCGGTTGTGTTGATCTTCCCGGCTGGCGTCTCGGGCGGCTCGTATGGTTTTGGCGGGCAACTGAGCCGTCGGCCTTGCGTGTCCCGACCGTGTGCTCGGTAGTGCTCATAGGCCTCGTTCGCTTCGCGCTCGACTCGTAGGTTCTCCTGCAGGCGACGCTCGCACTCGAGCAGGCGCTCCGGCCGCGACCTTGGGATCGGATGTGCCGCGCGACGGCGGTGCTCATCGAGCTGGTGGCGCGCCTCACGCAACCACCCTTCACGCCCATCAGCCCGAGCGACGATCACCTCGGGGTCAAGCACGAGCTTCACACCCTGCGACTCCGCATCAACCGTCTCGGTGTTCGTGTCTTGCCCGCCTGCACGCTCGCGCGCGAGCTTCTGCTTGGCCTCACGCAGCGCAGCACGTCGCCCCTCACGCGTCCGCAAATGCTCAGGCAGCTCATCGCCACGTGCCTCGCCGTAGAGCTCGTCCTCGGCAGCGTCAACCTCGCCCGCCTCCTTCAGGATCTCCCGCGCGAGCTGCTCATAGTCGAGGTTCGAGTGATGCGACGCGTTTGCATGCACCTTCGTGCCGTCGATCGCGATCAGCCCCACCTTCACGAGCCCCGACTCCCGACAGAGCCCCAGCACCTCGCTGAACAGGCCCGCCAGGGCTTCCTCGTGGCGCACGCGAAACCGCGCGATCGTCGCGTGATCGGGCGTCTGCTGGGTAGCGATCACCCGGTAGGCGACGTCCTCCACGCACTTGCGCTCGATCCCCCGCGATGAGCGCTCACCCCTCGCGTAGGCGTAGAGCAGAAGCGAGACCATCATCGACGGCTCGAACGCCGCCCGACCCCAACCGTCCACGCGGTAGGAGCCATAGAACGCGTCCAGATCCATCTCCTCAACCGACGCCAACACAAACCACGCTAAATGCCCCTCCGGCAGCCAATCCCGCGGGTCTGGGGGCATCAAAAACACCTGCTCACGATCACACGCCAAGAAGTTCATAGCCATGCTTGAAGTCTCTTAAACTGCTCGGACGGACCGGGGGTTTGTGCGACACCCACGACGATCAGCGGGCGCTCTTCTGGGCCCTCGAGATCCTTTCGGTTCGAGACAGGAGCAGCAGCGCGCGCCCTACGTCGCGCGTTCCCGCGGAACGGCCACGGGGTCCAATTCGGGGTCCAAACTACGCGCAAGATGGCTCAACTGGGCGCAACTCATCGCGCCTCATTGCTGGCCAAACGCACCCAGCGACCCCCGGTCCTTGTGCCTGGGGGCCGGGCGGTCGCAGGTTCGAATCCTGTCTCCCCGATGAAGTTGCGTCGTCCGGACATGTCCGGACATGTCAGGCCACGCTGGCGGATTCGCCGTTCTGAGGCCGGACATAGCCGGACGCGAGCGGCCACCGTTTGCAGGGACTTTCCAACCTCGGTCCTGTCAGTAGGGGGATTCTCGGGGGAAACCTCCGAGTAGATAGGGGGATTTAGCCTCACCGACGGGTCGTGGAGCGACAGCGAGTAAAACCCACGTTTGTCATCCCGCGGATCGAGATCCGGATCTAGGCTCCTACCTGAAAGTGCAGGCTGGGTATCTCGGCGGGCGCGTTGCGTAGGCGCATGCCGAGGCGTTGCATGAGTAGCTCGGCGGCGGCCCGGTGCTCGTATCCGTGAAGGTTGCGGGTGAGATTGTGGATGTCGTTGAGGAATTCGGGGTTTGCGAGCTTGTCGGCGAGGTTGGCGTGCAGTTGACGGTAGCTGTAGGGGTTTGAGTCCATGTAGTGGGCGAGGCCATTGACGATGAGCTGGTCGCCCACCGCTATCCGGGAAACAGCCGGATCAGCGATGCGTTGACTCTCTGAGGCCGTGTCCCCGAGCGACTGGGTAGCCTCCCGGACGATGGCGGGTCGGATCACTCTCTGCCTCGGCGACATCACCGCGGATGCGGAGGCCGACGCGATCGTCAGCGCGGCGAACAGCAGCCTGTTGGGTGGTGGAGGGGTGGACGGCGCGATCCATCGCGCGGCCGGCCCGGAGCTTCTGCTTGAGTGCCGCGAGCTCGGAGGATGCGAGACCGGTCGGGCGAAGATCACGGGCGCCGGCAGGCTTCTCGCGCGTCATGTGATCCACGCGGTCGGACCGGTGTGGCGGGGCGGCAAGGACGGCGAGGGCGGGCTGCTGGCGTCTTGCTATGTCGAGGCGATCGCGTTGGCCGCCGAGTACGACTGCCGCCGGGTCGCCCTGCCGGCGATCTCCACCGGCGTCTACGGTTACCCGCTCGGCCTGGCCGCCGAGGTCGCGATCAGGGCGACCGCGAGAGCGTTGGACGCGCACCCATCAGTCCAGGAGGCGCGGTTCTGGCTGTTTGACGAGACTGCCTATGAGGCGTTCGCTGTGGCTCTGGCGCCCGTTCCCGACTGATTTTGGCTGTCCGGTCGTGGGATTCATATAGTGGTGCTGGTCGTCAGCTTGGCAGTGTCGAGGCGGCGCGTTCGAGGTCGCCACGGTCGATGACACGCTCTACGAGGAAGCCGGCTTGCTCTTGTGCGCTCCGGGCTCGCAGCTCGCTGCTGGTGAGTGGCCGGTAGAGCACGCGGTACTCGCCGCGGCGCAGGCGCAGCCACGGTGCGCGTCCCGTCAGCGCGTTGATGTCGAGGTTCGCTGGTTGCGGCTCGGCGGCGAGGTCGCCTTCGAGCAGGTCCAATAGTCCTCGTCGGCTCTTGTGGTCGATGCGGCGCAGGTCGCGCAGCGCACGCTTGGAGAGCTCGACGTGGTACATCAGATCGAGCCCGGTACTACCGATCGTTTGCGGACTGGTCTGCTTCGAGCTCCGCGCGCACGTCTGCGAGCGACACGGTTTTTCCGGCCGCCAGCTCGGCATCGGCTACGGCCATCCCCTCGACGAACTGGGGCGCGTGGGCGAGCACGAAGTCCTCGAACTCCTCTGAGTCGACCGGGAGCACGTAGGCGACCGGCCGTCCACGGCGGGTGATCAGCGCTGGTTCCTTCTTCTGCTCGATGTCGTTGATGATCGAGCTTGCGTGTCTGGCAAGCTCACGAACGCCGATAGTGCTCATCGTCGTGCTCCTTGCATATGCGTATCAATGTATGTACAAGGGTAGCATCTCGTCGCTTGGCTGCCGTCGTGGGGTCCGCTGCGGATGCGGGGGCGGCCTGCGATCCGGTATGGAGAGGCGCGGAGCTTGGTCTGGAGCCCGGATGGGGGTTGCGAATGGGTTGCGGGGCTCCTAAAGTGCCCGTGGCTATTGGGGTTTGAAGTTGTCTCCCCGATTAACTAAAGTGCCTGCTATTGGTCGGCTTTTTCGCTGAGACGTGCCGTCGGGAGAAGCGCGACGGGGTCCAAACGGGGTCCAATTCCTCTCGAAAACGCAAAGGGCTGGAGTGCGCCTTTCAGCGGTCCAGTCGCCCGAGATGTCGTATTTGGCTTGAGATCCCGCCCGGATCGAGCTAGACGTCCGTGGCGACCAAGCACTATGTGGGACGGTGGCGCCGAAACGTCCCGGGCCCGGCACCGAGGATCAAGCCTTCGGCGCGCGAACAAGGGCAGCCCGCGGCGAGCTGGCCGTCGGTTGCGCGCTCGAACACGGTCTTGGTGCCCAGTCGGTGACATCGAGCTCCACTGCGGCGGCGCTGCCCCCATCGTTCGTGATCTCCGCCGCCACGGCGCGGGCCTCATCGCCGAGCAGATCCGCGACCGCTACCGAACGACCGTCGCGTGTCAGCGCGAGCGCGATGGCACGCCCGATGCCGCGCCCTCCGCCAGTCACGATCGGTGCGCGCGTGTGGGTCATCCGCTCACCCTAAGGGAGCAACGGCTCGTCGTGCTCGCCCGGTGGATCGAAGGCAGCGTCACACCGGCTGCGTAGCGTGGGCCCGCCGGCCCGATTTGAGGCGCCGCCGTGGAAGCAGCAATCTAGGGGTTGAACAGGTGCGTTGCGCGCGGTGACCACGCGTCGACGGCAGCCTGAAGCTCTTCGCCGCGGAGCGAGCGTCCAGCGAACAGCAGCATGCTTTCGAGGTGTTCGGCGACCGTCGTCAGGCTGTGGTTGCCTGGATAGACCACGCTTTCCGCCTGCGCGCCGGCTTCGCGGAGCTTGGCGGAAAATGCTGGGTCCTCCGCGGGATCGGCGGCGAGGTCCCCGACGGCGCCGTACAGGAACGCGTGCAGGCCGAGTCGGGACAGGATCGGCCCGTCCCTCCGCAGTTCGCCGTCCAGGTTGTTGAAGTAGCCGAGCCAGCTCTCGACGACCGCGAAGCGATACGGGTTGGCCAGCGCGACGTGCATCGCGCCGAAGCCGCCCTTCGAACTGCCGGCGATCGCGCGGCCGGTGCGCGCGGCCATCGTGGGGAGCATGCGATCGACCAGTTGCTGGACTTCGATCACATAGCTAGCGCTGTGCCACCTGCCTATGTCCTGCCAGTTGTTGAGTGTGCTTCGATCCTGGATCATCACCGCGATCATCGGGGGGATCGCCCCCCGCTCGATCAGCCGGTCGAGGTCTTGCTGCAGACCGACTTCGAGGAAGGCGGTCGCGTGCCCCTCCTGCCCATGCAGGAGGTAGAGCACCGGATAGCGATCAACGCGCGTGTAGCCGGGCGGCAGGTAGACGAGGAATGACCCCTCGCCAGCGAGCGCCGATGACCTGAAGCTCGCACGGTCGATCGCGCTGCCGGCGCTGTCATGGCTGACTGGGACGAGCGCAGGCAGCGACGCTGCTGCGGTCGCGGCGACGCCGGACGTGACGGCAGCCACCGGTTGGCTGGCGGCCGGTGTGCCGATGATCCGGTCGAGCGCGATATGCCCTTTGAGCGCAAGTGCGCAGCAGACTGCCGCCAGGGCGCCGAGGAGCGCAACAAGCAGAAGCGCTCGAGGTGTGAGGCGCTCGCGATATGGGGCCGACCCAGCGTGTTCGGAGGAGGCAACGGCGGGCTCGAGCCGAGGCGGGGACGCCGCAATCCATGACGGCGGCCCCAACAGTGCCTCGGCCGTCGCTGTCCGCCCGGGCCAGGCCCAGTCGCCCAGGCTCTCAAGCCAGAGCTGCGATCGCGAGGCCTTTATTGCACCGGACATCCGTCAGATTCAACGGAAGCGGCCGCCCGAGAGCCAACCCCTGCACGAAGTCGCCCAAGAGTTCGCCTTCCGGGGTCATCGCCTGCGCGCCCGCGAAGCCGCCGCGCCGTTGTCTCCCGCGTCCGGGTGAACGCCGGAACTTCTCGGGGTGGCACGGCGTCCAGGGTGGTCGGCCCGCGCTGCACTCACGGGCGGTCTGGCGAGTACCGTTCCCGGGATGGAGCCGCTCGATCGGCGGGCGTGAGCGCTCGGCCTGCCCACTCGGGAGACCGTTGGAGCGATCGCTGGCTCGCGCCCTTGGTGGGGCTCTGCGCGGCCGGTCCCGTGCTCGCCTCAACGCTGCGCGCGTTGCTCGACGGTTGGATTCCGGCCGGCGACCAGGCCAACATCGCCACTCGGGCACACGACGTCCTCACGTCGCGCACGCCTCTCGTGGGGCTGCATTCCGATGTTTCGGCTCTGACCCATCAGGCGGTATACAGCCTCGGCCCGATGCTGTTTTGGCTTCTCGCGCTTCCGGCTCGCGTGGCGAGCCCCGGTTCCCTGGCGTTTACGATGGGATTGGCCAACACCGCTGCGATCGTGGGGGTGACGGTGCTCGCGCGGCGCTGCGGCAGCCGCACGCTGATGTTCATCACGGCGCTCGCCGTCGTGTTCATGTCTCGCTCGCTCGCCCCGGAGATCCTCCACGACGTCTGGAACCCGTCGGCCGGCCTGTTCCCATTCACGCTGCTGATCTTCCTTTGCTGGTCGCTGGGGTGTGGCGAATACCGGCTGCTCCCGCTCATCGTGTTGGTGGCGAGCTTCGTCGCGCAGTGCCAGCTGGCGTTCCTGCCTTCCTCGATCGGTGTGCTCGTGATCGGGACGGCCGGGCTCGGGGTGTCGCTCCGGTCGGCGAGGATCGGGCTCGATGCGGGCGCCGGCAGGCCCGGGGGGGTGCGGTTTTGGGCGCTTGCCGCGTTGCTCGTCGCGGTCGTCTGCTGGACCGCGCCCGCGATCGATCAGATCAAAGGAAGGCCGGGCAACCTGACCGCTGTAGTCAGGACTGCCGAGGCGAACAGCTCGAGGCTCGGCGCGGCCGTCGGGTGGCATGCGGTCGTGCTCGCGGTCGGCGTGCGCCCGTGGTGGCTGAGGAACCCGACCTCTCCATTCGAACGGAAGAACGAAGTCCGCGCGGCCCCGAGCACCCTGGCCACGGTGTCCACAGCCCTTGCGCTGTGTGCGCTCCTGGTCGTCGCCGCGGTGGGCTTCCTGCGCCGCCGCACCGACCTGTGGGTGGGCGCACTTATCGCGGTCAGCCTTTGCATCGGACTGGCAGCCGTCGCAGCCTCGACGCCCGCCACGCGTCTGCTGTCGGCCACGCTGGGCTACACGCTGTGGTTCGGCTCGCCCGCCGGGATGTTCGTGTGGGTGGTGCTCGCGTGGGCTGCTGCGGCGATCCTTGCCGGGCGTCTGCGTGTGCTCCCACGCCGAGTGTCGCCGGCCCCCGCTTCCGCGTTCGCCCTCGGCGCACTCGCCTGCGCCGGTGTCGCCGTGGGCGTCGCCGAGCGACCGGATGAACATCTGAACGAGTACCGCCCGCTCGGCGTGCTGGTCACCGCGCTGGACCGGGGGATACCAAGCGGACGGACGGTCCAGCTCATCGGCTCTCTCGGGCCTGCGACCTTCCGGATCAAAATGGCGGCTCGCTTTGCGCTCGTGGAGCATGGCACCCGGCCGATCTCCCCGGGGACCGACACCCGCGTTGGCAGCTGGTACGAGCTCGACCACGTTCCCTATGACTGCACCGTCTACATCGAGGACGGAACGGCACCCCCCTCCCGCTCGGCCGCGCAGCTCGCCGGCGTCGTGTACGGCCGAAGCTATCCCGTCAGCGCGTGGTTGGCGCCCGCGGGGTGCCCGGCGGGCCACCCGACGACGCCTGCCTCCTCCACTGCGGTGCACGGAGCGACGACCGTCGGCTACGCGACGACGTGGGTCGGATACGAGAAGCTGCTCGGAGAGGTCAGGTCGGGTCCGCTGATTCGCGCAATCATCAACCCGGCGCGCAGAGACGTGGAGATCAAGTTTCGGGATCTCCTCGAGTGGCACACCGTCTATCCCGCAGGTGCGCAGGGCAACCTGCAGCGGCTGCTCTATGCCCGCCATATCCGGGTCCTGTACGTGCCACGCCACCCCGCGAAGAGGTCGAGCCCGGCGACCGTACATCATCATCTGCGCTACATCGCTGCCGCCGTCATCGGCGTCTTGGCGATGCTCGCTGCCGTCGCGTCACTGTTCTTGCGCAGGCGGCGCCACGCAAGCGCAGGCGGTGCCGAGACGCGGCATGTCTAGCGGCGGCGCTTCGCCACGGTCCCAGCACCGGCGACGCTTGACGCTCTTCACGCCATCCGCCGTCGCCTTCCCGTCGCCGCGAACAGAATAGCGACCCCCACCAAGCCCGCTACGGCCAGCGCGATTCTCAGCCAATGCGCCCCGGCAGCCGGCGGCGGGGCCGTCGCAGCTTTGAGGCGAGGACGGTAGCCGGCTGCGCCGGTGGCCACCGCGTACTCGATGCGCCTAGGGGCGGTCCCTGTGAACCACGCCGCGACCGCCTGGTCGGTCGCCGGATCAACGGCGACCGTGGGAGCGAAGTTGGGGCCGGCGGGGGCGATCATCGCGGGTCGTCGCAGCACGACATGCGCGGGCGGACGTATGGATGTCCGCGTGGCCCACAGCTCTACGTGGCGCGCGTCCAGCGTGCCACCGGCAAGGCGTGGCGCGCTGCGCCATAGGGCGATCGCCTCTCCGGTGGGGCCGGGGGCGAGATCGACCAGGATCGCCTGCGCGTGGGGGTCGGAAAGGCGCGCGGTGGGTCTGGAAGCTGCAAAGACAGCGGGCGCTGCACGGACCACGTAGTGCCCGTGTTCGTCCGCGGTCCAGGCAAGCATCACGTTCTCGGTCGAGAGGCGCTCAATTGCGAGGGAGCCGGGCATGTGGCCAACCTGCTGCGGGTCGGCGAACGATGCGATCTGGCGCGGCTGCCCGAAGCGCACCCCCGACTGCGAGAGGTCGAGGTAGATCCTTGTTCTGGCGGTCGCCCGCTTTTGGATTTCGGTGCTCGACCAGGCGATCATGCCGTGGCCATTGTCGCTCACCACGGCCTGGAGCTGCGGGTGGGGACCGCTGGGTCCGACGCGTTGTGTGGAATCGGCCGCGCCCGAGACGCGCAGCATGCGGGCGTAGATGGCGCCGTTCTGTTGCCACGCGAGTAGAACGTCGGCGCGGTAGTCCATCGTCGCGGTCAGCGCTGTGACGGGGCCGGCGGCAATCGGTACGCGCCGCGCCTGCCCGAAGTCACGATCGAAGTAGCGCTCGACGCGAACCGCAATTGCCGGCCCCGGCGCAGTGGCGGCGATCGCGACGTCTCCGAGGTAGGCGCGGGTGAGGGCGGTTGCAGGATCAGACTCGACCATCATGCTTGGCCAACGAGAGGGGTCGATCGCGCGTCCCTGGATCACCACATTCGCGCTCTCGGGCGAGCCGTGAGTTGTTGCCGCGGCTGTGATGGCTATGCGCCCGAAGCTCGCGCCCACCGCGGCCAAGTCGCCGCCGAACCGCTTCCCCAGCGGCTGGGTAGTTGCGAGTGTCGCGTGACCCGCCGCTCCGAGGGCGGCGACCGAGACGGTCCAGCTCGCCGACGGTGGGGAGGACGGGCCGCAGGAAATCGGCTCTGATGCCCATACGATTGCGCCGACCCCGGTGGGGGTCGCCGGACTTTCGCTTGGAAACGCGACCTGTGGACCGCTGACGAGCCCGCATCGCGCGAGGATGCGAGGGTCGGACCAGTGGAGCGAGCTTCGCTTCACAGACAAGCCGTGGTTGCCGAGACTCCCTTGGGAGACGCTGGTTGCATCCACCGGCGTGGTGGTGAAACACAGCCACCAGAGCGCTCCGACACCGGCGACCCCCGCGATCACCGGTCTGGCACGCGAGCGGCGCAGCGCAGACCGCGCGAGGCACCGATCAACGGTCGGCGGAGTCTGTTGCCGGCGCGATCGTCCCTTCCTCCGAGTCCCCCGCAATGGCACTCCTCACCCCGATCTCGCACGACCGACCTCCTCTCGCAGCTTATGGCTTTCGGTCTTGAGCTGCGGTTGTCCGCGTCGTGAACTCGCCCTCCGTGGGTGCCTACTCCAGCATGTGGGTTTCCCGGGTGGCCCGCATGCGCACCGAGTCGTAGTGTCGTGGTGATGAGCGTAGGAGAGGACTCATGTTGACGGGCGGTGGGGCTGAGTATCGGCCCAGAGGATGATCGGTCCCAAGACAAGCGCGCTGGTGGCCGCTTTGGGAGC
>OCZT010008349.1_pt1 | contig 10080 bp, 10 predicted proteins | sample 1539031 | NCBI WGS metagenome assembly OCZT01 (sample SAMEA3539308, study PRJEB22396) | soil metagenome | biome: tundra; feature: field; material: soil | place: USA | collected 2010-05 | depth 0.15 m
CGTCGATGAAGACCTTCTGCTCCCCACGCTCGATGAGCAACTTCGGGTGCACGCCAGCGAGGGCGTCAGTAACCATGAACTCGGCACGCAACAGCCCGACGCCATCCACGTCCATCGCGGCGACCTCTTCGGCGTGTTCGGCGAACGCCAGGTTCGCGTAGAGGCGTGTGGCCAAGGGCAGTGCGGCATTCTCCGGACTGGACGTGTGGACCTTGACGTTCGAAGCGGCGGTTTCCGTCGCCGAACCATTGGCACCCACGTCTCCTTCGTAGACCGCTCCCTCGGTCCCGTCGACGGTGACCACCTCACCGGTGCGCAGTACCGTCGTTGCGGTGCGCGCTCCGACCACGCACGGAACGCCGAGTTCCCTCGACACGATCGCGGCGTGACACGTGATGCCACCGCCGTCGGTCACCAGAGCGCCGGCGCGACGCATGATCGGCACCCAGTCGGGGCTCGTCATACGCGCCACGAGGATCTCGCCCGCGAGGAATTCATCGCCCTGGTCGGGTGAGTTCATGATGCGCACCGCGCCGACCGCACGTCCGGACGATGCCGCGAGGCCCTGGATCAACGGTCGTTTCACTTCCGTCACTTGCGACGCCGCAGGTGCTGGAGCGCCGAGGGTCGTGATCGGACGCGACTGGACAAGGTACTGGCGCCCGTCGGCGATCGCCCACTCCGTGTCCTGGGGCGAACCGTAGTGCGCTTCGGTAGCGAGACCGAGTCGGGCCAGATCCACAGCCTCGTCGTCGCTCAGGACGCGACGCGAACCCTCGTCGGGACTGAGGTCAACGTGCAGGTCGGCGCCGTCGGGCCCTCGCACGAGCTTGAAGTCCTTGGTGCCGACGCGCACGTGCAGCAAGGTTGGTCCGGTCTTGGCGAGAATGTACGTGTCGGGTTCGACCTCGCCGCTCACGACCACTTCGCCCTGACCGAAGGCCGCGTCGATGACGACGCGCGACGTGTCGCCCGTCGAGGGATCGGCCGTGAACATCACGCCTGAACGCTCCGAGGGAATCATTTCCTGGACGATGACGCCCATCGCCGGGACGTCATCAAGTGACTTGGTCACACGGTAGGAGATCACGCGTGCGCCGTAGAGCGACGCCCAGCAGTCGACGACCCTCTTCAGCAGGTCGTTGTCGCCGGCCACGTTGGTGAACGTGGCGTTCATTCCGGCGAATGAGGTGTCGCCGGCGTCCTCACCGGTGCCCGACGACCGCACCGCCACGCGCACACCGTCGCCCAGCTGGTGGTAGGCGTCGAGAATCGCCTTGGCCAGGTCCTCGGGCAGGACCAGACTGCGGATGAGGCGCTGGGTCTCATCGGCCACGCGAGTGAGATCCGACGTCTTCTCCGCGTTGACGCCCGTAAGCAGCGTCGCGAGGGCGGTCGCGATGTCGCCGGTCTCGAGGGCGTAGCGGTACGCGTCAGAGGTGACGACAAATCCCGGAGGAACCGGTAGGCCCGCGGCGGTTATCTCGCCCAGGTTGGCGCCCTTTCCGCCCACGAGCGCAACGTCAGCCAGGCGAATCTTGTTGAACCATCGCACGAGTTCCATGATCACTCTCCGATCCATCGGCACCTGAAGGCGCACCTCCATTCTGGGGGTCGTGGCGCCAAAGTGACTAGAGAATTAAGTCACTGAATCAGAGGAAATCGCAGTGCCCGCCTCGTGGTCGCGGACGTGACGCCTCAGTGACCGGCGACCGATGCCAACGTGAACCACCGCCGCTCGTCGAAGCCTTCGAGCGACTGTTCCAAGTAGCGATGGATGACTCCTACACGATAGGACCAAGGTCACTAGTTGTCGATTCAACTCGTCGACCGTCGGTGGGCGTGAGAAGATAAAGGGGAGACTTTCCGGAAACTGAGGAACGCGGGTGTCACACGATTCTGATCACGACGTGCGGACAGCGAGTAGTGCGTCGCTGGTCGGTGCCGGCTTCGAGATGAACGTCTATCCCGAGGAACTCGAGCGCGACGTGACGACGACGACGGGACTCTCCCTCCACCTGCGGCCCATCCGTCCAAGTGACGCTGATCCACTCGTGGCGTTTCACCAGCGACTCTCACCGGGAGCTGTCTATCGTCGTTATTTCTCGTGGCACCCCGAGTTGTCGGCGAAGGAGGTCAATCGCTACACGAACGTCGACTACGTCGAACGACTCGCGCTCATCGTCACCGACGGTGACGACCTCGTCGCGGTCGGACGTTACGATCGCATTCCAGCAACGCACGACGCGGAGGTCGCGTTCCTCGTGGCCGACCAGTATCAGCACCAAGGTATCGGACTGATGCTCTTGCACAACCTGGCCGGGGCCGCCCGTGCACGCGGCATCACGAGTTTCAGCGCCGAAACGCAGGCGGACAATCGCAATATGGTGAACGTCTTTCGCGAGTCGGGCTTTCACGTACGTTCGACGATCGACGCGGAGGTGCTGAGCGTTCGGTTCTCAATCGAACCTGATGAACCAGATCACTCGGCGGGTAGAGCCGAAGAGGTCGCCCACGACGCTGACGACGCTGACGACGCTGACGACGCTGACGACGCTGACGACGCTCAGAGTACCTGATGCTGATCGTCAACGAGCTCCATGACGACTCGGGTCACGAAGAGCAAGGCCACCCTGAACGGCCCGACCGCACGCGTGCGGTCATGGATGGCGTGGCCGAGTTGGGCCTTGGCAGCGATCTCGAGTTCGCCACCTCGCGCGTCGCAACGCGGGCTGAGCTCACGCGCGTGCACGAGGGTGCGTACCTCGACGAGCTGGGGCTCTTCTGCTACGAGGGCGGGGGTGACATCGACCAGGACACTTACGCCACCTTTGACTCGTGGAGGATCGCGCAGTACGCGGCTGGCGGTGGCCTCGCGGTGATAGAGCAGCTCCGCGAACGCGACGAGGGAGTAGGACTGGTCGTCACGCGCCCGCCTGGTCACCACGCGCTGCGAGATCGGGCAATGGGTTTCTGCCTGTTGAACAACGTCGCGGTCGCGGCCGCGTCGCTCACGGCTTTAGGCGAGCGCGTGCTCATCGTCGACTGGGACGTCCATCACGGCAACGGCACGCAGACGATCTTTTGGAACGACCCCAACGTCTTGTACGTCTCCACGCACGAGTGGCCGCTCTTTCCCGGTAGCGGTACGCCTTACGAGATCGGCGGCGTCGAGGCCCTGGGCAAGACCGTGAACATCCCGCTGCCCCCGGGCGCGACGGGCGACGTCGTTCAACGATCAATCGAGCAGGTGGCCGAACCCGTCATCGACGAGTTCGCACCGACCTGGGTGCTGGTCTCGGCGGGCTTTGACGCGCACCGCGACGATCCCCTGGCGTCACTTGCGCTCTCGAGCGGTGACTTCGGCGCGCTCGCCAAGAAAGTGGGCACGTTCGCTCCGGGTTCGGGACGGCTGGCTCTGTTCCTCGAAGGTGGCTACGACCTGCGTGCATTGCGCACGTCGGTCGCTTCGACCCTGAGTGCGTTGCTGGGTGGCGACTACGTATCGGATGCGACAACGAACGGCGGCCCCGGCAGCGAACACGTAGTGAAGGCGAGCCAAGGTCGCCTCTCGGCCCTGCGCCTCGCCCACGATGTCGCCGCACACAAGGAGCGTGCCTAATGAAGCCCATCCAGACCGTTGTCGTTGGCTTTGACGGTTCACCCGACGCCGAAGCGGCGGTTCGCTGGGCCCTGTCACTGGCGCGCCAGGTCGACGTTGCCGTGGTCCTCGTCCACGCCGTTGGTTTGCTCGAACCTACTCGGCATGCCAACATCGCCGCCGAACTCGAGTCCGCCATGCGCCGGCTCACGACCGAGTGTGGCGTGGAACCAGGTCGGGTGAGATTGGACGTCGTTGACGGTGACGCGTGCTCGGTGCTGTTGCGTTGCGCCGAGGAGCCGCTGCGCGCCAGTCTGCTGGTGGTCGGATCGCGCGGTGTCGGCGCTCACGCGGGCCTCCTGCTCGGCAGCACCAGCCTGGAGCTCGCTGAGCACTCGACGATTCCCCTCGTGGTCGTGCCCAACGTTGAGCTCGGCGAGTAACTGACGTCCGCTACGGGTGCACCAGGTTCACCACGTCTCGTGGTGAAAATGACGAGTCGTGGCACCCGAAGCCCTCAAAGAGCGGATGATGGTCCGACGAGCGGTAGAATTGCGTGCGTGAGGCCAGCTTGATCGCTGGCGTTCGTGCTGGTGGCAGCATGAAAAGAGCCGTACCCAGAGAGGGTGAATCCAGCCGGAGGTTGGACACAGCATGAAGAAGAAGGACCCCTTCGTTCTACGACACCTCGCCAACATCCAACCCGAACTGTGGTGGCTGGATTCGGATCCGCTGGAACCCGCGCCCCACGCCGCACTGATCGGCGACGTCGGAGCGGACCTCTGCGTCGTCGGCGCCGGCTACACCGGACTCTGGACCGCGTTGCTCGCCAAGGAGCGAGAACCAAGCCGCAAGGTCGTCGTTCTCGAGCAGTACGAGACTGGCGCGGGGGCCTCGGGGCGCAACGGCGGCTTCTGCTCCGCGTCGCTCACCCACGGCTTCAGTAACGGCATGCACCGTTTCGCCGACGAGATGCCCGTCATCGAGCGGCTGGGTCGCGAGAACCTCAACGAGATCGAGGACACGATCCGCCGCTACGACATCGTGTGCGACTGGGAGCGAACCGGCGAGCTGCGCGTGGCGGTCGCCCCGTGGCAGTTGCGGTCGATGGAGAACGAGGCGAAACTGCGCAACGAGATGGGCGACAATGTCCAGGTGCTCTCGCGCGAGGAAGTCCAGGCCCGGGTGCATTCGCCGCTGTACCAGGGCGGGCTGTTCGACCCTGACGGCACGGCACTCGTTGATCCCGCTCGACTCGTCTGGGGTCTCGAACGGGCGTGTCTCAAACTGGGCGTGACCATCTACGAGAACTCCAGGGTCGAGTGGCTCGAGGACGTCGACGACGCCGTTCGGATACACACGCCCTACGGCGCGGTGACGGCCGCGCGCGTCGCGCTCGCCACCAATGTCTGGGCCTCCCTCGTGCGCTCGGCGCGCAAGTACGTGGTACCGGTCTACGACTTCCAGTTGGTCACCGAGCCGCTCTCACCCGAACAGCTCGAGAGCATCGGTTGGAACGGGCGAGAAGGCGTCGCCGACGCGGGCAACCAGTTCCACTACTACCGCCTCACCAAGGACCACAGCATCCTCTGGGGCGGGTACGACACGATCTACAACTTCCGCGGCAAGGTGCGGCGCGAGTACGAGTTCAACGCCGAGACCTACGCGACGCTCGCCGACCATTTCCTGAAGACCTTTCCCCAGCTCGCCGGTATCAAGTTCACGCACGCCTGGGGCGGGGCGATCGACACGTGCACCAGGTTCTCGCCGTTCTGGGGAACCGCTTATGGCGGCAAGGTCGCCTACGTGCTCGGCTACACGGGACTGGGCGTCGCCTCGACGCGCTTCGGTGCGTTAGCGATGCTCGACCTGCTCGACAACCTCGACACGGAACGGACGCGCCTCGCGATGGTGCGAAAGAAGCCAATGCCGTTCCCGCCCGAGCCATTCAAGTGGCTCTTCATCTCCTTGACCCAACGCGCGATCCGGCGTGCCGACGAGAACGAGGGTCGTCGAAACCTTTGGCTGAAGATCATGGACCTCTTCGGCCTCGGTTTTGATTCGTAGTAGCCAACGAACAGCGCAGGGGCGGTTCTAGTCTTCGCTGCTCGCTTCACTCCCCATCAGGTCCGAGATCATGTTGACGACCGTCGGGTCAGTCAAGGTCGTGACGTCACCCAACGGGCGGTTCTCGGCCACGTCGCGAAGGAGGCGTCGCATGATCTTGACTGACCTGTTCTTGGGCAACTCGGGGGTCAAGATGATCTGGCGAGGCTTCGCGATGGGACTGATGACCTTGGCCACGTGCATACGCAACTCCTCGATCACCAGAACTTGGTCCTTGCCGGCGTCATCAGCCGACATCTACAGCGTGACGAACGCGACGATCGCTGCCTCGGCGACCGCCGGGTGAACGACGTGTAGGGCGTGCTCCACCTCCGTGGTCGACAATCGGTGTCCCGAGATGTTCATGACGTCGTCAATGTGACCAAGCAGCCACAGGTCGCCGTCGCTGAACCACTTCGCGAAGGGCAGATCCCACTCGAGCGTGATCGTCGGTTCATCGTGCCACGTCAGGCGTTCGGCTTCGCGGCGCCACCAAGTGACCGGATCGGCGGCGGCTTCTTCATAGATCGAAGGCTGGGCGTTGGCCTGCTTTGAGAATTCCGGACTCGGCGCGAAACTGCGCGTCTCGTCAAGCCATGTTTCTAACTTTGCTTCGGCCATACTGCTCTCCCGCTCACGAACTCGAATCGGCGATCTCGAGATTTTTGGCTACGCACCAAAACTAATTTGCTGAGGGTACCGGCAGGTTGCCCGAAATACCAACAGCGCCCTAGCCGGATGGCTGGGGCGCTGTTGGCGGTTGGGTCCGGTGGCAAGCCACCAGTGACCAGTACGTTAGCCGAGCGGACCGACCGGGAGGACCACCTTTTTGTGGGTGTCGTTTATGACCCCGGCAGCCGACGCGTACCAGGCCGCAGCCGCAGTCGCGAGACCGGTCCATCCACCCGCCTTCACTATGCTCGAGTGGGCACCTACCGCCCCCCAGTTACCGATGGCGAGCAAGACCAACGTGATGAACAGCAGCACGAATACCGCCAAAACGGCCATATTGACCTTCGAGGAGGCGATCATCATGTAGAACGTGAAAATCGCCCACGCCAGCAGGAAGATGCCGGTCGAGCCATTCGCCCCGAAGGCCTTCTGCCAGTAAATCAAGGCGTACAACGCAAGCCAGAAGGCTCCGAAGGAGCTGAACGCCAAAGCACCAAAGGTGTTCTTGCGCACGAATTCCCACATTCCCGCGAGCAGCTGCGTTATGCCACCGTAGAAGAACGCAAGCGACAGTGCCGCCGCGACGCCAGCGCCCTTCCAAAGCCCGGCGTTCGCGCTGCTGAGACAGAACGTCGTCATGGCGAATCCAGCGAGTCCTAACGGACCTGGATCAGCCACCTTATGTTCAGCGGCCATGTAATGCTGTTCATCGGCCATGTAATGCCCCCAATTTCATTGAACATCGAGCCACCGGGTTTGACGGCCCACATTCGATTAAACCCCAGCCCCACTTGAAAACGAGGGATTGTCGGTCGCTAATTTGTGAATTTCTTCACATTTGAAGCGTTGTGAGGGAAAAATTAAGGTCCACTGGCCAAATCTCCACAAAACTCGCGACTCGATCAGTCGAGGGCGCGACGAAACGAACCTATGAACGATTCGATCTCCTTGGTTCCAGCACCGTCGAGGATGATCTGGACGAGCGCCGAACCGACGATCACGCCGTCGCTCACGGCGGCGGCCTCTCGGGCCATCTCGGGTGTCGCGATACCAATGCCGACGTACGCCGGAACGTCCGAAGAGGCGCGGATGGTCTCGACGACTCGTCGGGCGTCCCCGATGTCTGCTGCCTGACCGGTGACGGCCATTCGCGCCGAGGCGTAGGCGAAGCCCTGGGTCACCGCGGTGAGTCGTCGCACCCGATCCGGGTCGGTGGACGGGGCGAAGAGGAAGATGGTGGCGACGTCGTGATCGTCACAGGCCCGCGCCCACTCGACCGACTCTTCAAGGGAGAGGTCCGGAACGATCGCTCCGGCGATGCCGCTCGCCTGCAATTTTCCGGCCGCTCGTTCGAGGCCGTAATGGTGGAACACGTTGTAGTACGTCATCGCCACCAGCGGTGCCGTCGCCGAGAGGCTCGCGAGATCGGTGCAGAGTGAGTCGAGTGTCGTGCCGGCGTTCAGTGCGCGCAGCGCCGCCGCTTGGATCACCACGCCGTCCATCATGGGATCGGAGAACGGAATGCCAATCTCCACGGCGTCGGCGCCGGCGAGGATCGCCGCCTCCACGTGGCGCACCCAGTCCGGCGTCAGGCCGGCCACGAAATAGGGAACGAGCGCTTTTCTCCCCGAGTCGCGCAGGTCGCGCAAGCTGGTCTCGAGTGTCTTCACGCTTTGCCTCGCAGAATCGCGCGGACCTGGACCACGTCCTTGTCGCCGCGTCCGGACAGGTTCAAGAGCACGGTTGATCCGAGCGGAATGAGGTCACCCGCCGCCTGCGTGATCCAGGCGACGGCGTGGGCGGTTTCGAGTGCCGGGATGATGCCTTCGAGTTCACTCAGCAACATGAGCGCGCCGATGACGTCCTCATCACCAATCGCGTAATACTCCGCGCGTCCGCTCTCGGCGAGGTGGGCGTGCTCAGGCCCGATCCCGGGATAGTCGAGTCCGGCCGAAATCGAATGCGCCTCCTCGATCTGGCCAAACTCGTCTTGCATCAGCAGCGACTTCATCCCGTGCAGTACGCCGGGCGATCCCTTGCCGACGGCTGAACCGCCCGCCGCCTCGATGCCCACGAGCCGGGCGGACGAGTTGGCGAATCCCGCGAAGACGCCCGCGGCATTCGAGCCGCCACCCACGCACGCGACAACCATGTCAGGCGTGCCGACTCCCAGCTCGTTCAACTGGCGCGACGCCTCCCTGCCGATGATGCTCTGCATCTCGCGCACCATCCACGGAAACGGGTGCGGTCCCATGACCGAACCGAGGCAGTAGTGCGTGTCGTCGACGCACGTCACCCACTCGCGCATCGCTTCGTTGACTGCGTCTTTCAGGGTTCGACTACCCGACAGCACCGGTACGACGGTTGCACCCAGCAGTTCCATTCGAAAGACGTTGAGCGATTGACGCTCGGTGTCGACCTCTCCCATGAAGACCGTGCACTCCAGGCCCAATCGTGCAGCTGCGGTGGCGGTGGCGACGCCGTGTTGACCGGCGCCGGTCTCGGCGATGACCCGATGCTTGCCCATCCGGCGAGTGAGCAGTGTCTGGCCGATCACGTTGTTGATCTTGTGCGACCCCGTATGGGCGAGGTCCTCTCGCTTGGCAAAGATTCGAATTCCCAAGCGCTCGGAGAGCCGATCGAGCGGCGTCACCGGTGTTGGTCGTCCCGCGAAGACGCGCAGCACCCGCTCGTACTCTTCAAGGAAGACCGGGTCGACCCACGCCTCACGGAACGCCTGTTCGAGCTGAAGACACGCCGGCATCAGCGCCTCGGGCACGAAGCGGCCTCCGAAGTTGCCGAATCGTCCCCGCTCGTCTGGGGCCGACATAAACGTCGAGTTTTCAGACACCGCGTTCCTCTCGTTGGGCGTAGTGGCGCTGAGCCGCGCCCACAAAGTTCATCACAAGTTCGCGGTCCTTCACGCCGGGCGCGGATTCGACTCCGGTCGCGACGTCGACACCCCACGCACCGGTCGTCTCAATCACGCGAGCGACGTTCGTGACGTCAAGACCACCCGCAACGATGACCGGCACGCTGAACGATCGATTCGCGAGGTCATCCCACGAGTGCGCCGCACCGCTTCCCGGCGTGGGGCCATCCACGAGAACCGCGTCGACCGCACCCTCGTCGAGAGTGAAGAACTCGCTTTCGCCGACTGAGAGGGCCTTGATGACCAAGAGCCCACGTCGTCGAAGCTCGTTCAGCACTTGATCATCGAGCACACCGTGGACCTGGACGGCGTCGAGCGACACCTGCTCCACGGCGTGAAGAATGACGTCGGGTTCATCATTGCGAAAGACGCCGACGACGAGTATCGCGCCCTTCGCGTACTGAGCGATCTCGCGAGCGCTGTCGAGTGACAGCTGACGACGGGACTGGGCGAAGATGAGCCCAAGCGCCGACGCCTGCGCGTCAATCACCAATTGCGCGTCGAGCGTCGAGGTGACACCGCAGACCTTGACAAATGAAGCGAGATCGGAGAGATCAGCCACGGTGGACCCTGGACGTGGCGGCGAACGAACGGACGAGTTCCTCGCGCTCAGCGGATCGGATGAACGCTTCGCCGACGAGCACCGCGTCAAAACCCGCCTCGCCCGCGCGCAGCACGTCGACCGGTGCTGAGAGACCCGACTCGGCGACGGTTACGACGTTGCGAGGTAGCGACGCCATCACCGCGACGGCCTGATCGGTGTCAACTT
>OCZT010008351.1_pt1 | contig 10079 bp, 15 predicted proteins | sample 1539031 | NCBI WGS metagenome assembly OCZT01 (sample SAMEA3539308, study PRJEB22396) | soil metagenome | biome: tundra; feature: field; material: soil | place: USA | collected 2010-05 | depth 0.15 m
CAGCCAGGCCACTCGCTCAGCCGGGCCACTCGGCAGCCAGGCCACTCGCTCAGCCAGGCCACTCGCTCAGCCGGGCCACTCGGCAGCCAGGCCACTCGCTCAGCCGGACCACTCGGCAGCCAGGCCACTCGCTCAGCCGCGCTCGAGTACCACCCGGCCGCGCTTGACCACAATCCGAGCCGGTCGCGTCCCCAGCCAATACGGCAATTGCTCAACCGAAGGCATGTCCCACACAACCAGGTCTGCCTGCTTGCCCGTTTCTGTGGACCCGATCTCGTCGCCAAGGGCCAGCGAGTGAGCGGCGTTGATCGTGGCTGCCACCAGCGCCTCCGCGGGCGTAAGGCCCATCTCCAGGCAGGCGATCGACATAATTAGCGGCAAGCTCACCGTGGGACTTGTACCGGGGTTCAAATCCGTGGCCAGCGCCACGGGCACTCCCACTTCGATGAAGCGCCGCGCGGGAGCAAAGTGGTGCGTGCCAAGGAGCCAACTCGTGGCCGGCAGCAACGTGGCGACCACCGTGTGACCTTCGTCGGCCGCGCGGGCCAGGGCAGCAACGCCGGCATCCGACGGCGCGGCCAGATGATCCGCGGAAACGCAGCCCAACTCGGCAGCCAGCTCGGCACCGCCCGACGGAGCCAACTCGTCCGCGTGGATTCGGAACTTGAGCCCGTAGTGTTCCGCGGCCAAGAGAATCCGCGCCGACTGGCCCGGGTTGAAGACGCCGGCCTCGCAGAAGACATCGCAGAAACGGGCGATCCCCTGCCCAGCGACGAGCGGCAACTGATCCCGAATGATGTGGGCGACGTAGGCATCCGTTCCGTTGGGCACTTCGCGATATTCCGCAGGGACTGCGTGCGCACCCATATACGTGGGCACGAGCTGGATCGGCCCCTCCAAATCCAGGCGGCCAATGACATCCAGCAGACGAAGCTCCGTCGCCAGCTCCAGCCCGTAGCCGGATTTCGCCTCGGCGGCGGTTGTGCCGCAAGCGAGCATCTCGTCCAGCCGCCGGCGCGCACCTTCCAGCAACTCCGGTCCAGTTGCGGCGCGGGTCGCGGCCACGGTGGAGAGAATCCCGCCACCCGCGGCCAGCACTTCCATGTATCCGGCGCCGCTGTATCCGGCGCCGCTGTATCCGGCGCCGCTGTACCCGGCGCCGCTGTATCCGGCGCCGCTTTATCCGGCGCCGCGGGCGCGCATCTGCCACTCCAGCGCGCGAGTGCCCGCGAAGACGAGGTGGGTGTGGACGTCGATGAGCCCGGGCGTGACCAGGCTGCCGGCCGCATCCAAGCGGTGGAATTCTGCGAGGGGATGGCCGGCGGACTCTATCTGGCGGTGGACGTCTGCCGCCGGTCCGGCGGCGATCAGCCGGTCGTCCCACGCTGCCACGGCAAGGGCCCGGTCCGGTCCGCCCTCAAGTACGGCCGCATCATCTTGAGAAGAGCCTCGGCGCAGACCACCGGCCAGGGTCGCGATGGAGCCGATGTTCTAGATCAGAAGGCCGTGCCGTCCGGCATCCCGCTCGCTCACCCGCGCCGGACCGCTTCCAGCCGCAGCTCCAACGCCTGGAGCGGCGAGAAGTCGCGCAGCTTCAGGAACTCGGCGGCGCCGGCCAGCCTTTCGGTCTGAGGGTGGTTCTGTGAAATGCCGGCGTGGTCGGCGACGTCCAGCAGCGCCCCGATCGGCGCCAACCCGATCAATTCAGACTCCAGCAGATGCACGCCGTCTTCGGCCGCCTCCGCCCGGACCGCTTCCCAGATGAGCCAGAGAGGCGTCGTGTGGAAGTCCAGCAGGTTCATCGAGACCTGGGCTCGATCAAGCTCGGCGATCCGGAAGCCCTTGGCCTGGACTCGCGGCAGCCCGCCGCTGGACTCCCGTATCCGGCGCGCGATCCGCTGAGCCAGCTCCACGTCGCGGCTCTCGAGGTTGATGTTGTAGGCGATCAGGAACGGCCGCGCGCCCACGGCCATCGCCCCGGCCCGCGGATGCAGAACCGATGGACCGAAGTCCGGCTCCCGGCCCGGCTCACCGATATGCGTCTTGAGGCCCTCGTACTGCCCGCGGCGGATGTCTGCCAGCCGCTCGCGAGTCGGCGAGGTGGAAGCTTCGCCGTACAAGTAGACCGGCAGGGCGAAACGCTCTGCCATCTGCGCACCGAACGTTCGGGCCAGTTCGATGCAGTCGGCCATGGTGGCGTCGGCCAATGGAATAAACGGCACCACGTCCACGGCCCCGATGCGCGGGTGCTCGCCGGAGTGGTGGTCCATGTCTATCTCGGCGACCGCCACCGCCACAGCCCGCTCAAGGGCCTCAAGGATCGGGGCCGGCTCGCCCGCCAACGTAAAGACGCTGCGGTTGTGGCTGGCGTCGCTCGTGCGATCGAGCAGATGCGCGCCCGGAACCCGCTCGACGGCCGCGGCAATCTTGTCCACGACTTCGATCCGGCGGCCCTCGCTGAAGTTTGGGACCGACTCGACGAGCTTCGTAACGGCACCTCCGAGACCACCCGATACCTACCTCTGCGCATATCGTGTCACAAGATCAATGCGACTGATCGCCTAGTGCCAGATTAGGCCGCCCCAAATAGCATGCCGCGCGATGGGAGGACGGGCATGACAGGAATGGGCAGGCCGCCGTTGTGGCGGCAGGGTGATTTCGCGAAGATCTGGTCCGCCGCGACCGTTTCGGCCATGGGCAGTGAGGTCACGATCATCGCCTTGCCCTTCCTCGCCCTAACGATGCTCGGCGCGAGCGTGTTCCAGGCCTCGCTGCTGGCCGCGGTCGAGATACTGCCGTTCTTGCTTTTCACTCTTCCGGCTGGAGCATGGCTGGATCGCGTGCGGCGGCGCCCCATCTTGGTCGCTGCCGACATCGCCCGTGCGATCACGCTGTTCTCCATCCCGGTCGCATTTGTCGCCGGCGCGCTCACGCTGTGGCAGCTCTACGTGGTCGCCTTCGTCACCGGAACGGTGACGGCCTTCTTCGACATTGCGGACCAGTCGTACCTTCCTGCCATTCTGGATCGGGACGATCTGGTGGATGCCAACGCCCACCTCCAGATCAGCTGTTCGGTCGCCCAGATCGGCGGGCCAATCGTCGGCGGCAACATCATTGCGTTGGTCGCCGCCCCCGTGGGCGATCGCCGTGGACGCACTCAGCTTCCTGTTCTCCGGCGCGCCCATCAGCGCGATTCGGCGCAGCGAGGAGAAGCCGGTCCGCCGTGTGGACGATTCGGGCCGGCCGGCCTCGATTCGATCGGAGGTCGCCGAGGGCCTGAGATATGCCCTCGGGCACCAGTATCTGAGGCCGATCGCGGCCTGCACCGGGATCAGGTGTCAACTGCGAACTGCGAACGATCACTCGTATAGTGTCGGGGCGCCACTCCTCGCTAGCCGACCAAATCCAAGACGTCCGATGCCTGGACACCGGAAGATCGTCGGCGGGTCATGCGGAGCGCGCCGAGCGCACCGAGCGCAGCCGTGGCTCGGCGCCACCCATAGTCACGAGGACCCGGCCCCGGTAGAGACGAGGGATCCAGATCCCCGATGAACGGGTTCGCGCCGAAATCACCCGCCAGGAGGCGCACTTGCTGAAGCCCGGAGGCATCCTGATCCACAGCGATGCCCGCGACCTAGGGGCTCGAACAATGCGCTCCTCGCCGCCTTGACGCACCATCCGAATACGCGTACGCTAGGACGTACGCATAAGGATCCACGTCAATGATCACCGTCACAGCAACCGAAGCGCGCAAGCAGCTCTACAAACTCCTGGACGACGTGTCCGAGTCGCACGAGCCGGTCCAGATCACCGGCAAACGCGGCAATGCCGTGCTGGTCGGAGAGGACGACTGGCGCGCCGTTCAGGAGACTCTGTACCTCGTGTCGATTCCGGGCATGCGCGAGTCCATCGTCGAGGGCATGGCGACGCCTGCGGAGGAACTCGACGGCGAACTCCGCTGGTGAGCTGGCGGCTCGTCTACACGAAGCAGGCCCAAAAGGACGCTGAGAAGCTGGCCGCAGCCGGCCTGAAGACCAAGGCTCAATCCCTGCTGGCGGTTCTCGAAGAGAACCCCTACCACGCGCCGCCCCCCTTCGAGAAGTTCGTCGGCGACCTCGCCGGCGCGTACTCCCGGCGCATCAGCATTCAGCACCGCCTGGTCTACCAGGTCGTTGACGATGCCAGGACCGTGAAGGTGCTCCGCATGTGGACACACTATCAGTAGGTCCGTGTAGCGAATCGATCGGAGTGCTGGGGCTGACGCCGCCGCTCCGGCGACTGACTCCGAAATCCATGTCGGCACCACTATTCTGCACTTGGGAACCGCAGGTTCAAATCCTCTCGCCCCGACCATACCCAACAATTCCCGTCAAGGTGGCCGGCACGGCGTAGGCGAAGCCTTGGGCCGTGCCCTCACCTCGCCCCCCTCTACTAGGTCGGGCGCTCCGGCGGACCTGCGGCCACAGCCGGGCGCCCTCCCGCACCTGCTTCATCTTGAGCGCGGCGTGTCCAGGCCGGTCACCTGTTGCATCGAGCACCATGCCAGCGTGCTCTCGGAAGGTCCCTCGGAATGGCTGGCTACAATTTCCTATACGAGATTGAACTGCGCGTCGTACCGGCTGACAACCTGAATCGACACCAACGCCCTCTTAGCCTTGGGTACATAGCTCGGAGACAGGGAATGCGCAGGCGAAAGACCTTCGTGGCCGGTGCCATTGCGATTGCTGTGCTGGTCGTCGTGGCGGCCACGAAAGCCCCGTTTGGGCTCGGCGGCCAGACCGGTGCCTCGGCTGGGCGGTCGACCCAGCAGCCAACTGTGTCGCAGTCAAGGCCCTCTTCGGCACCGGCGACGGTCGCACTTGATCGGTTCGAAGGCGGCGGTGCCAGTTTCGACTACCCAGCGAATTGGCGCTTTCTCGCAGCCTACGTCAACCCTACCTTCCCGTTGCTTTACGGCCCGGTGCTGGGTGTCGGCAGCTGGGCGTTCGTATGCGCCGAAGGCGGGTGCGGCCCTCAAATGCGCGCCACCCCTAACGGCGTCATTGTCCAGTTCAGCAGACTGGGTGGCCATCTGAGCGAGAACCCAACATCCGCGCCAGATGCAATGCGGCTCGCGGATGGTTTCACGGCGCAGAACGTGACGGACACCGACACCAAGAGCATCTGGCTCGTGCTCCCGCCAACGCAGGACTCCCCAATCGCTGGGTTGGGCCCTACGACCATCGAGGCCGATTACGGGTCCGGCGACGTCCAGGTTGCGCGCTCTGAGGTTCGCAGCCTGATCCTAAGCCTGCATTTCGGGCCGCAGTTAGATCTACCCCTCGCATCTCCGTATCAGCCGGGCGCCACCGCAATGCGATCGAGCGCGTCCGGTTCGCCCCTCCCAACTGGCGGGATATCGAGAGACAAGGCTATCGAGATTGCCAAGACGTTCAGTGCGCTGCCTGCTGTCGTATCTACCGAAGTAGGCAGCATCGGCGACCTCTACTCGGACTTTCTTCCGACTGGCATCGGAGAGCCGACTCGTCTCGTCTGGATGGTCACCTTGGCCAGCACGGTCAGTATTTGCTCAGGCGCCCTAAGCAATCAATCCTGTTCGGTGCCCAACACAAGATTCTTCCTTGACTATCGCACCGGTGACTGGCTGCTCGCTACCGGCTGAGCGCCGAACGTCCTCCAGACTCGCTGCCTCACGGATAGGTTATCCATCCAGGGTGTCGGCTATCCAACTCGTCCCACAATCCGGCACGTGGGAAACCGCCGTTCAAATCCATTGGCCCCGTCGAGCAACGCGACTTCGATCACCAACCCGGCAGCCAGGGCGATCTCGTATCTCAGTTGGAAAGTGTGGCTGGTACTCCTCTCGCCCCGACCAAACAGGCATGTGCCGCCCACCCGGTTGTCGCTGGTCAAAGGAAATCGATCCTGACGCGTCAGATCGCTCCCCGCGTCAGGCTGTGGCCGATCCTGCAACGACTGTGACGTGGATCGGTAGGGATGGCCAGCCGGCGTCTGTCGTCAGCAGCAGGGCAGCGCCCAGCTCAACCGCCGTGGCCACGACCAGCGCATCCGGCAGCCGCAACTTGGTTCCGTGCTGGGCTCTAAGCTTGGCCGCGGTGGCGGCGATTTCCCGAGTTGCCGGCTCCACGCGAGCCGGAAGAGCCGCGAGAAACTCGTCGACCTTGGCGGCCGCGTTCGCACCCTGCCGGAAAGGGCCGACGAGTACCTCGGCGTAGGCAGAAGCTGGGATGGCCAACTCTTCGCCGCGACTCCGGGCGCGAGTCAGGGCCTCCCTGGCCGCCGCATGGTGAGCGTCGCTCGCATCGAGAATCGCGATGATGATGCCGGCGTCGAGGATCGTCAGCGCCATTCGTGGCGCAGTTCGTCAAGTTGATCCGGAGCGAACGCGCCCGTCAAGGCGCCGGCAAATCGATCGACCGGATCCTCCTCGCGGACCAGGATCAACTCACCGGGCCGGCCAGCCTCAGCTCGGAGGCGATCGCCCACCTTGAGTCCAGCTCGAACGAGGGCGTCCTGGGGGATCGTCACCTGATTCTTGGCGCTCACCCTCGTGTAACCTCGACGGCGGGCGGTCTTTACTCGTGTACCCATGGGTAAAGCTTACGCCCACGAGGTCTCTTCGACAAGATCGACCCGGAACGCAAAGGTCGTCGTTGTTGGCATGCGCTACACGACCTCGACCTCCGGCCCAGCAGCAGGCGCGATCTCATATCTCAGTTGGAAAGTGTGGGCCTGACTCCTCTCGCCCCGACCATAACCAGCTCCTACGCTCAAGACGACGCCAGCCCCGCGTCTTGCCTTCTCTTGTATCCGTTCCCAGTCAAGGCCTATGTGAACGGATACGTCTCCAATGCAGCGCAAGGGTTCACGACGGCGAGATTCGTGAACGCTCTACGGCGGCAAGCCTCGGTTGGCGCTACCGGCTGCGAGCCCTGGCCTCACCGGCAGCGCGATCCCAAAGGCTGTGATCCAGGCCCTTGGCCTCGATCAACTTCAAGGAGCCTATGGGCCCAAACGTCCACGTTCCGAGTGCCAGCGAACTTGCGCCCTCAGCGAAACCACTCACCTCGGCCAGTACGTTGCCGTGGAGCGGATAGCCCTTGGCCAGGGTCTCGTTGGGAAGCAGTTGCACCGCGGGAATCATCGACAGCTCCTCCGGCGGGACCGGCGGCTCGTCGTCCTTTCCGTCCTTGCAGAACGGCTGGATGACCAGCGTCGTTCCGTCCCAGCGCAGCAGGTAGTTGCCCAGTTTGTCGCCGATCACACCGACGCCTTCGGGCGTGACTACGGTGGCAAAGTCCAGCAGCTCGTCGTCCGACAGGAAGCCGAGCACCGGCTGGCGGAGTTGTCGGGCGGCGACGGCGGCGACCGTCAGCCAGGCCAATTGCTCGAAGGCCTCCTCGTCCTGTCCGAGCACGCGAAGGGCGTCGACATATGCGGGCGCCAGCGGCCGAGCCGCGCGAATTACAGCTCGGTCGCCCGGCTTGGGCTCGGCAACGCCAAAGTCCAGCAGCCACAGCCCGCGGCCGACCAGCTCGAAGAGCCGATAGCCGTATGCCCGTTCAAGTGCAGTCAGGCCCGCACTCTCCGGCCTGGACCGGACAAGCACGCCCTGGACGCGATAACCCAACCTGCCACCCCGTCGTTGCTTAGGGCGAGGACTCTACAATTTGCCGGCGCCGCCGTCATCGAGCATTGGAATGCGGACTCTGCGCTCCCCGGCGACTTCCACCGCGCGGTCGTAGCCGGCGTCTGCGTGACGAATGACGCCCATGCCCGGGTCGGTGGTCAGGACCCGTTCCAACTTCTGGGCGGAGAGGTCCGTGCCGTCGGCAACGATCACCACCCCGGCATGCTGAGAGTACCCGATCCCCGCTCCTCCGCCGTGATGGATGCTCACCCAACTGGCCCCGGAGGCGGTGTTGATAAGTGCATTTAGGAGTGGCCAGTCCGCAATTGCGTCCGAGCCGTCGCGCATGGCCTCTGTTTCGCGGTTCGGGGACGCAACGGAACCGGAGCCCTGGTGGTCGCGGCCGATGACGATGGGGGCCGAAACGGCGCCGGATCGACCAGCTCGTTGAACGCCAGGCCCGCTTTGGCTCGCTCGCCATGGCCGAGCCAGCAGATCCGAACCGGTAATCCCTGGAACCTAACGCGCGCCTCGGCCATCTGAATCCAGCGGCGCAGCGACTCATTCTCGGGGAAGAGCTCCAAGATGGCGCGGTCCGTGACCAGGATGTCGGCCGGGTCGCCGGAAAGCGCCGCCCACCGGAACGGCCCCTTCCCCTCGCAAAAGAGTGGCCGGAAGAATGCGGGCACAAACCCCGGGATGTCGAAGGCGTCTGCGACGCCGGGAGACTGAGCCTGGGCGCGAATGTTATTGCCGTAGTCGAAAGTCACGGAGCCGGCCCGCTGGAGAGCCAGCATGGCGCGGACGTGATCCGCCATCGAGGCCATGGAACGGCGGACGTAGTCGGCGGGATCTGCGGCGCGGAGATCGCCCGGACGCTTCGGCCAGGTTGCGCCGGTTGACCTGCGCCCGCTAGAAGTAGATCGCCTGAATCAGCTGGCGGCCCCAATGGTGCGTGCCGCCTTCGAAGATCGATAGGATCAGACCGCTGCCCAGAGAGAGCGTATAGACCATCGGGCCGCCGCCGCAAATTGACTCGTCGACCTGATAATCGCCGATCTGCTCCTGGCTGCTGGTGGTCACGCCGTCGGCCTGCGAGCACGAGCCGGTGGCGAACTGCTCGGCCCAGGCCTGGTAAAGGTCCGAAGACTGCGACTGATCCCGGACGTGGCCTATCGACAGCGAGAACCAGTCCGCGTCGCCGATCTGGCCGACCGAAGCGGCGGCGTAGTTGTCGAAGGTCTTGGCCAGATCGGCGTTGTCCATAGCCGACGTCTCGAGGCCTGCGTCTTCGATGAGCGGCTGCGCCGCCACCGTGCGAGGCAGCTTGCCCAGCAGGCTCGGGTCGATGTGGAGCCCGTACTGACCCGTGGTGCCGCTGGCCCAGGCGGTTGGGCCGAGCGGAAAGGCGGTGTAGTTCGGTTCCGGCGATTCGGTCGGGCCGCAGGCTGCGAGCGCCAGCGAGGCAGCGACTAGGAGGACGGCGAGCGCCGTCGTCGCCCTGCGTCTCATTTCAGAATTCACGTCTCACCACCGGGTAGCGCTCGTCGTCCACGGCGAGTTGGAAGCCGACTCGGAGCCAGAACTCGACTCGAGCGGCGGGCGTCACGTCTTCTGCGGCGTGGACCTCAGGGTATGCCTCCACGGCCGCAAAACCCCGGCCGGCCAGATCGTCGCAAACCGCCTCGACAAGCTTCAGAGCGTAGCCGTTGCGGCGAGCTTCGGTCGTTGTGGCGATGCAAGTGATGACCGCCGGAAGCGGCGCGTCCGGCAGCTTGGGATACAACTGCCGAAGCCGCGACGCCCGCGGATACGCCGACAGTGGCCCGAACTGGCAGTAGCCCACGGCCTCGCCGTCCGTGAACAGCAACTTGGCATACGTGCCGAAGATTCCGAGGCCACGGCCCAGGAGTTGGAGCTTCCGGGGCGCCTCCGACGCGATCGTCGGGCGGGCCGGGCGCTTGGGCGCAAACGGGTTGTCGTCGGGCCCCTCGCCCAGGTCTTCAAGGAAGGGGTTCCGGGCCGGTTCCGCCGTTCGAGCCGACGTGAACGGATTGGCGTCCGTCTTGGGCGGCGGCGCGAATGGGTTCGACGATGCGGCCGAGGCGCTCGAATGGGCGGCCGAACCGCTTCCGCCCGAGTGCAGCCAGCCCGGCCGGCTCTCCTTGGAGCCCCGATCCGCGTCTTCCCAGTAATCGCAGGTGCGATGGTCGAACGACGGGTCCGCGCAAGGAGGGATCAGCCCAAAGCGGGCCCCATCCGCGACATCCGTGATTTCGAGCTTGGTCATGGCCGGGCAACTGTACGGCAACGGCGGCGGAGTGGCGCCGGGGCGGGCGCCGGGGATGGAGTGGCGCCGGGGCGGGCGCCGGGGAGATCGGAAGAGCGTCGTGTAGGGGAAGAGGGGAGATCTCGGTGGTCGCCGTAT
>OCZT010008352.1_pt1 | contig 10079 bp, 7 predicted proteins | sample 1539031 | NCBI WGS metagenome assembly OCZT01 (sample SAMEA3539308, study PRJEB22396) | soil metagenome | biome: tundra; feature: field; material: soil | place: USA | collected 2010-05 | depth 0.15 m
GCATTGTTGGAAGCCCCTGTGGCGTAGAAGGCTTCGAACAGTTGGCGGTAGGTGTCCACCTGCGACAGGTCCGCGGCGGAAGGCTGGGTGCGTTGCGGGACCACCAGGATGAAGGCGAAGCGGAAGCGGCGTTGCGCCACGGTGTAGTCCGGAGTGCGCCGGCCCACTGCCTGAATGACGTCGTTGATGGCCACGTTCAGGCGGGTGCCGTCGAAGCCGATGCCGCTCGCCGGGTGAATCTGGCTGGTGTTGAATGGAAAGCCACCGAGAGTGGTATTGGTCACCGCGAAGGTATCCGGTACGTCGGTGAACGCACGGAATCCCATGAGGTACTGGTCCAGCGGCGAGTAATTCTTCACCGTATCGGTAGTGAGAAAACGCGGAGAGGCGGTGGCGCCCTGGTCCAGAATGCGCTCACCCTCCAGGAAGGAGGCTTCCGAATCGTAGGCGAAATTCCAGTGGGCCAGTTGATAGCCCAGCATGGGGAAGGCCGCCGGGTTGTTGGGATCCTTAATGCTGGCGAAGGCCAGGAAGAGGTGGCCGGTTTCATGGGAGAGCACGGTGAGGGGCGTGTCGCCAGCCTGGGCACGCGCGGGGACCAGTCCATTGGGATCCACGGGGTATTGGCTCAACTGCCCCATATTCAGGATGGATTGCAGGCGCGACGCGGACCCGTATGCCGTGCCGGAATCCTGCTGCGGAACGTTGTACCCGGTACCGCTGCTGCGCACGGTGTTTTCGTACGCGACGGCGTCGCCCAGGGCGGGTACGTTCATGTTGTTGTAGATGGCCAGGTAGTCGTAGGAATCTTCGTGGGCCTGGTAGAACTTCTGGGCGACGGTCACGATGTCGACGGTAAGAGTGTTGCCGAAACGCTCGGCAACGGCGCCGGAATAGGAGCCGGAAGCGTCGGTGCGGAAGTCCACCAGGGTGGTGGCGCCCAGAAGATTGCCCGGCGCAACGCCCACCACGGCGCCGGCAAGGTTGGGGTTGACGCCGTTGTAGGAGAACTGGATTCGGCCGTCGGGATAGAGACGCACTTGAAACGTCTCGGGGACGCCGGTCCCGGTCTGTGCGTATTCCGGCACCGCCACCCAACTGACCACAACGCGCGCAGCGTCGGTGAGAACGCGCACGCCGCCGGCGGTCTTGGACGGGTCCAGGTCGTCGAACAGGGGCGAGATGCGCGGTGGACCGGCGGTCATGCGGCCCAGCGAACGTTCGGTGGAGGCGTGGTCGGCTGCGCCGAAGGTGAGATTGCCATCGGAGTTGACGAACGCCTGTGTATACGTGCCGCCGAAGAAGGGGAAGGCGAACGGCAGGCCGATCTGGCGGCTGTCGTCGTCATCCAACGCGGCCAGCGGAGGGGCTGCGGCCGCCGGGGCGTCGAAGCCCTGGGCCGCCACGGAGTAGCTGTAGCGCGTGGCGCCGGCCGACGGAGTGAAGGTCAGGGTGTTGTTGTCCAGGTTGAACTGGTTCTGGCGCTCCACCACGCCGTCGGAATCTTCAATGATGGCGATGTTGCCGATGTCGCGATTGGCGGAGGGCGCGGCGGCGGCCAGCGGCCGGATGCGTGCGGCGCGCGCCTTTTCCGCCTGGCGGTGGAGGAACAGGGTTTGTGCGGGAGTCTCCCGGCTGGTGCCGCAGCCGGCGGCGCCGTGCCAGGCGGCCAGGGGTGCGAAGGAGGCCAGGATCAGGGAGATGAGGATGGCTGCAATGGTCCGGGGACGCATACGAAAGCTTCGCTTCATTGTCCCATGCGGGGGTGGCCGGGAATTTGCCGTCCGGGCGTAACCAAAATCCGTTCTTGTCGTCTTAGTAAGTGAAGACAATTGGAGAGCCGATCAAAGGCTTTCCGGCGAGATTGGCGAAGCCGGCAACGGCATCTGGAGACCAATCCGAACGGGCCTGTCGACGACGGGCTTCTACTCAAGGGCGCTGAAAGAAGAAGAGGATTTGTATGTTCAATCGTGTTGTGTCTTTTGCGAGCCTGATGCTGGTGGTGGCCTCGCTGACGTTTTTTGCGGTTACCGTCTGGTGGTTGATGAGCGGCAAGATCGGTGAGGGCGATGGCGTCCTGGCGATGGGCGGCTGGCTCCTCACCGCAATGGTGTTTGCGTACCGATGCGCGGACCCGAAGTGGCTGGACCCGGTGTCCATCGTGAAGTCGCGCTAGGGTGACGGCGCAGCAGTTTTTTGGTCATTGAAGCGGAACGTCTGTCAGTAGTACTTCTCTCCTGCAAGAAGGCCCTCTCGAACGCAAGTTCGCGGGGGCCTTTTTGATTTGTCGGAAGGCGATTATTGGTGCTGTAGGCGGTCCAGGAGGTTCTTTATTTTTCGAGCAGAGACAAACTTGCCAGCTTCCGCCTCGCGGAGCCCCGTGCGAATCTGGCGGGTCTGCCACTGGTGGACGGTTACGCGTGTTTCGCGATCGACTCGCTCGGCAGGCGTCTTCTTGGCCATGAATTGCATTATGCCACGAGAGATGAGCGGCTTTAGCGGAGCCGCGACCGTAAGGGAGCGGTGGATCACGTCTACGCCTTCATCACGCCGGCAACAAGATTGCCGGCGTTACCGGGGCCGCAGTTCCAGGGTGCTTTTGGCTTGCACGTTGCGGTAGGGCATGGGGTAGCTGCGGACGGCGTAGTGGTTGGCCCACTGGTCTTTGTAGTGGCTCGAAAGGGGCTGGCCGGATTGCCCGATCTGGATGTTGAGCAGCGAGCGGTCCCAGTCGGCCAGGTCGGCATTCAGACGCATGGAGGGCGAAAGCATGCGCGTGGTCTGGCGGATGGTGGTGGAGGATCCGCTCATGGGTACCGGACCGATTTCGAAGAAATCGAGCGCCTTACCGACTACCGGTATGCGGCGCAGGGCGCCATGGATCACGGGATGATCGATTTCAACCCGTAGATAGTTTCCGTACCGCCACCGCTCGATGTTGCGGCCCTGCATGCGCTTGCCTTCTTCGACGGCGTCCACCAGGGAGCGCAGCAGCATGTTGTCGTAATCGGAGAACCAGCCGTCGGGCCGCTCGCGCAGGAGCTTCTCCACCACCGCCGGTCCCATGTTGAATTCGTAGAGCTGGCCTTTGCCGGGAGCGGCGTTGTCGGCGATGGCGGAACGCACGTGCTGGTACACCAGGGCGATGATGAAGGGGGCCGCCTGGTCCTGTTCCATCTGGCCGTTCCAGGAACGCAGTAGCGCCACCGCCGCGTCGATACCGGGGTTGCGGGCATTCCGCTTTTCGTACGCCGCCACGGCCTGGGTGGCCAGGAATTTGCTAAAGGAAGAGTAGACGTCTTTTTGCACGGCCAGCATGTCTTCGGCGCGCCAGCCATTGCGCGCGGAAAGCAGGTCGCGAATCTGGCGGACGCGATGCGGCGGCGCGAAATTGCCGTTCACCGGATAAGGGTAATTCGGAGGAAAGGGGTTCTGGTTGGCGCTGGCGACGATGCCGCTGGGCGGATTGTAGGCGGAGGGAAGCTGGTCGAAGGGGATGAAGCCGTCCCAATCGAAATCGCCGGAGGAGCCATCCACGGGCAGGTCTCCCGTGTATCCATGGCGCTTGGGCAGTTTGCCCGCGGCGTGGTAGCCGATGTTGCCGTCGGTATCGGCGTAGACGAAGTTCGAGCCGGGTCCGGCCCAGCGAGAGAGGGCCTCGGTGAATTGCCGCCAGTTCTGGGCGCGATCGATGTCGAGCACGGGGAACTGGATCATGCCGGCCTCGGCCGCGGTCCAGCGCAGGGCGATGCGTTCCTTGCCGTCGGCGATGAAGATGGGGCCGTGGCGTGTAATCCAGGTGGCCATCTCGACGGCCGGCTGGCCTTTCACCTGGATGATCTCGCGCTCGGCGCGGGATTGTTCCACCTGCCCGTGGTAAAGGTAGCGGCCGGTGCGATCGTCAAATCTCTCCAGATACAGGTCCTGGACGTCGAACTGCAGATTGGTGATACCCCAGGCGACGTGCTGGTTGTGGCCCACGATGACACCGGGAACGCCGGGCAGGGTGACGCCGGATACGTCCAGACCGGGAGCCTGGAGGTGGGCCATGTACCAGATGCCCGGCAGCGAGTATTCCAGGTGCATGTCGTTCGACAGGAGCGGCTTGCCGGAGGCGGTGTGGCTGCCGGAGACGGCCCAGGCGTTGGAACCGGGGGAGGGCTCGTTGCCGGAACGCTCGGCGAAAAGGTAATTCACTTTTTGCGCGTCGCCTTCCGCCAGCATGTTCCGCTTGATGACTTCATCGCGCCAGGTGGGGGGGAGGTCGCGGAACATGTACAGGCTGATGAGCAGGGAATCCACCGCGCTCCAGGGCCGCGGCTGGTAACCCAAGAGGGTGAACTCCACCGGGAGGTTGTCCCGGTGAGTAGCGATGAAATGGTTCACGCCAAGAGCGTATGCCGCCAGACAGGCCCGATCTTCGGCGGACAACCTTGTATAGCCGTCTTCCGCGATGCGGCGGAGGCGCAGGCGGCGCATATCCTTGTCGGAATCGAGCGCCACCGGGCCGAAGATTTCGGCCAGATTGCCGCTGGCGAAGCGGCGCAGGCTGTCCATCTGCCAGAGACGATCCTGTGCGGTCACGTAGCCCTGCGCCAGGAGAACGTCTTCCTGGCTGGAGGCGCGGATGTGCGGCACGCCGAGTGCATCGAACGATACCGGCACGGCCGCGTTCACCGGTGCTTCGACGGTACCGGAACGTTGTGGCAAGGGCCGCCACACATACCACCAGACACCGGCCAGCACCGTGAGCAGGATCAAGGCGACGACAACGTTAACGGCTTTGAGAATACGCGCGGCTACGGGTTGAGTCATCGGGAGAGGAAAAGACCATGATAGCGGGTGAGGCAGGGCCGTGGGGCGCCTCGACGCGCAGGGAGGAGGTTTAACCGGAGATCCCGGACACTGTCCGGAAACGGGAGAGGCGGGACAGATGGGGCTTCCATGCGGGTTTTTTTGGATTACAATGGAGCAATCCAAGAAAGTGAGCGCTCTCCGGGGATACAATAGAGAGCGCCCACCTACGTAACGGAGTTACTTGGTTACCAGTAAAGACGAATCAATCGCGCATTGGTTATCTTCTCCGCTAAAATAATTGCGGACATCGTGGCTTATTCCCCATTTCGCATTCTGCTGGTAGTGCTGCTCATCGCGGTTAACGGTTTCTTCGCGGCCGCGGAGGTGGCGTTGCTGTCGGTGCGGCAGTCGCGCCTGCGCCAGATGGCGGGTGAAGGCCATGCGGGTGCGCAGGCCGCGCTCAACCTCCTCGCCAATCCCGGAAGGTTGCTGTCCATGACGCAGGTGGGCGTCACGTTGGCCAGCTTGGGTCTTGGATGGGCAGGCGAAGATACTTTGTTCCAGATCTTGCAGGCGGCTTTCCGTAACGTCACGACTCCGATCGCGGTGAAGTTTCTGCACGCCGGCTGCCTGGTGCTCTCCTTTCTGGTAATCAGCTACCTCCACGTGGTGCTGGGGGAGGTGGTGCCGAAGAACATGGCGATCGCCAAGGCAGATCGTTTGGCCGCGCTGGTGGCGCCCCCACTGACGGTGTTCTACCGGATTTCCATTGCCTTCGTAGTCACCATCGAGCGGTCGGCCGGGTTCATCACGCGGGCCCTGCGCCTCAAAGGCGCTACCCACGCAGGCGGCCATTCGGCGGAGGAGTTGAAGCTCATCGTCAGTTCCAGCCGCGGTTTGGGCTACCTGCCGGAGACCCAGGAAGACATGATCCACCGCGTGCTGGACCTGGGCGAAGTGGCGGTGCGCGAGGTCATGGTGGCGCGCAACGACATTGTGTCCATCCCTTTGGACGCAACCCTGGACCAGGTGCTGCGCGCCATGATCAGCGAAGGCCACTCGCGCCTGCCGGTTTATGAGGGAGCGCCGGAAAAGATCATCGGCGTGCTGCACTATAAGGACCTGCTTCCAGTCTGGGAGGACCGGCGTATTGCCATCCGCACCGGGAAGCCGAGCCTGGCTTTTCGCATCGGCAGGTTCATTCGGCCGCACCTGGTGGTGGCGGAAACCAAACCGCTCTCGCAAATGCTGGAGGAATTCCGCCAGGGCCGGTCGCACATGGCCATGGTGGTGGATGAATTCGGAACCATCGTCGGCATGTTAACCGTGGAAGATGTGCTGGCGCAGGTGGTGGGACGGATTGAGGACGAGCACGACGAGAAGAGCGCGCCGCGGGGACCGGAATCCCAAACGGTGGAACTGGACGGCGCCACGCGCATACGCGATCTGGAGAGCGAGTTCGGCATAGAGATTCCGGCCGAGGCGGGCTTCGAAACGCTGGCCGGTTTTCTGCTGTTCCACCACGGCGAGATCCCGCGGGTGGGCGGGACCCTGGAATACCAGGGCCGCCGGTACACGGTTCTGGAGATGGAGCGAAACCGCATCGCGCGTGTACGGGTGGAGAAACTGTCCGCCGCTTCGCGTTAGAATGGGCTCCAAATCGACTCATGCTGGGCATTGACTCACGCGCGGCGCGAATCACCTGGACGGCGGCGCTGGTGGTGTTGGCGTTGTTGCTGGTGTACCTGCTCCGTTCCACCTTGTTCATTTTCAGCCTGGCGGTGCTGTTCGCCTACCTGGTGGCGCCGCTGGTGAATCTTCTGGACTGGCTTCTCCCGGGCCGCCGCACCCGCGCGCTGGCCCTGGCGCTGGCATACGTGCTGCTGGTGGGACTGGTGGTGATGGCTGCGGTTTTCATCGGCACGCGGGTGGTGGAACAGGCCACCGCGTTGGCGAGAGATTTTCCGGAAAGGGTGGCGGGTTGGACGGCCTCATTTCAGGCGCGAGTGCCGGAATCGTTCCGGGCGGACGTGGCCCAGCGTTCAAGCGAGTTGTTGGCGGCGCTTCCACAGTTAGGCTTCAAGTTGCTGGCGTTGGCCGGCAACCTGATCTATGTGGTCATCATCCCGGTTCTGGCCTTTTTGTTTCTGAAGGACGGCCGCATCATCCGCCAACATATCCTGGACCTGGTGGAAGACGGGCAGCGCCGCGCGATGCTGGATGAGGTGCTGGCCGACGTACATCTGCTGCTGGCGCACTACATGCGGGCCCTGGTGATCCTGTCCATTACCACATTCACGGCATACGGGATTTTCTTCAGGATGCTGGGCGTGCCGTACACCATCCTTCTGGCTGCCCTGGCGGGGGCATTGGAGTTCATTCCCACGGTGGGGCCGCTGGCCGCGGCGGTAATCATCTTCCTGGTGGTAGCGGTCTCCGGCGGGCACATACTGGTGGCGCTCATTTTCATTGTTGCCTTCCGCATGTTCCAGGACTATGTGGCCTGTCCGCACTTGATGGGACAGGGCGTGGAACTGCATCCGCTGCTTGTGCTCTTCGGCGTTTTTGCGGGCGCGGAATTTGCGGGTATTGCGGGGACGTTTCTTTCCGTGCCGGTGCTGGCGTTGGCGCGGATCCTGTATCTGCGGATTCGCCGCGAGCGCATGCGCCGAGCTCTGGCGCCGGACGACAATCTTCCGGCCTGAAGCCGCCGCTGTTTTCTATTCCGATCGCAAGGCGATGGCTGGATGCACGCCGGCGGCGCGGCGGGCCGGGCACCACCAAGCCATGGACATCTTCCAACGATGGCGACCCAGGAAGATGTTCCTTCGGCGCAGTGAGGGTCGAAATTTGACTGGGAACGATTCGACCCCGAGGGTGGATCAAGACAAATGAAGGGGATGTACGAGGTTGGTGGCGGCGGGGAGATTCGAACTCCCGACCTACGGATTATGAGACCGTCGCTCTAGCCGACTGAGCTACACCGCCGTCCACAAACCAGTCTAGCAGACTGATTGTGCGCACACGAACCACGGGGTTTACCCGATTGAAATTGTGGAAAACGCGTGTTTCCGCGTCCGGTATCTGCAATCGGTTTGCAACAATTGTACCGGCTTCTGATTTTGGCGCTCAAGTCCTTTGACAACAGTTGTTTAGGGTGGATTGCCGCAACCTGGGTCAATTCGATATAAGTGCTTTTTTCGCCGTATCTTATTGCTCTTCCGCACAGGCTTTCCCACAGCGTTTTCCACAGGGTGTGTGGATCCCTATGCCTGCCTGGCCAAGCGGCGTTGCAGGGATTCCGGAATCTCGGCCTCGACTTCGCAAGTTTCCCCGGAATAGCGGGTGGATACGACCCTGCCAAACTGGTGGAGCAGCGCCAGCGTGGCCCCGTCGGAGGCCGGTAGACGAAAAGTGGCGTGGACGATGGGATCGAGCGGAAGCAGTTGATCGATCAGCGCCAGCAGGTTGTCCACGCCCTCTCCGGTTAGCGCGGAAAGCGCCACGGCAGGAGCCTGGGACTGGCTGGCGGCATCGCGCAACAGGCGGCTGCGAAGGGTCTCGGCATCGAGTGCTGCGCCGTCCGCCGCGGCGCGGTCGATCTTGTTCATCACCAGGATTTGCGGAATCTCGGCGGCGCCGATCTCCGCCAACACCTGACACACATGGGCCGTATGCTCGGCCGCCGAGGGAGCGGAAACGTCCACCACGTGGAGCACCAGCGCGGCTTCCTTCACTTCTTCCAGAGTGGCGCGAAAGGCTTTGACCAGGGTCGTGGGAAGGTTGCGAATGAATCCGACCGTGTCGCTGAACAGCACCCGCCGGCGCGACGGCAGATCCAGCGGACGGACGGTGGGATCGAGGGTAGCAAACATGCGCGCGTCGGTCGGCACGCTAGCGCTGGTGAGGCGGTTGAAGAGGGTCGATTTGCCGGCGTTGGTATAGCCCGCCAGTGCCAGGGTAGCCAGCGGAACCGCGCCGCGGCGCCGCCGGTGCAGGGCGCGGCCGGCGCGCACAAGATTGAGATCGTCTTCGATGCGCTTGATGCGGCGGGCGATGCGGCGGCGGTCGGTCTCGAGCTTGGTTTCACCGGGACCGCGCGTCCCGATGCCCCCGCCCAGACGGGACATCTCCACGCCATGGCCCGACAGGCGCGGCAGCATGTAGCTCAGTTGTGCCAGTTCCACTTGCAGGCGGCCCTCGCGGGTTCGCGCGCGCGAAGCGAAGATGTCGAGGATCAATTGGGTGCGGTCGATGACTTTACAGCCGATGGCTTTTTCCAGGTTGCGTTGCTGGGTGGGGGTCAGATCGTGGTCGAAAATTACCAGGTCGGCAGGCAGGGATGCGACGGCGGCGTGCAATTCCTGAACTTTACCCTGGCCGATGAGGGTGGCGGCTTCCGGGCCGGGACGCGCCTGGATTTGCCGGTCGACCAGAAGTGCCCCGGCGCTGGCGGTGAGTTCGGCCAGTTCCTCAAGGGACTCCTCCGTGGTGAGCGTGCTGGTGCGGCGGGCAGCGCGGCGGGTCTTCCACTCTACTCCCACCAGAATGGCGCGCTCGTGGGAGGGATTGCTCAACGGCGTGGGGCTAAGCCGCATTTCTCACACACTTTCTACTGCGGTGCGCGATAAGGCCGCGTCTACATCGTTGCGCTCGCTCACCGTGCTCGACGTACTGTTCAAGTACGCCTCCGCGCGCCGGCCTTCGCGCGCCTCGTATCCGCAGCCTTCTCACGCGCCTCGCAACGAAACTGTGTGAGAAATGCGGGTTAAGCCTCCGGAGAATCCGACTGCACCGGGGTACCCGGCGTGGATCCTCCCGCTACGGCTGCTACGCCCGCCACCGCTTGCGAAGGGGCGCCATACACGTGAGACATCCTCTGCGTGACCACAGTGGAAATCGCGTGTTTGAAAATCAGTTGTTCCTGATTGCTGGTTTCGAGCACCACGGAGTATTTATCGAAACTCTTGATTCGGCCGGAGAGCTTGACCCCACTCATCAGGTAAATCGTGAGGACCACTTTGTCTTTGCGAGCGTTGTTCAAGAAACTGTCTTGAATATTCTGCGCCGGCTTTTCCATTCCATCCCCCCAACCCTTTCGGGAAAATAAAACAGGTATAGCGAACAGCGCCAATTATTGTAACCCGATTCACGCGCGTGAAGTGGGACGGGTGAGTTTTGGGAGGGTGCGCGACGTAGAAGTGGAGCCCGGTTGGCACAGCGGAACGTTTGAGGGATCATGTTCAGCCCGGAGGGCGGCAGAACATAGCCCACGGCGTAAG
>OCZT010008353.1_pt1 | contig 10079 bp, 12 predicted proteins | sample 1539031 | NCBI WGS metagenome assembly OCZT01 (sample SAMEA3539308, study PRJEB22396) | soil metagenome | biome: tundra; feature: field; material: soil | place: USA | collected 2010-05 | depth 0.15 m
AGCCATGCTCGATGTGAATTTCTGCACCCATCGCCAACAGACCTTTGATATGCAAGTCCACAGGGCGTGAGCCAATGGCACAACCTCCGGGCAGAGAAACACGCGCCTCACCGAATCGGGTCAGCAGCGGCCCCAACACCAGAATTGCCGCGCGCATGGTCTTCACCATGTCATAAGGCGCTTCCAGCTTATCCACCTTTGCTGCATTGAATGTCGCTGTCTGCACGCCCGAATCAACCCGTACACCCATCTGCTGCAACAACCTGACCATCGTGGTCACATCATGCATATCCGGCAGGTTACTCAGATGGAGATCATCCGCCGTCAGCAGACTGGCGCACATGATAGGCAGAGCCGCGTTCTTGGCACCGGAAATCCGCACTTCACCATTGAGGCGATATCCGCCCTGAATTGCTAGTTTTTGCATTGTTTTAACTGATAGTTGATAGTTGATAATTATCAACTGGTTACTTGCGACCACTCTTCAGGAGTGTAGGTTTTCATCGACAACGCGTGAATTTCCCCGCGCATCCGATCCCCCAGCGTCAGGTAGACCAACTGATGGCGTTGAATACGGCTCTTGCCGGCAAATGCATCGCTTACCACAACAGCCTCAAAATGCTGACCATCTCCGGTAACGCTTAAATGCTCAGTCTGCATGCCCTGCGCGATATTGAATTGAATACTTTCCGGAGTGACCATTGCTATCCTAAGTTTGATTTAAAACTAGTCCGGCTAAAGCCCGACCTACAACTAATTAATGAGGCAGCATCTCGGCCACGCCATAAAGGTTCGCCAGGCTCAACAGATCATCAGGCAAGCCCTCCACGCGCAAGCTGCGCTTTTTGCTCTGCACGGCTCTTGACCAGCCCAACAACATACTGACTGCCGCCGAATCTACCGCCTCGACCTTTGAAAAATCCACCAGCAGATCTTCGCTTGCCAGCTGCTGCAAGCCGGCTTCATAGATAGCCGGCACAGTAGACATGGTCAAGCGACCGCTCACCACCAGCCGGTCACCTTCGCGCTCAATCACTTCGCGTCAACCTTGTGCTGCTTAGCATCAGTAGCATTGGTATTCATGTCTGACAAAGTCTTGATTAACCCGTCAAAGCCTGATTGCTCGATTTGGCTTGCAAACGTGCCGCGATAACTGGTCACCATGCTCACACCTTCGATGGCAACGTCGAACACTTTCCATCCGTCGGCCACCTTCTTCATCTGATAATCCACTGCGGTCGGCTGACCACCCGACTTGATGATTTTGGTCTTGACGGTAGTTTCCATATCAGCAGCCGCCAGTTTCAGCGGCTTAACCTCTACCGTCTGGTCGCGGTAAAGCGTGAACGCCTTGGTATAAGTACGCACCAGCATATTGCGGAACTCGGCCACCAGCGCTTTTTGTTGAGCCGGCGTTCCCTTTTTCCAGTACTTGCCCGCAGCCAATTGAGTCATGCGCGTGAAATCAAAGTTCGGCAATACCTTGGCATCGACTAAGGCCAGAATTTTTTTTTGGTTTTCCGCCTTGTTACCTGAGTCCTGTTTGACGATCGTGATGACTTCTTGCGCTGTTTCACGAATCAGTACATCCGGTGCGACCACCTCAGCTTGCGCAATACCAACCAGACATGACAAACCTGCAACAACTCCAAATAAAAATTTCTTCATTACCACTCCTATTTAGCCGGTTCAGCGGCTTTGCTGTACATAAATTTACCGATCAGGTCTTCCAGCACCATCGCGGATTGCGTTTGCTTCAACTGCTCGCCGTTTTTCAGCATCTCAGTATCACCTCCCGGCATCAGGCCGATGTACTGCTCGCCCAACAGGCCTGAGGTCAGAATATTGGCAAACGTATCCTTGGGAAACTGATAACGCTTATCCAGACTCATCACAACGTGGGCTTCGTAGCGTTCTGTATCCAGCGTAATTGCAGTCACACGACCGACTAACACACCGGCACTTCTGATCGACGCCTTGGGTTTCAAGCCACCGATATTAGAAAAATAGGCATGCACCTGATAGGTCTCGGACACATTGTAGGTACCGAGGTTCCCGACCTTCATCGCCAACATCACCAGCGCGGCAATGCCTGCCACCACAAATATGCCCACCCATAAATCCAACGTAGTCCGTCCCATCTCTCAAGCCCCTCTAAACATGATTGCAGTCATTACAAAGTCCAACATCAAAATCGCCAGCGACGAAGTAACTACTGTGCGCGTCGTCGCCCCCGAAACCCCTTCGGCTGTGGGCGGAGCATCGAAACCTTCGAACAGCGCGATCACAGTGACCACGGTACCGAACACCATGCTCTTGATGACGCCATTCATGATGTCCTCACGAAAATCCACCGCTGCCTGCATTTGCGACCAGAACGAACCTTCGTCCACACCGATCTGCACCACACCGACCAGATAACCGCCGAATATACCCACCGCGCTGAACAAAGCTGCCAGCAACGGCATGGAGATCACCCCCGCCCAAAAACGCGGTGCCACGATGCGCGCGATAGGGTTCACCGCCATCATCTCCATCGCCGAGATTTGCTCGGTCGCTTTCATCAAGCCGATTTCCGCCGTCATCGACGAACCGGCACGACTGGCAAACAACAATGCCGCCATCACCGGCCCCAGTTCGCGCACCAGACCCAATGCCACCATAACGCCCAGCGCCGACTCGGAACCATAACGTTTGAGCGTCTCATAGCCTTGCAACCCCAGCACCATACCGACAAACAACCCCGCCACCATGATGATGATGAGCGACATCACGCCGGTGGAAAACAACTCTTTGATAATCAGGTGGAAACGACGGAAGCTGCTTCCCGAATACACCAGCGTGAGAAAAAAGAAACGCGCCGCGACGCCGATACGCCAAACTGCGTCGACGATGCGATGTCCGATTACTCTTATAGTACTAACTACTGCCATAATGTCAGGCCCGTAAATTTAAAGCGTGGCGATAATCGACGCCGGGGTAATGGAACGGCACCGGGCCATCCATCTCGCCATGCACAAACTGATGCACAAAATCTTTATCTGAAGCAAGCAACTCATCGGGCGTTCCTTCCGCGGCAATCACACCGTTCGCCATAAAGTAGACGTAGTCCACAATTTTCAGCGACTCTTGTATGTCATGAGTGACGATAATCGAAGTCGCACCCAGCGCATCATTCAACTGGCGGATCAAATCACCAATTACCGTCATTGAAATCGGATCAAGCCCGGCAAACGGCTCGTCATACATGATCAGCATCGGGTCGAGCGCCACTGCACGGGCCAATGCCACACGCCGCGCCATTCCGCCAGACAACTCGGACGGCATCATGCGCTGCGCGCCGCGCAACCCCACCGCATGCAGCTTCATTATGACCAGGTCGTGAATGATTTCCTCGGGCAAATCAGTGTGTTCGCGCATTTGAAAGGCCACGTTGTCATACACCGACATATCGGTAAACAACGCGCCAAACTGGAACAACATGCCCATCTTGCGACGCATGGCATACAAGCCATCCTGATCCAATTTGTGCATCACCTGCCCGTCCATCTTGACGTAACCCTTGGTGGGTTTGAGCGCACCGCCGATATGACGCAGCAGCGTAGTTTTACCGCAACCGCTCAAACCCATGATAGCGACTAACTTGCCCTTAGGGAAAGTCATATTGATTCCCTGCAGGACAGGGCGCTTATCGTAAGTAAAGTTAAGATTGCGAATTTCGACTAAAGCGGACGGAGACAAAGTTTGGTTCCCAGGGTCAAGTTGTGCATTCTAAACGATAGCGCTGCCTATGCTCAACCCTTACCTTCGCCAGCATTCAGGACAACTGCCTGTCAAACAGTTCTTGCAAGGTCACTTCCGTATTTTTTTCAAGCTGTAAAACACAAGTCGCAAGCCATTGTTTCAACGGATCATCAACCTGTTCAGCCAACAGCGTGCTGCGATCCAGAACAAACAAATGCAGCAACTCCGTCGCACGGATATGACTGGCATCGCGCATCATCAGCCAACCTGGCCCTTCTGCCTTGCGCACCAGATTAGCACTGGCCAGACGCTCCATAATCTGTTCCAGGGTGTAAAAACCCAAATGCAGTGCTTTCGACAATGCCGGTATCGTCACCACCTCCCCATGCTGCATGCCGCGCGACATGACCTGCAACACCCGCAAGGCATCCAGCATTTTCACCACCGCCGGCAAATATTGCGCTTCCGGCGTGCGCCAATGGGGAAGAGAGGCTGCGACCACGGCGCCCAACAGTATCGTCAACCAGGAAAAATAAACCCACATCAGGAAAATCGGCACGCTCGCGAATGCGCCATAGACCAATTTGTAAGTAGGAAAATGGCTGATGTAATAACCGAATACACGGTTCATCGTTTCAAACAGCACCGCTGCCACAATTCCGCCAACCAATGCGTGGGTAAGCGGCACATAGCGATTCGGCACGAGCCGGAACAGCAGCGCAAACGCCAGGGTAGTGAACAACACCGGCAAGGCCTTCAGCATCCCCACGCCGAAGATTGGAATGTGTTTGGCATAGCCCATCGACAATCCGACCAACCAGGAAGTAAGCGACAGACTCGCGCCCACCAGCACAGGTGCCAGCGTGAGCACCGCCCAGTAAATGATCAGGCGTTTGAGCATGGCACGCGGCCGGATGACTCGCCAGATGGTATTGAAGGCGTGGTCGATGGTCAGCATCATCAACATCGCAGTCACGGCCAGGAACACCACACCGACCGCACTGAGCCGCCCCGCACTCTCGGCAAACTGCTCCATATAGTGTGAAATAACCTTGCCTGCCGTTTCCGGCATCAGATTACTCAGCAGATAGATTTTGATCTGGCTGGAAAAATCGTCGAATACCGGAAACGCTGAAAACATGGTCAGCGCGATGGTAATCAACGGCACCACCGACAACAGCGTGGTAAAAGTCAGACTCGATGCAATCTGCACACAATGATCCTGCCTGAAGCGCATCGCAACAAAGCGAATTAAAGTCTGCAAGTCCTGCCAATTCTTTTGCATGCTGGTGTTGATTATCTATAATGCGCGCATGATAACCGACAAAGAAATACTGGTGCTCTATTACAGCCAGCACGGCGCGACACGGCAAATGGCGCAACTCATCGCGCGCGGCGTTGAAAACGTTGCCGGAGTTCGCGCCCGGCTGCGTACCGTCCCGAAAATCTCCGCCGTATGCGAGACGACTGAACCTGCCATTCCCGATAGCGGTGCGCCCTATGCCGGGTTACGAGATCTCGAAGAATGCATCGGCTTGGCATTAGGTAGTCCGACACGTTTTGGCAACATGGCAGCCTCAATGAAATACTTCTGGGATAGCACAGGCTCCCTGTGGATGAAGCACGCGCTGGTCGGCAAACCCGCAGCACTGTTCACCTCCACCAGCAGCATGCACGGCGGCCAGGAAAGCACGCTGTTGTCCATGATGTTGCCGCTATTGCATCACGGCATGCTCATCGTCGGTCTGCCTTATTCCGAACCGGAACTGGCCAGCACCCTGAGCGGCGGCACACCCTACGGGGCCAGCCATGTTGCCGGGCTGACCAGTGACCTGGCCATTTCCGATGCTGAAAAGAAACTGTGCATGGCACTGGGCCGCAGGCTGGCGCAGACCGCACTAAAACTATCAACCTGAGGTTTCCATGAGCAATGCAACCGAAGCACGCCGCCTGCTGCGCGCCCATCGCTATGGGGCGCTGAGCACGCTGTCGAAAAAACTGGAAGGTTTCCCGTTTGGCTCCATCACGCCCTATCTGCTGGATCATGACGGCAGCCTGCTGATCTTCATCAGCGCTCTGGCCGAACACACCAGGAACATTGGCCACGACCCCCGCGTCAGCCTGATTACGCACAATCAAAGCGATCCGAACATCCAGATGCAAGGACGGGTGACAGTGGCTGGCAATGCACATCGCTTGATCGACCAGAAAAGCCCGTGCGCGCGATACTTGCGCCACTTCCCCGAAGCCGCTGAACTCATGATGCTCGATTTTTCCTTCTACCGCATTCAGCCCGTGGCTATCCGCTACATCGGCGGCGTGGGACGAATCCACTGGGTCAACATGGAAGCCTATACCGTTGCGCAAGCAGCAATCTTTGCCCGACATGAAGAAGCGTATCTCTTTGACATCAACGCCAGACAACAAGAAGCTTTGTGCCGCCTGCTGCATCAATACCACGGCGTGGTTGCGCCCGATGCAGAAGCCATCGCATTGGACTGCGACGGCATGGATGTACGCAGTAAAAACCAGTTCTGGCGACTGGATTTTATTGAAACATTGACCGATCCGCTCCAGCTCAAGTCCATATCCACCCTGCGCTACCATATCCCATAAGCCTGTTGCTCATTGTTATAAGACAGCAGCCGCACATAAATATTTGCGCTGCTACCTGCTTTTATGGATAATGCCCGGCCTAGCCTACAACCCGTATGCGCACACCCGCCGCATCAAATCACCCGCAAGGAAGAAAAATGAAAGCAAATACCCATCCTGATTACCATGAAATTACCGTAACTTGCAGTTGCGGCAATTGCTTCAAGACCAATTCTTCGATGGCTAAAACCACGCTGAACGTTGAAGTTTGTTCTGAATGCCACCCGTTCTACACCGGCACGCAGAAGATTGTCGACACCGCTGGTCGCATTGACAAATTCCGTCAAAAATACGCAACCAAAGCTGCTGCGTAATAAAGCAGCAATGTGAGGAAACCTTACTCACAGCACCCCATCAAAGGGCAGCATTTGCTGCCCTTTGTTATTGGCGGCGAAGACACACCCTAGTGAAACAGGAATGGATATGCGTTTTCTGATACTTAGCTTAATACTGTCGCTGCTCGCAGGTTGCGCGCAAAACCCTGTCACAGGGTCGAATGATTTCGTGATGATGTCAGAAAATCAGGAGATTTCCGTCGGCAGACAAAACGACGAGCAGGTCAAGAAGCAATACAAGGTGTACGGTTCCAAACCCTTGCAGGACTACGTAAACAGCGTAGGCCAGCGCATCGCCCGCCAGAGCCATCGCCCCAATTTGCAATATCACTTTACCGTGCTGGATACGGCAGAGATCAACGCCTTCGCACTGCCCGGCGGCTATGTCTACATCACGCGCGGCATCCTGGCCTACCTGAATTCGGAAGCCGAACTGGCAGCCGTACTGGGGCATGAAATCGGCCACGTCACGGCACGGCACGGTGTACGCCAGCAAAGTGCCGCGCAAGCCGCCAACATTGGTCTTACCATCGCTTCCATCTTCGTGCCACAAATCAATACCGTAGGGGCGAGCAATCTGGCCAATATCGTCGGCGGCGCCTTGCTGTCCGGCTACGGGCGCGAGCATGAATTGGAGGCTGACAAACTAGGTGCCGAGTATCTGGCACGCACGGATTATGACCCGCAAGCCATCATCACCGTCATCGGCGTGTTGAAAAATCAGGAATTGCAGGACGCCCAACTGGCCAAACAGGAAGGCCGCGAACCGCGCCGCTACCATGGTTTGTTTGCCAGCCACCCGGACAACGATACGCGCCTGAAGCAGGCGGTGGGCGAAGCGGACAAAAACGCCTCTGCCCACGAGCACTTCGAAGGCCGCCGCGAATTCCTCGCCGCCACCGAGGGGCTGGTATTCAATGACAACAGCGAACAAGGCGTGGTTCGCCACAACGCCTTCTATCACGGCGAACTCGGCATCGCCGTGCAATTTCCGAAAAACTGGCAGGTGCACAACCTGCCGACCGCGCTGCTCGCCGTCAGCCCGCAAGGTGAAGTACAACTACAAATGAAACTGGATGAATCGCCCGACGGCACACCGGGCGATTACGCACGCAATCTGGCTGGCTATGGCGCGCAAATTACGACGCTTAGCGCGAACGGTCTGCCCGCCGCGCTGTTCAACCTGCCCGACATGGCGGGCGGGGTTATTTTTTACAACCAGCAGGCCTTCATTCTGCAAGCCAAAGGCAAAAGCCACGAAAATCTGGCCTCGCATCGCGATGAAATAGCCGGCACGGTACGCAGTTTCCATGCCATCACCAACCGGGAACGCCTGCTGGTCAAACCGCTCACCTTGCATGTCATCACCGCAAGGGCGGGCGATACATTTGCGGATCTGTCGCAAGGCTCACCACTGGGCGAGTCGGCAGAAAGCTATCTGCGCCTGATTAACGCCAGCTATCCCAGCGGTGAACCGCAAGCCGGACAGCTTATCAAGCTTGTAAGATAAAAAACCAGTTTAAAACCCGTTTTCGGTTTACAGTTCCCCGTTAACCGAAAACAGCAAACCTCAAACCGTAAACTTAACCCTAATGTACTTTATCAAACCTACCGATCCGCACCCCATCACACCCGACAAGGCAGTGATGCTCGGCCTGCTTTGCCTGGTCTGGCTGGGCACGGGCCTGATCGGGCATGATCCCTGGAAACCGGAAGATGCTTATAGCTTCGGGGTGGTTTATTCCATGCTGCAAAGCGGTGACTGGCTGGTTCCCACCCTCGCAGGTGAGCCATTCATGACCAATCCGCCCCTGTTCTATTGGACAGCGGCCTTATTTGCAAAACTGTTCTCGCCGCTGCTCCCGCTGCATGATGGCGCGCGTCTTGCCAGCGGCTTTTACAGCGCTTTGATGTTGTTGTTCCTGGGCCTTGCGGGGCGCAAATTGTATGGCGAGAATCGCGGCTGGGCTGCCGCCATCATCCTGATCGGCTGCCTCGGCATGCTGGTGCGCGCGCACCAGATGATTACCGACCTGGCGCTGCTCGCCGGTTGCGCGATGATGCTCTATGGCTTTACGCACAGTCAGGAGCGCATGTTTCGCGCCGGCATCTGGATCGGCACAGGCGTCGGCATCGGCTTCATGTCCAAAGGTTTTATCGCGCCGGCGTTGTTCTTGCTGATCGCAGCACTATTGCCTTCGTTATTCCAGAATTGGCGCGACCGTAATTACGCTTATAGTCTAGGCATCGCCACCCTTTGCGCCCTGCCCTGGCTCACCGTCTGGCCATATCTGCTGTATCAGCACGCGCCGAAACTGTTCACTGAGTGGGCGTGGTCGCACAACATCGGCAACTGGCTGAATTATGCGAAGGCAGGACCCAACACAGACGCCTTCTATTACCTGAAAAACCTGCCCTGGCTGGCCTGGCCTGCCCTGCCGCTGGCTGCCTGGGCGGTGTGGCGCGAACGCAAACGCTTAGGCCAACGCGATGATCTGCAAATGCCGCTGGTCAGTTTCGTCGTGATGCTGGTGATATTGAGCCTGGTGCCCAACATCAAAGAAGTGTTCGCCCTGCCGATGCTGCTGCCGTTGGCATTGCTGGCCACCGCCTCGCTGTCGATGCTGAAACGCGGTGCCGCCAACGCGCTGGACTGGTTCGGCCTGATGACCTTCGCGCTGATTGCCAGCCTGATGTGGTGGGGATGGGCCGGGCTGTTGCTGGACAACCACGCCAAGATCACGCTCTGGCTGAAGGATTATCAGCCCGGCTTCGAACCTGTTTTCCAGACCGCGCCGTTCGTCATCGCCGTCACGGCCACCCTGCTGTGGCTGCTGCTGGTGTGGCGCGTGGGTCGCTCGATGCGCCGCGCGGTAGTGAATTGGGCGTCAGGCATCACGCTGATCTGGATACTTGCGATGACGTTGTGGCTGCCCTGGCTGGACAGCGGCAAGAGCTACCGGGGCATGGTTGCCTCACTCAAACAGTCTATGCCGGGCGACGCCAACTGCATCGCGCGTAACACAGCCTTGGGCGAAGGGCAGCGCGCCATGTTGCACTATTTCGGCGACATCATTACCCGCCGCGACCCGGCACGCATCTGCGAGTTACGCCTGATTCAGGGCGACAAAATACCCAGACCGTTGCTGGACGAAAGTCGCTATGAAAAAATCTGGGAAGGCAGCCGCAAGACCGACAAGAATGAACAGTATCGGCTGTATCGGGAGACTGAAAAGTAGGAAGCGTAGCGAAATAGGGATTCCGGTTACAAGCCAGTCCGTCAGTGCTGCTTTGCCGCCGCGCTGCGGTACCAAAGCCACGCCCCGACGCAGGCAATCAGCAGCC
>OCZT010008354.1_pt1 | contig 10078 bp, 10 predicted proteins | sample 1539031 | NCBI WGS metagenome assembly OCZT01 (sample SAMEA3539308, study PRJEB22396) | soil metagenome | biome: tundra; feature: field; material: soil | place: USA | collected 2010-05 | depth 0.15 m
CGAGATCGGCGAGGAGCTCGGGGGTCGGGTGCCGGCCTCTTCGGATAGAGGTGTAAAAGGGTTCGATCTCCTCGGGCGTGCCGGGGGTACCGTGAGCCATGACCAGCACGCCGGTGAGTGGGGCGTGCCCTTCTGGCGGTCTGGACGGCTGGGACGGGTTCATGTCGGCGTTTCCACCCCAGCGAGGCCTTCGGCGTGGACCAGCCTGACCACCTCTTCGAGGATGGTCGGGTCGGTTTCGGGCAACACGCCATGGCCCAGGTTGAAGATGTACCCGGGTGTCGTTCCGGCCCGAAGCAGTACCTCCCGGGTTTCTGCCGCGGCCACCGGCCAGGTGGACAGACAGAGGGCCGGGTCGAGGTTTCCCTGGAGTGCGATGCCGGGCCCGACCCGACGACGGGCGTCGTCGAGTGGCACCCGCCAGTCCACACCCACCACGCCGCTGCCGGCGGTGGCCATGAGGGGGAGGAGCTCTCCTGTTCCCACCCCGAAAAGGATGGTCGGGGTTCCGGGATGGGAGACCGCCAACTCGGCGAAGAGCCGACGGGTGGAGGGCAGTACCAACTCCTCATAGTGGCGAGGAGTGAGGATCCCAGCCCAGCTGTCGAAGACCTGAACGGCATCCGCCCCGGCATCGAGTTGCGAACGCAATGAGGCCAGGGCCAGGTCGGTCAACCGGTCGATCAGTGTGTGCCAGATCCCCGGCTCCCCATGCATGAGCGCCTTGACCCGGGTGAAGTTGCGGGAGGGCCCGCCCTCCACCAGATAGCTGGCCACCGTAAAGGGACCGCCGGCGAAACCGATCAGCGGAACCGGCAGCTCTTCGGCCAGGATGCGGACGGCCTCGATGACGTACGGCGTATCGATCTCGGGTTCGAGCGGTCGAATCCGTTGCAGGTCGTCTTTGGAGGTGAACGGTCGGGACACCACCGGGCCGACACCTGGGACCACGTCGACGCCGAACCCGATGGCGGCGGCGGGAACCACGATGTCGGAGAAGAAGATGGCGGCATCGGTGCCGTAGCGGGTGACCGGCTGCCGGGTCAGCTTGGCTACCAGTTCGGGTTGGGCAATGGCATCGAGGATGCTGCCCGCGCCCCGCTCTGCCCGATACTCGGGAAGCGAACGACCGGCCTGACGCATGAACCAGACGGGTACATGGGGGACGCTCTGGCTCCGACACGCCCGGATGAATGCCGAGCCGTCATGGCGGCCGGAACGAGGTGGAGGCACCATCGGACGCTACTGCCGAGCCTACGGTGCGAACGAGTCGGGTTTGGTACGTGCGGCGTCACGTGCCTTGCGGGCCGGGGTGACGGCCCACCAGGGTTGTGACGGCCCACCCTCTGCGAAGTCGATGATGGCGGCGAACACGTCCCGGACGCACGGGTCATGGCGTACCCCGTCGAGCTGGCACAGCTCTTCGTAGAGCTGGTCGCCATCCAGGCCGATGGGGTTGTGCGCCTGGTTGATGCCCAATCTGAGCAGGTCCCCGGCGGTGGCCGGACCGACATTTGGAATTGTCTGAAGCAACGCAGCCGGGTCGATACAGCCTGCAGCCTTGCCTGCAGCCTTGGAGGTATTGCCGGTTGACGCCATGGTCGCAAGTCTAGGTTCCCGGGCAGTCCGACCCTGATGGAGATGTTGCCGGTCGCGCCGGTTGGAACGGGCGCATACAATCAAGGGTTCCCCTGAGCCGGACGGGGAGGGTAGAACGGAGGTGCCGGTGGGGGTCGAACGCGAGCTACACGCCGAACAAGAGTTCGTCGACATGGCCTACGCGCGTCTCGACGCCATGCGGGATGACGCCACATCCATGCTTGGAGGGGTTCTCGACCTGGGGAAGGGTGGAACCTTCCAGTCCCGGACTGAGCGGGACGTGATTGTCCGCACCAGCATGGCCCGACTGGAACAACTTGACATCGGTGATCAGGCGCTCACCTTCGGGCGGATCGACCGGGTCCTGCCGGACGGGTCAGGCGATGCGGGGATGGCCAACGGAGGCGGCGACGGAGGCGGCAATGGAGGCGGCAGTGGCTCTGGCCGCGGGTCAACGGCTGCCGGCCCTGCCGATGGGAACGGCAGCGGGACCATCTCTCCCGGACCGGCACACAACGGGGCAGTGGACACCGAGGTGTTCCACATTGGGCGGTTGGCGATCCACAGCGCCGACCTCGATCCTCTGGTGGTGGACTGGCGCGCCCCGGTCGCCGAGCCCTTCTACCGGGCCACCGGGCGCGATCCACAAGGTCTGGTCCTTCGTCGGCACCTGGCTCTCGACGGCCGTCGGGTGGTCGGTGTCGAAGACGAACGGTTCTCGATCGGGGGGCTGAACGGAGAGCCGTCGATACCAAACTTGGGCTCTTCCGACGAAAACGTAGGCGAGTTGATTTTGGGTGATGTCCCGATCGGAGGGCCCGCCGCCCTGCTGGCCGCGCTCGACCGGGCCCGCTCTGGTCAAATGACGGACATCGTCTCCACCATCCAGCGCGAACAGGACGAAATCATCCGCTCACCCCTGTCAGGGGTGATGGTCGTCCAGGGTGGTCCCGGCACCGGGAAGACAGCCGTGGCCCTCCACCGGGCGGCCTATCTCCTCTACACCCACCGGTTTCCGTTGGAGCGACAGGGGGTGCTGGTCGTTGGGCCCAATCCTCTGTTCCTCCGCTACATCGAACAGGTACTTCCATCTCTAGGGGAGACGGGAGTGACGCTCTCCACCATCTCGGGTCTGGTCCCGGAGATTCGGGTCAGAGGCAGCGAACCCACCGCGGTGGCTCTCTTGAAGGGCGAAGCCCGAATGGCCAAGGTCGTAAGGAGGGCGGTTCGGACCCGACAACGACCGCTGGCGGCCGACCTGACCATTCCCTACGGCGCTCTGTTGCTCCGACTGTCCGTCGCCGACACCAGGGAAATCGTCATCATGGCCCGCCGGCGGCCGGGAACCCACAATGCGCGGCGGCGCCTGGTGTCACGGGCCCTGGTGCAGATGTTGGCCGATCGCGCCCGCCAAACCCAACAGACATTGGGGGCAGGCACCTCGGCGGCGATCATGGCGTTTCCCGGTTATGAAGACCCCTCCGAACTGTCCGAGGACGAGTTCGACCTCGATGACTTCTCGCGCAAGGTCCACCGCGTCCCGGAGTTCGTGGCGGCACTCGACCGGATCTGGCCTCGGCTCTCACCCAACGAGTTGCTCCATGATTTGTTCGGGGCTCCACCCCTGGTGGCGGCGGCAGGGAAGAACATCCTGTCCGCCGAAGAACAGGCGCTGCTTCGGCGTCCCCGCTCTGCCTCCTTCGAGGCGGTGACCTGGACGGCCGCCGATGCCGCGCTGGTCGATGAGGCCCGGCATCTGCTCGGTCCCCGCAACGGCTCGGTGGATGACAGTGGCCATAGCTACGGCCACATCGTGGTGGACGAAGTACAGGATCTGTCGCCGATGCAGTTGCGTATGGTCGCCCGACGATCCTTGTCGGGCTCGATGACCGTCGTGGGCGACATCGCCCAGGCCACCGCGCCGTGGGCGCCGCGCCACTGGACGGATATCACCGAGCACCTCCCCAGCCGCCGTCAGGCCCGGATGGTCGAGTTGACGGTCAGCTACCGAACCCCGGCGGAAGTGCTCGAGGTCGCCTCTCAGGTGCTGGCTGTCGCCGCGCCCGGGCTGCAGCCGCCCCGGCCCGTGCGTCGAACGGGGAAGCCGCCCCGGATGGTCCCGGTCGTCGGACCCGACGGAACCACCAGTGGCGTGACCGAGCTCATGTTGGCCGAGCGGGTGGCCACAGAAGCCGCCGCCGAGGTGGCGTCAATAGCTCCCGGACGGGCGGCGGTCATTGCTCCCGAAGCTTTGATTCCGGCCTTGGCCTCGGCGCTGGTAGACGTTGGTTTCCCGACAGTCGACCCACAGAACATGCGGAAAGGCGGTCTCTCTGAGCCCCTGGTGCTGCTGGCCGCCGACGCCGTGAACGGTCTCGAGTTCGACTCGGTGGTGGTGGTCGAGCCGGGCATCATCGCCGGAGAGACGGCCAGGGGCCTGCGCACCTTGTATGTGGCCCTGACCCGTCCGACCCAGAAATTGATGGTGATCCACCGGGCCCCTCTACCTGCGGCGTTGATCAGCACCAGCTGACACATAATCGACACGGGGTCGTAACCGGACCGTGCCTGAACCGTGCCTGGCTAGGTGAAATGGGCTGGTTGGCCTTTGGCGCCTGCCATCGACTAGAAATACGCCGTGACTCAGGCCCTCGCCATCGAGCCGGCGACCAATCCACGCCAACGCCACCGTCCCGATCGGCCACCGATGTTGGCCATCGGGGTCATGATCTGGCTCGGCTCAGAAGTGATGTTCTTCAGTGGTCTGTTCGCGGCGTTCTTCACCATCCGGGCCCATGCCTCGGTGTGGCCGCCGGCCGGGGCCAAGCTCGACACGATCCAAGCCGGGATCTTCACGGTCGTTCTGGTGGCGTCGAGCTTCACCATGCAGAAGGCGGTCTGGGACCAAGAGCGGGGCAATCGGCGGAGCGCCAAGAAGTTCATCGTGGTCACTCTGATCATGGGGACCCTGTTTGTGGCCAACCAGTTCTATGAGTGGATCACCCTCTCGCATGACGCCGCTACCAACCCGACACACACCGCCTTCGCCTCGCTCTTCTACATCATGAGTGGCCTCCACGGGCTCCATGTGACCCTGGGCCTGGTGGCCATGATCTTCCTCCTCGGTCGCCTGAAGGGTCCCAAGGGTGACCCGGGCGAGACGGCGGTGTTCCAGGGAGTCAGTTACTACTGGCACTTCGTGGACATTGTCTGGGTCGGCCTCTTCGTCTGTCTCTTCCTCCTCAAATAGGTGTCAAGCGGAATGGGTCGAATGTTCAGGGGTCGATATGCCATACCGGCTGCGCTGCTGGCCAGCGTCGGTATTTTCGGGTTGATGGCGTTCTCGCCGTCGGCGGCCCAGGCTGATTCGACCACTCCAACTACTGTGGCGTCCGCCGACGGGGGCTACCCCTACCCCACACCGACATCGCCCACATCGACGACATCGCCCACATCGTCGGCTCCATCCGGCTACGGCACTGCCAACATCACTCTTCCGGAATCGTTCATTGCGCCCGGCCAGGCGCTCTTTGATGCCAGTTGCGCTTCCTGCCACGGTGCAGATGCTGCCGGTACCTCGCGGGCCCCGAACCTGCAGGGGCTGGGCGCGGGGACTGTAGATTTTTGGGTGTCCACCGGCCGCATGCCCCTGGCCATCTCCAGTGTCCAGGCCGCCCAGAAGCCGTCCCGCTTCAATCGGTTGCAGACCCTCCAGATCGCCGCCTTTGTGCAGTCGAGAGCGCCTGGAACCGGGATGCCGGTCCCGATCGTCAACCTGAGCGCCGCCAATCTCGAGGCCGGCGGCAGTCTCTTCACCCTTAACTGCGCGGCATGCCACACCATCACCGGTGCCGGCGACGCCTTGGCTGGAGGCTCCTTCGCCCCGAGCCTCCACCTGGCCACCCCCACCCAGATCATCGAGGCCATCCGGTCAGGCCCGGGCAACATGCCCCGGTTCAGCGAGGGCAATCTCACCCCTACCGAAGTTCATGACATCGCCGCCTACGTGCACGGGGTTATTCAGCATCCCGATGACCGGGGCGGTTTTGGACTCGGAGGGATCGGTCCGGTGGGCGAAGGGTTTGTCGGCCTGCTCGTTGGGGTCGGCCTGTTGATGCTGGTCTGCTTTTGGATTGGAGAACGTACGTGAGCGACGAGTCGCCCAAGGCACCTTCACTTACGTCGGTCTCCCTCGAAGACCCTCACCTGCAGCCCTACGCCAAGCATCCGGGCCGGGCCGAGGCGCTTGCTGCCGCGGCCATGGTCATCGGCTTCCTCGGTTTCATCGGCTTTGGCATCACCTATTGGCTAAGCGATCAGACCCAGTGGGAAGCGGCCACCCTCGGTGGCGGCATGCTGGCCCTGGGCGCCGGTGTCATTGCCTGGGGTAAGTACCTGATGGCTCAGGGGCCGTTCGTCGAGGAGCGGCACGAATTCCACTCCACCGAGGCTGAGCGCGATGCGATGACCGCCGCCATCGTCGAGCGAGGTGGCATGGTGGTCCAGCGCCGCAAGGTGCTCGGTGGATTGTTCGCTCTGGGCTCCACCGCCATGGGTGTGGTGATTGCCTTTCCGCTCATACGATCGCTGGGTCCGAAACCGGCCACCTCCCGTCAGGCCACCAATACGGACACCTCCCTCTTCGCTACGAACTGGAAGAAGAATTCGCAGTTGGTGACGGCCGACGGTCGGATCGTCAAGGTGGCCGACCTCGGTGTTGGTGGCGTATTGACGGTGTTCCCCAAGGGCTACGAAGGATCCTCCCCGGATCAGACGATCCTCATCCGCCTGGCCCAGATCGGTCCCAACGACCCCCCGTTCCAACTCGAATCGCCGGGGCGGACTGATTGGGGCGTGCAGGGGTACGTGGCGTATTCAAAGATGTGCACGCACCTCGGGTGCCCTGTCGGTCTCTACCAAAAGCTGACTCAACAGTTGGTCTGCCCCTGTCATCAGTCGATCTTCAATGTTGCCTCGGGATGCGTTCCCGAGTTCGGCCCCGCGCCGCGACCGTTGCCGCAGTTGCCTCTGAAGGTTGACGCGTTCGGCAATCTGCAGTCCCAGAGCGGATACCAACAGGCCGTCGGCCCCGGTTTTTGGGAGCGTCCATGATCGACAGCTCGCTCCGATGGGTTGACGACCGCCTGGGTATCGCCAAAGGCGGCCGGACATTCCTCGACAAGATCTTCCCCGACCACTGGTCTTTCATGTTGGGGGAAATCGCCCTGTATTCGTTTTTGGTGCTGCTGGGAACCGGTGTGTTCGTGTCGCTGTACTACATTCCCTCCGCCCACGAGATCGTCTATCACGGCAGCTATCTCCCGCTCCAAGGCCAAAAGGTGTCCGAGGCCTATGCCTCGTCGGTCGGGCTTTCCTTCGACGTGAAGTCCGGCCTGTTGATGCGCCAGGCCCACCATTGGGCCGCCGACATCTTTTTGGGCGCGATCGCTGTGCATATGGCTCGGGTGTTCTTCACCGGTGCGTTCCGCAAGCCCCGCGAGCTCAACTGGATCGTGGGCGTGTCCATGCTGTTGCTGGGCATCGTCAATGGGTTCCTGGGCTACTCCCTCCCCGACGACCTGGTATCCGGTACCGGTATCCGGATCGCCTATTCGATCGTCGAGTCGATACCATTGGTCGGCTCCTACCTGGGCTTCTTCCTATTCGGAGGCAACTATCCGGGCAATGGAATCATCATTCCCAGGTTCTACCTCCTGCATGTCCTCATCGTCCCGGCGCTCATCGTCGGGCTCCTGGCTGCCCATCTCGGCCTCCTGGTCAAACAGAAGCACACCCAGTTCAAGGGCAGAGGGAAGACCGAGCACAACGTGGTCGGGTCGCCGATGTTCCCGACGTTCATGGCCAAGACCACCGGCTTTCTCTTTATGACGACAGCGGTCACCTTCATATTGGCCGGTTTCGCCCAGATCAACCCGATCTGGCAGTTCGGGCAGTACGAGCCGTTCCAGATCTCCTACGCCGTCCAACCCGACTGGTACATGGGTTGGCTCGACGGAACACTGCGAATCATGCCGAGTTGGGAGTTCGTCGGTTGGGGCCACACCATCCCATTAGAGGTTCTGCTTCCCGCGGTGATCTTCCCCGGCATCATCTTCAATATCTTCTTCGCCTGGCCGTTCATCGAGTCGAGGCATACCAGGGACCTCGCCTATCACAACCTTCTCGATCGGCCTCGAGATCGTCCGAAGCGGACCGGCGCCGGCGCCATGATGCTGATGCTGATGTTCATGGTCTTCTCCGCATCGTCCACCGACGTGTTGGCCAACTTCTTCCAGATCCGACTGAACTCTGTGTTGTGGTTCTTCCGGATTGCGGTGCCGGTGATACCGGTCATCACCTACTTCCTGACCGTCAAGATCTGCGAAGAGATGGCTGGGGCAGAGGGCATCGGAAAGCGAAAGCCTCCCAATGTGGTCCATCGGTCCGCCAGCGGCGAGTTTTCGACGGTACCCACCGAGGCACGCCCAGGGGACGGTCACGAGGAGCTCGAAGCGGTTCCGGTCCCGACCTTCATCGATATGGTGCCGGCCGACCTGGCCACTGGGCCGGGCATACGCCGGGTCATGCGCTGATCTGATCTGATCTGGAGTCGGGCCCAACGGCGGCCGATGGTTTCTGTATGGTCGGAGTTGTCATCACCGGGATCGCTGGCACTCTTGGTTCATTCCACGTCGCGGCGAATTGGATTCGTCCCGACCACCTCAATTCGGAACATGACCGACACACAGAGTGGCATCTTGCAAGTTAGAGAAGCCCCATTCGCTGAGACGTGGAGCGGAACAGGTATGCGACCTCTCGGCGACGTCACTGAGAGTGACGGTCACCGGAGACGACTTCGACCCCACCTGCCCACCCACCCGCTTGGCGAACAACCCCGGCGCCCGCAAAGAATTTAGGGCGGTACCCGTCGGAGAGTGGGTGGCTCGGGCGATGATAGGGGTATGAGTAGCTCGCCAGCTGTCGTGCCCGATCGGGGCTCGGAGTTGTTGGCCCTCTACGACCGAGGCTTGTCCCAGGTCATGGCTATCTGTTGCGCCGGTGCAGCGACTCGGCCACGGCTGAGGATCTCATCGCCGAAACCTTCCTGGCCGCTGTCGCGGTGGTTCACAACGAGGTCCAGACCGAACTGAGTATCCCATGGCTGATCGGGGTGGCCCGTCACAAACTCGTCGACCACTGGCGGCGACAAGAACGCCAACAGCGCATGTTGGTACTTATCACCGACGGGATGGAGCCGGTCGATGATCCTTGGGGCGTTGAACTCGATGCGACCCGCGCCCACATGGTGCTGGCTGAACTGGGACCACATCACCAGTCTGCGTTGACGCTCCGCTATCTCGACGGGCTCGGTGTCCCTTAAACCGCCGCGGTCCTCAAGCGCACAGTGCACGCCACCGAGGCCCTCCTGGTCCGAGCCAGACGGGCCTATCGCCAGGCCTATGAGAGGAGCGACGGCGATGACTGACCCCCTCGAGACTCTTCGCCTCCCTGACGGACCGATCGATCCGTCCCCCGCCTTTGTCACCCAGCTCAGAGGCCGTTTGGTCGACGCGCTGTCCACGTCTTTTCATCCCCCGCTCACCCCCAGAGGAGGACCTATGACCCGTGCAGTTCAATTCCGGAATGGACATCGCCAAGGCGACATCTCCTTCATCTCCCTAGGGCTACCCGCTCCGGCCGTGGTGAAGCGTTCTACGGGGCGTTGTTGAGCTGGTCGTTCTCTCCCGGGCAGATGGGTCGGGAACAGGGCGGAGAGGTCACGCCCGAGGTCGGGCTGTGGAACGGCGCTCGATCCGACGGCACGGTGGCCCACGGGGCAATCCTGGGCTACCGGGTCAACGACGTGGCAGCTGTAGCCGTGCGGGTGAGAAGTGCCGGCGGGGCCACCAAAGATCCCCAAGAGCGCCCCTACGGGCTCGAGTCCGACTGTGTCGATAACCAGGGGGTGTCGTTCTACCTCCACCAGCTCCTCGACACCCCGACTGATGACGATGGGGATCTGGCCAACGGCCGTCAGCACGGCGATGTCGGCTACATGTCGTTGGGTGTGCCGGAGTTGGCCTTAGCCGAGGAGTTCTATGGCGAGGTGTTGGGGTGGACCTTTACCCCTGGTTCGCATGCGCAGGGCCGACAAATCGGCGGTGTCACCCCGATGTCAGGTCTATGGCAGACGGACGCTCCGGGTGTGGTGCTGGCCTACCGGGTGGATGACATTCAACCAGCGGTTGCACAGGTCGGCACCTTGGGGGGCACGGCCAGTTCCGTCGAAGAACGCCCGTATGGGCTTGCCGCTGACAACTGCGTCGATGACCAGGGCACCATATTCCACCTGCTTCAGCTGCGGTAGCGACACCCGCATGTCCCGCATGTCCCGCACATTTTGGACACTTCGGACACGGGCCCCTACGGGCCGAGGCGCCTGATCCCAACTGATCAGACGGAACGCCTGGTCAGAGAG
>OCZT010008355.1_pt1 | contig 10077 bp, 10 predicted proteins | sample 1539031 | NCBI WGS metagenome assembly OCZT01 (sample SAMEA3539308, study PRJEB22396) | soil metagenome | biome: tundra; feature: field; material: soil | place: USA | collected 2010-05 | depth 0.15 m
GGCTGTTGCCGAGGAAGTGAAGGTTGCGTAACCTATGACCGTCGAGAGTCGCCAATTTTCAACGGAGTTCCGGGCAATCTCGTTTGACCTTGCTCAAGCCTCCGATTTGGGGATAGTCAACGTATCCTTCCCAGACCCCATTACTACCCGGTTCACGATTGGCAATTTCGGTGTGCTGCCAGCTCGAAATGTCGCCATTAGAATCAAAGAAGATCATTTTCCTAGTTTCAAAGCGATGAACTTTTACAGGTACGACCCACTCACCGAAATGGATCGTTTTCGCGAAGATCAAACGGGGAAATATGACAGGGCCTCACTTACCAAGCAGGAGTCTGCGGAAACCTTGTCCGGCATTGGCCCAAACCTGCGGTTCGTGGGCCATCTTCGACACAACGATAATTGGGTAGCCGAAAACAGATTCCCGTTTCCCAACGCCCCGCCTCGGGAACGATCCATTATTTGCTTTATCGTTAACATTGATTGGGATGACGCTCTGAAACATCGCAAGACTAGCGCGTGCTATATGCTCGCGAACGGCAAGCGTCTCGAATGTCAGCAATTTGTAATGGGCTTGCCAGAGAGATCACCAGAAAAGCAACAGGCAAATTAGGACACTACCGGTAATCGCGCTTACTTGACGTTGACGGATGACCTACAGGCAGCGCCGAACTTCGAAGATCAGGAGTCAAACCGCAGAAGCGGGCTTGGGGCCAATGCCTCTAGATCGGCGAAGTGTTTTGGTTGCAAGACTTCAAATCCCTTCTGCGGAACTTTCACGTAGCGCCAGGGAATCTTGGTAAGGGTGGACGCATTCTCACACCAGTTTGCCGCCGCTGCGTCTTTTTGCGAGACTTCGGCCGATTCCATGCCTTTTGTCTCAATCAGCCAACGCTGGCCTGACGAATCCAGCGCGACGAAATCAGGGTAGTAGGAACGCAGGTTCATCCCGAAGTCGACGTAATCAATCGAGAAGCCAAAAGGTTGTGGGAGTTTGGCAAACGCGCTGATGTCGTCGGCATTGTCCAGAAAGCGTGCAAAACCTTTCTCGAAGTCGTTGTCGCAAGGAACCATGTTGAAGACGCAATGATTGGCTTCGTACACCTTTCGCGACCAGGGGAACGGCTGACACGTGGAGAGCATGCGAGCAGGCGCAACAAGCTCCGGCGCTTGATCGGCGATGCTCAACTGTTTCAACACCCGACTGAACTCTTGAATGCACACATACGAGGCCACCTGTGTGCTCATGGCTCGTACCGTGACCATGTCGCTCAGGTCGACCCATCGACCGAATGCCTTATTCTCGAAGAACTCACGAATCTTCGGAGCAAGCGCCGCGAACTGTGACGGTAACTTTACCGCCTCGGCGATTCGCCTGGCGTAGTAGCCGATCAATTCCTGCGCCGTCTGCGGCTCGGGCACCTTGTAATCGCGCTCGACAATTTTTTGCAGCGTGATGATGTCGTGGCCTTCGTAGCGAAAAGTCTTGTTGTTGGGGTCATCCGGGGTCAGAGGCAAGAGCATCGTCTGGAAGGTCATCACGTCGAGTGACGCGATTTCCTCAGCCAAACTCTTTTTTCGGACTAGGGTGGGCGTTAGTACAGGCATTCCGATGTCGAATGCCTTGCGCTCTTCGAGCGGCATGATGGTCAGGATTCGCAGCTTGTCTTTGCCGATCTCGAACGTTTCGAGTTGCAGCTCTTCCAGTTTTTCCAGATCATCGACAAAATCGAGGAACTTCTGGTTGCCGATGATGTCCACGTGTTCGGTGTAGTCAGGGGTCAGATCGCGGAACATGAGGCGCAACCCGCGCCCGATGGCTTGCTCGGGAAGGATGTTGGCCTTCGCCGTGTATGGCCTCAGCCCGACGACCACGGTCACATTCTTGACATCCCAACCTTCGCGCAGCATCAGCACGCTGACGATCGCGTTGATCGGACTTTCATCGCGATCCACGTTCTTGACCGTTTCGCGCGCCTTGTCGAGCTCCTTGTCACTGATCTCGCCCGTTTTCTTGGTGTGGATGGTCTGGGTTCTTCCATTTCCGAACTCAGCGGGATAAGCCTTAGCCAACCAGTCGGCCACATCGTCGGCCTCATCAGTGCTGTTCATCATGACGAACAGAACAGGTCTGCGGCGCAGCGGCTTGAGCTGGTCGCGATACTCTTTCCACCGCTCGACAGCGGCGGTGAGATACCCGCGATAGCGCACGCTGGCGTAATCGGACTTGGGCTCTGGGATTTTGGCTATGCCCTTCACGGGACGCTTGACCACGCCTTCCACAATGGCCTGCTTCAACGGATAGTCGGAGACCGTCCACGGAAAGATGGCGCCCGTTTTGGTGAAGCGTGGCGTGGCGGAAAAGTCGAGCTGTGCAACCATCGGCGTCTTCGCATGTAGCTTGCCGATGACAGCGTTCCACTCGCTGCCTTCGTCGTGCGTGTGGTGGGCTTCATCGTTGATGACGAGCAACTGTCCCGCACGGCGAGCGATACGCTCCGCGAAATCAACTTGCTCGATTTTCTGGGAGGGAGGCTTTGGCCCGAGAATCGCCGTCATCACATCCGGCTCGTCTTCCTGCGCGCGGTCAGTCCTTTCATAAAACTGTTGGATGTTGGTCAGGAAAAGAACGCCTTCGGAGTGCGCCCGCTCACCGTCGCCGCGCATCACGCAATCGAAGTCCCAGAAAATATCAAATTCTTTTGGCCGGATGGGGTCTTCCCGGAAGATTTTCCCGGCCGCGAAGTCCGCCTTGAGACGTTCCAGGACGATCACATTCGGCGCGATCAGTAGGAAAGTTTTGGCATAGTCTCTGGCGATTTCATCCTGCTCCCGCACCGCGTTGAAGTATTGCCACGCTACGGCCAGGGCCATCACTTTGGTCTTGCCGCTGCCGGTGGCCATTTTGGTGCAATAGCGGGCGAAGCCGTCATCGGGAGGCAGATGAAGGTCGGTCACGTTCTGGGCATAGCGTTCAAGCAGGTCTTTGCGAGTGCGGACTTTTTCTACTTCCCATACATAGATAAGCGTCTCAATCGCTTCTCGTTGAAAATCGTAATACTTGAAAAGTGTGCCGGTTCGGGTTTTGTGGCTGGCTTCGAACCAGTAATTCAGCAGAGTGCGAGTAGTGTCTGTGATGCCCTTGCGTCCGCCAGCCTTCCACGATTTCACCGCCTCGCGAAGCGCAGGAACGCACGCACCTGAGCGTAACTTGGCTGTGATGTCGAGAAGACTGGGCTGATCGTCATTCGCGGATTTCTTGCGTCGCGGCATAGTCCGTCTACAACAGTGTCACTTCACGTCCACCGTCAGGATTTTGGTCGTGTCGTTGCCCAGGATGTCGATCGCTTTCACGACGACGGCGTATTTGCCCGGTGCGGAGTACTCGTGTTTCACCGATAGCTCCAACTTCGGACTCTTGCGCGTGCGGTACGACTGCCACTGGTTGTGGAATGTGTCGTCCTTAAAGTCCCAGTCCACCGCCCAGTAGTCCACCATCTGGCTCCAGTGCTTGATGGCGCTGCGCACTTCCGCAGGCACGTCATCGGAAGGAATCACAAAATCGGAAAGCGTCAGCGTGAGTTCGCGCTTCTTGATCTTCGTCTCTACCGAGAGAGCGCCCAACTCAAAGAAATAGACATCGCCCTGCTCGACCGCTTTCTTCTCCAGTACCTCGCGAGGAATTTTCTTGAAGGCCGCATCCACCCGAGCTTCGGCGGCAACTTGCTTCGCCGTTTCATTCATGTCGAGCGCGAACTCCCAGCCCAGCACATCCACGGCGGGCTTCTGCGGAGAGTTGGGGCCTTTGCCGCTGGCTTTCCACACCTCGGCGGCAATGGCGTTCACGTCCGCTCTGGTAACCGGAGCATCCACCGCTGCCACGTGCACCATGCGACCGCCCTTGACGCCGTGCAGCCAGACGTGGCCGCTGACCGGTGTGGCGTGGTAAAGCTCCAAGATGAACTTGCGGTAGGCCGCCTCGCGTTCCTTCTGCTCTGCCAGCCTGTCTTTGCCATTCGTGGGGAACTCGGCGACTTGCCATTGCTGGCGCTCGTATTTGCCGAGATTTTGGACGACAAAGGGCTTGACCCCGGGAATGCCGAGCAAGCGCTTGCGCGTCGTGTGGATGGCGAAGCGGCCGAGGTCGCAGGCAATCCAACGGCGGTTGCGCTTTTCAGCAACGGCCGCAGTGGTGCCCGAGCCGCAGAAGCAGTCCAGAACGAGGTCGCCTTCGTCGGAAGATGCTTTCAAAATTCGATCAAGAAGGGCTTCGGGTTTTTGAGTGTCATATCCGACGAACTCGTTGGATTGCGAATTGATCACGAAGACATCATTCCAAAGGTTCTGAACCGGCTGACCTACATACTCGTCTAGAAATACCTTCCGCCTGATTCGTTTTGACTTGTCAGGAGGGAATAACAACCGACCTTCGTTGTCCCACCGTTCCATTACTTCGCGAGATATTGACCAGCCATTCGGCGGCGGGGCATAGCCTTTGTACTTGTATGTCAGATTAGGTCGAGGATTCGGACTGACGAGCGGTGAGTCCATAAAGGGCCTTCCCGTCTTTTCGTCTACTCTGTTAAACCGCTCTTCGACGTATTTCTTAGATTCCTCGCTATCTTTCGTGAATTGGGCACTGAACTTGATCTTTTCCGACTTTGAGTACCACAGGATAGAATCCGTCACTACTCCTAGGCGGTTTTGGGGATTTGCACTGCCGCCTTTCCTTTTCCAAACGACTTCATTCCTGAAATTCTCTTCCCCAAACACTTCATCAAGGGCTGCCTTCGCATAGTGAACAACGTGCCAGTCAAGATGAACGTATATGCAGCCGGTCTCGGCGAGTAGTTCGCGCAGACGCGTTACACATTCATGGAACCACCGGAGATACGAATCCAACCCAGATGCCCAGGTGTCTCTATAAGCCTTCTGCTCCAGAATCGAGGGTTCCTTCACGAAAGACGTAAGTTCGTCTGAATCGTCTGATGGGTCGTTCGGAAGCGTCGCGGTAAAAGAGAAATCCGCGCCAGTATCAAACGGCGGATCAATGTAGATCAAATCTACCTTGCCAGCGAACTCGGGCAGGAGCGAGGGCAGGACGTACTTCTTGTCGCCCCAGATGAGGCGGTTGCGCCACTCAGGATCGTGGCCGGAAGACGACAGTTCCAGCGTGCGCTGCCGTTCCTGCACGCTCTCGTTGACGGTCTCGACGGTTTGAAAGGGCAGCTCGATACGAACCGGCGCGCGCCTATTGCCGTGCTCGTCGTACTTGCCGTCCCAGATGAGTTCAGCCATTTTTGAAATTGGAGGGGAAGCCAATGAGAATAGCACACATGGGAGTCGTAGCTAGTTAGAAGAACTTTGAGTGGTAGTGGGCTACTTTGAATTTATTTCAAATCCTTGCAGACCGGCATCTCAACTACACGGCTATTAATAGGCCCCGCAATCGTCACAGATACGAGGTTGCCATGTGCAGTTTCATTATCAGCCCAGCACAATTGTCTGGTTTTTTGGTCGAAAAACACAAACGGCAAAGGTCCGGCTCCCACATCCACGTGTGTAAATCGTGGACTTGGGCAGCAGCTAGTCAATAGAATTAGCTCAGTGATTGTAAATATCCTTGCCGCTGTCATGCCGCTCTTTCCGCCCTCCGCTGCTCGTAGGCTTCCCAGAGGGCTACAAGGTCGCTCACATCCCAGAGTCGATCCGTGACGCCAGCAGCCATAGCCGGAGACATGCGAAGTGTACGATGAATCTTGATGAAGTTGTAGGCGAAATAGTTGAGGGCCGTCGCAGCCGCGTGATTTTCCAGCTTGCGCGAGAAGCCGTTCGAGAGGCGTGTATAGCGGCGCATCGCTAGTACGAACCGTCCAGTTCTGGCGCTCTACGAATGAAGTCGAAACATGCTTCGGGTCGGGGTTCCCGCTCACGTCTTTCGTTGAGCATCCGATGCACTTTGCGGGAGAATAGCGCGTCTCGTTTTCCATCGGAGAACGGTAGACTTTGTGAAGCTGTGCGAAATCCACTTCTGAACCGAACGCATCTTCGATCACATTGACGTAGGTTTTAAGCGCATCAGTAGTGATCTGCACACGCCCCTTGACGCGCTGGGCTAGATCATTCACGAAGTCTGTAGCGGTCGCTAGATCACGCTGCCCGAGCCTCCACGAAGGCACCAGCTTACTATCCGCATCGACCGCGACCCACAGCCAAACATCACCAGCATCGGGCTGTTTGCGGGCAATCTCTTCTGTGCGGTTCTTCTCTTTGCAGTATATCCACGCCCACATTTCATCAAGCTGGAGCCGCTTGCAGCGCAGGTTTCGGAACACGCGATCCTGATAACAGCACAGACTTCGCCCACTTCAACCAAGAGCCGCATGACAGTTTTCTTCGCAACCCCGGTCATGCGAACCGTGGAGCGGATTGAGCAGCCTTCGATTAGGCATCCAATAACCTGTGCCCGCGTCACGTGATCCAGTCGATTCATAATGTCTGTATTTTACTAATACGCTTTAGCATATGTCAAGATAAAAGTGCGTTGAAGCCGCATATTTATTGGTTTTATGCTAAAGCGTATTGACGTAATGTTTCACCCATGTCCTACTCGCGCAATAGGCCAACAGCAGTCATTGTGGAAAACGTGACGAGTCCATCGCATTTCCCTCTTGTACTGTAGTTCTGATTGTGTTACCAAGATAAGTGACTGGTGGATTCGGCTCTTTGGTTTCGGACCTTGAGGGCCGAACCCACCGGTAGGGAGCGAGGTGAGGGTATGACTAGATAAGCGCCGCCCGTAGAGGGCGGGGGGCGGGGTGAAACCCGCCCCCATACAAACCTCTCGCTGTTTTTGTGTATACCACGATTCGTGTGTTTACGGGAAGGGGAATTTTCATGGCTACCGATAACTTTGATTACGCTCGACTGCTCAATGATATAGACGCGAAGATGACCGCGTTGCAGACCCTTCGGGCATCCGTCATCGTAGCATCAGCCTCGGGTGCTCTGGGCCAGCCAATAGAGGGATCGGAGTCGCCAGCCCAAGATTTGACGGGACGCAACGGTGGGGTACCAACAGATCTGCCAGAGGGCGCGTTCAATGGCAAGAGTGTTCCTGCCTGTATTGAACTCTATCTATCATCTGCTCCGATGAAGAAGAAGACGAATAAGGAAATCGCCGCCGCGCTACGCGAGGGTGGAGTCGAATCCAACGCCAGCAACTTTGAGAATGTCGTGACAGGATCACTCTTTAAGCTAAAGAAAGATGGAAAGGTTCTACGTTTCAAGGACGGGTGGGGCTTGTCCGCATGGTATCCGGCACACATCAGGGCGGTTTCGCCTGCGGCGTCCACTAAGCGGATACGGAAGAAAGGTAAAAGGAGCGGGCGAACCAAGAGCAATAAGAACGCAATTGAATTGGCCCCAGCAAAGGGCAAGGCGAACGAACGCGCCCTCGAATATCTGCGAAGTAAACCGGGAGCCGAATACGGACTGGCGGATATAGGGGCTCACTTGGGGATGGGTGTCCGTGGTGCTCGTCTGATCCTTGGAAAGTTGGTCAAAGCTGGGAAGATCAAAATGAGCGCCCCTGGCATGTACGCGATCGCGCGGTCGCAGTTGATTGCAAATCAGTAACTTCTTATGAGCATCCCTCAAACAACAAACGGCGAAGGACCACAAGCATGAGTGGTAATTTGAAGGACCAACTCGCAGCCGCTCTAAAGCTGGAGATCAAGCCCACGTGCTACATCCAGCAAGTGTTCGATCACTACAAGCGATCCGTGAGCGGGAAGCAGATAGTGACGCCCTTGCCGGAAACTGTTGACCTCTGTGATGAAAACTTTATCTACTGGATTAAGTTGCAGTGGCACAATCCAGCCACTAATTCTTGGCACGACGCTTCGCCAAGTGCTGTGCTGCCCCTGTTGATGGCTGGGAAGTTTGACGAGAAGGGATACCGCCTTGAAGACCCCCGAAGGGCTCGCGTTTTGACACATCTCCCAAACTTGCTGCGTGATCCAGAGTGGATTTATGAAAACATGCGATGCGGGCGTGGCGGCATCCGGGGCAAGCACGTGTATGTACAGGAGTCCAAAGGTCAGCTAAAGGTGGCATTCACGCTTTACGATCCGAGACTCAAGAAAATCATCGTAGTCACGTCGTTTTGGACAACAAAAAACTGGTTGGCACATTGCGTAAAAGAGCCACCTGTTTACACAAAGAAAAAGGCCACCCGTTGAAGAGTGGCCTTTTCCGCCCATTACTCTGGGTCCGGAGCATGGCCCGGATTACTCCGGGCGGGAACTTCATAAGAATGATGCACGTTACCTCGGTGCTCTGTCAATGGATCGAGCGGAATTATATTACACGCGTAATCAATAGCTTACATCGCCCAAAAGCGTAGAAAAGGCGAATATGGCTCATCTCGTCCCCCCCGTCTCGCTTTTGCCGCCTTTCCCGCTATGACGCGGACTTCCTGTGTTTACTCCATCGTGCCTTGGCAGCCTGCAAAGCCCTCTCCCTGCGTTCCTCAGGGGTCATGGTCACTAGGCTGGCCTTCCCCCCGATCTTTCCGCCTCTGTGACCCATGGCGGACATCACACGCGAGATTTCAGCTTTGGAGGCTCTAGGCGGTTTCTTGTTTGGCTTCTCTGGTTCCGACTCTGCCGTGGAACGCTGTACCATCTGGAAGGCGGCTTGGTTTACGTCGGAGGGTCTGGTGCTAATACGCTTTGGCATGGCACCAGTATGCCACGTTCGCTAGCCGTCTCAAAATTCAAAGTAGCCCACTACCCTTTGAGTCTCGCCCTTCCCAGGCAGGGGCAGGGGGCCTTGCAATTGGCAGCAGTTCTGGGGACACCGGCTCTTATAATAAGAGCCTCGCAATCATGGTGATAGTGACTTGCAAAAAGCCAGGTCTAAACACAAGGTTCTCTCGTTTGGCCAAGTGAGGGAGGGTTATGTTCAAACGGTCGAGAACGCGGTTCGTTTCTTTGGCGCGTCAACTGACTTGATCCAGGCATACCCTGACAAAGCGCTGGCACTCGGGCAACTCGGACAAGAAGAGGTCGGGAGATCGCTCACCCTGCTAGCAGCCTTTGCGCTTCCAGCCGAAGCGGATGTTTGGGGATGGTTCTGGAAGGGATGGAACGACCACCAACTCAAGGCTCATCGCGCCTACCTTTACGAGGCCATTAGTCCGCTACGGATCGAGATCACGTCACCCAACGGACGGCTCTTCGCCGGTGAGCCGCTTCGAGCGAAGATTTCCGGGGAGAAAGAAGCTGGACTCTACGTCGACTTCGATCCCGCATCTGGCCGCTTCTTGTCACCATGCCAGCAAGTGTCCGGCTTCGAAGCGAGGGCGCGGGCGATGACGCTGGCATATCTGTGTGTCACGGCTGACGGCGTCCGCCGAGCGCTTCTCGCGAATGACGATCGTTTCCGCCTTTTGGCCTTTGGGGGGCTCGCATTGCGCATCTGTAGCGAACCCATTTATCAGCAAGACATGCCGCAACTAATCAGTGAGTTTCGAGGCCGTACACCTCGGCATGAGGCACTCATCGCGGACTTGGAAACCGCACTTGCAGCCAATGTGGACTTCTTTCATGGAATCAAGGCCCCTCGGCGCAGCACGTCGAGATTGTCGCCGTAGTAGAGCTTGTTTTCTGGCGTGGGATCGCTAGTAATGATGCAGCGCCAAGCGCACGACGATTTCCGATGTGGTACGGGTTGAGTCGTCTCGCGGAATCGGAAAGAGCGAGGCTGTGATCGCTGTTCTCAGGCCATGACAAGAAGAAACGGTCGAGAGCGCAGCGAGTGCCTGGGTGGATTTCAAGGAGCGACGGTCGTCTTCCGGAACAATGTCTGACGACGAAAAGAAGACGATCAGCAAGCTGCTTCGGGTCATCAGCAGGGTGTCAAGCGCGAAAGTCGGTTTCAGCCAACATCCATGCGGGTGCGAGCGTCACGGCCCGCCCCTTTCCATTACTCCTGATCGTCAATGTCCGTGGAAACCACGCCACTAAACCGCAGATCACCAGCGCATCGGCGCCCGCATCGCAAGATGTTGTGGTC
>OCZT010008356.1_pt1 | contig 10075 bp, 8 predicted proteins | sample 1539031 | NCBI WGS metagenome assembly OCZT01 (sample SAMEA3539308, study PRJEB22396) | soil metagenome | biome: tundra; feature: field; material: soil | place: USA | collected 2010-05 | depth 0.15 m
TCGGGTCTCCGACACCAACAATCCGACTGGCGTATCCGGTCATGGGCGTCGCGACCACGCCTCGTACCAGGGTTGAAAGATGCACGGACAGCATTGAATTAGTAGCTAATCGACAGCTAACTTACGAGAGGAGCAGAGACTCGGCAGCCTTCTTTCCAGTGGGTGAGAGAACCACAGTTTGAGTCGTAGTGTCGTATTCAACAAATCGCCGGGCATGCAATGCTTTGAGCGTTCGTCGATAATTGTAGAGATTAGACGCCCCAACGCAGTCGCAGAGGTCTTCCACCAAGACCCCTTCGTCCGATTCACTGTACAGCAAGGCCAACGTTTGATCGGCAATAGCCATATTCGGATTGAGCACACGTTTAACACCGCTTACGGCCCATATCAATGGAATCTCCTTTGTAGCTATCGAATCGAGAATCTGCTGGGCTTCCTCTAACGAGATCGTGTGAACCACCCTTAAGAGTTCAGCCAAACACCAATCGCCAGCTCTAAGCGCGAGATTCGCAGTGGGTAGCTTCCGAGTTCGCTCGAGGCCGTCGTCAGACTGATCTTCGCCGCGTTTCGTTCGGCTCGATGGTCAGTGCCAACGGGCACGGCCGCGAGATACGTGAGGTGGGACAATGCGCAGGCGATGGTGGGCTGCTATTCTCCCCGTGAGCGACCAAGGCTCCATTATTTAAACGCGCCTGACGGCTGGTCTCGTCTAGGGCATTAATCGACTCACCGAGCAAAGGAAGAGTTGGGCCGGATGTCCATCGCAGAGATCACTCGGGACCAGACGATTGAGCGAGCGAACCTCTTGAACGCGGTGTCGTACGACGTGAGCTTGGACTTGACGTGCGGCGACGAGGTATTCGGTTCCGTGTCGGTGATCACGTTCGGATGCACTACACCTGGCGCGTCTACCTACGTGGACCTGATCGCGCAGGAGGTGCGTGAGATCGTTCTGAACGGCACGGCGATAGAGCCCGCGACTGCCTGGGCGCATGGACGAATCGCCTTGTCGGGGCTCTTAGAGCACAACGAACTGCGAATCGTGGCCGACTGCACGTACGCCAACGACGGCACGGCAATGCACCGCTCCGTCGACTCGGCGGACGGAAAAGTTTACGTGTACACCGCCCTCGAACCCGCCGACGCGCGCAGGGTGTACGCGAATTTTGAGCAGCCTGACTTGAAAGCCGCGTTTACGCTTCACGTCACCGCGCCGGCGCACTGGACCGTGCTGTCAAACCAGCCGACTCCCGAACTCAAGCGACTTGCCGAGGGTACCGCGGTATGGGACTTTCCGCCGACACCGCGTATCTCGACCTACCTCACCACTGTGGTGGCGGGCGAGTACGAGGTAGTCCGCGACTCTCACACCACCGTCACGGGTCAAGTCATTCCGCTCGCCCTGGCCTGTCGAGCGTCCTTCGCCGAGCACCTTGACGCCGATGACGTATTCGAGATTACGAAACGCGGCCTTGACTTTTTTGCCCGACTGTTCGGGACCGACTACCCGTTCGCCAAGTACGACCAGGTCTTCGTCGCGGAGTTCGACAGCGCGGTGGAGAACGTTGGCTGCGTGGTCATCACCGAGGAGCTGCTGTTTCGCTCCCGAGTGACTGAGGTGATGTACGAGAGGCGCGCGAACACCCTCCTGCATGAGATGGCACACATGTGGTTCGGCGACCTGGTGACGATGCAGTGGTGGGACGACCTGTGGCTCAATGAGTCATTCGCGGAGTTCTGTGCCACCCTGGCGTGCGCGGAGGCAACCCGGTTTACTGACGCGTGGGCGACGTTTTCCTACTCCCGTAAGACGTGGGGGTACACGCAAGACCAGTTGCCGACGACGCACCCGGTCGCGGCGGACGTGCCGACGGTGACCGAGGCGGAGGCGAACTTTGACGGGATCAGCTACGCCAAGGGCGCGTCAGTGCTCAAGCAGTTGGTTGCCTACGTCGGAAGGGACGACTTCTTTGCTGCGATCAAGGCCTACCTCGTTCGTCATGCCTGGGGCAACGGGACGCTCGCCGACCTGCTGCGGGCATTAGAGGCGGGGTCGGGCAAGAGTCTGTCGTCGTGGTCGAAGGCCTGGCTGGAAACGGCAGGTCCGAACACACTCCGTAGCGAGTTCGAGGTCGACGAACGAGGAGCGTTCACCTCATTCGCGGTGCTGCAGGAGGCCCCCGAGAACCACCCGACGCTGCGACCTCATCAGATAACGATCGGCTTGTACGACCGGGTAGACGGCGCACTGCGACGTACTCGCCGCGTGGGGGTGGAAGTCACCGGTGCACGCACTGGCGTGCCTGAGCTCGTTGGTGTGCGACAGCCAGACCTCATCGTGCTCAACGATGACGATTCCGGCTACGCGATCGTCCGCTTCGATCCCCGGTCGCTCGACACGTTGACCCGATTCATCGGGGAGCTCACGGACCCACTGGCACGCGCCGTGTGCTGGGTTGCAGCAATCGACATGGCGCAGCAGGCCCAGCTTTCGCTTCGCGCGTTCGTGCAGATGGTGTCGACCGGGATGGAGACAGAACCGTCGGTCTCCGTGGTGCAGACGCTGCATCAGGAGACCGCCCAGGTGATCGCGCATTTCGCCGACCCGCAGCGGGTGCCGGATATCAAGGAGCAGCTCGCCTCGGTCGCGTTGCGGCTGCTCAACACAGCTGAACCTGGCAGCGATCATCAACTGGCCTGGGCGGAGTTGTTGGCATGGACCGCAACGTCCGAAGAGCAAGTGGAACTGGTCGCCTCTCTGCTGGACGCAAGCACCGAGGTCCCCGGCCTTGCGATCGATACCGAGCTTCGCTGGGCGCTGCTCGGTCGACTCGTGTCTACCGGCAGGGCGGCTGACGCCGAGATCGATGCCGAGCTGGAACGCGACCCCACGGACTCGGGCGTGCGCCGTGCGGCAACCTGCCGGGCAGCCGTGCCGGACGCCGTACACAAAGAAGCTGCGTGGAAACTGTTGGCCGAGACCGAGGTGCTCGGAGTCCAAGGCGTTCTCGAAGTCGCTGAAGGCTTAACGCAGCCCGAGCACGCGGAACTGCTCGCCCCGTACGCGCAGCGCTACTTCGACGTCCTCCAAGACATCTGGTCGTCCCACGGCGACCATTTCAGGGTCGTACTCGCTCAAGCGCTGTTTCCAACCACGGCGCCTCCGCATGAGGTGATCGAGCAGATCGATTCATTCATCGGCGCAAAGCAACGCGACCGCGGCCTGGTACGCGTCCTGGTTGAATTTCGCGACGTCGCCGAGCGAGCGATTCGCTCGCGCGCGCTGCGCGCCTGAGGATGAATTGGGCTTCGCGACTCCCGATTGCCACTAGGGCAGCATCTCTTTCGTGACGAGGCAAACAGAAGAGCTTCGCTTTACTCGCACGATGACGCGAACGAGTCAACAGTTCATGAAACTGTGAAATCCAAACTGGTAGGGTAGCGCTTGACGAAGAGCGGATCCGCCAGCGATAGTTCTGTGTCGCGCATTGCCAACCATGTCAGCACGCGTTTTCGATGAAGCGGAAGTTCCCGTCAGGAGTTGAGTTTCGTGTCAACAACGCCCGTTCTTGAGGTAAGCGGACTGGAGATGCATTTTCCGCTGCGGCGCTCGTCCCTTTCGATCGTGCGACGACAGCCTGCCGAATCAGTGCGAGCAGTCGATGGGGTCAATTTCGCGATCGCGCGTGGTGAGTCCGTTGGTTTGGTTGGAGAGTCCGGGTGCGGAAAATCCACCTTAGGTCGATGCATTGTCGGTCTCTACAAGAGTACGGCCGGTGAGGTGCGTCTCAACGGAGTTCCCGTGGTGGCTAACAAGCGACAACGTAACGCCAACCCTCGCGTCGCACAGATCATCTTTCAAGACCCGTACTCGTCACTGAATCCGCGCATGACGGTTCGACAATCGGTATTAGAAGCGCTGCACGTTCATCACGCCGTCGAGCGTCAGGACGCCGAGCGGCGGTGCACGGAACTCTTGGATCTCGTTCGACTGAGTTCGCGGGTGGCCCACGCGTACCCGAGGCAGCTTTCGGGCGGTCAGCGCCAGCGCGTCAGCATCGCCCGCGCCTTGGCGGTAGAGCCGGAGCTGCTGGTGGCTGATGAACCGGTCTCCGCCCTGGACGTCTCCGTCCAAGCCACCGTTCTCAATCTCCTATCTGAACTGCGCAGAGACCTCGGCCTCACGCTGCTTCTTATTGCCCACAACATGGCCGTCGTACGCCACGTCTGCGACCGAACGATGGTTATGTATCTAGGACGCATTATCGAGACGGGCCCGACGGAACGTGTCATCAACGACCCGCAGCACCCCTATACCCGCGCTCTCCTCACGGCGATCCCGAAGTTGACACCGGGGCGCCGCTCGGAAGCGCCCGCACTGCTCGGAGATCCGCCGAGTCCGATCCGACTGCCGACAGGATGCCGTTTCAATCCCCGGTGTTCTCGCGCCGAAGGCATCTGCTCCGAAACGGAACCAGGTCTCATTTCCGGCGCGGGCGACGACAGCGTGCACGCCGCGGCGTGCCATTTCGCGTGGACCGAACCTTCATCGGTGTCGATCAGTGAGCGACCCTCGAGCCAATAACGGGATCGGCGAGCGCCGCGGCCCGACAACTATCCGAGTGGATGCAGGCTGAGGCCCGGCCTCCTTCGGCGAACAGGAGCGGAAAATCACCCGTGGCGCAATCGTCTTGTGCAAAGTCGCAACGGGGGCGGAAGCGACATCCCTCGGGCGGCTCCACCAGGCTGGGCGGAATACCCGGAATCGGATCAAGCATCTCCTTCACCTTGTCGAAGTCGGGCACCGCTCGAAGGAGGCCCAGCGTGTAGGGGTGCGTCGGATCAGGCAGCACTTGTGCGACGGACCCGATCTCCACAAGCTCTGCCGCGTACATCACCGCGACGTTCTGACAGATCTGGGAAACGACGGCTAAGTCGTGTGTCACAAAGATCATGCTGATCCCTGTCGACTCTTGCAAATGGAGCAGCAGCTTCAGAATTTGATCCTGAATGGTGACGTCAAGCGCGGTCGTAGGTTCGTCACATAAGAGCAGCTTCGGCTCGCAGGCGAGCGCTATGGCGATCATGACCCGCTGTCGCATCCCACCCGAGAGTTCGTTGGGATACGCACTAAAGCGTCGCGCCGCGTCGGGGATGCCAATTTGCTGCATCAGCTCCACCGCCCGCTTTCGTCCAGCCTTCTTCGTGAAGCCGAGGTGAGCGATCGGTCCTTCCGCGATCTGGTCACCAACGTGCATCACGGGATTCAATGCCGTCATCGGCTCCTGGAAGATCATGCCGATGGACCGCCCGCGCACGTCGCGCAGCTGCTGGTGGTTGAGCGAGAGTAGATCAGTCCCCTGGAACACGATCTGTCCGCCCGTGACCCGACCGCCCCGTGGGAGCAGTCCAAGAATCGCTCGCAGCATCATGCTCTTGCCGCACCCCGATTCGCCGACGATACCTAAGGTTTGACCTTGACGTAGATCGAACGACACGTTTTCTACCGCGTGCACGATCTCTCGGTGCGTGGAGAGCTCGACGCGAAGATTCTTCACGGACAGTAGTAAGTCGCTCACGCTACTCAACTCGCAAGACGTCCGCGATGCCGTCGCCGAATAGGGACAGCCCAATACCGATTATGACTACCGCAATGCCGGGCACCGTTGCGAGCTGCCAGTGGGTAGTAATGAACTGTTGTCCGTCGGACATCATCGAGCCCCACTCTGGGGTTGGCGGGGGTACCCCCAGCCCCAAGAACCCCAGAGTGACGATCGTCAGGATCGAGAAGACAATGTCGGACATCGAGTAGACGATTGCTTGCGTGATCACGTTGGGGATGAGGTGGCGAACGATGATCCGAAGGGGTCGGTAACCGAGAGCGCACGCGGCGAGAATGAACTCGTGGCGTTTCGTACTTAAGATCTCTCTTCGAATAATCCACGTGTACGACACCCAATCGGTGGCAATGATGGCAATGTAGATGCTCTTCGTGCCGGGCCCGAGAATGAAGACCAGCGCGATGACCAGTACAAAGAACGGAAACGCCAGGATCACGTCGACGGCGCGCATCGCGAGGACGTCGACCCAGCCGCCGAAGTAGCCCGCGAGACAGCCCACCGCCGTGCCAAGCACAAATGAAGCAAGTACGGCCAGGAACGCGATCTCGAGGTCCACGCGTGCGCCGCAGAGCAAGCGGGTCCACACGTCACGACCAAGTTCGTCGGTGCCAAGAAGGTGATGTAGCGATGGCGACAGCAACGCTTGGCTCGGATTTAGCGCGGTCGGCGAATAACTCGTCACGAGAGGCGCTGCGAGAGCAAGGCCGATGATGACAAAAAGGATGAAGGAGCCGACGGTGAGATTCGAGGAGAACCTCCTCGCGCCGCGGCCTCGTTGCAGATCGTCGGAAGCGAGCGGAATCGGTAGTGACGTCTCCTGAGCCACTGCTATTCGAACCTCACTCTCGGGTCAAGGAGTGAGTGGATGACGTCAGTGCCAAGGTTGGTGAGAATGACCGCGAGCGCCAACACGAAGGTAACGCCTTGGACGACTGGAAAGTCACGGCGATAGATGGAATTGACCATCAACGCTCCAACCCCTGGAAGGGCGAACACCGTCTCAACCACGAGTGTCCCGCTAATCAGAAAAGCAATCTGAAGTCCAAGAATGTTGAGGCTTGACGCGAGTGCGTTTCGTATCGCGTGGCGAATCAACACCCGGTACTCACGGATGCCCTTTGAACGAGCCGTGGTCACATAGTCCGCGTCGAACGCGTCTATGAGGCTCGATCGCAGACTGCGGACCAACAGCGGCGCGATGCCCAAGGAAAGGGTGAGACCGGGAAGAAACAGTGAATCGAGATGACCGAGGACGCCCGGCTGGAGGCCGGCAACAGGGAAGAGGTGAAACTTTAGGCCAAACAGCAAGATCAGCATGATTGCGATCCACGCCGAGGGCATGCCCATTCCGACAAGCGGGATGGCTCGCACTGCCTGATCCGAGACGCCGTTGCGATGAGTAGCCGCGAGGACGGCGAGCGGTACGGCGATCACCACCGAGAGAACGACCGCGTAGACGATTAACGACAGCGAGACCAACGCGGCGGAGAGGATGATCCCCGTCGCTGAGGTGTTGTAGAAAAGCGAGGTGCCGAAATTGCCCTTCACGATGCGTGTCAGGAAGAGCCAGTACTGCTCGTACAAGGGTCTGTTAAGGCCCCACTCCCGATGAAGGGCGGCTACTGCTTTGGGGGTCGCCCGTATGCCCAGCATGGTCACCGCGGGGTCTCCCGGAATCAGGTGGATCATAAGAAACGTGACCAGCGTGACCCCAAAAGCTGTGGGCAGCATGAGCAGAAGGCGTCTTCTGATGTACATGCCACGTGTCACAGTGAGCTCTCCTACTCGTCTTCGATTCGTTCCCGCCGTGTTTGGCTACGCGTGCCCAGAGTTCGCTTAACTGAGCCAGACGTTCTCGAGGTGGTAGGCGCCCGTCGGTGGGACGTTGAAACCGTGCACGGTGGACTGTTGCGCGTACGGATAAGGGCTGTAGTAGAGCATCGCGAACGGGCAGTCCTGCGCCACGATGGACTGGATCTGCCCGTATATTTTGGCCCGCGCAGCGGAAGCAATCGTCAGCTCCGATTGATGAATTAACTTAAGGACCTCGGCGCTGTTGTACCACGAGTAGGCAGAGTTGATTCCCCCGTAGGCGCCGCCGGCCGCTGCCGGCACGTTCTCATCCGGGTCGCCGATATCGAGGGTCATCAAGCCCGGCGACATATCGTAGTGAGCCGTGGACTGAAGGGTCGCGAGGGTGCTCGGATCGTAGGACTGAATGGCGAGGTCGATTCCAATTGCTTTGAGGTTCGATTGAACTATCTGGGCGATAGTGCCATTCAAGCCATCACCCGCGACCACGGCGTACGTCGCCGCAAAGCCTTTCGGGTAACGCGACTTGGCCATTTCTTGCTTAGCGGTTGCCGGGTCGTACCAAAGCTTGGGGGTGCTGGCCTGATAGAAGGGCCACGCTGGAGAGAAGAACGACGCGGCGGGCGTCGCGTGTCCGAAAAGCACGTCCTTAATGATCGAGTTGCGGTCGATTGCGTACGAGATTGCCCGACGAACATGAACGTCAGCGAAATGGGGCTTCTTTTCGTTCATCACAATAAACGACACCGCGGAGGACTTAGACAAATTGACGTTGATTCCCGGGGTACTTTCAAGAGCAGCAATGCTTGAGTAGGGTGTGCCCTCAATGATGTCTGCTTGACCACCTTTTAACTGGACAAGTCTCGTATTGTCGTCGGGCACTGTCAACAACGTGACAGAGTCCAAATACGGCTTCCCCTTCTGCCAATAGTGTGGATTACGCTTCAACTGCAGTTTTTGTCCCTTGGCCCAGGATTCGAGTATGAATGGCCCGGTCCCAATGGGGTGCTGGAAAAACTGCTTCGACGTCGCTCCTCGCAGGTTGTTGGGCAAGATAGCGTTCGAATACATGGACGTGTCACCAAGTAGAGGCCCCCATGGATGCGTTGTATGGATGACGACCGTTGAGGCGTTCGGCGTGTCGATTGCGTCGACCGCCGAAAGGATGTAGGCATTCGGCCCCTTGAGACTCGCTCAAGAGTGAAGCGAACGTCCGAGGAGTCGAGCGGCCGACCGTCGGAGAATTTGACGCCGGGGCGGAGGTGGAAGGTCCAGGCGCGCTGGTCCGAGGATATGTTATAGCCGGTAGCGAGCCATGGTGTAGTGCCGTGCCCATCAGCAGTCACGTTGTAGAGACATTCGTACAGGCTAAGGCACGTCCAAATCGATTCGGTATCTATTGCCGCGCTGGGATCCACTGTTTGGGGGTCCGCAGTTCTGGCAAAGGTTAAGTCGCCGCCACGGCGCGCCGTGGCGGCACTAGCAAAAGGAGCGTCCGCAAGCAACGAGCCGAACGCCGACGCCCCACCAACTGCGGCGCCTCCTGCAGCGATGGTTTTGAGAAAACTTCGTCGCGAAACCGAATTCTGGATCTCGGTTTGTTCAGCGTTCGCCCTGACGGTCATATGCCGGGCTCCTTTCTCAAGTCCAATGGACGTAGACGAAGAACTTCAGTGCATGGTGATACGCGTGGTGCTCATGACATGGTAGCGAATGCTAATGCTCCGAGCACGGTCTTGGTGCAACTCCATCACGACCCGGGGAAAAAGTATTTTGTCGATCTCGCGGCTGGCGCTCGAGGGTTTTAGGGAAGAACAGGCGCGAGGAGGTCGGGGGCCGTACGACACCTGACTCGAATCGGTGTTCAGCCCTTTGAAAGGGAACGCAGCCGTGCGCAGTTACGTTCGAGAGGTACCGTCAAGTCCGATGTGTAAGACATCGGCAAGGAGTCCGTAGGCCGTGTCTGGAAGTCGCGGCTCACTGCTACTGATGGTGACTGGTTGCAACAGTCGGGATTCAAAGCGAACACCTAGGGAGGTGCCAGTGAGCGGAAAGAACACATTCTCGGGGCCGATTTCACAAACCTCCACCGTTGCTCGAATAACTTGATCGGAAGTTTTCGACTGAAGGGTCGCCATACTCACGAGGCGATTGCCGCGCGAGCGAGCGTCGATTGCCTCTGCGGCAAGTTCCTCGCTAATCGGCATGCGTTCGACGTCCTCGACGTGAATCGGCTGGTCCCAAAGGGCTGCCGACAGCGCGCACAACTTGACGGCAGCATCCCAGCCGTCAAGGTCATACTGAGGATCGTCTTCGACGATGCCAAGCGCCGTCGCTTGCTGAATTGCCTCAGAGAAGCTACGTCCTTGACTAAGGGCGTCGAGGACGATATTGCTGGTCGAATTCAAAAGGCCCGTCACCGCGGTGACAGAAGCGCCCGGGAGAGTTCGCTCGATCAAACTGAACACCGGCATACCGTCGGCAACCGCCGATTCGTATCGATACTGCAAGCCGTGGCGAGCGGCCAACTCTCTTAGTTCGCGTAGGCCATGAGCCACCGGACCCTTGTTCGCACTCGCAACGCTGCGACCTGCAGCGAGTGCAGCACGAATGATTGCAATCCCGACCGCCCCCGTGAACGG
>OCZT010008359.1_pt1 | contig 10074 bp, 9 predicted proteins | sample 1539031 | NCBI WGS metagenome assembly OCZT01 (sample SAMEA3539308, study PRJEB22396) | soil metagenome | biome: tundra; feature: field; material: soil | place: USA | collected 2010-05 | depth 0.15 m
TTTACAGAAATACGATTAGTAATGTTATCCAAACTCTATTTATTCTCAGCAGGACGATTAGCGGGTTTATTTAGTTATACAGATTTTTACATGATTATACTTCAAACGCAGTATTATCAAAGGTTTCAGAGAATTTAATTTCTCTTTGATGTAAAATGAAAACTAAACTAAACAAAAGTATTTGACCCCTAATTTGACTCCTTTATGGCAACAAGAAAATTTTATTTAAAAGAAGAAAATAAAAAAGGTCTATCACTTATTCTTTTACTTTATCAGGATAAAGGTAGAAAATTTAAATTCTCTACAGGCTTAACGATCAACAAACAATTTTGGGATGGCAAGAAAATAATAGGCAAGACATTAGAAGTTTTTGATAATAATAAAAAGCTTGAAGATGTTTATTCTTATCTGGATGAAATAGAAAGAGAAAGCCTGGTTAATAATACCTATTACAATATTGATGTAGTAGAAAATAAATTCAGAGCAAAATATAAAAAGCAAATCGCTTCCAGTACTGAAACCGAATTTTTTACTTTATACGATGAATTTGTTCAAATAAGTAAGGTTACCAAAACGAACTCGACAATAGGAGCGTTCAATTGTACAAAGAGCAAGCTAAAGAAATATGAAGTTTTTAAAAAGAGCATCTTAACCTTTGAAACAATTAATAAAGCATTCTATAATTCATTTGTATCATTCCTGATAAGTGAATGCGGGCATCTTAATAATTCAGTCGGCAAGTACATTAAAAATTTAAAGACCTTTTTAAATTATGTCAAAGACAATGAATTAATAAATACAAGCTTAAACCTTAAAGGATTTAAAATATTGAGAGAGGACATAGATATAATTGCTTTAACGCAGGAGGAATTATCAAAAATCTATTATGTAAAAGACCTACCCGAATATCTTGATTTTGTAAAGGATCAATTTTGCTTTGAATGTTTTACAGGAATTAGATTTTCAGATATATGCAGGCTAAGAAATGAAAATCATAAAGGGGATTATCTGGAATTCAGAACATTAAAAACAAAAGATTCATTGATTGTTCCGCTTAATATGTTTGCCAAAGAGATAATAGAAAAATATAAAGGGAGATTTATAGATAGACCATTACCGCCAGCTATTTCGAATCAAAAAACAAACGACTATATTAAAGATATTGCCGAGATAGCCGAAGTAACTGATTTTATGTTAATCGAAAAATTTAGTGGCTCAAAAAGAATTGAAATTCGAAAACCAAAATGTGATCTTATTTCAACTCATACAGGCAGAAAATCGTTCATTACTTTATCATATGAGAACGGTATGCCTACAGAAATGATTATGAAAATTACAGGTATAAAAAAATGGGAAACACTCAAAAAATATCTGAAGGTTTCAGAGAAAGCCAAACTTTTAAAAATGAATGAGTGTTGGAACAAAGAAGTAATGCAGGCGATGTAATTAATTAATGCTAATTTTATACTTTGATATACGGTTGTCAATTTTTTCCAGTTGTAGGCAATCCTCTTCACAAACTGGCCATCTTAACCAATTCTGGTTTTGCTCTCAAAAAGCTATTTCTGGATTCATATTCAGGTTAGAATTCAATTCATAATTTATATTCAATGTATGTATCATCACTGACTACATCACAATTTTCAGCCTTAATTAGAGCAGAAATTAATGCAGCAATTCAAGAGGCAAAAACAAACCTTGAAATGCTTTTGCCGAATGAACCCTCAAAATTTTATACAATTAAAGGAGTAGCAAAGATGTTAGAAATAACTCCCGCTACTATTCATAATTATGTAAAACAAGGCATCCTTATAAAGCATAAAATAAGTGGTAGAACTCTCTTTAAAAAATCTGAAGTAGATAGACTTACAGATTAATTATCCTTGAGGGGGTAAGTTATTACTTACTCCCTCCTTTTATTTCAAAAAAATTTTAATAAAAATAAAATGATTGATACAATCGTAATAAGAATTAAAAATGTTTCAAAATATAAATGGATAACTGAACAATATAATAATCCTCAAAAGAGAAAAGGAAGCATTACAGAAACTTTTGTAAGTAAAGAAACAAGAGAATTATCCGAAAGGGTGTTAGATCATTATTTGGTTTATCATGACACAAACAAACACCTTTTACTTAATCATCGTGGAAACAAAATTATTCCATCTTCTCATTATTCACTTGCTTACTGTTTAAATAATAACAAGGATTATCTAGAGTTTAATTTTTCAATCCCCAAATATTTATATGGAAACAACGTAATGCAATTTATTAACCTGGCGGATCAATCAGCATCAGTTCAATTTTTAGAATTAATAAGATTTATCCATATTTTTTTAAGGGACAATTTTATTAAAGCCCCAATACATGAAGATGTTGAAATAAATAGGATCGATCTCTGTTATAATCAAATATTTAATACAAGCGAGGATGCATTACAATATTTAGATGCACAACAATTAATAAACAAAAGATTGGCTAGGGCTTCAAAGAATAAAGGACGTGCATACGATGGGGAATCTTTGATGTACAACACAAGAAGATATTCATTTAAAGTATATCATAAAGGAAAGGAATTTGCAAAACACGATGCAAAACAAATAGCAAAGGATAATAAAAAAAACCTGCCCATTAGGTACTTACAAGATATTGCAGATCGAACCCTGCGATATGAAATGACCTTTAGAAATTCAATGCTGAATTATCTAACATCTCATTATTTTTTTGTGTCCGGTGCTAAGCAACTTTATGCAAAATATTCCGAACATCCTCTTTCAAAATGGGGCAGACAACTATTAACAATGTTCCCAGCTGGTCAAAATAAAATAGAACGAAAACTATATGAGAAATTTATTAAACGTTCTAAGAGTTTTACACTCATATCTGAATTTGACATTTTTAAAGATCCATATGATCTGGCAGAAGCGGAAAATGTAACTTTTGATAAAACAATTTTTGAGATTTTAGTGAATACTTTTTTTAAAAAGGTTAATGAATATCAAATGGATAAATGTTTGGATATTCACTCAATTGCTGATAAGATTGATGAGTACAATGAAAATAATGCTCTTAAAAATAAATTAAGAAGAACTCCGGTATCTGGGAAAAGTAATACGAGAATTTTAATGACTGCTTTGATAGCTCAAAATATGGATTTAGAAGCTTTAAAGCCTTATATACCCGAACGATCATTTTCAAGAATGAAGCAGGATTTAAAGTTGATTGGAATTACAACAACCGACCATCATTTGAGCATTCCAAAACCAAGAACCGATTATCTTGATTACAAAATCTATATGAATCAATTACATTTTAGCGAGTTTTTAATTTAGGTCATTCGTTTCAAATGAGATTTTTTGACATAGTAAAATCCTGGTATTTATTTTCAAAAAAGTAAATGCTGGGATTTTTCATAACTAATAAAAAATAAAGTTTAGAAAGCTTTAAATAAGTTGGTGTAGCCATATTTGGCTGTGTTTGGTGTATGTTATAGACTTACACCTACTACTAATGGTTCTCATTTATCCCTACGTCAAAGCTAAGCGCAATCCAAAAAGACAAGCCTGCGGTTTCCAAAAGACTACGGCATAAACACAAAACCTTTGCTTAATTTTTTTTAAGAGATAATAGCTAAGCTCATTTTTTTATAAATATATATTCGACACTCATTCCTCACTACGCTTTGCTCCATTCGTCTTTCCTTTACTCATACATATTTATAAATCCGGATTATCACATAAAAAAAATTGCCTTCATTTATTCCGTTTCCTTTTGGAAATCTTTTTGGATTAGCTTGATGGTTGCCTAAGTGATTAAATGAGATGAAATGTATTTGCTTACCAGATACACTTTAATAGATTTGGAAACTATAATACAATTTTAATTAGTTTTAAGCCTAGTTAAAAACACTTAATGACATTAGGGCAATACATAGACAACATAAATAACCGTTACAGGTTAGGTAATTCAACAGAGCATACATTTAGAGGCGATTTGCAGCATCTTAATAGTAAAAACATCTCTATACAGAGAAAACATTTTCAAGGGAATAAAGCTCCTCTTCGCAAAGATGATGGTGAACAAAACGAAATCTGAAGACTTCCAAACTGTATTTTTTTAAAATAACTTTTTTTTTCATGCAGGAACAACTATCTTAGAATTACTTATGCATCGCATATATTACTGCTTATTCCTGTTATGTTTTGTTTCTAATAAAGTCTTTGCACAATCCGATTCAATCCAGGAAGTGAAGGGCATACCTACAAAACAAATTTTTGATTTAATGATTGATAGAAAAGGGTTTCTCTGGGTGGGACATGACTTAGGATTATCACGTTTTGATGGCACTTCATTTACTCACTTTTCCAACGCATTGCCACAGCAGCAGTAAAAAATCTTTTGGGTGGAGATGCCTTAATAAAAATGAGCCGTCATCCTGAAATTATTGCTGATGCTGTATATTATATTGTGAACAAGCCTGCCGCAGAGTGTACCGGTAATTCTTTTATTGATGATGAAGTATTGGCTCTTGAAGGAATTACAGATCTTGGTAAATATTCTGTAACCCCCGGAGGAAAACTTTTCCAGGATCTTTTTATTTAATTTTTTCAATTGAGATTTTGTTTTATACAATGCAATCATTAATCGCATCTAAAAAATCTTTTCGTTTGCGATGTGATACTTTAAGTTTTGCGTTATTTTGCATCACCACATAACCTCCATCGAAGCGCTGAAATTCTTTTACATGATTCAAATTAATTAGCGTTGAATGATGAATGCGAAAAAATTTACCTGTACAAAGCTGGGATTCAAAATTTCCAAGAGGTTTTGACGCAACTATTTTCTTTCCATCATATAAATAGATAGTAGTATAAACTCCATCTGCTTCACAATATAGAATGTCGGAAATGTTCACAAAAACAATTTTTTCAGCCATTGCTATACCAATTCGGGATTCGGGTGAAGCATTGCTTTGTGCAATTAACTGTTCCAGTTTTTGCATTTGAAAGCTAAGCATGTTTTCATTTTTTTTAATCTCATTTTTTATTTTGGCAACTACCCTTATTATTTCATCTGCTTCTACTGGTTTTAGTAAATAATCAATTGCACTAAGCCGGAATGCCTCAATTGCATAAGCATCAAAAGCGGTTATAAATACAACTCTGAAAGTTGGATTAGTAAATGATTGTACTAGGTCAATGCCGCTTAATCCGGGCATCTCTACATCAAGAAAAATAAGATCAGGATTGTGTGCTTCGATTAAAGATTTTCCAAGATTCGGGGAATTACTTGTTGCAATAACCTGCACGTCATCTTTGCATTTCTTTTGCAGGATAATTTCCAGCGCCTCTATCGCTAAAGGTTCGTCATCAATAATAATTGTACGTATCATAATTTATTTTGCAAAGACCCAACAAAGTTCAAGGGTATTTTTATCGTTACTAAGGTTCCTGATACTTCATTGTTACTCATCACATCTTTTATGTCTGTTTGAATAGCTGCAGCATATTGGTCGTTCAATAGTCTAATTCTCTTATTAAGTAATTCCATACCTTTCGACTGATGTTGCTTGCGGAAAACGCTTTTAAATTCTTCTGCTTTTTTTCTACCTATGCCGTTATCTTCAACTTCGTAATTCACTGTTCCGTTTTCCCGGTAAATTCGAATCTGTAATTGTTTATCTTTTTCTTTATATGAAAGACCATGCCATATAGCATTTTCGACATACGGTTGAAGAAGCATATTTGGAATAAGCGTTCGCTCTTTATCCAATGTAGGATCAGATGAAATTGAATACTGCAGGTCCGGAACTCTTAAACTCTCTAACCCTAAATACAAGTAAAGGAAATCTATTTCCTTACGTAATGGGATGAAAGGAGAATCTGCATTCTCAAGCAGGATTCTCAACAATTTCGCAAATCGTGACAAATAAGAATGAGATAAATCAATTTCATTCTTTAGGATTAAGGTCTGAATTGAATTTAGTGAATTGAACATAAAGTGAGGATTCAGTTGCGAACGAAGGCTTTGCATTTCAAGTTCAGCCATTTTGTAAACCGCTTCAGCTTTTTCAACAGCCCTGTTCTTTTGATTCCTTTGTTTTAAAAAAAGCATTAGAAATGCAGAAATTATTATCACCAGGATCAAACCCATCAGCAATAAGTTATTCATTTGCTGCTTCTCAATTCTTATTTTTTCCTGTCTTGCTTTTTCCTCAACAATTGCTTTTTCATATTTATTTTTTTCTGTAGCAATGGCTCTTTCCTGTTTCAGTTTTTGATCCGATAATATTTTTGCCTGCATTGCCGCTTCTTCTATCTTTTCCTTTTCTTGTTTTACCTTAAGTCCGGCCGCTGCTCTTTCTGCCTCATATTTAATTTTTAACTGGGAAATTTTCAAATACGGAGATTTGTAATAGCTTGAGTCAAAATTTTGGGAATATAAATCGTAATAAGAAAGTGCATTTTTATAATCTCCAATTCCTGTGTATGCTTCAATTAAGTCTGAATAGTCCTTCACAATTTGTTTTTTGTTACCAATTACCTGGTCAAGAATTAATTTTTTATTCAAATAACTGATTGAAGTGAAAAAGTATTTTTTCCTGTTTACCGAATCCCTGCCGGTGTAAGCTTTTCGTAAAAATATATTTGCGATACCATAGTACACCTCAGCCAAATAGCGATTGCTCTTTTGATCATCTAATAATTTTACTGCTGAAGTATACCGAGCCAATGCGGCATCCAATTTTGTTTGGGCTACTAAAGAATTACCTAAATAAAGCAATATCTCTCCCATTAATGATTTTGTTTGAATTTTTGCAGCAAAGGCATAGGCATCTTCGAAATATTTGTCGGCCTCAGGAAAATTTCCCATATTAAGGTAGACATTTCCAATCCCGGCATAAGAATTAGGATACCATTCATCCCCTTTTATCTTCTTAATAATTTTTAATGCTGCAAAGTGATTCTCCAAAGCCTCATTATAAATGCCCAACATATTGCATGCAACTCCAACATAGTAATATTCATTAAAAATTTCAACTTTATCACCTTCCTCAAGCGCTGTTTTTAAAGCTGCATAATGGTATTGTCTTGATTGTGTATAATCCCCTTTTCCGGCGAAGCACATTCCCAAAATAAAGTTTGCTCTTCCGATGCCTTGTTTATAATTTATTTTTTTCGCAAGCAAAAAACTGTTATTAGAATAGGCTATTGCCTCATCAAAATTGCTGCCTTGATGAAATGCCTGATTATATTTATTCCATGCAATAGTCAGTAAGGAATTAATCTGATTCGTATCTGGTTTATCCGTTTTAAAATTGAAAATTAAAGACTGCGTCGGTTTACCTGGATTAACTATTCGCTCTTGTGCGGAAAGGTTGCCACAAATCAAGATCAGGGTGAGAATAAAAATATTTTTATTGTATCTTATCTTTATTCTCATGTTAATAAAAGGTTTGTACAATGATTACATGCATTAACTTTTTTTAAACAAGCAGCACTTCCTTATCAAAAGTGCGACTATTTTACAGATTATAAGTTAATAAAATAAAGCAACTTAACAGAAACGTTAATGAAATTTGTAATTGTATCTTTTTTTACAATAACTGTCATATAAAAGCGCCAAGGCTTATAATTTATAACAGAAAGTAACCTGATAGCCAACAAATATTTTTAGTATTTTAGTATTACCTAATTATTATGAAAAAGAGAATGACATTCTTTTTGCAACAATCAATAGTAGTTATTTATTTATTTGGAGGCGTTCGAAACACCACCGGCATCTTCCTTACTACGTATAATACAAATGAATTTATTTTTCATAAATCTGACACTGCATATCGCATTATTGACGCCGCCAGTAATACATACGGCTACGAGATATTAATTAATTACAAAGCTATTATCCGCCAATTGAACATACCAGGCGAACCTGGTGCAAATGGTTTTAAAACTAAATCAGATGCAGAAAAAGTAGCCCGGCTTGTAGTAAAAAAAATACGGCTCGGTATAATGCCTCCATCAATTGAAAAAATTGAGTTGGATAGATTAAGAATTAATTATTAATCCAAAACACTTTGTATGATTGTAAAAAAATTTTTTTTGGTTAAAACGTTTGGTTTATTAGCAATTTGTTTTCTCTGTTTTTCAGTAATGTGTACTTCTCAATCTGCTGAATGGCAGCAGATGAAGTCATTGGACATTTCGGCCAGACGTTTTGTTAGTGTTGGATTTAGTATTGGAACAAAGGGCTATGTTGGGATGGGCTTAATTGGAGACTCTGCGAAAAAAGATTTTTGGGAATATGACCCTGCTACAAATACTTGGTCCCAAAAAGCTGACTTTGGGGGAGGTAAAAGAAGTGCTGCGGTTGGTTTTAGTATTGGTTCAAAGGGATATGTCGGTACAGGATTTAATGGTGCAACGCTTGAAGAAACAAATGATTTTTGGGAGTATGATCCGGCTAAAAATATATGGACAAAAAAAGCAAATTTTCCTGGTGCACCAAGAGAAGTGGCTACCGGTTTTTCCATCGGTTCTAAAGGATACATAGGTAACGGAAGAACAGATAATTTTCTTGTCTATTTTAATGACTTCTGGGAATATGATCCTACAAAAGATGCCTGGACACAAAAAGCAGATTTTGGTGGTGGAGAAAGATATGCAACTACAGCGTTTGTTATAGGAACCAAAGCCTACGTTGGTATGGGTACAGAAAGAAAAATAGCGGAGTTTGATTTTAAAAAAGATTTTTGGGAATACGACCAGCAAACAAATAGCTGGATAAGGAAAGCGGATTTTGGAGGTAATTCACGGGAGCTGTCGGTTGCCTTTGTTATTGGTTCCAAAGCATACGTTGGTACAGGATTTAATGGTAATGATCTTAAAGATTTTTGGGAATATGATTCTGCTAACGATACATGGATACGCCTGGCAGATTTTGTCGGCGGAGAAAGATACGCAGGTATTGGTTTCAGTATAAATGACAATGGATATGTTGGAATGGGAATAAGTTCTATCAGAGAGAAAAGCGATCTATGGAAATTCACCCCACACATTGTAGCAAATAGGGCAGATACCACAACCGCCCCTTTAAGTAAGTCTAAAAAAGTAATGATTAAATATTGATATCTCTCAAAATACACCGAATAAAATATCTCATAAATTATTTGATTAACCATCTTTACTGTAGCCTTTGTTCAGGGGTTTATCATTAAACTTAATCGCCTGCAGTTTTACAGTTATTTATTTATTACTACACATATTAAAGCCTTAGCGCCACTTGCTAAAGCTTTATTGCAGATAAATAATTGAACGAATAGTTTTAATTTATTGAATTCATGTGGTCCCTTGGGCGGTATCAGAAGCGGCAATCAAGTCCTTTCGATTCCATCTTCCCTTTTATACCCGGAATTTCACTTTGGTAAACAAAAATTATGAAAACAATAAAAAAACTAATGCTACTTATAATTATAAGTGGATTTTTAATTCTAACAAATAGTTTTAGTTGTGCAAAAACCAATACGAATCCACCGCCCCCGGTTCCTGTTATTGCAACGATTACCACAACAGCAGCATCTGCTATAACTGCAACAACGGCAACTTCTGGTGGTAACATCACTAGTGATGGCGGATCTACCATAACTGCCCGGGGGGTATGTTGGAATACCAGCGCAGGTCCAACTGTTGCTAATAGCAAAACAATTGATGGTACAGGAACAGGTGTTTTCGCCAGTTCTGTAACAGGCTTGACAGCAGGAACAATTTATTATATAAGAGCCTATGCAACGAATAGCGCAGGCACGGCTTATGGAAATGAGATAATTTTTACAACACTTGCATCAATACCAAGCGTTACGATCTGCACTCAGGTCTGGATGCTTAAAAACCTCGATGTTAGTACCTACCGCAATGGTGACCTCATACCAAAAGTAACCGACCCAACTGCCTGGTCTGCATTAACTACTGGTGCATGGTGCTGGTATAATAACGATTCTGCAACTAATGCTTCAACCTATGGTAAGTTATACAATTGGTATGCGGTAAACGACCCAAGGGGCTTAGCTCCCACGGG
>OCZT010008360.1_pt1 | contig 10073 bp, 7 predicted proteins | sample 1539031 | NCBI WGS metagenome assembly OCZT01 (sample SAMEA3539308, study PRJEB22396) | soil metagenome | biome: tundra; feature: field; material: soil | place: USA | collected 2010-05 | depth 0.15 m
CGGTGAGACGCAGGATACCCTTGCCCACGGTGGTCTTGCCACAGCCCGACTCGCCGACCAGGCCGAGCGTGCGCCCGGCGGCGATAGCCAAAGATACGCCGTCGACCGCCTTGACGTAAGCGGTTACGCGCTGCAGCACGCCGCTTCTGATCGGGAAATGGACCTTGAGGTCCTCGACCCGCAGCAGCGGATCGGTGAGGAGTGAGGAGTGAGGAGTGAGGAGTGATTTGGCCGGCTGGGATGGTAGCGGCGGTTCGGTGTGTTTTGTCCCTTCACCCTTCACCCTTGACTCTTCACCTGCCGCGTTAGCGGCGTACAGGTGGCACCTCGCCCCCTGCCCATCGCCAATCTCGTACCACGGCGGCGCCACGCGGCGGCACAGATCCCACGCGTGATCGCAGCGGTCGGCGAAACGACAGCCCACAAATTCACGCGTCAGCGGCGGTACGCTGCCGCGGATCACCGCCAGGGCCTCGCCGCGGCGGAGGTTGCCGGGCAACGAAGCGAACAGCTTGCGCGAATAGGGATGCGCGGGGTTCTTGAAGAACTGATCAACCGGCGCGGTCTCGACGATCTCGCCCGCGTACATGACCGCGACGCGCTGCGCCATTTCGGCGACTACCGCGAGATCGTGCGTGATCAACAATACCGACATGCCGCTCTTGCGCTGCAGCTCGCGCAGCAGGTCGAGGATCTGCGCCTGGATCGTTACGTCGAGCGCGGTAGTCGGCTCGTCTGCAATCAGTAGCTCGGGCTCGCACGCGAGCGCCATCGCGATCATCACGCGCTGTTTCATGCCGCCCGACAGCTGGAACGGATATTCGGCGCGGCGGCGCGCCGGGTCGGGGATGCCGACCGCATTCAGGAGCTCGATCACGCGCGCCTGAAGCGCCGCGCCGGCAAGTTGAGTGTGCCGCGCCAGCGTCTCGGCAATCTGTGCGCCGATCGGCATCACCGGATTCAGGCTCAGCATCGGTTCCTGGAAGATCATTGCGACGCGACGCCCGCGGATGTCGCGCATCGCAATCTCGGGCTTGCGCAGCAGATCCTCGCCGGCGAGCTCGATCGTTCCGGCAACGACCTGACCGGCGTCGGGCAGCAGTCGCATCACAGACAATGCGGTCATCGACTTGCCGCAGCCCGATTCCCCGAGCAGCGCGAATGTCTCGGCGCGGCCGATCTCGAGCGACAGCCCCTCGATCGCGCGCACCACGGCATCCTGGGTGTCGAGCCAGGTCGACAGGTTCTCGATTTTCAGCAACGGCAGATCACGTTTCATGGCTTGCGAAACCTTCGCGTCTTCGCGTCTTTGCGGTTAGCGGACTGATCATTCGCACGCGCGGATCGAACGCATCGCGCACCGCATCGGCGAACAGGTTGGCTGCGAGCACCAGCGTCACCATGAATACGAACGCCGCGGCTAGCGACCACCACACCATCGGCTCGCGCGCCATCTCGAGCCGCGCGTTGTTGATCATGGTGCCGAAGCTGTTCATCGACGGGTCGACGCCGACGCCGACGTAGGAGAGCACCGCCTCCGCCAGCACCAGGCCGCTGAATTCCATCACCACCGAGATCAGCACGATGTGCATCACGTTCGGCAGAATGTGGCGCGCGATGATGCGGTGATGGCGCACGCCGAATGCGTGCGCGGCCTGGATGTATTCGAGCTCTTTCAGTTTGAGCGCCTCGCCGCGCAGCAGCCGGCACAACCCGGTCCAGCTGGTGACGCCGAGGATGATGCACAAAAACAACAGCCGCAGATCGGCGCGCTGCGCCGCGGTCGGAAACAGCTCGGGATGGCCGTCGATATAGACCTGCATCATCAGCACCGAGGCCGCGATCAGCAGTACGCCCGGAATCGAATTGAGCGTGGTGTAGACATACTGGATCGCATCGTCTATCCAGCCGCCGAAGTATCCCGCGGCGATGCCGAGCGCGAGCGCAAACGGCAGCATCACCAGCGTCGTCAGTGTGCCGATCACGAGCCCGGTGCGGATGCCTTTCAGCGCCTGATACAGTACGTCCTGGCCGACTTTGTCGGTGCCGAACACATGGTAGTGAACGGCAAGCGCGATGGTCGCTCCGCCGAGCGCGCAGAGCACCAGCAGTGTCAGCAGGATCGCGCGCCACGGCACTTCGGTCTCGCCGCGCCAGATCTGATTCCAGGCGTGTTTGATATGCGCGCCGCTGCCGCGCGCGACGATCGCGGCAATCAGCAATCCGAACGACAGCCAGACGACCACACCGGCGGCGGCGCCGCCGAGCGCAGCACGCGCGATATCGCCGGCCCAATCGCGCGCCGCGTCCCTGAGCTGCGCGCCGCCGTATTTGAGGCGCGGGTAACCACGCACCTGGCTGCCATCGGGAAGCTCGATCATCTCTTTGGCATAGAGCTCGGTCGCGAGCGGCGCGGAGTAGGTCTTCTCGCGCCGCGTGCGTAGCCCCTCGAGCACAAGATCGAGCACGCTCAACACTTCGATCGAATACGCGACTCTGGCATTGGCGTCATTGCTCTGGAGGCGCGGGCGGAAATGCACCGAATCGAGCAGGCCGGCGACGACGAACACCAGCAGCACGGCGAGTCCGACCATGCCGCTTCTGGATTGCGCGACGCGCCGCCACGGCGCACGCAAGTGTTCCCTGCCGCGGACGTAGACGATGGTAGTGAAGATCACCGCCACCAGCAAATAAACCAGCCAGTCAGTCCAGAGCACGACGATCTGGACCGGCATCAGGAGAGCCTCACGCGCGGGTCGACCAGCGTATACGAGATGTCGGTCAGCAGCAGCCCGGCGATGTAGAGCAGCGAGCCGATGAACACCATCGAGCGCACCACAGCGAAGTCCTGCGAATTGATCGCGTCGATGGTGTAGCTGCCGAGTCCCGGGATGCCGAAGAACGATTCGGTGATCAATCCGCCGATGAAAAGGAACGGGATTGCGACCACGACGCCGGTCAATATCGGGATCATCGCGTTCTTGAGTACGTGCCGGAACAGCACCGTGATCTCGGACAGTCCCTTGGCGCGCGCGGTGCGCACGTAATCCTTGCTGATTTCCTCGAGGAAGAAGGTGCGATACATCCGCGTGCTGGCGCCGAAGCTGCCGATCACGCCGATCGCCGCCGGCAGCAGGACGAAGCGCAGCGCATCCAGGCCGCCGCTGAAACCCGATATCGGCACCAAGTGCCACAGTTTGCCGACCAGATACTGGCCGCCGATGATGTAGAACATGCTCGAGATAGACATCGCGGCGACGCAAATCACCACACCCCAGAAATCGAGGTAAGTCGCGCGGAAAAACGCGAAGCCGAGCGCGAAAGTGATATAAACAAGCAGGCCGACAAAGAACGCCGGCACCGCGACCGCCAGACTCGGCCCCATGCGCAGGCGAATTTCGCGCGCGATGTCGCGGCCGTCGTCGGCGCGGCCGAAATCGAACACGAACATGCGCAGCGACTTCTCGTAAAAAATGGTGTGCGTGAACTTGCCGGCACCCGCCGCAGCGGAGTTGTAGAGCAGCGGCTTGTCGTAACCACGTTCCTGCTTCCAGTTGGCGATTGCCTCGGGCGTCACGCGCTTGACGCCGAGCTGCATGCGCGCCATGTCGTCCGGCGTGTTCACGAGGAAAAACAGCGCAAACGTGATGACGTTAACGCCGAGCAGGATCGGAATCGCATACAGCAGCCGGCGGATGACGTAGGCCGTCATGGTTGCGCCGTCCCCCGCTCGCGCCGGCGCCAGGCGATCACCGCGGGCAGCGCGAATGCAATCAGAACCAGCGCGCCAAGAACCAGCGGCCACCATAGCGGCGGGTTCCACTCGCGGCGCTTCTGCTCGCGCAGCGCACTGTCGATGCGCTGATACTTGAGCGTGTTATACGCGATCTTGTTCGGCTTCAGATTGCTGTACCACGCGTGATAAAGCGCGTAATCCTTGGGATGAAAGCCCCACAGCCACGGCGCATCCTGGCGCAGGACATCGATCATGCGGTCGATGATCGCCTGGCGCTCAGTCGAGTTCGGCATGCTCTTCATCTGCTCGAACAGGCGGTCATATTCGGGGTTCGCGTAATTCGATGCATTCTCGCCCTGGGTTTTCACCTTGCCCTGCGCGCCGTGCAGCAGGAACAGGAAGTTTTCCGGGTCGGGATAATCGGCGTGCCAGCCCCATTCGTAGATTTGCGCGTTGCCCTTGCGGATCTTGTCCTGGAACCGGTTGTAATCGGTGGGACGTACTTGCAGCTGCACGTTGATTTTCGCGAATTGGTTCTGATACCAGTCGAGCATCGACTTGGCCTCTGCGCCGCGCGCCGTGACGTCGAAGTACAGCACCAGCGGCGTGCCGTCCTTGCTGTCGATGCCGTTTGGATAGCCGGCCTCGGCGAGCAGTTGTCTTGCGGCTTCGATCGGCTTGCGCTGCGGCCGCATGCCATCCCAGGTGTAGACCAGCGGGTTGATGCCGTCCTTGCCGTCGCGAAAGCCGAAGATCCCGGACGGGAGCGGGCTTTGCGCCGGAATGCCACGTCCGTTCTGGAAGATCGATATGTATTCCTCGTAATCGACCGCGATCGAAATCGCCTGGCGCAGCTTGCGCGCTCGCTCGCTCATGCCCCCCACCACCGGATCGAGCATGTTGAAGCCCATGTAATAAGTCGACACCGCGACTGAAGTAGACAACCGGATGCCCTGCTTTTGCATCGACTCCGTCACCGCCGCCTCGCCCCCCGCAGCGAAACGCACAGCCTGGTCGAAAGTGTCGGAACCGATACCGGATGCGTCGTAATAGCCCTGCAGGAACTTGTTCCAGCCCGGAATGCCTTCCTTCTCGAGCGTGAACACGACCTTGTCGATGAACGGCAGCGGTTTGCCGGCGTCGGCGAGCAGTCCGGCTCCGGCATCACCCGGTTCGCCTTCGGCCGGATAAGTTTCGCCATGGAAATTCGGATTGCGCTCGAGCACCATCACGCGGTTTGGGTTGTTCTCGGTCAGCATGTAGGGGCCGGTGCCGACCGGATACCAGTCCAGCGTCAGATTCTTTTTCGCCATGCCCGGCTGGCCGAAAAAGCGGTCGGCCTCGGCAGGCACGGGCGCGAAGAACGGCATTGCCAGCCAGTACAGGAACTGCGGGTAGCGGCCCTTCAACTTGATGCGATAAGTGTGGTCATCGACGACTTCGACTCCGGAAAGCGGATACTTGCCGAGATCGATCCATGCATCATGGTTGCCGTTTTTCGAGAGCTCGTCGTTGACCCGCTTGAGTTGGTCTGCGTATTCCCTGAGCCCAACGATGTAATCGGTCATCAGGCCGAGGATCGGCGAGTGCAGGCGCGGATGCGCCAGGCGCTTGATCTGGTATTCGAAATCCTGCGCCTTCAGCTCGCGCGTGCCCTGATCGCGAAAATCAGTGAGCACGTTCTTGTCGGCGAGGTCGCGCTCGATCAGGTTATGGTAACTGAACTCACCGTCGGCATTGCGCGCAAATGCGGGGTGCGGCTGATATTTGACCCCGCGCCTGATCTTGATTTCGTAAACGGTATAAGCGATGTCCCGGGCCGCAGCGTCTGCCCGCAGCTGCCTGCCGCGCGCATCGAAGTAGCGCGGCTGCGGCACCTCCTCAGCAACGCACGGAATCAGCGTATACGGGCGCTTCAGATAGTGATATTGCAGCGGCGGTTCGTAGATCTGCGCCGTAAACGTAATCTCGTTCGAGCTGTAGGACTGGACCGGATCGAGATGTTTCGGGCGCTCGGCAAACGACGAGTAGAGAATATTCTTGGCGGCGTCGGAGGCCGGGTAGGGATCATTCCATGGCGAACCGCCGCAGCCCGCGAGCACCAGCACCAGCGGCAATAAAGCCAACAGCAAGCGCCGGATGTTCGCTTTCATCGGGGTCCCAGTGTAACGTAATCGTTGTCGCAACGTCATCCTGCCGCGGTTCATGAGACAGTTACGCTATAATTACATACTTCGCGACCAGGCAACGTTCGGTCAAATTCTCAAGCCGACTGTCTCATCCGAGTTGAAGGAACAGCCATGGGCTTTCTGCAGGACAAGAAAATCCTGATCACCGGCATGATCAGCCCCCGCTCTATTGCATACGGCATCGCCAAAGCGATGCACCGCGAGGGCGCGACACTCGCATTCACCTACCAGGGCGACGGCGTGCGCGAGCGCGTCGGGAAGCTGGCGGGCGAGTTCGGCGCAAAGCAGGTCATCCCGTGCGACGTCACCAACGACGAGCAGATAGCCGCACTGTTTACCACGCTCGCGCAGCAATGGGATGGGCTCGACGGCATCGTGCACTCGATCGCCTATGCACCGCGCGAGGCGCTCGCCGGCGAATTTCTCGAAGGACTGAACCGCGAAGCATTCCGCATTGCACACGACGTGAGTTCTTACAGCTTCGCCGCGCTTGCCAAAGCCGGGCTGCCGCTGATGGCAGGGCGCAATTCGGCGTTGCTCACGCTCACCTATCTCGGCGCAATGCGCTCGATCCCGCATTACAACGTGATGGGGCTTGCCAAGGCGAGCCTCGAAGCGAACGTGCGCTACCTCGCGCATAACCTCGGGCCGAAGGGCATCCGCGTCAACGCGATATCCGCAGGCCCGATCAAGACCCTGGCGGCCGCCGGCGGCATCGCCGACTTCGGGAAACTCCTCGGCTACCACGCCAAGCATGCGCCAATGCGGCGCAACACCACCATCGAGGAAGTGGGCAACGCGGCAGCGTTCCTGCTGTCGGACCTCGCGAGCGGGATTACCGGAGAAATCCTGTACGTCGACGGTGGCTTTAATACCACCGCGCTGGGCAACTCCGAGTGAAATGCAGGATTACTGCTGTTTCTTTTCCAGCCGGTCCTGCTGCACTTTGACGTCGGCTTTGAGCCTGAGGTTTGCGACGTAAGCATCGAGCTCTTCCTGGCCGAGTAGCCGGCGCAACTCCTCGCTCGCGGCTTTGCGCTTGGCAACATCGACCGCCTCGCCGTCGACCACGCGCGTGATCTTGAGCAGAACGAATCCGCCCTGCGGGTTTTCGGTGCCTGCATAAGCCGGCAGCTTGCCGACATCGGCCTTGAAGACTTCCGCCAGCACCGGGCCAGCATACCCCTGTGCGTTTTCGCGACCGACCAGTTTGGCCGCGCTCCAGGTAAGTGCCGCAGCCTCACCCTGCTTGAGCTTGGCCAGCAGATCGCGGCCCTGGCCGGCGGCGATCTGCGCCGCCCGTTGCTGCGTGAGGCGTTTTTTGATCTCGGCGCTGACCTCTTCGAACGCCCGCAGGCTCGCCGGTTTGTATTCGATGACGCGTGCCGCGACCAGAGTGTTGTTGCCAACGTCGATGACTTCGCTATTGCGCTTGTTTTTGACGGCATCCTCGGAAAATACCGCCTGCAGCAGTTTCTGATTATTGATCAACTTGTTCTCGCTGCCGCTGCGGCTTACCCACGAGCTATTCTGAATCGCGAGTTTCAACGCGTCGGCAGCAGGCTTCAGGCTGTCGCCCTGCTCGAATACCAGATTATTGAATTGCTCGGCCAGCTCGGAAAACCGCTTACCCGCCTTCTGACGCTTGAGATCGAGTTCAACTTGTTTCTTCGCATCGTCCAGCCCTCGCCCCTTGACCGCGGCAAGACGAATGACGTGATAGCCAAATTGCGATTCGACCGGGCCGGCGATCTCCCCCACCTTCATCTGGAACACCGCGTCGTCGAACGGTTTCACCATCGCGCCGCGCTGGAAAAATCCGAGGTCGCCGCCTTTCGCCGCCGAGCCGGTATCCTGCGAATTTTTCCTGGCGAGCTCGGCGAAGCTTGCGGGATTTTGGCGGGCCTGCTTCAGCAACTGCTCGGCCTTGGTGCGCGCCGCCTGTTTCTCTTCCGCGCTTGCCTTTGAATCGATAGACACCAGTATGTGACTCGCCTGGCGCTCTTCGCCTTGCCCATACTGCTTCAGATTCTGTTCATAAAACTGCTTGATCTCGTCGGCGCTGACATCAATTTGAGATGCCACGCTGTCGAGCGCCAGCACCAGATATTCCAGGCGCGCCTGCTCGGCTACCTGGAATTCGTTCTGATGGGCGTCGTAATATTGTTTCGCCGCGCCGTCCTCGAGCTTGACCTGCGGCACGAACTTGTCCGGTTCGAGCACGCTCTGGCTGACTTCGCGCTGCTGGGCGTTGATGCGCAGCAGGCGCTCGGCGACCGCGGCGGGAACGATCGCCGTCGTGCGGTAAGCATTAGTCATGCGCTCCAGCATCAAATCGCGGCGCAAATTGTTTTCAAAGCCGAGCGGCGTCATGTTCTGGCGCCTGAGTAACTCTTCGTAATGGGCATGCGAGAACTTGCCGTCCTCCTGGAACGCGGGCTGCTCGCCGATGAGCTGCTGCAGCTGCTGATCCGACACCAGCAAGCCACCGCGCACCGCCTGATTGATCAGCAGCCGCTGGCGGATGATGCCATCGAGCACGGCGAAGCGCAGTTCGGGGCTGTCGAGCAGCGCCGGATCGACGCGGTCACCGACCATGCGCCGCAGTGAATTCTGCCGCTCCTGCAGCGCCAGCGCGAACTCCTGCTCGGTAATGGGCTGGCCACCGACAGTGGCAATGTTGGTGCTGCGATCGCCGGCTTGGAAATACGACTCCATGCCGAAAAACGCAAACGGCAGAAAAATGACCGCCAGCACAATCTGGATCAGTTTCTTGTGGTTATGTATTAAGTCAAACATGTGCGCAAAACCGTGAAGGGTTAAGAAAAAGGCGAACGTAGTTCGCCTTTTTCACATATGGCGGAGTGGACGGGACTCGAACCCGCGACCCCCGGCGTGACAGGCCGGTATTCTAACCAACTGAACTACCACTCCTTGACTGGTGGGTACTGACGGGTTCGAACCGCCGACATTCGCCTTGTAAGGGCGACGCTCTACCAACTGAGCTAAGCACCCGCAACCTGGCCTGAAAAGGTTCTGCGAAGCATGCTGTTACCAGGGCATCAGTTTCCCGGTCAACAAACGCCGGCTACCACGAATTTGGGGTAGATACGCCAGCCGCGCATCTACCCCAAACCGTAAGCTTCCCGACTGGTGAATTTTTGTTAGTTTACCGCATCTTTCAGTGCCTTACCAGCGCTGAACTTGGGCACTCGCGCGGCTTTGATCTTAATCGCCTCCCCGGTACGCGGGTTGCGGCCCATGCGCGCCGCGCGCTTGCCGACCTTGAACGTGCCAAAACCAACCAAAGTCACACTCGAACCTTTCTTGAGAGCCGCTTTAATCCCGTTCAGAGTGCCGTCGAGCGCCTTCTCGGCGGCGGCTTTGGAGATATCGGCGGATTTTGCGATTGCTTCAACCAGTTCCGATTTATTCACGTAAATCCCCTTTCAATATTGAAAATAAGCTAACAGGAAGAAGTGAAATGTTTCAGCGAAGGCACGACCACTATTTGCCATCATGCCCGAATCAAATCCCTGTATTAGATTTATAGCAAGTGCGAAAACGAGGTGTCAAGCAATTGCCCGAAAATATTAACGCGTTGTGCGAATTATCGCAATGCACATTGTGCGAATTGTCACAAGGCAACTTCCGCGCCAGATCGCGTGATACGCGAGCGCGTGTCACGCGCTGAAATGATGAGCATTGAATCAGTGCTTTACCGCAGGCGCGCTCGATTCCTGCACTGCCGGCAGCGGAGCCGCTTCTTCTTTCTCAGGCAACGGCTCGGGTTTGCGTTCGAGCGCCATTTCGAGTACCTGATCGATCCATTTCACTGGATGAATATCCAGCCGGTTCTTAATGTTGTCAGGTATTTCCACAAGGTCCTTAACGTTGTCCTGCGGGATCAGCACGGTTTTGATGCCGCCGCGATGCGCCGCGAGCAGCTTCTCCTTGAGCCCACCGATCTGCAGCACTTCGCCGCGCAGCGTAATTTCGCTGGTCATCGCGACTTCGGCGCGTACCGGAATACCGGTCAGCACCGACACCATCGCGGTGACTATGCCGATGCCGGCGCTCGGACCGTCTTTCGCTGATCGATCCATTTCACTGGATGAATATCCAGCCGGTTCTTAATGTTGTCAGGT
>OCZT010008361.1_pt1 | contig 10072 bp, 8 predicted proteins | sample 1539031 | NCBI WGS metagenome assembly OCZT01 (sample SAMEA3539308, study PRJEB22396) | soil metagenome | biome: tundra; feature: field; material: soil | place: USA | collected 2010-05 | depth 0.15 m
GCGTTCGGCGGTAACCCCTGGTTACCCGGCTCTACTTGACTACCTGAACTGTTACTAAAAACCGAACTGAAGTATCTTAAGGCGGATTTTAATCGTTTGCGGGAAGTGCTGGCTTTGAATGCCGCGATATTAGTACGTTCTAAACATCTGGAGAAAAGTATTATTTATGAAGATTCACGAGGAGGACTTCAAAAACAAGACAAACTGCTTCGTCTTAAAGACCATAATCAGTTGATGCTAAAAATTCCAACCATTTTATCTGGAGAGGGAAAGTTTAAAACCCGTAAACAGATAAAAATTGAAATTTCGAAAGGAGACGTACGGGAACTTCTTTTGGAATTAGGTTATAAAGAACTGTTTCGTTATGAAAAATGGAGAGAGGTTTGGGAACTAGATGGTATGCGAATCTGTTTAGATGAAGTGCCGTTTTTAGGAAATGTCGTTGAAATTGAAGGGGATGAAGACAGTATAGAGAAGATGGCTCATTTACTAGAAATGGGGGCCTTGAAAACCTCAAATATAAGCTACGTTAAACTGTTTTGGGCTTATGCGGAAGCTCAGGAACTCAAGGCTAAACAAATGACTTTTGACGCTCAGAATTTTGAAGAAAGTTAGTCTTCTCTGAATAGGATATAATTGAACCAGAGATAGAACAATGTTTGTTGGAGAATAAATGGCTGCCCCTAAAAAAGATTACTGGGAACAAATTTTTGCCGTAAAAAACTTTGACCTTAGCAAAGATCACCATGTAATTTCGGCATCTGAAATTAAGCAAATAACTAAAGGGGGAGAACCTCGTCTCATTGCACGAATGGACAGGAGTTCCCATGTTCCAGCCTTTCTCAAAAAAACAGGATATTTTCCTCTTCCCGACAAACATGGGAATTACGTACTCATAAAAGGAAACGGCTTTCATACGCTAGAGCCAAATGAAGAAGTTGAGGAATTTGTTTCCGAAGCTTTATATGATTCTATTTCTTATAATAAGAGCCAAAGTGAAAATAAATTTATTCAGTACGCAGATGATGCTAAAGCTATAGAAAAGATAATTGGTCGTGGTCCGTTATCTTTATTTGACACCAGCAAACAACGTTCTAACGAATTTTCTTTTCGCGTTGGAAAAGTTAAAATGGATGTTAAAGCCGTTCAATTTGAAACGGACAGAGGGCTTCAAGGGCATGACTGTATAGTTTTGCTCGAAGGCAAGTCTGAGAATGTTTCTGACTTTATCGTTCGACAGTTGTTTTATCCTTATCAACATTTTCGAACTGCAGTCCCGAATAAAGAAATTATTCCGGTGTTTTTCATCCACGACCCTAAAAATGAAATTTATAAATTTTGGGTGTATGAATTTAAAAACCCAAATAACTATAATTCGATTAAACTTAAAAGCACTCATTCGCTTAAGATTTTGCATAGAGAGCTGATTCCGCAAGCTAATGATCTTACCAAAGTTATAAACGTTGCTCAATCTTTCGCAAAAGGAAGCACAACTACTGTCGAAGTTGCTCAAAACTTGAGAATGGCTACTCGACAAGGACAATACTACTGTGAGGCCGCTCATGCACTCAAACTATTAGAGATTAAGGATGGTAGTTATGCCCTTACTCCTAAAGGACAACAGCTTGCAAAATTGTCCCGAGAAAAACAACAGAGTTACCTATGTACTTTGGTATCTGAGCATAAAATGGTGCAACGGGCCATGGACGTTCTGGCCGCTAAAAAAGAAATTACCAAAAAAGATCTGGAAAAATTAATTGCAGAGGTTAGCGCTCGAAATGAAATTAATCTTAATGAGGATACGATTTCGCGTAGGGCTAGTTCTTTAAGATCTTGGCTGAGTTGGTTTGGCGAAAAAAACGGAAAATTTATAGAGACTTCAGAAGGGTTTGAAACTATAGAGCATAATTTCGAGAAGACTCGCTTGGCAAAACAAAAAGACGCACTGTCGGTTTAACCCATTTCCTTTCTGCGTGAAAATAATGTAAAATAGGCACGTGCCGAGACAGAGAATGAGAGTTCAACAGCGAAAGGTTAAAGTTAAGCCTCAAGATATGGAGTTGCCTGCACGCCCTAAAACGTCATCTAAAGGATTTTTCGCTCTGGCCGAAAAATTTATTGATGGTCATAGTTCTGAGACGATATGGCATTATGGAAAATACATTTTAGGATTCCAGATACTTCTCTTGATTATTGGGATGGGCCTCCTCTTTATCTTCTCTGATGCGCCTTTAAAAATTGAAGCTGTATTATTCTTTCTCCTGGCTCTTATTGTTCCGGGAGTATTCGTCTGGCCTGCTCTAAAACTTGCAAGCGATGATAAAAAAGCAGAGCCGACACTGGTTCAAGGACAGCTAATTCAAGCTTCTCCAATATCGTTAGTGTATGGACTTGGACTTCTAATCCTTAATACTCGTAATGGAAAGGTTCAATATAATGTAGAGCGCAAATTTCTCAAAAATATTCCACAAGCGGCACAAACTCAAATTGCATTAAGGGTATCTCCTAAATTGCGGCACGTAACTAATGTTCAGGTGATTGGAAAAAGACCTATGGGTATAGGAAACATACAAACCGAGCTTCCTGAACAATTTAAGAGCGCAGAGAGATTTCCAATTGTTACAATGCTCTTGTCTTATGGCTCTGTCTTTGGGTTAGGTCTAATTTTTCTGTTAGTGCCGCTTTATGGCGGATTGCTTTGGATCCACTTGGTCTTGGTTCCGCTTTCGATGGTTTTAGTTGGGGTGGCAATACGGCCGATCACTAAACATTATCAAAAGAAATTAGAAGCTTCTCTTCAGGAAAACGTTGATTGACACGTGTGGTGTCGCCTAGTTAGACTGGTAGTTATGGCGGCGTCAGACCCGAAAACAGTATTTCCCGATAGAAATGAAGCGATATGTCTCGTGCTTGGATTAGCTGGGTTCTGGGGGGGCTTTGCGTTACTCTGTTTGTTCACGATTATTGGCGGAAGCTCTGGCTCACCGTTAGCCCTGATATCCCTCTCCATCACGATTTCCCTCACGATTGTCGGCTTCATTTTGTTTTTCAAAGGCGTGAGACAGGTCGAACTGTTCCGGACAGGAAAACCATCGGCAGCATGGCCTCGTGGGCCTAGTTTGTGGGCACAGATGGAAGCGGGCTCACCGAAAATGCTGGCCATTGCTGGGCGAAGACTTGGGCTACCCGGCTCAATAGTCGCGGCGTTGGTCTACGCGCTCTTGCTGGCGTGAGAAATAGTTGACATTGCTTTATTCCTTAATTGTTTAATCCCGAAGTATAATCAAGGCGTAAGTATTGGAGAAAAAATAATGCGTCGAGCTAAGATTATTGCTACTCTGGGCCCAGCTAGCTGCTCAGATGAGACTATTGAAGAACTGATTAAGGCTGGGGCTAACGTGTTTAGGTTGAATCTGGCACATGGAACTCCAGAAACTCATCATCAAACTGCAGATAGAGTTAGAGGTGTTGCGAGCAAAGTTTCAAGCAAAATTGGAATTTTAGCTGATTTGCCTGGTACAAAAATGCGAACAGGGATATTGGATGGAGGAGAGGCTTATCTAGGAACTGGATCTCAATTCGTGCTTTTCAATAAAGCCAGAAAAGGTGACGCCACAGGAGTTTCAACAACAGTTTTGTTACTTGAAAAACTGGTTCAGATTGGTGATGAAGTATTCCTGGCGGACGGAGAAATCACCCTTCGAGTTTTGTCCGTAATAAACAAGAATGTTGTGACGGAAGTAGTTCAGGGAGGAATTTTGCGCTCAAATAAAGGAATGTTTTTGCCAGCAGCAGAAAAAAGGGTTAGAGCATTTACAAACGCTGATCAAAATTCTCTAAAATTAGCTCTGGATCTTAAAGCCGATATGGTAGGACTATCTTTTGTTAGGGACGCTAAAGATTTAGAGAAAATTCGTGAATTTTTACCTAAACGAGGAGAACTTCCTCGTCTGATTGCAAAAATAGAAACTCGTTCTGCAGTTGAAAATTTAGCCGAGATTGTTGAAGCTGCAGATGGCATTATGATCGCTAGAGGAGATTTAGGAATCCAAACTTCTATTCAACGCCTGCCAATTCTACAAAAAGAAATTATCCAGTTATGTAATGAAAGAGGCAAAACAGTGATTACGGCTACGCAAATGTTGGAGTCTATGTGCAAATCTCCTCGACCTACCCGAGCAGAAGTTGCAGATATTGCGAATGCGGTTTTTGACGGAGCTGATGCGCTTATGCTTTCTGAAGAAACGGCAATAGGAGAATTTCCTATTGAAGCGGTAACTACTATGGCTGAAGTTATAAAATCCTCAGAAACTTATCCTGTTCGTTTGGTTGCAAGAAGATATCCACAAAACCTACACGAAGATCAGACTTCTTGGGCTTTAGCGCACGCAGCAGTTAACGCTTCGGAGTATCTAGGAGTAAAGGCTATTCTTTGCCCAACCAGAACTGGAGCTACAGCTCAACGCGTTGCAGCTTTTAGGCCAAAAATTCCGATACTGGCTTTTTCTATAAATCCCAATACTTTAGGTTCTCTCACTCTTGATTGGGGAGTTGTTCCTTTGGAAATGCCGGTGACTCCAAGTGTCATAGAAGAAGTCAAATCGATAATGCGAATTACTAAGCAACTTGGGTATGCCAAAAGTGGTGATGAAGTTGCGATAATTGCTGGCACTACTAAAAAAACTGGCGGCACTGATTATGTTAGGATTTTACCTGTTTGATTTAGAGTATTATTAAGTTATGGAAAAAACTATCTCGGACTGGCTAAAAGAACAACAAGAAGCAGATGCACATAAAGACGCCTTACATTTAATGACTCCGATAATAGAGGCTTTGGAACGTAGATCGATTAAAGCCGAATTTGTAGAACTGGATAAAGAGGTTGGTAAGCAAGGGAAAGTTAAAAAAATTGCTTTTATAAAAGTTATAGTGAAAGAAAATAAAAACCTATTTTTCACTAACTATTTTGGGAAATCTTGGCGGGGTTGGGTTGAGGGAGAGCAGGGACCGATTGCTGATTATTCAACAGATCTATCGACTAAAAGATTCAATTCCGAAGTTGTTGCTGATGCGATTATCAATTCTGTAGCAATGGAAAAAAGAGCTTTGCTCCGAAACGGGTCGGAAAAAGAAATTTTATAAAATAGCCAAAAGACAATAGTCCCTTAGTGGCTCTGAAATAAGGCATACTTAACAGGTAATTGGAGGAGTGGAAATTTGAGTGAGCTAACCAAAGAAGCGCTGGAAAAACTGTTGAATAAACCTCAACTTGACGCTGTTACTGCAGAGGATGGTCCACTGCTAATCTTTGCTGGAGCGGGAAGCGGAAAAACTCGCGTCCTGACTTATCGGATTGCATACTTACTTGAGCAAAAACGGACTAATCCTGAAAACGTTTTAGCAGTTACTTTTACTAATAAAGCCGCTTCAGAGATGCACGACAGAATTGAGACGCTAGTAGGTGATGGACAGGCACCGTCATGGATGGGAACTTTTCATGCGATATGTGGTCGTATTCTTAGAATAGATGGGCCTAGTATTGGAATTTCTAAAAGCTTTGTTGTTTATGATGAAGCGGATCGTCTAGCCTTAGTTAGAAGAATTATGAAACGGGCTGGAATTGAAGATAAAAAAGTAACTCCAGCTTTGGTTGCTCAAATTATTTCGGCAGCTAAGAATGAACTTATAGATTCAACTGCTTATCAAAGTTTGGCCAAAGATTATATTTCTGGCGAGGTTGCCAAAATATATCCGCTTTATGAAGAAGCTATGAGAGAGGCGAACGCTTTGGATTTCGATGATTTATTGTTGAAGACGGTAGAACTTTTCCAACAACACCCTAAAACCTTAGAAAGATGGCAAGATCAGTTTAAGCAAATCTTAGTCGATGAATACCAGGACACCAATAGGGTTCAGTATGTATTGATTCAAATGCTGGCCCAAAAGCATAAAAAACTTTGTGTAGTTGGTGATGACGATCAGTCTATATATAAATTTAGAGGAGCGGATGTTCGAAATATTCAATCCTTCTCTAAAGATTTTCCCGAAGCAAAAATAGTTAAACTGGAACAAAATTATCGCTCCACTGAAAATATTTTAAAAAGCGCTCACTCTATTATTGCTAATGTTCCAGGGCGATTCGATAAAAAACTGTGGACAGACAAAAAAGGAGGTTCCAAACTTTTGATCTCTCAAGTTTTTGACGAAGAGGAAGAAGCTCTAACTACCGCCCTGGAGTGTGAAAGGCTGAATAACGAAGAAGGGATTCCGCTGAAGGATATTGCGGTTCTATATCGGACTAATGCTCAATCAAGAGCGGTTGAAGATGCTTTCGTTCAAAGAGGAATTCCTTACAAACTTATCGGAGGTACACGTTTCTATGATCGTAAAGAGGTTAAAAACGCGATGTCGTATATGCGACTTTTATTAAATCCTTCGGATGTTATAGCTTTCAACCGAGTGATAAACGTTCCGACTCGAAAGATTGGCGAAAAATCCCTAGAGGCTCTGGAAAAAGAGGCTAAGCGCAGAAACGTTCCCTTATGGGAGATGGTTGGCAAGGCTTCAGAAGTAAAAGAGGTTAATGCTACAGCGGCAACTGCTCTCGGCAATTTTAAAAAACTAATTAACGGGCTTCAAGAAAAGATGTTGACTCAACCTATAAGTGAAGTGATGACCGATTTATTTGAGTCAACAGGATTACACGAAATGGTGGTAGATGGAACAGATCAGGGAATTGAACGATGGGGTAATCTTCAAGAACTTCAAAATGTTGCCGCTCTTTATGGCAAAGAACCGGGAGTTAATTCATTGGTTACTTTCTTGGAGGATACTGCTTTGGCTACTGATGTGGATTCGTTGGACACAGAGCAACCGGGAGTAACTCTGATTACTTTGCATAAAGTTAAGGGACTAGAATACCCGGCGGTATTCATACTTGGCGCAGAAGAGGGACTGCTTCCTCATGGAATGGCTTTAAATGAAGAGGGGGGTATAGACGAGGAGCGACGCCTTTGCTATGTAGGAATGACCAGAGCTATGGATAAATTATATTTATCACACGCCTTTAAGCGAAACCTTTTTGGAGCTAGTAATTCTAGCCATGCCTCTCGTTTTTTATCCGAATTGCCTTCTCAATGTATTGAAAACATAAAAGTTAGGCCAATTACGGAGCAGCAAGCCCGAGAAAAGTTTGTAGACGTCTTGGCTAATAAGCCAGAACCACCAGAATTCAGCAAGAAAATAACAACAGGCCAGAAAGGTCTTAGTTCTGCTGATGTCTTTGGGATCTAACTGCCCAAAAAATAAGGTATAATTCCTATACAGAGAAATTTTCGGAATTCCTTTTTTCATGAAGGCCGAGTAATCGAGGATAAAATTGGCAAGTTTAAGCGCTGAAGAATTAAAAAAGTTATTAAATGCGCCTCAGTTTGAAGCGGTTACTGCTCCTGACGTACCACTTTTGATTTTTGCAGGTGCAGGAAGCGGAAAGACGCGTGCTCTTACATATAGGATTGCATACCTAATTGATTCTGGCAGGGCTGCATCACAAGAAATTCTAGCCGTTACTTTTACTAATAAAGCAGCTCGTGAAATGCGTGGACGCATTGATCAACTTTTGGGCCCAGGCAGGGCTCCCTCCTGGATGGGAACGTTCCATTCTATTTGTGGAAGAATACTCAGACAAGACGGACATTTGATAGGAATCGAAAAAAACTACACAATATATGATCAGGCAGATCGTTTGGCCGTTATTAAAAAGATTCATCAACGATTTGGGTTGGACGATAAATTGTTTCCTCCTCGCGAAATTGCAGCTAAGATCTCGGCGGCTAAAAACGAACTAATCGGCCCGGAAGCCTATGCTGCAAATGCACAGAGTAAAGATTCTTTTATCAAAATGATTGCTGAAATGTATCCAGCGGCAGAAAAAATAATGCGAGAATCTAATGCGCTAGATTTTGACGACATGCTAATGCTAACAGCTAAACTGCTTAGTGAGAGCCCTGAATGTTTAGAGAAATGGCAAAAACGCTTTAGTCATATTTTAGTTGATGAGTATCAAGATACTAACAGAGCACAATACGTTATCGTGCATCTTCTTTCCCAACACCATCGAAACCTTTGCGTGGTTGGAGATGACGACCAATCTATCTATAGGTTTAGAGGCGCTGATGTTCGGAATATTCAAGATTTTGAACGCGATTATCCTGAAGCTAAAATCGTGAAACTGGAGCAAAACTATCGTTCTAGCAAGAATATTTTAGAAGCGGCAAATGCTGTAATTGTCTCGGTTACATCTCGTATAGAGAAAAAATTATGGACAGATCATGAGGATGGTGCTTCTGTGTATTTGAGCAATCCGTATGATGAAAGAGAAGAAGCGATGTTCATTGCCTCAGAAGCAACTAAACTCTCAAAACGCGAGCACTACTCTTTAAATGATATTGCGATCCTTTACCGAACCAATGCTCAATCGCGAGCTCTTGAAGAAATATTTGTACGTCAAGGAATTCCTTATAAATTAGTTGGAGGAGTAAAATTCTATGAACGACGTGAAGTCAAGGATGCATTAGCTTATATACGACTAGTTGCAAATCCCGCAGACACCATAGCTTTTCAACGTGTGGTAAACATTCCTCGGCGTAAAATTGGCAATAAAACAGTAGAAGCTATTTTGTCAGCGGCAACTAGCGAACATCGGTCAGTCTGGGAAATTCTAGAGAAACCTTCTGCGATTCCCGGAGTGAGTAGTGCAGCGGCGAACTCTCTGGCAGGATTTAAAAACTTAATTGACTCCTTGAGATCTGATTTACAAACTAAGAATTTAGACGAAGTAATTGCTGACATGTTAGAATTTTCCGGACTAAAAGAGATGTATACCGAAGATACGGAAGAAGCTGCCGAAAGGCTACAAAACCTTCTAGAAATACAAGGTGTTGCTTTAGAGTATGCAGGCACTGCAGGCCCCGAAGCATTGGATAAATTTCTAGAGGAAGCTTCACTGGTTAGTGATGTGGATAACTATGACGAAACTCGTCCTGGAATCACTCTAATTACTTTGCATATGGTGAAAGGGTTAGAATTCCCAGTAGTATTTATGGTGGGGATGGAAGAAAACATTCTGCCGCATTCTCGCTCTTTAGGAGATATTGAGGGACTGGATGATGAACGACGCCTTTGCTATGTAGGAATTACTCGCGCAATGAAAAAACTGTACCTTTCACACGCTGAGCAAAGGCACCTTTTTGGTCGAGCTGAAAATAATTCAAGATCGCGTTTTCTTGATGAAATTCCCGAAACACTTTTAGAGTTTGCACCAGGCGCCAATAGTGCCCATTCACACTATTACTCTACAATTGGAGCAACGCATCAGGCGAGTACTCCTATTGGACAAAAATATAAATCTGGAGAAAAAATCAATCATAGATCCTTTGGTATAGGAACGGTTATGAAGAGCACTTTGACCAAGAGTGATGAAGAATTGGTGGTTAACTTTGACAACTTTGGAGTTAAAATTATTTCAGCTCGCCTGGCACCGATTCACCATGCGGCTAAAACTTAGTCCTAAGAAAGATGGTATGATCAAACACGAAGATGGGCAACACCTGTAATCTTGAATTTTTAGTAGGGGAAGAAAATATCCCTAAATCTCTTGGACTACCTTTACCTTCTACTGCGATCTGGTTTCCAGCATCAGAGGATTCGTCGACAGGATATGCTTGGCTATTGAATTCCAGCATGGTTGAGTATGAAAAAGAAAAAACTTCTATTTTTGAGTTCGCACAACCTCCTAATGCATGGAAGCCTCAGGGGGCATTATCAACTTGGAAATTAGAAAGATCTCCTAAAATTAATTGTAACAGTTCAGGTAGTCAAGTGGACCCCGGCAACCAGCAGGGCCACGGCAAAGTGTATTCAGGAACACTGAATCTTCGTAAAGCGATTTTGCCATGCCACATGTAGCATAAAACCCACTTTTGGCAACATTTTATATTCAAAATAGCAGGACCATGGCAAAGAATATTTGGAATCTCTCAACCTTCATGAAGCGACTTTGCCGGGGCCCTGG
>OCZT010008362.1_pt1 | contig 10072 bp, 10 predicted proteins | sample 1539031 | NCBI WGS metagenome assembly OCZT01 (sample SAMEA3539308, study PRJEB22396) | soil metagenome | biome: tundra; feature: field; material: soil | place: USA | collected 2010-05 | depth 0.15 m
AGGGCGGCTCGCTGCGCTCCCGCCACGGCCGCCCGGCCGTGCCGGGCGTGCGATCCGTCCCGGCCGGTCCCGGCGCACCCGGTCGGCCGCTCAAGAGGCGAGCTTCCGCTACAGATCCGAGGGCAGGACTACTCCACCGTTTGTTGGCTGCCTAGATTCATAGCTGTCAAGGTCGAGCCGCGCACTGGCGGCCGGGAGACTCCGGGAACGGCGGCGGTTAGGCGTTTCGCCGATACCGTGTCGTGGATCTTGAGTGCAGCAAGCTTGGGATCCTCGTGTTCCCACACCCGGACAACTGTCCATCCAGCGGCTTGCAGCAGGTTGTCTGTCTCTGCATCACGCTCACGGTTACGTACGATCTTCTCGCGCCAAAATTCTTGATTTTGTCGGGACGGCCGATGATGGTCGGGACAGCCGTGCCAGAAGCAACCGTCTAGGAAAACGGCGACATGCGCACGAGTGAAAACAAGATCAGCGGTTCGCCGGACTGAGGGCAACGGCCGAGCGCTCACCCGGTAGCGCAGTCCTAGTTCGTGGACACTTGAGCGAAGCGCCAGCTCAGGACGTGTATCCCTGCTCCGGTTAGCTTGCATCTGCCGCCGAACAACTTCAGAACTCGCCCATGATGAGGGCGACTCTGGCTGTTGGCTAGTCGCTGGACGCCCGCTTGTATTGACAGTTAGAAGTCGCCGATCATGCACGACGTTCCAGGCGTGCGCGAGATTGTCAGCTCGGGATTCATGCTCGACCTCGCACACGAACTGCTCTGAGGTACCGCCGCTTTCGGCCCGCCGCAGGTAGGCATACACGCGACGACCGGCAGCTCGGCGGAAGTAAACAGAAGCGAGCACCGGGCCGGAGGCCCCATATACCGTCCGTCGGTCTCGGCCACCGGCAGCGTGGTCCTGCTCAGCGGCACGCGCAGCTCGTGTCAGGCCGCGAGGAGGACGCCAGGCGGAGTCATCGAGAGTCTGCTCTCGCCACTGGCGTCCCATGGTCGATCTCCAAGTCGCGGCCCGGTTCATTAAGAGTAGGGCGCAACGCGGCTGCCACCGAATCCGCGATCACGCGGCCGAGTTCGACCGGCACGGCGTTGCCGAGCTGCCGCATCTGTTCACCTCGCGGGCCCGCGAGCCACCAGTTGTCCGGGAATGTCATTACGCGCGCGACTTCCCGAACACTCATGTAGCGGATCGTGCCGTCATCAAGTCGGACGACCGTTTCTCCTCCCGGGACTCCGTGGACGCCCGCCTTAACTGTCTTCGCTGGGCGATCCAGATCGTTAGGCGTATGACCTGGGTATTCCCTGGCACCTGGCCATCCATAATGGTGCAGCCAGGGCGGGTGCTCTTTGCCTTCAACGGGAGGCGGCAGGTCGGCGATAGCGTCACGCAGTGTGCGCCAGGGCAGGCGTCCCTCCGGGGCCCTGATCAGCCCGGGAGCCATCGCGTCCCTCGCTGCGATCCCGTGCTGAGCCCAGTACTCTCCCGACGCCTGGTGGTTGATCAGGGCTGCCTCCGAGTGGGTCGCGGCAGGGAAATCCCAGTCTTCTCGGCCTAGATCTTCGCGGAATGCAACTACGAACACCCGCCAGCGAGTCTGGGGCACGCCGTAGTCTGCGGCGTTGACCGCCAGGTATTTGACCGAATATCGCTCGGTGGCGTCCGACGGCGACCGGGCCAGGGCCTTGCGCAGCCGCCCGTCGTGATCCCGCCAGTCCTCCCCCTCCACTCGGCTTTCGAACGGAGCGGAGAGTTCTCGCAGGATGTAGTCGTAGTACGGCTTGAAAGAGGGCCGCAGCAGACCTTTGACGTTCTCGGCGATAACGGCCCGCGGTCGGGTCTCCCGTATGCAGCGGAACAGATCCGGCCAGAGGTTCCTGGGGTCGTCGTAGCCCTTATGGGCACCGCCCAGACTCCACGGTTGGCATGGCACGCCGCCAGCGACCACGTCGACGGAGCCTTGCCATCGGGAGAACTCCACGGCGCGCACGTCGCCATGGATGAGTGGCCACCGGTCCTCGATTGATGCGGGGTCCTGCTCCTTCGGCGAGAACGCATCCGCCGTGTTGCCGAGCAGGGTCGCGCATGCCCGCTTGTCCCACTCGACCGCTAGCAAGTGACGGAAGCCAGCTCGATGCATCGCCAGCGCCAGGCCGCCGCCGCCCGTGAACAGCTCGATGCTGGTACCGATCTCCTCAGGAGAAGCCTGGTAACTGGCGCTGTTTGCCCCGGTAATCATGGTCACGGCGGAACCTTACCGCGGACTTACGACAACATGAGGTTGCCCCGCCGTCGTACGGCTGCTAGCTCTCAGAGTCGGTGTCCTTAGCCAGAGCGCGCATGACAGCTTCGTCCAGGACCGGCGCGGTATCCAGGTCGGGGGGTGCCGTGATCTCGAAGTGCGCGACCACGGCAGCACGGATTCCGTCATCGCTTCGAGTAGCAGCAAGTCGGAACGCCCACGTGCGGCCGGGATGCAGGATGTCCCACGGAGATCGTGCCTGCTTCTCCCGTCCACTACCTACCCCGTGGTTGCCGAACCCATCTACTGCGACATTCCACACAGGCCGATAGTGACCGATTAGCAAAGCCTCACCCATCGGGACCCAGATGTCATCAGCGACGAGATGGCGGCATAGGAAATCAGAGACGTGAAGGCCATCCTCGCCCGCGCCGGTCGAGTGCAGTTCGACGGCAAGAATGGAGTTCGCGTGCTGGCGCAATCGGTCAAACAGCACTGGCTCACTCGTAGTGGACGCCAATCCCAGCGCTCCCTGTCTCGCGCCGCGTGGCCTGGCCCGACCAACGTAAATCGGAACCCCTGGTTCACCTGACCGGGGTGGGCTGATCGCTGTGTAGACCGGCAGGCTTCCCGCATAGTAGAGGGCATACAAGCCAGCGCCAGGGAATTTCGAACGCAAGCCAGCGGCCGGGAATATCGAACGGCGAGACTTAGCCAGGTAGGTGACCAACTCTTCTACCGGCTGGGCAAGCAGCGCTCGCTCCACGCTCTTGCCGAGCTCGACGCGGTCAAGGGGGTTATAAGGCTGCTCTGAGTCCGTCACGCCCTGCAACCATAGTAGAGGACGCGAGCCGATGTATAGGTGGATGCCGTTCTTGGCGATCACGCCGACAGACAGCTGGCTGCCGCGCCGCTTCCAGCCCTCGGGCCTAGCGGCCCTGCGGTCCGGGTCGGCTTGCCATCGATCCAGCCCCGTGGACTGACGCAGCCAGCCTGAGCGCCAAGCTCTGACCACAACAGCATCCGACCAGCGCGGTCCAGGGCGGATCGGCGTTCCGATACATCGCCAGCTGAGCGACAGCAACCGACAAGCTGGCCGTGGTTTGCAAGCAGGGGGTCAACTCTCGGCGCGGAGTCCGCATCGGGAAGGGCTGCCGCGCCGACCACGGTCGGCTTGCCATCGAATGTCTTGGTCCAACGGGCTGCGGCGGTAGCGACGGGCCGGGTCAGCTTGCCACCGCGACACGATGGTTCGCGCCGCAGGTGGCCGAACTGCCATACAGCGAGATGTACAGCAACGGGGCCACACAACCGCTCACCGCGACAACCACCAGCAGCCGAGCTAGCTGGGGCCGATGCGAGAACGCCCAGCATTGCCGCTAGTTCGGGACGAAGAGGCCGCCGGTTCAAATCCGGCCACCCCGACCATGTAGTACCAGGTAGATGACATGATCACCCAGCGTGGTGATCATGCCGTTGATCATTTGTTGGCCGTTCGTTGGCGGGACCGGACCCCGCAGCGTGGCAAGGGTCGCTAGGTGGCGGGGTGGGCTGGTTATGACCAGCTCCTGTAAAGCTGGAAGTCGCCTTCCCGCAGTGCCAGCGTCTTATCCCAGTCGTCCCTTTGCGCAGTCACGCCGTACTCGGTGATGCACGCACGGACGACGCTTTCCAGCGATACACGGCCAGTGGGATTGTGCGCCTTCTGGGACAGTACGGCGTTCTCCGCTAGCTGAGTGTGCCCAAGATGCGCATGAGGGCCTGGGGCAATCGGCGTAGTGGGGTGCCAGTGGTAGGACCAGACCAACTCACCGCTTGCGGTCTGCATCTCGTAGGCATATGAACGCGTGCTCACTCGCCACGGCGGCCTATCAGGTTCCTTGGTGCGCACGATCTCATAGTGCATCGTGACCCGCAGCATGAGCGTAGGTCGGCACTTCAGCTTGACGGGCTGGTCGTTGTTCACGGTTAACGCATGGACCCGTCCGATCCCGCCCCAGCCGTCGTGCGACAGGATGATCTTCGCCTTGGCCACGCAGGAGATCGTGTCCTTCAGCGGTTCGAGGAACGCCTCGACCGCCTCCCGCGGATCCCTACCGGGCAAAGGGGATCAGCATGGCGACCCTAGTGATCGCCGGATCGCCGGATCCTTCGTAGTCCCCGGCGTCCCACTTGGCTAGGAACTCCTGCCCTGAAATACCTAGGACTTCGCGGGCCGCGCCGTCGAGCATCGCCCGGCCCTCTTCCTCGGTGGCCTCCACGACCTCCACCGTATGTGACTGTGTGTCAGGCATCTGGGCCCACCTTCCCTCTGTGCCTAGGTACTTCAGTTACTCCAGGTGATCTCACACTAGCTATACGTGTTTTGTATTTTCAGAGAACCACCCAGGTCCGCGTATGTCTAGTCCTAAACCCGTAATAAAAGACTTCCCACTGTGCGTAAAGGTTTACCAACCGCTGAAGTCGCATGTGATGCGGGTCGTAGTGGATCGTGCGGTATCCCGACTTCGCGGCACGCTTCACAGGAGTGCGTGTGATGCCCGCGCTTCCCTGAATGTTCGGCCGAGACGCACAGGCACGTCATCCAGCTCACGAGGACACACCCTGGCCCGAGCCCCTGGAGGCGTGCTCGCGGCGTTCGGCGTGACGCCCGGTGCCCCAGCCAGCCCGGGCGCCCGGCCGGTCGCGCCTGAACTGGTGGACTACTTCCGCACCCAGCTCGCCGGGCCGACATGTTCCTCGGCCCGCACCACCTGATCCCAACCGTCACCGAGCAGCACCGCCTTATCTGCGACCTTTCCGGCACGGCGGCGGCCGGTGTCCGGACTGGCCTGCTGCGGGCCGGGACGGCGGCGGCCGGTGTCCGGACTGGCCTGCTGCGGGCCGGGACGGCGTACGCGGCGCTGATCGGCTGGCTTCACCAGGACACGGGGACATCCCGCAGTCGGCCTACTGGCGGTCGGTCACCCTCGACATGGCGCACCGCTGCCGCGACGCTGACCTGATCAGCTACGCGCTCACGAACAAGGCGATGCTCCTCACCGACACTGGCAGCGGGCGGGCCGTCGTGGACTTCGGCCACGCCGCCATGCTCGGAGACCCACGCCGGCTGCTGCCGAAAACCCGGGTCATGGCGGCCGTCCAGTCGGCGCACGGCCACTCACTGACCGGGGAACGCGCCGAGTGTGACCGGCTCCTCGACGGCGCCGCGCGGCTGGCCGCGCAGGTCGATGACGAGCATGTGTGGGGAAACGCCTGCCACCGCACCCCGGGCTGGTTCGAGGTGCAGCGGGCCACCTGTTACGGGCGCCTCGGCGCGGCCCAGGAGGCAGTCAGGCTGTGGGGCCAGGTCCTTGGCGGCATGTCCGGGTCCGCCCGGCGCGACACGGCCGTCTTCCGGGCCCGCCACGCCGCGGCGCTTGCGGCCACCGGGGAACCGGAACAGGCGGTGCGCATCGCTGGGGACGTCGCGGGCCTGGTCCGCGAGACCGGCTCGGCGAGGCTCCGCCGCGAGCTGCTCGCGCTGCGGGGCGCGATGGCGCCGTGGGCTTCCTCGGCGCCAGGGCGTGAACTGGCGCGGGTGCTCGGCTCCCTCACCTGATACGGCGGAGGCCTGACCATGACAGCGGAACCACTGGACGACGCCGGGATGGCGCGCGGCCTCGCCGCGCTGCCCGGGTGGGCCCGTGACGGCAACGAGATCACCAGGACGTTCGCCTGCACCTGGCACGAGTGCCTGCACCTGGCCATGTACGTCGGAGCCAAGGCCCGCGAGATCGGGCACCACCCGGACATAGACATCCGGTGGCAGCGGATCCGCTTCGGGATCACCACTCACGACGCCGGGCACAAGATAACCGGCCTGGACTTCGACCTCGCCGGGCACATTGACCGGATCGCGGCGGCCCACGGCGCCAAACCCGTAACCTGAACGCGCGTACACCAAACGCAGCGCCCCGCCGCCCCGGTCTTCGGGAGCCAAGCGGGGAGCCACTGTCTCACGCGGGCTCGCCCGCGCCGGGGGTGCGCGCCTGCCTGAACGAGCCCCGCGTCAGGCGACGGGCGGGGGCACTCAGGCCGGTCGGCGCACTAGTCTGAGGAGCAGGGGTCCCGGCATAGCCTGGCTCTGGCGGCCTTTGAGCCCGCCTTGGGAGACCTGGCCATGGCATCAAGGGCGGTGCAGCACCGTAGGCTGGCGCTGGCGGCCGCGTCGTTTGTGGTGATAACAGGCCTGGTCGCCGCAGTGCGGCCGGGTGGTGCCAGCGGCGAAGCCAGGCCGAACCCGAGTGAATCCGAGTGAATCCGCCAGCGCGCAGTTTGCGGTCAGCCGGAAGATCGTCCCCTGGGGCCCAGTGCGACAAGGCCCAGTGCGACCGGAAATCGCCACGAGTTGCCGGGTCATTCCAGCTAACTCGCCGCGAGGCGGGACACCCGCTGCGCAGCCACTGGCACTTCCCGCGGGCTGATGACGGGCTGCATCCGACGGCCCGCGGTGATCTCCTGATCGCCGAGCGCGTGGCGGGCTCTCTCATCCGGGCCGGAGCAGTCGCCACCTCAGCATCACGACCGTCCGAGGCCAGGGTGGCCTGCACGGTCCTCGGCGGCGTCCATGATCACCTCGGCTGACGCCGGGCCGGGTCATGGCGCTCACCCCGCGCCGCAACGGAGTTCATTGTTCTGAGCGAGGTGGGCTACAAGGACGTTGAGCGCTCCGCCGCGCTGACCGGCGATCAGTGGGTGTCCTTCATCGAGCAGGACTTTGCGGCCGGAGCGACCCTCGTCGTGACCGAGGCGCGGGAAAGCGGCCGCAGCGGCATCTGCGACCCGAGCGGGCAGCCCCGCTTCGACGTCATCGAGCAGATCATCGACAGCGGCGCCGACTGCGGGCGGCTCGTATTCGAGGCGCCGACCAAGGAGTTGCAGGCCTTCTTCGTGACCCGCCTCGGCAGCGATGTCAATCTCGCCAACGTGGCACCAGGCGACGTGATCGCGCTGGAGAGGCTCCGCCTGGGGCTGCGTTCGGACACCCTCGTCCATTTCGAGCTGGACTGGCAGGTCATGCCGCCGCCGCTCCGCGGCGTCTGGGCGCAGCGGGAGGCCACGACCTATGTCCTGTACCTGATCGGTGGAAGCGTCGCCGCCTTCCACCTGGATGCGGCGAATGACTGGCTGTGCCGGAACGCGCGCCTGGTGATCATGCTGACCATCCTGGCGGCGCTCGGCGCGGAGGCCGTCTTCCTGGCCGAGACCGGCGTGACGACCGCGCTGGGATCGGGCAATGACCCGTTCCAGCCCAGCGTCATCCCGTTCACCGTGGGCGCGATCGCCTGCTTGTATCTGGTTGGCGTGGCGTTGGTGAAGCCCGGGCGGTCCCGGCGGCTAGGCCGTCGCGGGGGGGTCGCGGATAGACCTTGCGGCATATGTGGCTGCTGAGGGTGTGGCCGCTCGGCTGATGCTCACGGGGTGGGTGGTCCCTAGCGTTGGTCGTGCCGGAATTACCGGCGTGACCGAGAGAGGCTCACACGATGATCGAGGTAGAGAACCTTAGTAAGCGATATGGAGAGAAACTGGCGGTCGATGGTCTGGACTTCGTTGTTCAGCCCGGCATCGTGACCGGTTTTCTCGGCCCGAACGGGGCGGGTAAGTCGACCACGATGCGGATGATCGCCGGGCTGGACGAGCCCACCGCGGGCCGGGTCAGGGTGAACGGCCGGGATTACCGCGCCGCTTCGGCCCCGATGGCCGAGCTCGGGATCCTGCTGGAGGCTAAGGCGGTGCACACCGGCCGGTCGGCCCGGAACCACTTGCTGGCGCTGGCCCAGACCAACGGTGTCAGCCAGCGCCGGGTCGATGAGGTGATCGACATGGTCGGCCTGCGGGATGTGGCCGGCAAGAGGGTTGGCGGGTTCTCCCTGGGGATGGGCCAGCGGCTGGGCATCGCCGCGGCGTTGCTGGGCGATCCCCGCGTCGTGGTCCTCGATGAGCCGGTCAACGGGCTGGATCCGGAAGGGGTGCTCTGGGTCCGGCATCTGCTCAAGGGCATCGCGGCCGAAGGCCGCACGGTGTTCGTGTCGTCACATCTGATGAGTGAGATGGCCATGACCGCGGCGCGGCTGGTCGTTATCGGCCGTGGGCGCCTGATCGCGGACACCACTGTCGAGGAGTTCGTGGCCCGCGCCGGGGGCGGCGCCGTCACCGTGCGCACACCGCAGGCGGCCCAGCTGCGCGAGCTGCTACTCGGGCCGGACATCACCGTGACCAGCGATCAGTCCGGCGTCTTGCGCGTACAGGGCCTGACTGCTGAGCAGATCGGCACGGCCGCCTGGCAGGCCCACCTGCCGATCTTCGAACTGACAGCCGAGCACGCTTCGCTGGAGGATGCTTTCATGCAGCTCACCGACGACTCCGTTGACTTCCGTTCCCGCGACGCTGCTGAGATGACGGTGGCCCGATGAGCGCCGTCCTGACCCCTGCCGCGCCCACCACTGCCGCCAAGGCGCCTGCGCTGAAGGTGACCCAGGGCCGGGTGCTGCACTCGGAGTGGACGAAGTTCCGCTCGCTGCGGTCCACCCTCTACACCCTGCTGGTCGCCGTGGTCTTGATGATCGGCATCGCCGCGCTGTTCTCGGCGGTGATCGCCAGCCAGTACCACACCTTCAGCGCAGCTGACAGGGCCACCTTCAACCCCATCAGCGCCAGCCTGAATGGCGTTACCTTCGCCCAGGTGGCCTTCGGGGTGCTGGGTGTGCTGATGATGAGCGGTGAGTACAGCACCGGCATGATCCGCTCCTCGCTCACCGCCGTTCCCCGCCGGCTGCCGGTCCTGTGGGGCAAGCTGGCCGTCTTCTCAGGCGCGATCTTCTCGATCTCGCTCATCGCCAGCTTCATCTCGTTCTTCCTCGGGCAGGCGCTGCTGAGCAGCCACCACCTCAACGTGGCCATCAGCGCTCCCGGCGCCCTGCGGTCAGTCATCGGTGCCGCCCTGTACATCACCGTGGCAGGCATGATCGGCGTCGCCCTGGGCGCGCTGTTCCGCAACACCGCGGCCGGGATCTCCACCTTTGCCGGAGTGTTCTTCGTCATCCCGCCGCTGACCAACCTGCTGCCCTCCTCGATCAGCAGCCACCTGACCCAGTACCTGCCCTCCAACGCGGGAGGGGTCATCTACGGCGGGGCGAGGGACGTGCACAACGCGCTGTCGCCGTGGGCGGGATTCGCGCTTCTGTGTGGGTACGCCGTGGTCCTCCTCATCGCGGCCGCATGGCGGCTGCGACGCGCCGACGCCTGACCAGGGACAATGCCAGCATGCGGATACTCAGGCCCGTCGGATACCCAGCGAACCGCTCAGCGGGACGCTGGGTATTCGACGCGCTGGTCACCCTGCTGGCCGTGGCATCGGGGGTGCCCGCCGTAGTCCACGACAACGCCCACCCGGACGGGGCGCTGATCTTCGTGCTGGCCCTGGCGGCCGCGCCACTGCTGATCCGCCGGATCTGGCCCATCCCAGTGTTCGGCTGGGTCCTGGCCGCCAGCGCCGGCGCCGGGCTATGGGATGATTTCCACGCAATCAACGGCGTGGCCTTGCTCATCGCCCTGTACACAGTGGCCGCGATCCGGCCGCGGCGGGACGCACTGGCTTGCGCTGGCCTGCTCGAATTGGCCATGATCGCCGGGGCGATCTGGGTCAAGAGCGGCGGCTGGTGGTATCCCGCGATCTTCCTGTCCGGCATGGTCGCCGCCGCCCTCGGGCTCGGCCTGTACTCCACCACCCGCCGCGCCTACCTCGCCGAACTGCACGACCGCGCTGAGCGGCTGGAACGCGAACGGG
>OCZT010008363.1_pt1 | contig 10072 bp, 9 predicted proteins | sample 1539031 | NCBI WGS metagenome assembly OCZT01 (sample SAMEA3539308, study PRJEB22396) | soil metagenome | biome: tundra; feature: field; material: soil | place: USA | collected 2010-05 | depth 0.15 m
CATCGCACGTTGGCCCGTCACCACAGTTCCTCCGCCGCCAGGAAGATGCAGGTCAGAGCCGGTGCGAGAGTACCGGCTCTTCTCATCTCGAGGCCGCCATCCCACGGCGCGGCGAATGCGCGCTCGGTACCGGAGTAGAACTCGTAGCCTCCGTTCCAGGGATACGTGAACCACGTAAAGTTCAACGAGAGGAGAACGACCACGGTCAAAGCGCCAATGACCCACTCGACTTGATTGATGCTTTGCTGGTGGCGAATTCATCCTGGACACACGGTGATTCACATGACGCGATGCGCCCCGGGAGCAGGGAGCGCCCCGAAGATCCGCGGTGGCGTGAAGCCATCGGACGCAAATGCGGCTGTCACGGAACGCTCAATCGTGCGCTGATCCTCGGTGCGGATCAGCGCAATCACGCAGCCACCGAAGCCCCCGCCGATCATGCGGGCGCCGAAAGCGCCCGTATGTGTCGCGATATCGACGGCAAGGTCCAACTCTGTACAGGAGAGTTCGAAGTCATCTTTCAGGGATTGGTGTGCAGCGGAGAGAATTGGTCCAACTTCAATGAAGCGCTTTGATCTCAAGAGCGCCGCGACGCTCAAGACGCGCTCGTTTTCAGTGATGACGTGGCGAGCTCGACGGCGCACGACGTCATCGGGAATCTTGTCGAGATCAGCGAGCGTCGCATCTCTGAGTGCTTTGACCCCGATGGCTTTCGCTGCGAGCTCACAGGCTGATCGCCGATCGCCATAGGCGGAGGTCGCAAGTTGGTGGCGCACTTGCGTGTCGATAACAAGGAGTTCAAGTCCTGCCGCCGAGAGGTCAAAGTCAACCTGTTCGATCTCGCCGCTGCGCGTGTCAAATTCGATCGCATGACCTGCGGTGCAACAGAGAGACGCTGTTTGATCCATGATCCCAGAAGGGACACCGACATACGCATTCTCTGCTCGTTGGCACAAGAGAGCCAGGTCTTGCAGGGATATTGTCGATGCGAAGAGATCGCGGAGCGCAAGACCGAGGGCACACTCCAGTGCGGCCGATGAGGACAGGCCTGCTCCAATCGGCACGTTGCTCTCGATGAAGACGTCCACACCACCTATGGCATGGCCAGCCTCCGTCATCGCCCATACGACGCCGAATGCGTAGCTCGACCACGATGCCGTGTTCCCGGGTGTGAGGTTGCAAATTCGAGATGACGCTATGGGGGTCGTGGTGGCGGGGGCACCTGAGGACGAAACTCGAATGACATCGTCGCGGCGACGAGCGACTGCTGCGGTCGTTACGGCATCGATGGCCATTGGTAAAACGAAGCCGTCGTTGTAGTCGGTGAACTCCCCGATAATGTTCAGACGCCCAGGAGCGGCCCAGATGCCTTCTGGGTCGCGTCCAAAGGCTTCGAAGAAGCCCCTGGTCATGCTCCTCGTTCTTGGGCGAAACGCCACGTGTTTTCGACCATTGTGGTGACGTCTGGATGCTCTGGGATCCAGCCGAGGTGGGTTCTTGCTCGCTCGTTCGAAGCTACGAGTACGGCAGGATCGCCGGCGCGCCGGGGACCAATCTCGGTCGGCAGTGGGTGTCCGGTGACGTTGCGTACGGCCTCTGCGACCTCTTGAACGGAGAAGCCCGAGCCGTTGCCGAGGTTCACGATGTCGTGGTGTCCAACCTCTAGAGCTGCCATCGCAAGTACGTGAGCATTCGCGATATCGAGGACATGGATGTAGTCGCGTACGCAGGTGCCGTCCGGAGTGGGAAAGTCATCACCAAAGATCGTGAGCGACGCTCGTTTGCCCAAGGCCACCTCGAGGGCGATCGGGATGAGGTGTGTTTCCTGCCGGTGTCGTTCTCCGTAGGAGCCGTAGGCACCTGCAACGTTGAAGTAACGGAGGCTGATTGCAGCAAATTCGCCCGCGTGTGTTCTTCGCGCAAGGTCATTGTCAATGGCGAGTTTGGAGCTTCCATACGGATTCACCGGTGCCGTCTTGGTCTCCTCAGTGATGAACGCGACGTCTGGTTCTCCATAGACGGCAGCGGTAGAGGAGACGATGATCTTGTTAACTCCAAGGGTCTGCATGGCATTGCAGAGGCGAGCCGTCCCAAGGACGTTGTTCTCCTCGTATCTGGCAGGTTGCTCGACGGACTCTCCGACGAGTGAAAATGCCGCAAGATGGACTACTGCCTCAAAGCCTGCACCGTCGATGACGCGTGCGGCGTCGTGGATTCGACCCTGTACGAAGCGCGCTCCCGCCGGCACCGCGCCGCGATGGCCCTCTGACAGATCGTCAAGCACCGTGACGTGGTGCCCCTCTTCAAGAAGGCGAGCGGCGACGACTGAGCCGATGTAGCCGGCGCCTCCCGTGACGAGTAGTCGCATCAGGCTGATCGCAGTCGCTCGGCGGCGGACTCTGGAACAACATCAGAGATGAAGGCGTCCATCCCAGACTCTGATCCGGCGAGAAACTTGAGTTTGTCGGCTGTCCTGCGGATCGAGAAGATCTCGAGGTGCAGTGCGAACTCCTCTTCAGTGCCAGATGGTGCCTGGTGCCATCCAGAGATGTAGGGCAACGGGATACCAAACAGCGCATCAAAGCGCCGAAAGAGGTCAAGGTAGAGCGAGCAGAACTCAGTCTTTGCCGCGTCACTGAGTGCGGTGAGGTTCGGGACCCGTATCGTTGGATAGAGATGGACTTCGAACGGCCACTTGGCCGCGTGCGGGACAAAAGCCGTCCAGTGCTCGCCGGCGATGACCACTCTGGTGCCATCGTCTTGTTCGTTTGCGAGAACCTCATCGAAGAGATTTTTTCCGGTTGCTAGCGCGTGGCGCCGGACTGCGGCAAGTACGCGGGTGGTGCGCGGTGTGATGTAGGGATAGCCGTATATCTGACCGTGTGGGTGCTGTTCGGTGACGCCGATCTCTGGACCGCGGTTTTCAAAGCAGTAGATCTGGGCAATGCCTTCGTGCCCGGTGAGTGCAGCCGTGCGGTCGACCCATGCATCGAGGATGAGTCGAACTCGATCTGGGGAGAGCGCGCCAAACGAGCTGTTGTGGTCCGAGGTGAAGCAGATCACCTCGCAGCGACCTACCGCAGGGAGGGTTTCGTCGTTTCCAATACCGGCCCTTGGAGCTGTGGCACCAGCGCCCGAAAACGACGGGAACCGGTTCTCAAAGACGACAACGTCGTAGTCGGCTTCGGGAATCTCTGAGAGGTTGTGTTCACTTGAAGGACAGAAGGGGCAAGCATCGTCCGTTGGCAGGTAGATCCTGTCCTGGCGATGTGAGGCGATCGTGACCCACGTCTCGGTGAGCAGGTCGTAGCGGAGCTCAGATTGGTGGTGCACGCTCGGGAGGTCTCGTGTGTCTGGCGCGGTCCGGAGCGGTCTCGCGTCTTCGTCGAAGTAGATGAGATCGCGGCCATCAGCGAGAGTGGTGGTGGTCTTTCTCACTGGACTCCAGCCCCCTGTGATTGTCGATTTAGACCTCAGAGTTTGATCTGCCTTCATTCTATGGCGGTCGTTACGACCAAGAAGGAGTCGTTCCTCTTCGACGTGTGTCCGTCATGAGGTAGCAGCAGTGCAGAAGCGTGGAAGGATCACCAGAGTACGGACAAGCACGCTATGAAGAGCGAAGAGGTGCAAGGGAGTATCGCGATGCGATCAGATTCGAATCCATCTAACCCTGAGTTCTCCAATCTCTCTGATGAGGACCGCTGCTCGTGTGGCGCGATCCATCACGTCGCTGTCGGTACCGTTGTCATCGACCATACGGCGATTGACCAGCTCGTTGCCTACGGACAGAGCCACAGATGGTCAAAGCCGTGTGTCGTGATGGATGCCAATACAGAAGAAGTGCTCGGCTCTAGCGTCATCACCGCGCTCAGCCATGCAGGGATGCGACCCGAGCGGTTCTATTTTCCAGAGCGCCACGGACTGCTCGCCGATGAGACGAGTGTGAGTCGTTTGGAGACGATGCTCAAACCGTCCTCAGCAGATGCGGTGGTCGCAGTGGGCTCGGGAGTGATTACGGACATCACGCGCTTTGTCACGCATCTCCTCGGGCGTGACTTCGTCAGTGTTCCAACCGCGGCCTCGATGGATGGCTACGCCTCAAGCGTCGCGGCGATGGAGTTTGGTGGCATGAAGACGACGTCGTCTGCTGTCGCTCCGAGTGCGATCTTCGCTGACCCGTACGTCATTGCCATGGCGCCTCGGGACATGACCCGTGCAGGCATCGGAGACCTTCTTGGCAAGGCGTCAGCGCATGTGGACTGGCGTCTCTCACACGGTCTCTGGGGTGAAGAACTCTGTGACGTGGTCGAACGACGAGTTGCTGAGCCACTTGTAGACGTCGCGACGCACGTACGTGAGATCCTTGAGCAGTCACCTGAGGGAGTAACGCAGCTCCTTCGCGGTCTTGTCGAGTCCGGCATCGCCATGGCGATGGTGGGAACTTCGCGACCCGCGAGCGGATGTGAACACCACGCATCGCATTTTTGGGATCTTCTGGCCTCAATGGGTCGTCACCAACACGCCCCCCACGGACTTCAGGTTGGATACGCAACTCATTTTGCACTTCGCCTTCAAGAGTGGGCACTCGGCGGGAGTGCCATAGCTCCGTCGCTCCCGTTGCCTATAGGGCCAGAGGGTGATGAGGCACGTTCATGGTTTGTAGGTCATGAGACCGAGGTTGAGGCAGTTATGGACGAAAAGCGAGCGTTTGTGGCTGCACATAGCGATGCGTGGCCGACGAGTTCGTCACGGTGGGAGTTGGTTCGGGCAGGTACCGCGAAGGCGAGGAGCATTGCTCCGCTTGTCGCAGGCGCGCTGCTCACCGCAGAGATCCCGACAACTCCGGGCTTTTTGGACCTTGATGTCGCAACGCTCTCGGCGACGTTCCGATTCGCGAACCGCATTCGGGCTCGCTACACCGTGATTGATTTCTTAGAGGGACAGGGACTGCTCAACGAGGCCGTTGCGTCGGTCATGGCCGAGATCTCTGCCTAGCAATGTTGGCACCACAGAGGGGGCTGGTCGCTCAGTCGGCTTGTCCGTAGTAGGCGCCAGGGCCGTGCTTTCTGGTGAAGTGCCGATCGATTATCACCGAAGCCAGTGGTTGAATGTCGGGGCGAAGCGCCACGCTCAAAAACGCCATGTGGGCAATTGCTTCGAGTGTGACCGCGCGCTCAAGCGCTTGGTTGGCATCCTTGCCCCAGGTGAATGGGCCATGGCCAGGGACGAGTGCAGCGGGAAGGTCTTCGATGCCGTGTTCATCGATGACTTCCTTTAGTGCAACGCCGGTATTGAGTTCATAGGCGTTCGCCACCTCTTCGGCAGTGAGGTGGCGCGACAGTGGCACCGGACCTGGGAAGAAGTCCGCGTGCGTAGTTCCGAGGATGGGAATCTCCCGTTCGGCCTGAGCCCAAGAAGTCGCCCACGTGGAGTGGGTGTGAATCACGCCGCCAATCTCGGAGAATGAGCGATAGAGCTCAAGGTGCGTCGGCGTGTCAGTTGAGGGCCTGCGGTCACCTTCTACGATCTCACCGTTGAGGGTAAGGACGACGATGTCATCGATCCCCATGGTGTCGTAGGCCACACCACTCGCTTTGATCGCGATGAGACCTGCCTCCCGGTCGATCCCGCTCGCGTTGCCCCATGTCAAGGTGACCAGATTGTGTCGGACTAAGGCGAGGTTTGCAGCAAGAACTTCCTCTCGAAGACCTTCGCGGTACCGTACGGGAGAGGGCATCGGCTAGATCTCGACGAATTCGATATCGAGCAGTTCGGCGAGGATGCGCCAGCGCTCGACGTGGTCGCCAAGATTGAGACAGAAGTGATGTGTTCCGCCGTTTCGGAGCCATGCCGTGAGGTAGTGGCGCATGCCAGAGTCTGGACGGAAGTGGAAGTACGGCATCTGTACGAGGGGCAGCTCTGGAGTGTCGAGGATCTCTCCGCGGGCGACAGCGAGACGGTAGTGCTCGCCCTCGAGTGCGATCAACGTCGCTGTAGTGGCAGTACCGGGCTCCGCGGAGAACACCGTCGTCGGAGGATTATCGAGGCCACCTATGCCGAGCGGTCGATCGACAAGTCGGATGGGGCGGTCGGAACGGGCGATGCGCCAGTTGCCTTCACCCATATGACTGATGAGTACCGAGTCGAGTTCGTAGTCCATTGCGTACATCTCGCTGAAGTGTGCATCGCCAATCAGGGTGTGGCTCGCGCAGATGAGGGTCGCGGCGTTGGTGTCGCCCTCGGCGCCGTAGCCGTAGCCATCGGCCATCATGTTCGAGGCGGCAAGTAGCGGAAGTTGTTTGAATCGCCCATCTTTTCCGACGGGCTCAAAGTGTACGGAGAGGCCGTGATAGTTGCCTTCGGCGATGATCTCTCTGAGAGCGATCTCGAAGCGGATCGCGTACTCGTGATTCTCAGGTTTTAAGTTCGGATCCATCTCGAACTGCACGGAGTGCTGTGAGCGCATCACTTCGACGGCCGCGGGTTCGACGAGCTGCATGTGCCCAAAGACATCACCCAGGTTCTCGTTGATGATCGTCGGTCCAATCTTTCTAAGCAGCGCCGCTGCGTCATACAACACGTCTTCCATGCCGTTCATCGGATATCCAAAGAGGGCGATCTTGGTGTGCTTGAGCTTGGTTACGGTCTGCGCGGCACGCGCCCATGACTCGAATGCCGCCAGAAACTCCGGCGAGCGCCACTCTTCAGTGATGACGGAGTAGGGGAGTCCGGCGCGCAGCATGGCGTTGGACTGGTCCTGAGCTCCATGGATACCTTGGTTGTAGGTGAGGTCGTCCATCGTCCATTGCGCGGTGACGACCGGCTCGGGCTGAATATTGGCCAGCAGCAACGGGAGTGGATTTTGTTGAAGAGCACGGAGAGTACGCATCGCCGGTCCGTAGGTCAGCATCACGATCATTATGCCGTCGAGGTCCTTGGTGTTGAGGTCTCGAACGATCTCTTCGATGTCATCGCGGTTGCGTGCAGGTCGGGTGAAGATGACGTCTGCGGCGGGAGAGAGCTGTTCACAGAGGGCTTTTGAAAACTCTGCTTGATGTTCGGTGATGCGAGGAATCATCTCGTCGTAGAGCTCTTGCATAATGCCGAGCATGCCGATGCGGGGTCGCTCACTCTCCACGATTGCGTCTCCCTTCATTGACCGTGCCTTGGGGCCGCGGTTGTTCTCTAATCAACCTAGTTCTGCCTCAGACGACGGCGGATTCAAGAACTGAGCGCAACGACCTCGACGAACTTCTCCAATGGTGTCATATAGCCGAGCGTCTTCCGCGGCCGGCCGTTGAGGCTGCGATGGATGCGGGCGAGATCGTCGGCGCTAAGTCCGAGTGCTTGTAAGTCGGCCTCACTGAGCCACTGGGATGGCACCGCTTCAGCCGTATGCGGCTTTTTCCACTTTTTCGTGATCCACGTTGCCGAAGAGGAGCACATGCCGCAGTTGCCGTCGTAAATCAGCAGCGCGTGATTGGTGCTGTACACGTTCTCAACCTATCGGCGACTATGCCTCAGTGATCGAAGCCATTCGTCGAATGCGCTTCAGGTTGTGAAGCCACTCGACGTGTTCTGTTCCCAACGTGTCATGAAGGCCGCGATAGACCGAGTAGATCTCGTCGTAGATGGGCTGATTCGCTGCTATTGGTTCGTAGCGACGTGCCGTGGCCGGTCGGAGCGCGGTGACTGCCTGGAAGATGTCGTCGAAGCCACCGCGATCTGCTCCAGCGGCAAGAGCTCCAAAGAGGGCCGAGCCACGAGCGGGAATCTGGCTGGAGTCCGGAATCGTCACCGAGAGTCCTGTGATGTCCGCTAAGAGCTGCATCATGAGCGCGCTCCTCTCCGCGATGCCACCACAGGCCACGATCTCAGTAAGGGAGATGCCATGCTGAAGGAAGTTCTCAATGATTCGGCGTGTGCCAAAGGCAACTGATTCAAGGAGTGATCGATAGATTTCGGCTCTCGTGGTCGCGAGGGAGAGGCCAGCTATGACTCCAGAGAGGTCGGCATCACCGAGAATTGTTCGATTTCCGTTCCACCAGTCCAGTGCGACAAGACCACTTGATCCCGGGTCAAGTGCTCCAGCCTCCGCCTCAAGAGCTCCATGCCAACTCTCGCGAGGTGACGAACCCGACGCCTCAAGTTTGAGGAGATGATCACCAAACCACGCGAACATGTCGCCGACAGCTGCTTGGCCAGCCTCGTAGGCGAAGTATCCCGGGATGAAGCCGTCTTCGACCACGCCCGTGATTCCGGGCAGTCGGATCTCGTGGTCGTTGAGCACAAGATCACAGATCGAGGTCCCGATAACCATCACGAAGGTGCCAGGGCGCTGGACTCCGACGGCTGGGAGTGCCACAAAGGCGTCGACGTTGCCGATCGCGACCGTGACGTCGATGGTCAGCCCGAGCCGTTCTGCCATCGATGGAGCGAGTCTGCCAGCGGATGTTCCGGGCGCAAAGAACCTCGAACCCAGCTTTTCATAGGGATCGGGGAACCCCGGAAACGCCGCTTCGAAGTACTCCTGCTGGGGAAGACCCTCACTCGCCGACCAGCATGCCTTGTAGCCAGCTGTGGAGCTGGCACGAGAGAGTGAGCCAGTGAGCTGCCACACGATCCAGTCGGTCGCTTCGACGTAGGCGTCCATCGCGTCATAGAGAGGCCGGTCATAGAGCCAGGTCTCGATGAGTTTTGGGAAGTACCACTCCGATGAGAGTCGCCCGCCGTAGCGAGTGAGGAAACTTTCGCCTCGTTCATTGGCCACCGTGTTGAGGCGGTCCGCAATGGGCTGGGCACTGTGGTGCTTCCAGAGTTTGACCCACGCGAAGGGATGATCTTTCCAGGCCTCGAGCTCACACATGGGAGTTCCGTCTCTTGTGACTGGCAACACCGTGCAGGCAGTGAAGTCAACGCCGATGCCGACGACCTCATGTCCCGCGACATTGCCTGCGGAAAGCGCAGCAGGGATTCCCTTGTACAGGACTTCGAGGTAGTCACTTGGCGCTTGGAGAGCAGTGTCTGGAGCAAGTGTGATGTTGCTGAGTGGCAGTCGTTCGTCGATGACCCCGTGCGCGTAACGAACCTCTTGAACGGCGATCTCCTCACCCGTGGCGAGGTCCAACAAGAGCACGCGCCCGGACTCAGTTCCAAAGTCCACGCCGATGCTGATTCGCCGTGCAGCCTTGACGTCCGTGGTGCTCAACGTCCGTTGTCCGTTTTGCTAGGCATTGCAACCAGTCGGGGCGAGGTCATCTCTTGCTGTCGTGCTCTGGAATATCGGCGGTGAGGTCGGCAACCTCGTTGTAACGAGCTCGCACAGCATCCAAGGGTGCCGCCTCAAAGGTCTCATAGGTTGCTGCTTTCCAGACAGGGGGGATGGCCGTGTCGCTCAGTGCCCACGCGGCCTGTCGTGCTGCGCCGATGGCCACATGCTGCGCTGCTTCTGGGGCAACGACGGGTTGTCCAAAGATTCCTGGTGCAATCCGACGGACCGCTTCTGAGCGACTTGCTCCGCCAATCAAGATGACGCGGTCAACGGGGACGTTGTTCGCGAGTAGGGCATCGATACCGGCAGCGAGTCCACAGAGCATGCCTTCGAAGGCAGCGCGGGCGAGATTACCGGGCGTCCACGATGAAAGCCGAAGGCCATGTACCGCCCCTGTGGCGAATGGTCGATTGGGCGTGCGTTCACCTTCTAAGTAGGGAACGACAACGAGGCCCTCTGCCCCTGCGGGGGTCGCGAGTGCGAGGTCGGAGAGCCCTTCGAGGTCAATGCCAAGGAGCGCTGCGGTGGAGTCCAAGACTCGAGCGGCGTTCATGGTGCAGACGAGGGGCAAGAAGCGGCCGGTTGCATCAGCAAAGCCGGCGATGATGCCCGAGGCATCCGCGGTGGGTTTGTCGCAGACGGCAAAGACCGTGCCTGAGGTTCCGATCGAGATGATGACGTCGCCTGGTCCTGCGCCAACGCCTAGTGCAGCTGCCGCGTTATCTCCTGCCCCACACCCCAAGAGCTGCCCGGTTGGAGTATAGATCGGAAGAGCGTCGTGTAGGGAAAGAGTGTAGATCT